>ERZ779890.164-NODE-164-length-75725-cov-6.283454_pt1 | contig 75725 bp, 101 predicted proteins | sample MGYA00511553_ERZ779890 | MGnify/ENA primary metagenome ERZ779890 (study PRJEB29588, sample SAMEA2152064) | human gut metagenome | biome: human gut; feature: human-associated habitat; material: faeces | place: Denmark | collected 2008/2010 ... | reverse complement strand
TCCACTGATATAGTTGCTTGATAAATCTTGTTCAATTTGCACTTGCAATCTACCTAAAATTCTTTTTTTATGGTACTCTTGTTTACCTATCGTAAACTTATGTCTACCACAAGAATTTTAGGCTATCAGCCAAGCAGCAACCGGTCACTTGCCATCTCGGAGCCGCTTGCCTTTTCAAACATATCCAGCAAATCGGCTATCTGCAAATGCTGCTTTTCTTCTCCCTTAACGTCAATAATTACCCTGCCGTTATGCAGCATAATCAGTCTGTTGCCGTAACGCAAAGCATCGCGCATATTATGGGTAATCATCAGCGTTGTCAGCTGATCGCGGGTTACGATTTTTTCCGTAAGTGCCAGCACCTTCGCCGCTGTCTTCGGGTCAAGTGCTGCCGTATGCTCGTCCAAAAGCAGCAGCTTCGGTTTTTTCAGCGTTGCCATAAGCAAGGTAAGTGCCTGACGCTGACCACCGCTCAAAAGACCGACCTTAGCAGTCATTCTGTCCTCCAGGCCTAAATCAAGCTCCTTCAGCAGCTCATAAAAGCGGTCATGCTGATTGCTGGAAAGACTCCAGCCCAAGCCGGGAGTTTCTCCGCGGCGAGCCGCCAAGGAAAGATTTTCTTCTATCATCATACCGGAAGCAGTACCCAGCATCGGATCCTGAAATACACGGCCGATATATTTAGCGCGCTTATGCTCCGGCTTTTTGGTAATATCCTCACCGTCAATAATAATCTTGCCCTTATCTATCGGGAAAACACCGGCAATCGCATTCAGCGTAGTAGATTTGCCGGCACCGTTACCGCCGATAACTGTAGCAAAATCACCGGGCTCCAGATGCAGAGATAAATCCTGCAGAGCCTTCTTTTCATTGATAGTTCCCGGGAAAAATGTTTTGGAAACGTGTTCTACATGCAGCATTTAACGCACCGCCTTTCTGGCACCGAATTTACTTTTAATCAGCGGCATGGACAAAGCAATTGCCACCAACACTGAGGTAAAGAGCTTCAGATCGTTTGGCGGCATACCCATAGCCAGTACAACTGCAATTACAATACGATAAACAATGGAGCCTAAAACTACGGAAATCAGGCAGTTTTTAAAGCTGCGTGTACCGAAAAGCACCTCGCCGATAATAACGGATGCCAGACCGATAACGATTGTGCCGGTACCCATACCGACATCGGAAAAGCCGTTGGACTGCGCAACCAGAGCACCGGAAACAGCAACCAAAGCATTACTGATGAGCAAGCCAAGAATAATCGTTACGTCGGTATCTACGCCCTGAGCACGGATCATTTGCTGGTTGAAGCCGGTAGCACGAATAGCAGCGCCAATCTGCGTACCAAAGAACCAGTACATGAAGCAGCCCACCAGAACGGTTACAGCCAGACCAACAACAAGCGTTGTCTGCGCCATTGACAGGTCCATCATAGACTTGGCAATTTTAAAAGTAGTATCCACACCAAGCAGGGATAAGTTAGCCTTGCCCATAATGCGCAAGTTAACAGAATACAAAGCAATCATGGTCAAAATACCGGCCAACAGAGCAGGTATTTTCATTTTAGTATGCAAAATGCCGGTTATAATACCAGCCAGCATACCTGCAATGCAGGCACCCAAAAGTGCGGCCAGAGGCCCAAAGCCTGCAACCATCATGGAAGCAGCTGTTGCTGCGCCCAACGGAAAGCTGCCTTCTACCGTCAAATCAGCAATATCCAGCACTCGGAATGTTACATATACACCAAGAGCCATCAACGCCCACAGTAAGCCCTGTGCCACTGTAGGTATCAACAAACTAATCATTTCCCAATTCCTCCCAATCTTATTAGCGAAAAAAGAGCCTGCTTTTTTAACGGCAGGCTCCAAATTTTAATTATTTAATAACCTCTGCACCCTTCAGCAAATCTTCAGGAACCTTCAAACCAATCTTAGCTGCTTCCTTAAGATTGATGGTAGGCTTAAATTCTTTTTGTGCCTGAATAGCCATATCAGCCGGTTTTGCTTTACCGCTCAGAATATCAGCAGCCATCACACCGGTTTGGAAGCCGAGCTGGTAATAATCAACACCCAATGTTGCCAAACCACCGGCTCTTACCATGCCGCCTTCACCGCAAATAACCGGCAGCTTTGCTTCCTCGGTTACACTGATTAAAGTAGGAATAGCGGAAGCCAATACGTTATCAGTCGGTACATATACTGCCTGTACATCACCTGTCAGGCTACGGGCAGACTGTTGGATATCATTAACAGTAGAAACAGTAGCTTCCTTTACGGTAATTCCCTTAGCAGCTGCAGCCTTCTTCAGCAGCTCAACCTGCAGTTGGGAGTTAACCTCACTGGAGCAATAAATCGTGCCGATGGTTTTAGCATTCGGAACCAGCTTCAGCAGCAAATCCAGCTGCTCGGAAACAGGGTTCATATCAGTTGTACCGGTTACATTAGTACCCGGTTTAGCATTATCCTTAACCAGCTTAGCGGTTTTGTAGTCAGTTACCGCAGTAGCAACGATAGGAATATCACTTGTAACATTGGCTACAGTCTGCGCTGCAGGAGTTGCAATAGCACAAATCAAATCAACCTTATTATTTACAAAGCGATGAGCAATGTTCTGCAGGTTAGATTGGTCAGCCTGAGCATTTTGTTTGTCAAAAGTAATGTTCTGACCTTCCTTATAGCCCTTAGATGCCAAGCCGTCAACAAAGCCCTTGTTAGCTGCATCAAGTGCCGCATGTTCTACCAATTGAACAATGCCGACATTGACTTTTTCAGCCTTTGCGCCTGCTTCCTTTTTGTCACCGCCGCAGCCTAATGCCCCCAAGGCGAGGGTCAGCATCAGGCCGGCTGCCAATGCTTTAATTTTGTTGCTTTTGAGAGAAATCATTTTCTACCATCCTTCCATGCTACAAATTATCGTATAAATGTAGTTAGGGTTATTTTATGCTTTTATACTTTATTTGTAAAGTTTTTTGAAAAAATTTCCTCATTTCTGTTTCCAATGTATATTTACTGTATAAAAAGTTACATATTCTTCTGTAAAAAGCAAAACTGCCCCACACTCATAGTGTGAGGCAGTCAATCATCAATGAAATTATTTCAGCAAAGCCTTAGCCTGCTCTTCGCTGACAACAAGATTGGTAAAAAGACCTGTTGCCAAAGCACCCAGCAACGCCTTATTACCGGCATTCAGCCCAATGCCTATCAGCTTCTTGCAACGGCGCAGCTGTGCCAACGGAATATGCAGACAGTAATCATTGTTACCGCTGATGAATTCACCGCGCTGATTATAATAATATGACAAAAAGCTTCCTACGGCCTTTTGCTGTTCCAACGCATCGCCGAAACGGGTTGCCGTTGCTTCATCAGGCACTCCAGGATAACCGCAAATGGAAACAACAGCAGCATCCAGACTATGCCATTGCTGCAGAAGCTGCTGATAAACCGACCTGCTTTCCAACTCTGCGCGTTCCTCCTCGGAATCAGGAAAAGCACTGCAGCCAAGCATATAACAGCTTCTTCCACAGGCGCTTGCCCATATTTTCACCAGCTCATCCGGATGATAGCCCTTATTAGGAAAATTTGCCGTACCGATCAGCGGATATACCATGCCATCCTGCGTATAACTGCTGCAGTCCGCAGCCTTCAGCACAACCTCACCCAAGGCATAACCCCAGCCCAGAGCCAGGCTCTTGTCAGCCGTTGTTTCAGCCATAAGATAATGCAGAGCCTGCGTCAATTCGTCCTGTTCATCTGTAAGCACACAGCCACCGGCCAAGGCATATTTAGCTTGCAGACGCTGCAGCAAATCCGCCTTTCCCTCATCTCCGGCACGGATTTCGATATGCACAATTCCCAGCTCACGCGCTCTTGCCAGCATCTTGCTGACAGACGGACGTGACACATTAAGGCGTTGCGCAATTTGCGCCTGCGTCAGATTGCTTTCATAATATAAACGGGCAGCAGCTACAAGCTGTGCCCGTTCATGAACCGATAGCATTTATTTAACTTCTTCCATTAATTCGAACAGGATACCATCCTTCATGATGAAAGCAATGCGGGTATGCTCATCAGCCATCCAGGGCTCAACAATAACCTTATTTTCTGCCAGCTGCTTATCAAGGTCATCAACCTTATAAGCTACATGCACTAAGGTCTGCAGCTCTTCCGGCAACGGAGTATCTTTTTCGAAACGCAGGTATTCAATATGAAATTCATTGGTATCAGGAGTAATGAGATGTGTCTTTATGCCTTCTGCATAAATCTCGCCTTCTCTTGCAACAGTTGTCGGTACACCGACATGCATAAATTCTTTCATTTAATCCACATCCTTCTGCCATAACTCATAAGCATGATAAGCTGCTTCCGGAGTAGCGTTTTCATGTACAACCATGCGGATTGCACGCAGCATAGCCTTCGGTGCGGCAGCCTGCAAAACGTTGCGTCCCATATCAACACCGGCTGCGCCTTCTTTTACGGCACGATAAGCCATTTCCAGTGCGTCGCGCTCAGGAATCTTCTTGCCGCCGGCAATTACGATAGGTACAGGGCATGCAGCAGTAACCTGTTCGAAGTTATCACAATAATAGGTTTTGATGATATGTGCGCCGGTTTCGGCCAGCAGACGTGTAGCCAAGGAGAAATAACGCGTGGTACGCTCCATCTCCTTGCCAACTGCTACAACACCGAGAACAGGAATTGCAAAACGTTCGCCCATATTTACATAATAAGACAAATTGCGCAGGGAGTCAAGCTCGCCTGCAGAGCCTACAAAGCATTGAACTGCCATGCAGGAAGCATTCATTCGGATAGCATCTTCAATTTCTACGCCCACATTGCCAAAGCTCATGTCGTCCTTGAGTACGCTGGTGTCAGCAGTACAGCGCAGAGCAACAGCCTTGTGATGGTTAGCGGGAATGCAGGTACGCAATGCGCCTCTTGTTGCCATCAGGCAATCCGCATATTGCATCAGCGGCGGAATTGTCAGATCAAGACGTTCCAGACCTGCGGTAGAACCCATAATATAACCATGGTCAAAAGCCAGCATAATAGTGCGGCCGTCATCAGCAAAAATCTGTCCCAGACGAGATTGCATGCCCCAGCCTGCGGATGCGTGCCCCTTTACCGGGAACGGACGCTCCGGCGGAGCAATGCCGATACCATAGTCTTTTGCCAGTACATTACCTTCTTTATCTGCCATATTCAGTCACCTGCTTAATTTCTGTAGTACGGAGTGCGGCACGGAGCATTCCAGTAGCCAAGCAGCTCGTCATCCATACGCGCAATGAACATCTGGAAGCCTGCGGTTTCCTGTACGGTAAGGATTTCGCCTACAGCACTTGCCACAACCTCAATACCTTTTTCTGCCAACAGCTTATGGCAGGCACGGAAAACAATCAGCTGTTCCATCAGAGTAGTAGCACCGCTGCCGTTGATAACAACCATCAGCTTTTCGCCTGCTTTTACGTCCAAATCCTTCAGCAGAGCGTCCATCATAATTGCAGCTGTTTCGTCAGCAGATTTCATCGGCTGAGTACCGCCACCGCCTTCACCATGCTGGCCCATGCCAACTTCCATGGTGCCTTCGGCAATATGAGCGATTTCCATACCGGTTGCCGGATGGGTAGCGCCTTTGGTAGCAACAGCGATAGTTGCCATGTTATCAGCAAATTTTTGTGCAATAGCAGCAACCTCTTCCAAAGATTTGCCTGCAGCAGCTGCAGCACCGGCAATCTTGTACAGAGGAACGCAGCCAACCAGACCACGGCGGTCGTCAGCGTTTTCGCGCGGAGCATTGGCAACGTCTTCCTGAGTTACAACCTTAACAACATTAATGCCCAGTTTTTTCACCTGTTTCATGGTCAGGTTGCCGGTCAGCATATCGCCTGCATGGTTAAGTACAACGAAAAGCACGCCATGACCTTTATCAGCCATTTTAATTGCTTCTACGCAAGCCTGAGGGCCGGGTGCAGCAAAAATATTACCTGCAACAGAAATATCAATCATACCTTCGCCTACGAAGCCGCTGATAGCAGGCTCATGACCGGTGCCGCCCAAGGTTACGATAGTTACGCGGTCTGCCTCTGCCAACTTCTTGTTTACAATGAGGTTTCCCTGCTCCAGAGTAATGATATCAGGATTAGATAACACAAGACCTTCCAATAATTCACTTGTCAGATTTTCCGGATTGTTAATGAATTTTTGCATAATGACGCCTCCGTTTTTATTTATTTTATTGTTTTTTAAGCTTGCGCTTTATCAGCAAATCAAATTGCCGCAGCCATTGCTGTCAGCAGAATAGAAATAGACGTTGCGCCGGGGTCCTTTGTACCCAGGCTGCGTTCACCTACGTTTTTGGCACGGCCGAAGCGTGCTACCATGTCAGCAGTTTTTTCTGCGCCCTCGGCTGCTGCCTTGCCCATTGCTACAAAGACAGCCTTTGCATCGCCTTCAGCAGTCATACCTGCTTCAAGTGCAGGATACAGAGCATCAACCATCGTCTTATCACCGATTTTAGCCTTGGAAATATCCTCAAAATCCTCTTTAGCCTGAGCCAGCATAGCGTGAAGCTCTTCCAAAGAAACTTCCTTAGCATCCTCAGGTGAAGCATCGGCAAGTCCGCCAAAAACAGTGCCCCATAAAGGTCCTGCACTGCCGCCGTTGCTGTTCATAAAAGCCATGCTCAGATCATCAAGTAAATCTTTAATATTAGCACTGTCATGCGCTTCTACCTTGTTTTTCATGGACTCTGCCATACGCGCGATAGTAACACCATGATCACCGTCACCGGCTACGCTGTCCAGCTCACACAGCATTTTACTTTTTTCTTCAAGCTCAACTGCTGCTGCCAAAAGCATTTTTTCCAGCATTTCTAAAGTAAGCATAGTTTATCCGCTCCTTTCGTCACCATCATTGTAACATTTGTCAGAACATATGTAAATAATATTTCTGAAATTTGTTTCTTTTTTTACTTAAAAAAAGTTCGCCGCACAAAGCACGACGAACTTAAAATTTTCAATATCTGATTATCAGTCACAATTACATCAGGCTGGAAGGATCAACCTGCTCGCCATAATGAATAACTTCAAAATGCAGATGCGGACCGGTGCTGTAGCCGGTGCTGCCGACATAACCGATAATCTCGCCTTTTTTCACATATTGTCCTGCACTGCAGACAACACGGCTCATATGACCATATGCTGTCTGATAGCCATAATCATGGTTTATACGTGCATAAATTCCATAACCGCCATACCAGCCTGCCTGTTGTACATAGCCTGCTGCACTGGCATAAACCGGCTCGCCATAATCAGTAGCAATATCAATACCAGGATGCCAGTCACGGCCATAACCGCCAAAGGGATTAGCGCGACCGCCGAAAGAAGAGGAAATATAACCGCCACTGGTAGGCCATTGGCTCGGAGTAACCTCACGACGATAGTTCTCAGCTTCAATAGCGCTCAGCAAATTTTCCAAATCAACTTTTTTCGCATCAGCCTCAAGACCGATGTTCTTTTCCTGCTCCAACACAATGTTTGCCGGGTTGGCAGAACCCAATACAGGACCGCCCTGACCTGCGTAATCGGAAGCATTGCTCTTAGGAGGAAGCTGTGCACCGCTTTTTTCCATCTGGCTGCGAACCTGGTCTTCCAGCTTAGACAAAGCTGCCAGCTTCTTCTGGTTAGTTTCTGCCATCAGGCGTAATTGTCTGATAGTCTGCTCCTGCTCGGATTTAGTCTGCTTATAAGCAGCAAGCTCCTGCTTCTGCTGCTCGTTTTGCACAGCAAAATGAGCCAGTACACCGATAGCACAAGATACAAAAACAAGGAATGAAGCAACTGCTGTCAAAGCATATTTCAAATGAGTCTTTTTTACATGGGTTTTAGCGATATTCTGACCGTCTGCCGGAATAAACCAGAAGGTAAAATGCTGATTGCGGCGCCAGGTACTGAGCAGCGCATGATAGCGTGCTTTCATACGTCCGACAATCTCCTGCCGCTTAGCCTGCAGCTTATTCACAATGCTCATAACATGCAGACGCACGCGACGCTCAAGCATAGTCAGTTGAATTTTAGCAACAGCTGCGGCAACAGCTATTACGGCCTTCACCTGAGCAATAACAGCAGCTATTTTTTCTAAACAATCATTGTATAATAACTGCACTTTTTCTAACAGCTTGGCAACCAGTTCGCTTGCCTGTGCTTTACAGTGATTATATAATGATTGCACATCTTCTGCCAGCTTAGCATACAATTCGTTTACTTTTTTTCCGCAACAATCATATAATGACTGCATTTTTTCATTACAACGCTCCAAGAAATTTTGACTCATCCTGATACTCCTTTTATTTTTAATATCTATTAAACTGCTATGCTTTTATTTTTTACGAAGCTAATACAACGTTTATATTTTAATACTTTTCACGTATTTAGTCAAATTTTTGACTAAAATTCCGCCCGGACTATCATTAAGCTTACGAAATAAATTATGCACAATATATTTTCCTTAGCAGCTGCTGCCTCCCCGCAGATTCTCGGCTTTTATTTTACATTATAGCATCAGGCAGGAAATTAAATTATATAGTAATTTTAAAAGTACATCTGTTTTATACTGTATGAAACATTTCTGCTCATACGTTACTTTGCGGATTAATAATGCTTTTGCTTACTTGACAAACACCGCCCTCTTTTGTAAGATAGATATATAATATGGGGGTATAGCTCAGCTGGGAGAGCGCTTGAATGGCATTCAAGAGGTCAGCGGTTCGATCCCGCTTATCTCCACCAGAATTTACTAAGCCGTTGGTTTGACCAACGGCTTTTTTATTGCAGAGCATCTATTTTCTAGCCAAATTCTCTGTTACCGCAAAGCGAAATTGAAACCAAATTGCAACCAACAAGCATTATTTTTACCCGCGCATAAAAACAGCACCCACGCGAAACCCGCATGGGTGCTTGATTTTTTAATGGAGCTACTGACGGGATTTGAACCTGCGACCTACTGATTACGAATTAACAGTACCAACCACCATCAAAACGGCTCAACCCCTTGTACAGCAAGGCTTTCGAGGTTTTCGAGAGCCTTGCTGTATTTGTCTCATTTGCCATATTTTGCCCTATTTTTCATGCTATTTGCAACCAAAGTTGAACCACAAAGCGACCGGGTTTACCGATTTAGTAGGTCGCTTTGTGGTTTCAATTTATTCTTCTCTTTTTGCCCTCATGCCCGCTACCCACAGGTCGAACACTTTGCTTTCCGCGGCATCGGGGTCGCACATATAGGCTTTGGCCATCCTCACATAGTTGCTCGTGTCGTTCCCCAGAACTTCCACAAAATCGCTATGCAGCATATTCATAACATAATACCAATCAGCCTTGCATTGAATCCCTTGCTGGTCAGCAAGTTGGCTAGTCTGCTCATACGTCCAATGTTCCCCACGTGTGCCGTCAACATTTTTCATTTTAGATACTGCTTTTTTCGCCAGTTCTTCATCAAAGTGCTGACCGTAAGCCACACAATGCAGCTTATAAGCGGTGTCCCAAAACAGCCTTGGGCAGCGGCCGCGGATTTCCTCCAACGCTTCACAAACTATTTCTTCCATTTCCTTAATCTTTTCCGGGTTGGCACTCACTTGCTCCCAGTATTTCTTTAGCTTGTGCATGATGTTTGCCTCCTTATGCCATTTTTACAACACTCAGAGAAGCATTGGTAATCGTCCCCGCAGCAGTCGCCTGTACTTGCAACATGGAGTTGTTGTTAATTACGCAACAACTCGGCAAAACGCGAATCAGCGTAGCAAAGCTAACATTATATGTATCGCCAGTTGCTCCTGTCACTGTCGCTTCCGCTCCCGGCACAGCCACGCCGTTGCGGATGAGCTGCAAGCCAATGTCACCAGCGGCGGTCGGCGTTACGTCGGCGTTCAGTGTCACGAGGTACAGGCCCCGGAGCAGGTTCACGGTAGTATTGCCCGCGGTGTGTCCGATTGCCACGCCAGTCAGCAGATTATTGGTAGGAAAATTCACGAATCCGTTCGCTGCTACGGTTTGCGCAGCGGTTGCGACGGTTGTTAATGCGGATTTTTGATTGCAAATCATTTGTTTCACCCCTTTAGTTAAAGCAATAGGGACGGTTTGCACCGTCCCTAACAGTGCAGTTTATGCACATTTATAAAGCTGTTAAGCTAACTGCTGCTGATATGCGCAGCCACAAGCGCCAGCTACATTAGCGGCGATGCTCTGATACGGGCTGTTGGTAATATAAGCGGGCTGCGGATAAGGTCTTAATGTACCGATAAGGTTAGCACTCTGAGCCTGCTGAGACAGTTGGAAATTAGCAGTCTGCAAGTCGCGGTCGCGGTCTGCGAGCTTGTCACGCAGGTCTTGGATTTGGTTGGCAATCAGAACTGCTCTGGTCTTTTCGCCGTCCTCTTTCACTGCATTGACAATATCGCAGGTATTACGCGCGTTCTCATAGCGCACTGCGTCAATATTTCTGTTAGTTTCGCAGCAGCACTGCTGTTGAGCAAAACGATTTTCCGCAAGCTGGTTGCCAAGTTGATAGCCTGTTTGCATAAGGTCGCGTTGTACACCATTAAAGCCGTTAAGCATGGTAGTGTTTTGAGCATAAAAGCCGTCGCACAGGCCGTTCTGGACGCCGCGGATGCCGTCTTTAATATCTTGCATGGAGAACTGGTCTGCAATCTGGTCGCGCGTCATGGAACCGTTTGCGAAGATTTCAGCACCCATGTTGCCGCGATTGTTCCAGCCGTTGCCCCAACCGCCCATCATTACGAAAATAATGAGAATCCATGCCCACCAACCGCCGCCGAAGCCCATGCCATCGCCGTAGCCGTGATTCATGTCCATTACAGGTACTACACCTGCGCCACCGTTTTCTAAAGTCATGATAATTCACTCCTTCCGATGATATATGCGAACTCTCTGTGCGCATCAAAGAGTTAAGCCGAAATTAGATAACATCTGTTGAAGCTGCTCGTCGCTCATGCCGCGTTGCTTCGCGAGGTTGCGTACAGTTTCTTTCAACTGCACCTCGTTTTTGCCTTTGCCCATCTGCATAGCGCGCCCCATCATAGGATTCTGCTGCGCCATTTGCGTAAGCATCTGCATTGGATTGCCACTATTCTGTAACATTGCCATTATTTGCATCGGGTTCATGGTTCATACCTCCTAGCTGTTTCTCCAACTTATCCACACGTTGAATCAAATTATCAACACAACTTCGTTCAGCATATACAACTTGTTTCTGCTCCTGCGGATTACTTAATTGATAAACTCTGAATACAGGCAACCCGTTGAGGTCGATAGACTTCTCGTAAATCTTCCCCTCTGCCGGGCATGGAAAGAAGGTGCTGCTGCCGTCGAGGTCTATCTGCGCAGCCTTCGCTTCATCTATACCAGTCACCACTCTGCCTTTTAATGCTTGAGGTATCTGACTCATAGGCATTTGCGGTTGCTGATACATCTGCATCTGTTGCTGCAAATAATTTAATCGCTGTTGCATCTGCGGTGCAGCTCCCACATAAGGATTCGGTGTGTATTGTTGTCCGTACATTGTTATCACCTCACACTTATATTTTGCGATATTTTTGTTAAATCGTTCTATCAACATTCCCTCATCATTCAGACATATATTTTGTATTTAACGCATAAAAAATAAGCCCCTTAGGCATACGACACAAAGTCGTATACCCAAGGGGCTTCGTTTTATTCTAGATTTCAAAACACGTAAAACAGAATCATATACAGCAGCAACATCGCGCTCAACAGTCTTGTCGGAAATATTCATTTCCATGCCAATCTGGTAATTCATCAACCCGTCGACGAATCGTTTCTCGCAGACAACGTATTGCCGAGGGCTGACCTTTGCTTCGTGCAGCATGGCGTAAAATTCTTCTCGCGTCGAATTATGCAGCCAATCCCTTGCACGCTTTTTGAAATCGTCCATATTATGTTGCGATTGCCACCGCTAAAGCGCCGCCTAGCAATACCCATGCTATGTTGCGCTGTGTCTTAATTATCCGTTGCTGCCTTTTTACCTCTTTCGCGTATAGTTCTAGTGAGTCGTTGGCAGTCCGCAATAGCAGCTCGTTGCTGCTCGATTGTTGCTTCAATGCTGTCAGCTCTGCTTGCAGCTTCTTGGTTTGCGCTTGCGCTTCGCTCAAGGCTGCTTGCGACTTCGCCAGCTCTGTTTTCAGCGTTCTGCAATCCCTCGCTAATTTGATGTTGCTGCTCGCGAGCTGTTCTAATCTCGTGTCGAACAGCGTCAGCTCGCTCTCCGTTATCGTGTACTCCGCTTCCGTTATTGTGCGTTCTGCTTCCTGCGCCGAAGCTGAACCAGATACCAACGCACAAGAAGATAGCAATAGCAATAAGCAAAAGGCGATTGTTTTTAATAAATTCTTTAGCTTCATTCATTGTTTACCTCATGAGATGTAGCTGGGGACAATTTGTCCCCAACTAAAAAGGGATTATAAGCCGAAATAATGATGCAATGCTCCTAACGCAAAGCCCAGCACAAGTCCAGCCAGAAATTTTTTATCAGTGACATACTCTAAAAAGTTATCAAATTTCTCCATCATCGTCTATTCACCTCGCTTTCTCAATGCAGTCTATACCATTCGGCGTTGCCGCGAATATTCTGCATTTTATTATAGAGATTTTCGCCCGGACAAGCTGTAGCCATTAAATCTCTATGTCCGACTACAATATCGTCGGAAGCAATAAGTCCGTAAATGTTACACAGCTCAGCTATAAGCTGAGATAGAGAACTTAACTGCGCTTCCGTAGGTTCTGCAATATCAAAATTTCCACACACATGGATGCCGATAGTGTCTCTGTTTCTACCGTAAGTGTGAGCACCAACAGCCCATCTAGGTCTGCCTCGCTCCACTGTGCCGTCCTTGCGGATGACATAATGGTAGCCGATGCCAGCCCAACCTTGAGCCTTATGCGATGCGTGAATTTCAGCAGCGGATAAATCATCGTCTGACGGGTCGCCTGTGTGATGCACAACAATCATGTTTGTGCTCTGGCGCTCGTTCAAACTATCAAAATTTAAATCTGTTTCAATGACGTTCGTGTTTCTCACCGTCCTTTTTGTCCTCAAGCCTGTCGGGTATGCCGTTGCCGTTTACATCGACAAAGCACCCGGCGATAAATGTCACGAAGCCAATCATAGCGGGGCCTATCATTTCTTTTATTATCGCCAGCAAATCGCTCATTATGATTTTGCCGAACCACGCTTGGTAGCACCATGCCGCGTAATACGTCAGCACTAAAAGTACCACCAAAGCGAAGTACGACATTATCATCCATTTAATAGGCGACTGCATATCGCTGACTTTGTTCTTTGCTACCTCAATATATTTCCCGAGATAGTCTTTGAACTTGCTGAACATCAGTCATCAACACCTTTGGAACAGCAGCACTTGCGAACATCGTCGACCTCTCTTTTAACCTCTTGATAGCGCAGCAATAAGGAATTTAACTGTTCCTCGGTAGTGGCCTGTGCTACACGAATGTCGTTTATCACCTTGGTCAACTCTTTCACCGCAAGCGTGTTGTTGTCGATGCTCTGATGCAGTGCATCGTTCTCAACTCTCTGCGGCTGAACAATCAGCCAAGCCCCCGCAAACGCCAGCCCGCTAATCAAAAAGCTCAGTAACTCTAAGTCCATTTTTCACCTCTCAGAAAATAGTTTGAGCCACCACGCAAGCAGTGGCTCTTTTTATATACAGCCGTTCCTAGGTAACGGCTCCCCCGACTTAAATGTCAAATTTGTCGCCGTATTTTTTCAAGCAGAGCTGCGCGACCTTTTGTTGCTTTGCTCGATTTTTATCAACCAGCATCCTCTTTTGCGCTGGGGTGTATTTGGGGTTTGTTGTAATATCTCTAATCTCCTTTTGAAGTTTGAAGATTGTGTTTGCCGCAGTATTTACACCAGATACAGCAGCGGTAGGTTTGCCTTTCTTGCCGTAGCCTGCCTGCCACTTGGCAGATGCCTCTTTAAGCTGATAGAAATCATTCATGGTTCTGGTAAGGTTCATATCGTTGACAACGAAGTCACGGACGAACGCCATTTCTGAAAGTTTCTTCTCTGGCAGATTGCGCTTTTCGGCAATGAGTAAGTCTGGGGCTTGCCACAAGAACATGCCCATAGTGCCTGTGTAACCACGCCAGAGGTTGTCGATTTTCACAGGAGACAGCTTCACAATCGGATTGTCGCCCAAGGCTTTACTCATTTCACTGGTGTATGGGCCGTATTGTAATTCATCCGGCAGACGTTCCTGTGACTTGCTCACAATAGGTTTGCCACGGAAGAAGGAATAATTGGTAATCCACTCAGCCAGCGGTAGGAACAGAGTAGGAATAACGCCCGGCATCAGTGCGTCTCGTGCTTGGGTGCGCCAGTTCGCCATAGCCTTCGGGTCTTGGCCGTTGGCTGTATCGAGTATAGCTTCTGCGCCAGAGCCGAACAGAATACCAGCTTCTTGCGGTTTGGGGATACGAATACCATTCGGCAATATCCAGTTGGTCATCTTGACATTCGGGTCAAGTTCTTTATACCAATCCTCATCGTGATTCCATAACCACAGCACTATGGACGGCAGAACTATATAGGTACCGATGCGAAGCAAAGTTCTTCTCGGGTCGGCCTTGTACATTCTGTACAGCTTATCGCCTCCTTGAATACATGCGTTGAAGAACGGAACCATGCGATTGATTTGCTGGCCCGTAGCGCCACTGCGGCCGAAATTTAGAGTAATCTCCACTGCGTCGTAAGCGGCTTGGTCTACGCTCTTGCCTTTCTCTCTTGCCCGCATAAACTCGCCCATACGAGTACCAGCTTCGGCAAGGTTGCTAATCCATTCCAGACCTTCTATCGGTTTATGGAAGATACCTTTAATAATATCAAGCAAGCCAAGCTCCTGCCATTTTTTGCCGCCAGCCATGCTTTCGAGGCTACGCATAACCGATTCGCCATCGCCATAGAAGTTAGACGAGATAACGCCACTTGCGTTAAACTCGCTTCTCAACCGCTGATTATTGAGCAATGCGTTCATGCCGCGAATACTGTCATAAATCGGAACGAAGCCATTTTTCGAGGCAATTCCCGCAAACAATGTGTCACGAATGAGATTGCGAAGAATAAAAGACGGAGACATTGTAGAACCAGTTCTCAGCCATTGAGCTGGCTTAGTCAGTAGAGCCATTTCGATTTTCACCAACGGTTCTACCGCAGCGGTAATAGCCGGGTACATCTCCGGAATTGTCTGATAGGAGTGCTTCTCGCCATTGAACATTACCGTAAAGATGCAGTTCTTAGCATCTCCGCTATTGCCTTTAACCTCTTTGATGTAATCGCCGAGCTTGTATTTGCTTGCCTGTTTAACAGCGTACTGGCCAACTCTGTTACGCTCTGCCTTCTGCGTCAATGCGTTGATGGATGTAACAATAGTTCTGAGCGGCGGCACTATGTCGCGCTCGGAACCTTCACTGCTACGATTTTTCAGCGGAGCGGACACGTTCGCAAGGCCTTTGCCGGAGTTAATCTGGTCGATAAAGCTATCAACAGCGGCGGTATCACTAAAATCACGCATCAGCGGGCAATAAGCCTTGTAACGAGATTTGGTTGCCAAGTATCTGTCACCAGTAATCAAACCAGTGTTATACAGAATGTCCAGCATGTTGTCGGTGATGCCTTTAAACATCTTGGCGTATTCTTTAAAGCCAACAGGGGCTTCTCTGATAACCTGTCGGATTTCCTGCTCGGTCATGCCACCCGGAAATTTATAAGGTTCAAAGATAGGCTTGTCGCCATGTGAGCCTTTCTTCTCCCATTCGGCTACACTGCGGTCATAGTCAAGTCTGTGATTCTGTGCGGACTCCAGCAAACTTCTGGCAACCAAATAATTTTCGATTGCACTGATGCGTTCTTCAAGTTCCGCCTTACCTTGCGGATTAGTGGATTTAACATAATCGGCAAATCTACCAGCCTTCATATCTTTACCGATTTTCTCCATGAGCATCTGCAAGGAAACCATGTTCTTGATGCCGTATTTATTCGCTGCCTGTTTCAGCTCATCCGCATTGCCTTCGAGTAGAGCCATTGCCATGCCAGAAGCGCTATTTGCTACCATGTTCATGCGACCAAGGATAGTATTAGCTCCGTCAATTTTCTTGCCACTCGCCTTTGCGATTGCATCATCAAGCAGATGCAAGGCATCATACTTGTCAACGAAGTGCTTATAGAACTGGCCTTTGGCATTGAGTATCCATTCTTTAACCTTTTGAGTTCTAGTTTTAGGTTCCTCTCTAGCAATTCTAGAGCCGAGTTTCTGCGCTGCATTGGCGGGTTTTTCACCCTCGTGGCGCTTGTTGACGTACTTTCTGGTCGGGAGCTTTTCTGTTACTTCCTTAACAGCTTCAACACCGTTTTTGCCACGGACGATAGTTACGCCACCGACTTCGTAGGAATCAATCTTGCCCGCTTTGAAATCCTTGCGGAGTCGGCGCAACTCTTGGGCACGAATCTTGGCACGCTCTTTCTGGGCTTTGCCCTTCTGCTTCAAGTATTCACCCAAAGCCTTCTGATGCTCGTTCATAATAGCGGTAATTCTATTATCGCCAGCGCCAGCAGCATAGGCTTTTTCTAGCTTATTCTTATAGGCTTCGTTGATGCCTGCGATGCCCTCGTCTTGAGAACGAGGTTTAGAGCGAGTGGAGAACATTATCTTGTCCTCGCTATTTCCGGAAACATCCAGCCTAGTTCCCTTTACAAGGTCTCCAATAGGCATAGACACAAACTCGTCGATTGTCAACTTGTCGAGTTCATTCTTACTCCACGGAGCAAAAGTATCTTTTAAGAAAGTCCAAAAATCATTAAGCCACCGTTTTAGTGCGTTTACCACACCGTTTGAAACATTTATGTTTTTGAGTATTTTCTCACTGTTTTTGCCAGTTAGCCTAGAATGAACTTCACTTGCAACAAGATTTTCATTGTCTTTGATATTTTGATATGCGACATCATTAATCACGTCGCTCCATATCTCAGTTTGCTTCAAAAGTTCTACACCTTTATTCCAAAGCTCTGGGTTTTTTTCTCTGACGGCTTTGTCCCAAATATGGGTATACTCATGAACCGGAGTGTTTGCGTCTAGCAACTCTCTGTCAATATATATTTTCCCATCTTTCACAAAACCATAAACTTCTCCCCGCGAAGTTCTCAAAAATTGTGGAGCTTGAGATTCTGGATTATCAAATACCAACTTACGAATCCGCTCTCGCTCTGCATAGAGGTCTGCTTCCGAACGCTTCTTGTACTTCCAGTCCTTGCCGTCGTTAAGCTCTTTTATTCTAGCTTCATTATCGTCGATAAGTTTTTTAACTTTATCTCTGTGCTCTTCGACATCTTCCATTGTCTCGCGCTTGCCAAGAGGCTTATCTCCGGCAAGTTTTTTTGTGTCAGAAGTAATTTGCGCTTTTAACTTCCCTGCTAATACCTGTTTACGCCATACCAACTCTTCGTTGTATCCGGCTTTGTCCAATATAGCTTGGCGTTCTTCTTCCGATAAAACATGGTCGAATTTAATACCGCTGGCAATTATCCAGTTGGACAAATTGCCTTCTTGGAACATATAATAACCGCCGAAAGGAATCAAACCACGAATGTCTTTTTCTCGGCCCGGGTTGCTCTCTGCAACATCTGTATAATCATTAGTCGCGTCATAGTGAACTTCAACCCACACACGCTTGGAACCTTTTGGATGGCCAATGCCTTGCTTTGTTGGGTAAACCATTTGCGGATTCAATGTATCGCCAACTCCCATCAAATGATAGGATGCGGGGACACCAGTACCCATATGCCAGCCATATCTAGGGGCAAGGCTCATTGTTTTTACTCCGCCCTTTTCATCAGGCGTAAAACCTTGCGCCCAATTCCAGTTTCCTAGTTTATGCGATTTTTCCACGCCAGCAAACAGCGCGTGAAGAGTACCGTCTGGATACAGTTCCATGAGCTTGTACGCCTTACCGATTTTTTTAGGCACATACCCCTTTGGCTTTTCGCCAACGAAAGCAACTCCATACATGTCTTTCCCGTTTAAGGTTTGCTTAACCAAAGTTAAGTCTGGAACTCTGGTTCCTTCTGGATACGAAATTACCAACTTCTGAATAACATCATCGTCAGAAGCCTTTTGGACTTCTTCGCCTAGAACTCTCTCCATCTCTACCTTGTTTGTTACAACCCTAACGCCAGCATTTCGGATAAGGCTAATGAGCTGTTGACCTTTTTCTTTCTCTTGTGCTATACTGTCATTAGTGGAAGAAATAGCGGCATTGGTGCCGGTTCCGGACGTATGGGAAGAGTTGTTTTTAACAGACCTTCCCCCGCCAAGAGGCTGTTTCTTCCATATTGTTTTTGTTTGGAGAGTTTTATTTTCGCCAGACAAAAGCTCCACTATATACATCGTGCCATCGGGGTATTCTTTTATATATTTAACAGTGAACTCACCACGGTTCGATGCGTTCCCTTTAGTAATGCGAGTAGGAGCATCCAATGTATCAATGTACCTATTGTAATCTTCTCTGCTTAACGGAATGTTATCCTTCTTTCGCTCATGCCCTTTGCCGTGGTTGTTCCAGCTATGGCGAATTCCATTGGCATTTAAAACGTGCTTATAGCCGCGGACATCAAATCCCGCGGTTTTTTTTATTGCTTCTATTTCCTGTTTTGTGAGTGGGCGAATGGTCAGCGGCTCACGCTCCACATGAGCAAAAGCATCATCAATAAATCGAGACACTTCTTCCTCGCTAGGCTCCAGCGCTTTTTCACTTTGTTGAATCAAAAATTGTGGTTCGGCAAATTGTTTGTTAGCAACCCCCTCGTTTGTCCGAGCGTCCAATTCGTCCCTAAACTCATCGTAAGCATCAAGCACCTTGTCTGCGTCTTTTGTATTAAAACCGTCAGGGATTTTACGAAGCTCTTCCGCCTTCGCGAGCAACTTAAATTTCTTCTGAGCGTCGGCTTTGCCAGTTTCCTTGTCGAAAACATCATCAATTTCGGCTTTTAAAGATTCCAGTTCTTTTACTCTTTGCTCTGCGCTCTTTCCTGCAGCAGATGCTGCGTCAGAAGGTTTTTCTTTAGCCTCTTTTTGAATAGCCTTTTTCAGCTCATTATCGGCATCTTTAAAGGCATCTTCCACTGCGCCGAGATTGTTGATTTTTTTAAGAGCTTGCACCAACCTGTTCACGTATTTGGTGATAGCGTCCAGTTCTTCTTTTGTTGCTTCGGCGTAGGTTGTAGTCAAGAACTCATGAAACTCGTTGCCATCATCCTTTGAATATTTAGAGATAAGCGAATCGAGAGTATCCTCGTCATCGAAGTTATTAACAAGGTCAAGAGCCATTGCGTCAAGCACGTAAGAATCTCCGTCTGCTCCCATTGGAGCGTTATATTCGATAATAACATCCTGCTTGTCATCGTCAAAGGTCTCTAAAATATTATTGGCCAGCTCTGCACTAACAGCTTCATACCCAAACGTATCGCTTTCGACATTGCCGTCCTCATTCACCGGGCGCAGATTCATAGCATTATTTATGTAATCATTTACTTTGGCGGTTCCGCCATCAACCTTCGCTTTTGCTTCCTTCGCCTCAGCTTGGATTTCTGCTAGTTCTATCGCCTTTTGCGTCTTGTCTTTTGCTAACCGCAAAACTATCCTTTGAGCTTCTGTGTACGGAGTGCTGCCGGGATTACTAAGATTATCGGCTGTTTGCGCAAGACTTTTCTTTTTTAGCGAAATATCTTCGCCGCTCATTTCAAACAAGGATTTAGTAAAATCTACAATCTTTTCGAGCTTGTCTTTGAGCTTGTCTTTAGTTGTAGGTTTTTTCTTTTCCTCTTTTTTGTTCTGAGCATTTGCGTTAGGGGCAGCCTCTCTCTGTTTGCGGAGTTCTTCTTCTCTGGCTGCTTTAGCTGCTGCGGCTTCTCGGCGAGAGTGCTCTGTACTCAATTTCTTTATGTAATTGCCATACACATCTTTAACCTCGCCTTTATTCAGCTTCCCGGCGCCGATGCTGTTTAATTTATCTACAAGGTTGTCTCTTACTTTTTTAAGAGCATCCTCCGCCTTTGTATAATCGCTTTTTTTATCGCCCATGTAATCATCAAAAACTTTTTTCGCTTCGTCTTTGGAGTTTTTGATTGCCTCCGCTCTCGCTTGAGCTTTAGCATTTGCAGCATCAGTGTCGTTTTGAGCAGCAATGGCTTGCAACTTTTTCTTCATCTCGCTGAGGTATTTTTTTACCTTGTAAGGCTTTGCGTTTGCCTCATCGGCGGGTAGAATAGCAAAAGGAGTGTCCTTGTTGTAAATTTGAACCAAGGCACTCAATTCTTCAACGGCTTCTTTTACATGCAGCTCTCCATCTTCGTACTTCTTATAGATAGAGTCGACGATTTCCTTTAAGCGTTTAGAGTTATACTCTTTTGCCGCAGGTCTATCTTCAACAGCCTTAATATTGCTGATTGGCTGAAAAATCCCGTTATCGTCTTTGAAGTCCGCGTACCTTTCTGCAACATTCTCGACGGTAGCGGGTTCGGATGTGTCTTGAGCTTGGCCGTTCTCTGCTTTGGTTGGCTTGGAAGGCTTGTCTGATGTTGTGGCTTGCTCGCCACCGCCCACGTCACTTGTGGGGTTCTCGACGTTCTCGTCGCCACCATCTGCACCGGATTCTTCTTTAAAGGAAAGTAAAAATTCTTCTGCCTCGTCGATGTTTGCGAATTCGCCACCATCAACAAACATGCCGTTAGCAGTCCGAAGCTCTATGCTTACATCGCCGTCTGGAAGAACTTCTATTTCTGCTGTCACGGCTCCGTTTATAGGTTCATCTATTGTGTAACTGTGATACGTTCCGTTGTTATTTCCTTCTGGGTTGGTTTTCCAGTCGCCGATTTGAGATTTGAAAACGGCTTCATCTCCATCATCTCCGTCATAAGTGTTTGCTCGCTTAGAATTGAGATATATTTTCAAGTCTTTTTTATTTTCGACGGAAACAACGTCATCACTATCCATTTTGTTTGCGTCTTGCAAATAAACGTCAAAATACTCAACATATCCCCTGTCGTCTCTAACCGCTTCCACATGAGCACGGGTGCCGCCCAATGCGTTTCTCGAACCCTCTGGTAGCGAATAATACGCTTCGTCTTTTGCTATATTGTCGCCATCTAATACCCAATTTCCTATTTTTTGAGGAAATAAATTGTCGTTGATGATATAGCTCAGCAAGATTGCTTTGTTGCTAAAGTTTTTCCATTCAGCTCCAATAGTTCCTTTTTTTCCGCGCTTTACTCTAAGGCCTTTAATATCCACCACATATCTGTCGGTTATGCCGTCACGGCCGTAGACAACATACAAAGGATAACCTTTGTACTCGCCATCCAATTTAGCATCGCCAAGGTTGTTAGGAAGAGCGTTATTGCTTTCGCCGCCGTTAGCATCGCTGTCACCGCCAGCGTTATCGGGAGTTCGTCCTACGCCGTCAGAAGCGATGTATTCCATAAGTTCTGCTTCGTCGTCGAACTTCTTCCATTTCGCTTTACCTATGTCCTTGGTACTCTTTTTGACACGCAAGTCCTCGAAGTCTACGAGGTATTTAACGCCGTTTTCATCCTTATACAGCGCAAAACCTTTATACATGCTATCGAGTTTCTTGTTTCCGATTTCCTTGGGAGGCTCTTTGGTATCCTGCGCGTTATTCTCGCCACCGTTACCACCTTGTTTGTCTGCGGGAGCCGCAGGAGTTGCGGGAGTTGCAGGAGCCTTAATTAAAGCACCCGTATTATCTGCAACACCAGCTTTGATTTCGTCATAGCGTTGTTGAAGCGCGTTAGGTATGGATACGCCAAACTCTCTCGCAGTGTCAACAAGGTTGATAACATTATTGCCTTTAACCGCAGCTTCTAATTTGGCAGTTTCAGTCTTATTAGGTGCTTTGCCGTTCGGCTTCTTTATCAAATACTGTTTAAGGGTATTTAGAGTTTTGGTTATATTGCCCTTTACGACATTCTCGTGCCTTCTGGACAGTTCGGCCTTATCATCATCGCTAAGTGCCCAAGATTCAGCGCCGTTAAGAGCCACATCGAGTGCTGCAAGTTGTTTGGCAGGAGTGAATTTATTGAGGTCTGCAGCAGCTCTTTTATCTCCTTGAATTGCCAAACGTGCAAGGGCAATAACATCGGGCGAATCGTTTACCCACTTCTTTAAATTAAGGTCTGTCTGAGCTTTTGCCACGTTGAAAGATTTGCCGTTGTCAGACACAAGTGACTGTTCTGCTGGTTTTCCTTTACTCAAAGTAGCCAGCAAAGATGCTTTGCGGCTTTCAATGAAAGCTGTGGCTGGTTCGTGTTTTAACGGATGCTGCACTGGTTGTTCAACAGGAGTAGCGGGAGTAACTGGTTGCTGCATGTTAGTTGCTGCGCTTGCTGGCGCAGCAACATTGCCGCCGACAGACGGGGCTGGGTTCCCGTTAGTCATTTGGTCTACCGCGGCGTTAACACCAGCGTTTGCGGTCTGTAGCTGTTCGTCAGGGGTAGACTCTGGAGTAACATTAGGTTCTTGTGCTGCTTGCTGCGACGGATTTTGCCAGCCGAATTTCATAGCAGTGGTTTTAATCAAATCCGGGTCGTCGCTCTCGTTCGCTGCTTCGATTTCGCTGCGTTGTTCTTCGCTAAGCTCGGGGTTTTCGTAAGCATCATCCAAATAGTCTTGAGCTTGCATAACATTTTTCGCTTCTTGTTGCGGTTCCGGAGATAGTTGCGGTGCCTCAACAGCAGCCTGTTCTTGTTCGCTCTTGCTGTTAAGATAGTTGCTGCCAGCTCTCATCGCAGCGTTGCCGCCACCGATAGCCAAGCCGCCTACGCTGCCTACGGCAGCCTGTTGCAATGCTTCATCGCTCCACTGTGCAGGATTTACTACGCCGAACAAGCTCTGTTTACCTTGCGCATATTCGTGGGCAGACTGCTGCATACCTTCTTCCCAAGCGTTTTGCAAGCTTTCGCGGGTAATATTGCCCAAGATAGATACAAGACCTTCCTTTGTCAGTTTCTTGCCAGTAGCCTTCTCTGCCTCTTTTAAGAATAATCCGCCCAAGCCAGCAGATTCGATTGTGTTGCTAAAAGCCAGCAAAGGCATTTGTACAGCACCTACAACAAGAGCCTGCTTGCGAGCCTCGTCAATATTTGCGCCACTTTCAAGTGCTTCCGCACCAGCATTACCCATTTCGGAAGAAACTTCAACAGGTGTTTTTAAAATGTTCAAGGCATAGAGGTTGCCCATCGGGCCATCCAGTACCTTTGCAAGTTTGGGCATACCTGCTTTGGCGGCAGCTCTGCTCATGCCTCCGCTGATTTTACCTGCAAGAGCAAGGCCTCTGGCCGCGCCACCAACACCTGCTGCACCGCCAACGCCAAGAGCGCCGAGAGCTGCGCCGCCAGTTGCTGCAACTGCGGCAGTCTCTGCACCAAGGACGGCCGAAGAACCAAGCATGTTGCCAACGTCATATGCCGCGCCCTCGCCATTAGTCCAGTAGTCGCTGGCAAAAGGAATCATATCTGCAATAGTATATTCTTTTTTGCGAGCGTTGTTCTGCATAGATTCGCCCAACGCATTGGCTGTGGCCCCATCTCCAATGCCCATCAAGTTGCTCAACTGCGCTTGACCTTGCAGTACGCCCAAGGCACCGGATTTAAAGCCTCTGGTAAACCCCCAACTGTCGTCTTGAGGCATACCTTGCTGCGCCGTGGGCAGCGCGCTTTCGTCGAGGTTCATTTGTTTCATATAAGCATCGGCGTATTCGTGTGCTGGCATATTGCCTAACTGGCGCATACGCTCGGAAAAGTTTTTATACCCTTCACTTGGGTTTTCATAATCAAACATCATGTTCCTCCTAGTGGTTTTTAACCCAGTTTGCAACGTCTTCTAATTTAAAGTTATCCCAAGCCTCTCCCAAGGCTTCTAGGGATGTCAATATGCCAGTATGTCCGTTGGCGTTCGGAACTTCCTCTGGCTCTGGAGTAGATGTCGAGGTATTGTTGCTCAAAACAGCATCAAACTCTTCTCTGCCGCCCTCACTATCGGGGTTTTCCAAATCTCCGTATGTATCTCTAAACCACTTATCTACGATTCGTTGCTCATCTTCGCCAAGCCCACTATCAAAGTAAATCCAGTTGCGTGCTTCGTCATAAGTCAACTCACCATTGCCAATGGCTTTTTGAAGTTCGGCTTTAACCACACTAGCTGGAACAACATAATTATCGCCAGCCATATAACGGTCGTAAGCCCTTAGTACATTAGTAGCGGATTGTTTCAATTCTGGACTAGCGTTCGGATTTTCTAAAACAGACCTAGCCCACTCTATGCGCTTATCCCATGCTGGGCCTTTGCTCGTAGAACCACCGCCAGCCACGCTTCTGCTTCTGCCGCCGCCATAGCTACCTCCGCCGCCTCTGCTACCTCTGCTGCCACCGCCGCCATAGCCATACGAAGGCGCTTTACCAGCAATATAACCCATGTTTTGCAAATCTTTCTGAGAGTAACGGGTGTCGCCTGTTTCAAGAAAATTCTTGGCTTCCTGTTCAGAATAGCCGCGGTTTTTCATCAGCATCTTAACGGATTGGTCGTATTCGTACTGCTCCAAGAAGTCGCTCTGGTTACGTTTGAACTGACCAGATAAGCCTTCCGCTAAAGTCGGATTCAACTGACGCATCCTTGCGTATGTCAATGCAGAAGCATCAATCTGTCCGCTTTGTACTTGCTGTTTGTAAAGGTCATACAAGGCGCTGAATTGCTGCGCGTTGTTTTGCTCAACCTTGTTTGCAATATCCGGCTCGATAATCTTCATTACCTGCTCAATCTGATATGGTGTTCTGCCGTTTTTTAACATTTCCGAACGGGCAATAGCCGAAAGACTTTCTTTGCTAAGAGGAATATTGCTTAGATTTGCATTGGCAATCTGACCTTTCGCCGCAAGAGCTGTAGCGGTAATGGCGCGCTTATCTTCTTCGGGATTGTCGGTGTCGTTGTATTTTTGTACAACATAGTCCTGCTTTTCTGCTTTTAAATCTCGCGGAGCCTCAACCGCAGGAGCTGCAACACCTTGTCCGTTAGCGGATGCGTCTGAGGAAGGGGTTGCCTGTGGTTGAGGCTGAGAAAAATTTGCGGGCGGCACCTGTTGACCGTTAACAGTTAAATTCTGCGGCTGATACTGCTGCGGAATACTGCCTGTTGCGCTAATGGCTGTGCTTTGCGGCTGAATAAAATCCATAGAACTGATTGCGCCGCTTTGAGGTGCTGCTGTGATGCCTTGTCCAAGGTTTACGCCGTTTGCACCTGCGCCAATATTACCCGCGCTCTCGTATGTGCCATTCGTTTTGGCAATCTGTTGTGCGCCTCCCGGCAAAGCTACCTGCTGGCCGTCAACAGTTACATTGCCTCCTTGAAACACGCCAACTTGGTCATCTGTCTGTCCGCGCCCTTCTGCGTAAGCCTTCAAGACATCGCTAATTGCATTTTGCCCTTCAGCAGTGCCTTTTTGGATGCCCCTTTGGTTGTAGTTGTTGGCCCAGATTGCTCCCAACAAACCACCGAGATTGTATAAAATATCGTTGCTGCTTGAGCCTGTTGAAAAGCCTGTGCTCGGGTTAACCCTAACTCCGTAGTTGGGGTTCATCTTCATTCCGTATGCGCCATAACTCATTTCGTACCACGCTCCTTACCATTCGTTTGTTGCGCCTTTGGCAATAAAACCGTTAGCACAATACGTATTAACGCCCGTCAGCTTCATGTCGTAAACTTTTCTGTTACCGTTGCCAACAACACCTTTGACTTTACCGACATTCTTCAAGTTGTCACCGATGCGCAACATTGCAACATCGCACCACGTACCATCCGCTTTCATTAAAGGCTGAGTCAGTGTTGTGATTACATCGCGCATATTGCCGTCCTCGTCTTGACAGATAACCATATAAACTTCGCTATCCAGCGGTTCCATAATCTCGACAACTTCTTCGACTTGCTTTTTATCTCGAACATGGTCGTATGCCAAAACTTTGTCGCCGGAAACGATTTCTCTGATAGCCTTAGTCCCTTTGGCTGTTTCAACCGGAGTTTCGCCAACAAAGCAAGCGATAGCAGACGCACCGAGGTTGAGAGCACCGCCAAGGAAGCTGCCCCAACCACTGCCGCCGCTTTGAGTGTTTGTGCTAGTTGTTGTACCTGTACCCTTCATGGCATCCAATGCGCCTAATGTGCCGCCGCTGTTCAAGCCAAGAGATGCATTCCACAGATTCAGAGCTGGCTGCTGAGCCGCCTGTTGAGCCGCAGCAGAAGTAGTAATATTCTGCCCAGCCAAAGAAGCCTGTTGACCATACAGGCCGTTCAATTTATCAATGTTGCTCTGATATTGCTGCGCCATAGTATCGGCGGCATTCTTGGAAATATCGTTCAGAGCTGTATTTGTCACGCTACTATTGAGGATGCCGCGAGCACCTAAGCCGCTGAGAGTACTACCCATAGTATTGTTTACACCGCTTCGGATAGCGTTCTCCATGTTCTGCTGGTATGCAGACGGCAAAATGCCTTGCGTCAGATTAGCCACACCTTGTTGCGCCGCAGCAGTCTGCTGGTTTGCATTACTCAACAGTTGGTTGTAGTCAACTTGAATTGTACCTAAGCTATCTTGCAGCAAGCCTCTCGCTACACCATTCAGCCACAGCGCGTTAGGTGCAATGGCTTCGGAGTAGTCGGCGGCTGCTTTTTGTAGTCGAATTTCCTGCTCTGTTGGTTTGTAGGATTGTACAGTTGTCGAACTGCCACCTTTTTTACCCATTAAGCACACCTTCTTCCTGTAATTTTTCTTTCATTTTTTCGATTAGCGGGCTGGTTGCTTTGGTGTTGAAATAATGAGTTACCCAATAAACTGGCTCGCCTGTCTTTTCGTCATTATGTTTGTGTGTGATGATAACCAATCTGCCGATGCTGTCTTGACACCAATAACGGAAGCGTCCGTCAACATCTTCTTTTTCGATTGTTTCCCAACCAAAGCCACGGATATACGGTTCGATGTGTCTGGTGCAAATGCTGGCTACACACTCAAAACCAGCCGTGCAGCTTACGAGTTCAGCATAATCACGCCAAAATTTAGCGTCGCCGCATACTTGGTAAATAATCATCATTTTGCCTTCAAAGTCGGGCTTCATGCTCGCAAAACCTCTTTCCGGCATATACAAAAGGCGATAGCCCGGTAATAAATCAAAGCTATCGCCTGTTTTGGTTTCATAAATTTCAATCCATTCTTTAAGGCTTTTAGCCTTCATATTACATTACCGCCTTTCTGTTCCAATTACTCGTCGATGCCATACAAGCAGAAATTGTTTATTCTGTGCGGCGATGTGCTGGTCACGATAACTTGCATGGCCCGCAAAGAATTATAAAAATGCTTCACTCTGCGTTTGGTTGTTAAACTGTAATCAAAGCCACGGTCAGCAACCTGTACGTGAATTTTGCCACTCTCATCGCCTTCTCTGCCCTCGACAAAAATATCAAAATATCTGGTGATGATGCGATTGGGGGTGATGTACATTTTCGAGATAATTTTGCTGTGTATCGGCTCTCCATTGTCGGTAGTATACTCGTCATTCATGCGGCAGACCCCCTTGTCGGTAGCCAGCATGATGCCGCTATCTGTCTGTGCAACGTCGTGAATATCATCGTGGAATGTGTATTTGTACGCTGCACCAGTATCATACTGATATATATAAAAGGTCTTTTCATCCTTGGCGTTAGGGCGTATCCAGAGCTGCTTCATAGTCAACATGTTCCAGATTCTTGGCTTGTAGCACTCTTTTTGCAGCAATCTGTTTATCTTATACGCAACTTCGGTTGTGTCGAAGTTGCCGTAAGTTGTTGTTGTCTGCAAGCTGCGGATGCCTAAATCCGTCGCAAACACAATGGTATTGCCCAGCAAAGCGAACGATTCCCTGTCGTCTTGTGCGTGGGTGTTGTTCAGAATCTGCTGGCTCTGTAAGTCTGGTACGGTGCCGCTTATCTGATAACCCAAATCATTGGTCTTGAATACAATCAAGTCACCGGAGAGAGGCAGCGTAGTGATAATGTCGCCACCGTCAAGCTCGCCTATGCCATACCATTGGGCTTGGCTCGCTACGTTAGTGTCCTCCTTCCATGCCTCGTCGGAAGTGCAGTCGCCAGTGCTGCTGTAATGGAAGTTGTCATCACCGCGTTTGGACGTACCCAATCTGCTGTCGCGCACCCATAAATTGTCGCAAAGGAAGCTGCCTTCAACAGTTGTCAAGTCGTTCTCGTAATCATAGTATTGCAGCTTATCGCCACTGCCTATGGTGACTTTGGCTCCGAACCGCTGGCAGACAGGGCGCTCTTCACCTGTCAGTTTGCCAATCTGCTTCGGTGCCTCTTTGACGTAACCATAATAAGCATTAGCCGTCCCCTTTGCTGGCGCTTTGCCAAACAGCAGGAACCCATCCGTACTTTGGTCATACCAAATTTTATCCACTGGCTCACCAATGTCGATAAGAGGCTCGGAATAACCACACCTTGTACGCAAAACGCCCTGCTCAAACATATAGTTTTCAAGCAGGACGGCTTCGTTTTCACCTATCATGTTGTCTGGGACGGAAGCGTTCATGCCACCCACTAAACTGCTTAGGCAACACGATACGCTCTGCGGTTCTCTTTCTATCGGCATAATCTCACCTACATTGTAATCTTCTCAATATCAGCCTTGTTCTGTGCCGCTTCTACTTTTTCTTTCGCCGCACGGTAGGCTGTGTGCAAAGCATTACTACGCACCGCCACGGCAGCGATAACCATCTTTAAATCGTTAGCCGTTACTGGCGTATCGGCATTATCTGCCGTAGTCCAATCAATGCTGGCGCCCTCGCCTTGCAACGATAAGGCAATGATAGCTGCATTGATGCGGTCTCTCGCTTTGTCGTCATAGTCAAAGCTATGTCCGTTGTATTCGATTGGCTCGACCTCGGCAGTGTCACGCTGACGCTTTAACATCAAGATTTTACGCTGTTTTACGTTTTCAATAGGTTCTTCCTCATGCGTAACGGTTACACCTAATTCTGTTAAAGCCTCGTCACCGATTGACAATGGGATAAACACGCCGTCTTTGCCCAACACTTCGGAAAGCTTGTACAGATTAGAGTAGGTCTGCTCCTTGTATGTATAAGTTGTTTGCATTAAATCACCGCCTTAGTTAAACACAATTTCGACTTTAAATTTCTTACCGACGTTGGTGGCAGTAAACATACTTGATATATTTGACGGCACACGTTGCACGTAGTTATAAAATCCTACTAAAGCACCTTGATATGACATTTTGCCTACTGTCAAATTAACTGTTACACCTGTTTCCATAGGTGTGATATTAAGGCTGATATTGCGACTGCCACTCGTGACCCCTTCTTCCTTAAATGCAACGTCAAGCCAACCGCCGTAATAAGATAATATTACCAATGTTACTGCTCTACCGTCATGTGTAACATCACCTGTAACCTCACCATAGTTGCCATTGTTGCGACTGTAGCCATATTGGCCGCTCTGCTGTCCCATAGTCATAATAAATACATTATCCCCACCGCTGACAGCAGTTTTCTTTACTAGCATCAATCTATTAAGTCCCATTTAATCACCTCACGACAATGTACTTGCCTGTGCAACACTTGACAAGACACCGCTGCTACTTTTGATTAACATAATATTTAACAGTAATCCGTTAGCAGTTATTGCTAAATCAGTTGCGCTTCCAGCATATTTTAAAGTACCTGCATTAGTGATGCTCAGAGTGTAAGAGCCATTCGCAGTAATGTAGGCAGTAAATACGGTAGCATCGCCATTGCTTAACAGCCCTGCTAACGTCGACATATCCAGCGTGAAGTTACCTTGTACGTTATATACTGCCACAGATGAGGACGGATTATCAGTAGCGCCGCTAATGCGAGGTGCATTATAACTTTCAAAGTTAAATTTCATTTTTTGGAAGGTTTGTTTTCCCGTCCAAGTGTTAGATTCCGACGTACTTACCCCACCGCCTCCGCTAACAGTGATAGTTACGTTGCCATTAGAATCGGGCTTGGTATTATTTACGCTTTTAATATAACCCGCATCATTAGTAAATGAAGATACGTTTGTGGGGATGGCTGACTGTACAAACGCAGTTGTTGCTATCTGAGTGGTATTTGTTCCAGCTACCGCAGTAGGTGCGGTCGGCGCGCCTGTCAGCCGTGCTCCGCCGTTCCAGCCGTTGCCGTTGATATTGCCAACTAAAACCGCCCCAGACTTTGTCCCTGTTAGGCATTTGTAAAAATTCCAGTTTGGGTCGTATTCGTAAAAATCCACACTATCATGACCAGAATAGCCAAAATCTATAGCATGATAGTAAGAGTCAGCGTTACCTTCGCCCCTAAATTTTCTACACTGGAAATAACTGGTTGCATCAGTTCCTGTTTGAAAGTTTGAAGCGGTAATACTACCTGTAACTGTACCACCTGTCAATGGCAGATAATTACCTGTTGCACCGCTACCCTGTTCGCCTTTGTCACCTTTCGCACCTTGCGGAATGGTGAAGTCAAGCACCGCCGCAGATGTAGTACCACTATTAACTACCTTTGCCGCTGTTCCTGCCGCACCCGTGGTAACAGTGCCGACTTTGATTGTAGCTGCCGTACCCGCTGCACCTGTTGCACCTTGGATACCCTGTGGGCCTTGGATGCCTTGCAGACCTTGTTCACCCTGTTGGCCTTGGTCGCCTTTATCGCCTTTAGGAATTACGAAATTCAAAATAACCTCTGATGCTGTGCCGCTATTGGTAACAGATACTGCCGAACCTGCATTGCCTGTGCTGACAGTGCCCACCTTGATTGTGGCGGCTGTGCCTACTGCGCCGTCATTACCTTTAGGGCCTTGTAAACCTTGCGGCCCTCTCTCGCCTGTATCGCCTTTAGGGCCAGTATCGCCCTTTGGGCCTTTCAGTGCTGCTAACTGCCCCTGCGTGAAATCGGCATAAGTGAAAGCATCGCCCTTATCGCCCTTAGCTCCCTGTGGGCCTGTTGCACCTCTTTCGCCTGTCGCACCCTTCTCACCTTGGATGCCACGTAAGCCTTGCGGGCCTGTGTCACCCTTGTCACCTTTAGGGCCTTGGATGTTGCCGCAGTCAATCCATTCTGTGCCAGACCACGCATAGAGGTTAACGCCTACCATATAAGCGTCACCCTCGTTTCCCTTAGGATGCGCAGCAATTAAAGCGGACAACGAATCATATCTGCCCTTAATGGTAACGCCTGTGCCTTGTTCGCCTTTGTCACCCTTCGGGCCTTGCGGGCCTGTTGCTCCCTGTGGGCCTCTCTCACCTTGCGGGCCTCTCTCACCTGTTGCGCCTTGCAAGCCACGCAGACCGCGTTCGCCTTGTGGGCCTTGTAAACCTGTGTCACCTTTAGGGCCTTGCTCACCTCGCGGGCCTTGCAGACCTTGCGGCCCTTGCTCGCCACGCTCACCCTTAGCACCTGTTGCGCCCTGTAAGCCTTGCTCGCCACGCTCGCCCTTTTCGCCACGCTCGCCTTTTACGCTTACCGGAGCAGGATTATCCAGCCCAGCTTTATTCGTCCATGTCATTACGCCGTCAGCATCTACGGACGGAATAAAGACGTTGACGTTCTCGCTATATTCTTTAGCCTTATCAGCGTACCCTTTGGCGGCTTTCTCGCTTGTAGCGGCGTTCTGTGCGCTCTCAACAGCCTTGTCAATCTCAATGCCTACGCTTGCCGCCTTGTCTGCGTACTCTTTCGCTTTGTCGGCGTAATCCTTTGCGCTTGCCAACGTATCGACAAGAAATGTGTTAGTCAGTCTTGTTTCTGAGCCTGTTGGGTTTTCTTCAAACTCGTTGCTACTGACCCGCACCGCCTTGTCACTCGTGGTTGCAATAACATCTCCTGCCGTTTCCTTGCCTACTACTGTAAGCTGAAACTGTCCCGATGTTCTCGCACATTCGTAGGGAACGATACATTTGCCGTCTACGATAGCAACCTCATAGGTTTTGTTGTCCCTTGCAAACAGTGCATATTTGTCGATGCCGTCCCAATCATCGGAGAACGTGAACAGCAACTGCACGAAGTTCTTGCTTCCCTCTGTTACGTAAGCGTCTGACGTTCTTGTCAGCCGCATACCGTCAATTTCAAATTCTATCTGCATTGTTTCACCTCGCTTATTTATCGACAATGTTTGCAGTCATAGCGTTTATTGTTTTGCTCCACTCAAATTTGATGCCGTCAACAGTATCGTTGATTGTAGCACCTACGAATTTCAGCGTGTACTCTTTGCGCGGAGTTACTTCTACAACGCTACGCATATCGGTGTGTTCGGTTTCGCCGTCATCTTCTATGAAACTGTACGCCTCGCCATATCCCCATACTGTATTGTTAGCAGTATTAGTTACACTGCAACTGTACTGTACTTCTTCTCCCGGGGGAAAGTCAGCATTATTCACTGTTGCTGTGAGCAGTAATTTAGTGATGCCAGCAGGAACAGTAAATGTTTCCGTGCCGTTGTCTTCAGTGGTAAACACCTTGCTGCCCTCGACGATGCTATACAATGCTACATTGGTTACGCCGTTAGCAACATAGGTTACAGTTATTTTAGTGCTATCATTGCCATAAGCTACAACGTAATCGCCTGTATGCTTATCAACGCCGTCAATTTCGATTTTGCCGTCAGCGTCCGTAGTTTTAGTTTCGCCGTTGACTGTAACTGTATCGTTTGCCACCGATTTGCCGTCATACAATATGCGCAGATAGCAAGTAATGCTGGCGGGTTGAATCTCAATCGTAGTTACAACACCGTCAGTATAGTTGACTACCGCTTTGGTAGTCGGAGCAGTGCCATAAGCGAATATGTGCTCTTTTGAGCCGTTGCCGCTCATTTCGATTATTCCGTTTAAGTTGGTAGTATGCTCAACGCCGTCAACTGTTATTGTCGTTGCTGTCAACGGCTTGCCGTCATAGTTAATCAGGACTTGTACAGTTACTTCCGCCGTGTAGGTGTTTGTGCTGCCGTCGGTTACAAGGAACATTGCATATCCTCTAGCTATTTTAGAGGTTGTAGCAGAATATTTGTGATAAGCCTTTGTAACGCTTGCGGCACAACAAGCTCTAGCTATATCATCCCTGCCGTTGTACAAAGTTTCCCACGGGCCGTGCTCTCCGGTGTTCAGTTTCATATTCCATATAATCCTTACAAAAGCCCTAGTCTGCCCAGCCTCGAATCTGCCAGACAGCACAAAATTCTTTTTTTCGCTTGGCAAGGAACTCGTGACAGTAAATGTTGCTTCTGATAGTTTGGTTTCTCCGATATAAAGTTGTGCCGTAATCGTTCTTTTTGAGTTGTCATAGCTTGTGTACCCACGATTTGCATTCGGATAATCAATATTAACACTGCCATTTACATATCCGCCGGAACTTCCGTTATCTTCATTTCCGTGCTCATAATGCGCTAACGGATTTTTTATATCTAAAACTAAACTTAGCTCAATATAATTAGCAGTTTCCGGGAATGTTACGTCCATTACGTCGCTCGATACTTTAAAATCATAAGAGTAACTATAGTGTCCATACCAATACTGTTCCATTTTCAGCACATTGTAAATGCTAGTATTATCTGTACGTTCATCGTTATTTACACCATATGAGCCTTCGTCTAATCGCAAGTAGTTGTTGACTTTAAAGCCGTTTTCAGTAATATCTGTTGCTTCACATACAAGGTAAAATGTAGCGGCAGGATAACTCTCATCGTTGATTTTAATTGTCATTGGTGACATTAAAACGCTCGGAGGTGTAGGCCACGGAGCAGCGAATCTAATGTACTGCCCATCATATGCCTTGCCGATAATCATCTTTTTAACCTGTGCATATGTAATGCCGTGAGCATCAATATAGTTAATGCCCTCTTGGTTAAACAAGGTAAACGAACCGTCATTACTGCTTAATCTCAATCCCTCTTGGCTCAGTTTGACGTTACCGCCTGTAATCGTCAAAGCTCCTGTCAAGTCGATGTTGGCTGCTGCAAAGTGTTTGCCTGTTATCGTGTTCGCCGCTATCTTATCACCGATAACACTTCCTGCCTGTATAGCGTCAGAAGTTACGCTGTCAGCGGCAAGTTTTTCTGCGGTAATAGCTCCTGCTTCGATTTTGTCAGCAGTTACTGCTCCTGCTCCGATTTTGGTCGACGTGATAGCATTAGCCTGTATCTTGGCAGATGATACGGAGTTAGCCCTTAAATGTTCCAGCGCGATACTGTCAGCGGCTATCATGCCGCCTACGATAACATTGTTGTCAAACACTGTATCGCCTGTGATATGTACTTTTTTGCCGTCGATTACAACGCCTTCCGTTGATACGTTGATAGCGTTGATAACGCCGTCTTTTTTTACGCACAGAAGAATATCGTCTTGCAGTTGGTTGATAGATGAGTAATTGCAGTCGGCAGGTTTTTTGTTCAGCTCTGTAACCACGCTTGTAATACTGTTAGCGTTCTGTACGATTGCTGAACCTTGGCTGTCAATCGTTGAACCTTGCTTATCAACCTTTGTAACGATGCTGGTAATGTTATCAGCGTTGACTTGAATTGATGCCTTGTTTCTTTTCACGTCTTCTACAATAGCGGTAATGCTCTTGGCGTTCTGCTCAATAGCTGACGTGTTCCCCTTAACATCCATAGCGATTGTAGATATACTATCAGCGTTCTGCTGAATAGCTGTGCCTTGGGTTTTCAATGTACCCTCGGCAGTATCCACACGCTTAACCACGCTTGTGATAGAGTCCTCATTCTGATGTATGCCGTTCGTGTTAGCGTCAATCAGTTTCTTCAAATCTTCGTTAATGCTAGGCTGATTGTTAGCCTTGTTGATAGCATCCTGCGTAAATTTATCAAATTTGGTATAGTCAATGGTCGGCACTTGACCTATATCAATGCCAGCTTTGCAGTCTGCTTCGCTCGTATCGCTCCATTCTCCGTCACCCAGCGGGTCGACAAAGCAGTATTTGACTGTGATGTGCCCGATGAAGAAGAAGTAGATATACTCGCTGTTGACGGTATAGAAATCATCCTCAACGGTTTCTTGGCTATCCTTAGTCTTGATGTGAATCTTGTAGCCTGTTGCGCCCAGCGGCAAGCCTTGCATTTTAATGCGAACGCCGTCAATCGTGCTTTTCAACTGCGGGGCCGTCGGCTTCTGCGGCAACGCCTTATTAAACTCATGCACGGCAGGTTCGCTATACTCACCGAAGATGTTACGGATATACAGATATGCCGTACCGCTTCTGACACCGGGATTGGCTCTGCTCCACGTTTCTCGTGTACTGTCCAACCTCTTGTCATTCCAAACGCCGGGGTTCTGGTCTAACCTCAATTCAAAGAAATCTATGTATTCGTTAGGTTCAAACATCCACTTCCACAGCGGGCCTTTCTCATCCCATGTCAGCACGAACTGCGTCGGCGGATTAGGGATATATTGACTACCTTGGATTTTGATGCTGGCTTGCGGAGCTGTGTCAAAGTCGGCTGTGTTGCCCTTGGTGTTTACCGCTACTACCTTGATATAGTACGTCAAGCCTGTTGTAGCGCCGCTGTAAACAAACTGCGTTCCGTTACTCTCTCCTGCCTTCTCCCACGCCTTATCCGTAGCCGTGCGAAACCATACCTCGGCTTTAGCATAGTTGGTTACAGTAGTCTTTACCCATGACACCTGTATAGAGTTGATGCGAACGCCGTCAGTTATCGAATGTAGCTCCAACAACTGTACACTGCTGACGTGTCCCGGCTTTTCGCCTGCACTTGATGTGTTGTCATCAATCTTTTTGTTCGTCAGCAAACCAGATTTAACGAGATAGTTTTTCAACGCAGCCACAAATACTTTGCCGTCACCGCTGACGTTGTTGGGGATATTGGTCAATATTTGTTTTATTTGCGCCTCGTCAAGTGCGTTGTTGTTTTCTTTATCAGCCATATCCTTCACCGCCTAAACTACGCTCTCGCACTGTATGCTGATTCTATAATATCCATCAAAGAACTGTTCAAACCTTGGTCTTGAGACACATTCAGTCGCTGCTGATTCATAAGCAGAATCACAGTCAAAGTTACAATGACGTTGTTTGTTACTGTGTCGTCGTAAGGCATTTCTTCGTTCTCTGCACCGGTAATATTTGGCGCTTTATAAAAATACTTCATGGTGTAATCTTTGACACTGGTATCGAGAAACTTAATTGTTTTACCAGTAATCTTGATGGGCAAAATGCCACACGTTTTAATATAATCATTTGGCAACGTATCGCCGTTTCTAATTACAACGTCCTTAACGGCGATAGGGTTGCCGGAACCAACAAAGTAAAGTCCGATGTAGTTTATGGCTTGATTGATGTAGCTGACAATTTCGTCATCGTCGAAATCGCCAACGCCTTCTTTATCGTTAATGCGATTGCGAATATCTTGAATGATTGCTTTAACTAACATACTTCCTCCTTTACACCATAAACGGCATACGAATCTTCGCGTGAGAATAGCGACGCATCGGCACAATGCTCTGAACCGCTTCTTCGATACCGCTCAGCATTTCTTCGTTGCTGTTGCTCAAAGCTGCAAAAGCAAAATTGCGCACCAGCGATTCAAAAACAATCGGTAAGTCAATTTCGTCGTTGACGCTCTCTACTTCTTCAAGTCGCTTGCGATAATGCACAGTAAAATCTGGCACACCGCTGTAAATCTTGCTCCCAACAATTTTGTATTCATCAAACTTCGGGGTTTCGGTAGACGGCACTACTGTAAGCGGTCTGCCGCACTGCAAGTCATTCATGCCTACCAGTGTTACAAAATCATACGGCAGAGTTGCGCCCTTCTGCATTTGTTCTGAGGTAAGGTGATACTCTTTGACTTTCTCCAGAAAGTCACTGTTGTGCAAAGCGTAAGATGCGTTTAAGTATTCAATAACATCATTTATAGCATTGATAATCTGATAATCGCTATATTTAATCTCGTCAAAATCCATGGCTTTCAAACGGATTTTGCGGATTAGCTTGGAAACTTCGATTGCCATGTCGCTTCACCTCAAAAATATTTCTTAGGAATCAATGGAGCATACTCGCGATGCACCTCAAAAAACTTCTGCACGTACTTCGTGTACTCACCGTTATCTCCGGCAGCCAAAGCCCTTTTGGCGGTAACAAGCCACGGGTCGTAATTCCACATTTCGGGCGGGATATAACCCATAACCCTGACCTCAAAACCGTCCTTGCCTACCGCTCTGCCGCCACCTTCGCACTCAGTCATGCGGGCTACCTCGGCAGCTACGCTATGGTCAAATTTGTTGACAACGTGAATCTTCTTCTCGCCGTCGATATATACTTTCTGGTCTACTAGCATTGTTTCGCCCTCCGTATTTTAGTTGGAGCTGGTGACAGGAATCGAACCCGCAACCTAGTGCTTACAAGGCACTTGCACTACCAGTTGTGCTACACCAGCATATTAAATAACCGCCCCGAAATCGAGGCGGTTAAAGTGGTCGAAAATCGACTAGGTTAGATTAGCGCTTGATACCGATGATTGCAGCGGAAGCCTTCGGAGCTGCGCATTTGAGGCCCAGCCAAGATTCCAGCATACGCTCATCATAAGAGCCTTTCTTCGGAATGGGTACATCGTGGGTGTGTTCAAACCACTTGATGCCCCAATAGCCCATATCCATGCAGTAGATGCGGCTATCCGGCAGCATACGATGCGCTTCTGCGGTCAGTACGCCGTAGTCGGTTTGGATAACGTCGGCAACAAGATTCAGCTTGTTCTTCTTCGCCATATCGCGGTAAGAAGTAGCCTGTGCGATTACCAACTGGCTGAAAGCACGTTTCTTAGCGGGAGACATGAACGCATGGGTAGGATTGCCGCCACGGTTGTATGCCATTTCCATTACCGCATTGAGGTCATCCAGAGTGTAGTCGACAGTGCCGCCTAAATCCAGTACGTTGTTTTTGATGATTTTAGCGGAAGTGCCAGCAGCGCTCGGTTTGACCTGTTCAGCGGCAATGTTCTCAACAGCACCTTTTTGAGTGTTGAAGATAGTGAATTTGGTTTTCGGAGTAGCGTCGTCCGTGCGGATGTAATAAATGGTCTTGGCGGACAAGCCAGTTGGCATGGTTTTGGCGGTGAAATACACGAAGTCACCAGTTTCCAAACCATGCGGTTTGGTGGTAGTGATAGAGCCGTCGGTGGTACCGACAGTTACATTCAACTCTTGAGTAGCCATGAAGAACGGAACGCCGCCAGTTTTAGCCGGAGTAGTCTTGTTCTGTTCTGCGTTGGTGGTCTCGTTATTTACGAGAGCGTACTCAATATCAGCAGCGTGTTTGCGGGAGCACTGTTCCAACAGACGAGCCAGCTCATCTTCGGGGCGGTAAACTTTGGCAACCTTACGCTGCGCCTCAGTTACATAGTAGCTGTTTACAAAGCGTTGGCAGTTGTTTTCCAAGCCTTCCAGATGGCCGATTTCCTTGGAGGAATAGTCCTCTTTTTCCAAGTGAGCATTCTCGCCGGGCGGTTGCAAACCTTCGGTCAACCAGCTAAATTTCAGAGTGGTTGCATCTTCCTCGGAACCGAAGCGGTTGAGGAACAGAGTGACCTCGGGGTCGATGTTGGTAATTACGTTGCTCATGTCCTCGGCGTGGCCAATCGCATCAGAGGTATGGGATTGGGAAGTGCTGTAGGAAAGGGAACGTGTTACGTCATTAATTGCCATTAAATTTTCACCTCATTAAAAATTTTATTTAACAAAACCGCATAGCCTCGGGGGTAGCTTATTGGTTCCTGTTACGAATAAATTCAGCCAGCCATGCACGGCGGCCTCTTACGTCAGATTTTGCCAGAGCACTGTAATCTGGCACATATACGCTGTTAACATCTCTGCCGTCGCCAGCGCGTTCAACGGTCGGTGGACGATTGACAGCTCTCGGAGTTGTGCCTAAGCCGTTCTTCTGCATATAGAATAACTTGCGTGTATCCTCATAATAGTTACGGAGAATTTCGGTCTGCGCCTCGTTGATTGTGCCGTTCTGCAATGCTTGCAATACAGGGACAACAACCTGCGCCTGTTTATAGGTCAAATCATTCACGCGAGTCAGCAGCATACGGTCAATAGCGTCAAAGTTCGGCTCCTTGGCGCGCTGCTCTTCTGTAAACTGGTTGATGCCAGCGTAAACAGCTTCCTGTCTCTGACGCTGCGCCTGTTCGTCTGCATAGCGGCTCTGCATCTTAGCCATAAGGTCTTGACGATGCCATTCTTTAGCCAGCTTGTAGTTGATGAGCTTCGGGTCATCATCGTCCATGAGGTCAAGATTCTCAACATCCTCTTCGCTCAGACCAGCGTCCTGTTGCGCGCGTGCATCAGCCTCTTTGTCGAGACCTGTCAAAAACTCTCTCATCTGCTCTTGACGAGTTTCCGGATTCATCTGCGCTTCAATCTCAGCACGACGCGCCGCTTCCTGTTGAGCGATAGCTCTCTGCTGCGCATTGTGAGCTTGAACAGCTTGACCGATTTTCCAGTCAGCATATTGACGTTGATATTCCTGCGGAACACGTTTCTCGTCAACATAGCCTGTCGCGATTGCGTTGGAAAATTCATCAAGAGTGTAAGCAGGAAGCTGCTGGTTGAACTGCTGGCCAATCTGCTGCGGAGCATCTGTCAGCTTCGGCTGGTTAGCATCAGCGTCAAACATATTAGGTTCTTGGGGAGTCCCCTCGTTTTTGGGCGGTTCAGTCAACGGACTGGGCTTCAAATGTGTTTTTCCGTCCTCTCCCTTGACCAAAACATAGCCTTGAGTGCCTTCTGAGTTCTTTGCAGCGGCGATAATTTGCTGATTGCCACTCTCGCGCGTTTGCGGACTCTCTGAGCGATTTTCAGTGTTTACGCTAGTATTTGTATTCGCAGGTGCATTTGAAACGCTCTGAGAGGATTCTGCACTGTCAACATTTGGTTGACTTATAGAAATTGTGTTTGTTTGTGGCGTGGAAGCAGAAAAATCGCTTCCAGTACCGCCAAATTCGTCAGCCATTGGGTTTACCTCCTAAAAAAATTAGCCTTGGGCCTGTAATTGAACCAAGGCTTTCTCTTTCTGCTTGCCAGTGGCCGCTGCGTGTTGCAACATTTCAACCAAGCGACAGACTGCTCTGTAGTCGCTTCGATGTCTTTCAATGTCTCCGTAGCTTAACGCCGCTTCAAGCATTTTTTCATCCGCTTCTTTTTTTAAGCGGAACGCATATTTATACACCGCCTCAGCATCTTCTCCGTCGACAATAAAGTCACGGAGAAGGTCGATGCGAGATTCGGCAGCTTTAATAACTTTAGAGTTATTGCGCTTAATCATTATTGAGCACCTCGTGTTCTGTGATTGCCCGCTCGGTTGTAGTAATGCCAAGTTTATCTTTAAGATACTGGCGCTGCACGTCGGGCGGCAAATCTGCAAGATTGATATTGAGACGCGGAATGGAGTATTTGGCGATAGACAGTTGCAAGCTGTTCTGCAATGCTTCGGCTTGGGCCTGTGCCTGTGCCTGTGCTTGAGCCTGCGCCTGTGCCTGTGCTTCTTCGCTCTCGGGGTCGAGCAGATATTGAGAAACATCTCGTAAGCCCAATGCTTCCAGAAGTTTGCACACAAGGTTATACCAGCTCTTCGCGTTTGCAATACCGAAGTTTGCGAGCTGCGGATAAATCTGATTGAGTACCAGCATCAGATATTGAATTTGTGCCTCTCTTGTACCAGCGCCTTGTCCGACGTTGACAATCAAATCATAATCTACGTCCAAATCCTCTTTCTTAATAGAAAGCGTCTTGTTGGTCAGTCGAATCATCTGCTCATCTTCCAGATATTTTTGGTTTAGCAGGATGATGAACTTGTAAATCGGAATAAAAAATTTCTCTGCAATGCTTCGCGCCACCATTTTGTTGCGCTTCTCAGCCATGCCAAGGATGGCAGTAATGCCAGTTGCAGTAGAGTTCAAAGAGTTGCTATCAAGGCCTTGGTTATATCTGGTGCTGCCGCTCTGACTTTCAATCTCAGTCTGAGCGTAGTTGATAACTTCCATAGAAACGCTAGACAATGGCAGCGACGGTGGGATGAATACAGATTCTGCTGGAGCGTTCCGCGTCGGGATGATTTCCTCACCGCTGAACAGTGCGTCAAGGTCTACCTTGCGTTCATCAACAAAAACGCGCGGGTCGTTGTTCTTCGCCACGTTGGTGATAATCTGACGCATAACAGCGGTCTTTAAGTCCTGCTGCTGTTCCAGCATATCAGTAAAGGAATCGCGGTTAAACACAGCGTTCGGGTCATAGACCGCACTGCAAACAAAGAACGGTGGAAATCCATAGTCATTCTCTACGATACGGATTGGCTGGTCGCCTACAGCATGAACGATGATGTTCTCGTAGATGCCGTCGTTGTTCCAGTCCACCTGCATGTAAGCCTCGTAAAGCTCAACCTCTTTGGATGCCAAGTCATTGTCTGTCGGACGCTTAGCCCTGTCAGCTCTGTCTCTGTCGTTGACATAATCTAGAGTGGTCGGTTCGGTGTTACCCGAGGTGTATTCCTTTAGCGCTTTGTCGATATTCTGATAAATACCGTCTTTTTCGCGCTGTTTCAAATAACTGCCGCGCACAACCTTTCGATGCGCAACAAACTTGCAGTCCTGCAAATCGGGAGCATCCGGAGTGTAACGCAGCTCTGATGTGGGTACATACTCTACAACAGGATGATTGCTCTTGACTTTCACAAGGTCGTAAGTGACTTTGGTTAGGTCTGGTGCGCCTTCAATATCCTCAAATTTCATATTCTCGATATTGCCGCCTCCAACGCCTTCCATTAGGCCCAGAATCTGCGTCATGTCGTTCAAATCAAGCATGAACTGCATCTGCTTGCGCTCTTCTTCGCGTTTCCACCACACCTTCGCAATACAGAAGTTCTGGCTTAAAGCGAAGTTCAACTCAGTCTGGCAGAAGTGATACCAGTCATTCTTTTTCTCAAGCTGGTAACGTACAAGTTCCTGCACCTTGGAAGCAACCTCATCATCATCGACGTTTACACCCTTGACGGAAAGCGGCGCATCTGTGCCGCAGAACGCTTCCATGAGGCCTGTCAGAATCCACTGACAAGAAGTCTTTACGTCCTTAGAAACCCAGTTGCTGGTCTCCGAAAGTTTCGGGAATCGCTTCTTGTAGTATTCCTCGTCGGCTTCATAAATGTCTCTGCGATGTAAAATTTTCGGTTCGATAATCTGCTTGTACTGCGAATCCGCAATATCACGGCAGCTCTCGAACGCTCGCATGATTTTGTCTTTCTGCGATTTTGTCAAAGTATCGAGCGACAAAGTTTTGTCCTTTGCCTCGCTCTGCGCTTTGAGCATTTCCAGCGGAGACGGCGGTTGCTCTACTCCAAACTGGATTACGCCAGTCTGCTGCTGCTCTGGCAACGTGCCACCCGTCATCATGTCGACCGCCCCTTGGTTCAATCCAAACTGAGGGTTAGTAGCCTGCCATGCGCTTCGGTGGACTTCGCTGTTTGCAGCAGCAGCCAGTTTATCGTTTAAGTCTGGCATGAATTATCACCGCCTTAACCAAAGAACTCTGTCAGCACGCAGTCGCCGCCGATAACATAAAAGTTTTGACGTGCAGTCGGCAGCACTGGCAAAGTATAGGTTGTGCCAGCCTTAATCAGCAGACCTTCGCCAGCTTTAACATTCTTGTCACCAAGATAAACATCAGTCTCGCCAGCGGTAATTGCCAAGCCGATGCGACCGCCGCGCATGTTGGTAAAAACCTCGGTGCTTGCAGCAGGAGTTGCACTGCTGGCACTCAGCTTAGTTGTCATAATTTCTTTTACTGGACATAAAAGCATATGTTATACCTCCGTTAATCATACTTCATGCGCTCGCGCATCATGTTGTAGAGCCATTCCTCACGTTTACGGCGGTCATGGTATTCGTCCGCAGGGGCAGCGTGTGCGGTAATCAAACGGCACACGCTGCGGGGCGTATGTGCTCAGCATTGTAGAAGGGATACCCATGCGCTTTGCATAGCCGGTAGGCTGCGGATAGCCCTGTTCGTCATAGACAACCTCGGGGTGATAATAAGGCCCGCCAACTGTCTCCGCATACACAGGAATCCCCCTGTTGCGGTATTCACTGTCATCTCTGTAGTATTTTGAATACGTCGGGTCTTGAGGTACGTGTTGGTCATAGCTGAAACGCTCTCCAAGACGCGCTATATCCTTGTATTGCGGTGCCTGCCCATATGCTGCATATGCTGCATAATCCTCGGGCGCAAGTTCTGCACCAAAGGGTTCCCCAAACTCACCGTTCGCTCTGCTTTTTTCTTTAGTCATTCGTTCTTTCCTCACAATCTGCCGTATTTTCTTACCTGCCCCAGCTTCTTTGCCCGCTGGTACAGGTTTTTTCTTGCGAAAGATACAGGATAAGCAAAGGTCAGACACAATGCGTCAGCCATATCTGGCGAACGTCCCGTCTTATCTTTGATGCTTTCCTTGCTTTCAAGTTTGATTCTGTTCATGCCGTCAAAGGTATATTCTGGCATCGACAGCTCGGTGCGCAGGTTCGGGTCATACGGCAATGAACCGCCCTGTTCAAGCCACTGTCGGCAGCCGTCCCACATTTCGGCACGTTTATTCATATAACGTGTGTCCTCGATAGCCTTGCCGCCAAAGGGGACTTCTACAACTCCCTTGTAGCCAATCTGCCGCAAGCGGTCGATAACGCCCTCGCCACGGCCAGCATCAATAAACACAGTATCTGGCCCCCAATCGTCAATCTCTCTGGCGATGATTCCGGCAAAGGTCATATTGTCGACTTCTTTGCAGACAATCGGCTCAAAAGTCATCAGGCCTTGGCGCTTGAAGATTACGCAGCTATCGTCACCAAAACGGGCAACGTCGACACCCATAACCTTAGGCATATCCTTGTAATCTTCTTCCTGCAGGTCTCTTTCCATAGCCGCGTTGATAGAATCCAGCGAAATAAGGCGGTTATAAGCGTTCGCAGCAAAGTCACAGTACAGCTCCTGCCGTATCTCTGTCTTTGTCATTTCACGCTTCATGTCCTCAAGTTCTTCCGCAGGAATGATGCCTGTTTCATCTACCGTGTACAGGCAAGAGAACCAGTTATTGTTCTTCTGCGCCTGTAAGTAAATGTCGTAGAACTGATTCTGCCCTTTGGGAGTGCCAATAAAAACAGCCCAGCCGTGTCGGTCTGATAAGGCTGGTCGGATGACCTCGCCCCACAGCTCTTTACGTATCTGGGCATATTCGTCTATTACTACACCGTCCCAGTACGTACCACGAAGGCCGTCTGGTCGGTCAGCACCAATTATATAAATTCTCGCTCCACGAGCATCCTTATGATAGCTCGGGAACTCTACATACAGTTCGCTCTCGTTGACCTTTCTGTCGGGAATCCCCGCAGTGTACCGCTTCAAGTAGTCCCATGCAATCATCTTCGCCTGTTTCAAGAACGGCGCAAGATATGCGTAGTTCGGCGAAGGGTACTTCGTCATCGTCAGAGCCTTCTTGATGAGGTGGTTGACACTGCCCACGCTCTTTCCGAAACGGCGGTGCGCTACAATTACCGCAAACCTGTACTGCTCAAGATTAGGATGCAGAACATCCCTCCAGAACGGTCTGGGAGTGTACGGAATTGTAATGACCTTGGCATCAGCAGCAACCGTCATCAGATGTGCTTTCTACCGTCTCGGGTACCGGGGGCAATACCCCCTCTTTCTCCACGGGTGACGCTTTAGTGTCAATCACATCACCAGCGTTCTCGGCCCAGCCAAATACCAAAGGCTGACCATCGCCGCTCGTAAGCTGACGTGTGCTCTTTTCCTCCCACCCGGCATTGTTCTTCAAAGCAAACATAATGCCAGTAGGAGCCTTGGAATATACCAGCTTGCCCTCAAGATAGTCCTCAAGCCTCAGCTTTGCATCAGCCAAGATGGTGTTGTAGGCTTCGTCCCTCTTGTTCACATAGTCCAACATCTGACCACGGCTCTGGAATCCCAAATATCTGGCAAGACCACTGTATGTGGGCGGCTTTCGCTCTTTAATCTTCATTTCCCCAGTCCTCGGGTCAATCACTTCCGGCAAGCAGTAGTCAAAATACTCTCTGACTTTGTTTGCCATGCTTTGAGGCGTGGGGTACATCGTTACAATGCTGCCACCAGCACCAAACAAATCACTCATAACCAATTCCTCCTCCTTGTTGTTGTCGTTGTTGTTGTTGTATTTTAAAAGCCTCGTACACACTATACGGAGGCTGATACAGTGCTAATCGTACAAGGCTCTTAAAAGCATTAAAAAAGCACTGCAATTTCTTACAGTGCTGATAATAAACAGTGCTATGTAGGTACTGTGTAAGTCTAGGTACTTATTGTTTTACCCCTACCCCTATACCCTACCCCTTGTTTTGTAGGTGTTAACGTAAACTGTTGAATTAAGTTATTTATATCTAGTATTCAAGAATTAAACTTTAAATTTAACCTGACTAGATATACCATGTAACCTAAACCCGCACGTGTGTTAGGTACTTACCATTCAGCCCCTCCCCATCTATTCCATAAAATTTTACGTCCGATAATATATGTTATGTTAAAATTCTTTATCCAGTGTACATTTATACTATATTTATAGTACATAACTACCATATCTGAGTATTTTCTTCTATTATAATAAATGTATATTTGATATACAACTATACCATTATAGCGGCATTACCAATAATCAAACTGATAACTATATAAAAGAAGAATAACGGGAATTTTTAACATTCCCGTTATTACTTTATTTATATTGCAAATGTCATGTTTTTTGATTTCATACACTCTTTTACTTTTCTTCATTATAACACGTTTTTAGCGTTCTTATTTCGGTAATAAGAAAAAAATTTTTAAAATTTTTGTTCAGCACGTTATTTCGGTATAACCCATAATATAGACAAGCCGAACGGCAAGCCACCCATGAGGGTGGTACCCAAATAGGCAGGTGTTACAAAAGGTAGGTGATATAGTAGAAAACTTTATAGTAGCGTTTTTGTTCTTTGATAATCAAATAATTATCCTGCCGTCGTGGGATAAGACAAAAGGCGACGGCGTGGCGTATACATGGTTAAACGCTTTATGCAAGTGTCGACGTGTCCGCTTGTATATTGTAGTCACTCAATGATGTAGACAACCACGGTAAATGTTGTATAACATTTTCAAGTGTTTTTGCTACTGTAATAACTAAAAATGTTGTATAACCCATTTTCCACCACCTTTTACAAGGCATGGGAATGTATAAAGTAACGTCGCTCATGGTAAATTGAGTACGGCATGAAAATATATTCCCTCTACCTTTAATCGCCCGACTTCAATTTTTGAAGAGGTGATATTTATGAAAAAGTGGACAAAAAATGACGAATATAAATGGCGGTGCGAGCAGGCTGATTTGGCGCAAGGCAAGACTAAACGTCTTGACGCTAAAAAGGGCTATTATCGTGCCGAAAATGCGGAAAAGCCAAAAGCGGAAAAACCAAAAGCCGAAAGGTCGAAAGGCGTCGTGCTGATTAGAAAATACTATAAAAGTAGTATTTCAACAGTATTTGAGCCGACCGACAAGCCCCGGCTTTCAGACAGAGAGTTTTTCAAGATGTTGTATGCTTAAGCATTCGTCGGGCGATTAAAGGTGGAATTGCCTATGGTAGTTTTGCTAAACAAATGAAAAGGTGGAATGTTTATGGGAATTAAAAGTAAAGTTTACCGCGACGCTAAATTACAGGCGATATGGGAACGCAATCAGCGTCTTGACGCTGATTGCCTCGAAGTGTTGAGCTTGCTTACGATGTTGGGTATTCTCGCTTTACTCACGTTCTGTTAAGTGCTTACGCAAGGCATTACAGTGTTAGTGTCTTGCCATGGTAATTTAACATTGCCTAAACAAATGAAAAGGTGGAGATAACAAATGGAAGTTACTATCAGAATTGTGAATTTATGTGACCACGAGGTCAACATAAAAGACATGTTGGGAAAGATTGTGAAGCTGGAACCGTGCGAGAGCAATCCTGCACGAGTGCAAAGCAATTACACTCCAGCGTTTTACCTCGGTACAATCGGCGTGAGCCGCAAAGCATCAGCCGTGACAACCGACCTCCCGAACCCGACACCCGGCACCATGTATGTAGTGTCAAAGATAGTAGCTGAGAACAACAAAGACCGCCGAGACCTGTTGTTCCCCGGTTTCCAATACACCACAGCAAGCGGTTTGCGCTACTGTATCTGCTTGGAAACTTTTTGATGCTATGGCAAGCACATGACTTGAAAAATTCGTGTGCTTGTAGAGTGCATCAAATACACTCCGTTGCTGTAAAGCGGTAGTATATGGCAACGCTATCCAACTACCGACCAACTTATGAAAAGGTGGAATTAAAATTGGAAAAAATGGAATTCAGATGTGAAAATTGCGACGAGATTTTCAACGGCACTCAATTTGAAGCCATTCAAAACGGCTGGCGTAATATCGAGGGCGTTTGGTTTTGCCCAGACTGTGCCGACGAATACGGCGTTTGCCATGATTGCGGTGAAATTGTAGCTCTGTGCTATATGCGCCTTGGCTGCGACGATGAACGGTATTGCGAAAATTGCTTCGACGAGCTGTTTGAAACTTGCGAGCGTTGCAACGACGTCTTTTGGCGTGACGATGCAACAGAAGTTTACACCCACGAGGGCGAATGCAGCGAAAGCTGGTGCCCCGAATGCGTAGACTGGTATGCAAGCCGTTGCGAGCATTGTGACGAATACGTTGAAAACAACGATATTCGCGACGTTGACGGCAATAACATCTGTATTAATTGCTGTGAAAACAGCTATGATTATCAGATTTGCGGCGAATGCAGTGAGTGGCATCATGTTGACAACATGACGTATTCTGAACGCCGCGAAGAGTATCTGTGCGATTACTGCGCTTCTCAAGAGGCTAGTGTAATCCACTCTTACCATTCCGGCGTCCGTCCGTTGCTGTGGTTATCTAAAGCTGGCGATGATTATAATCGCAAGTATCAACTGTTCGTCGGTGTAGAACTCGAAATCGACGGCGGCGGCGAGGACGGCGAAAAAGCTGAAAAAATCGTCAATGCTGGCGGTTATGATGTCGACGAAGCAGTCGTGTGTGAGCATGACGGCTCTCTCAGCAATGGTTTTGAACTTATCTCGACAACTGCGACTGTTGACTATCATCTTTCCGACTTCGGTTGGAAAGACATGATGGCAAAGGCAGTTGAACTCGGCTACACGAGCCATGATGCTAACACGTGCGGTTTGCATGTGCATATGGACAGACGCTATTTTGTGGATATGTTCAGCAATCCCGAAGAAGTGCTCAGCATTATCGTGTGCAACAACGCAGAGTGGCTGAAAGTTTTCAGTCGTCGCACCCGTTGGCAGTTTTGTTCTTTCCCAAGTTCCTCTATCCGCTTCACTGCGGAAGAATTCAAGCGCAAGGACAAATACGGCAAAGAGCTGTCGACAAGCAGTGTGCGTTATAAGCTCAATGACGCCGTTGGCCACATGCGTGGCCACGGCGCTTGCATGAACTTCTGCGGCTATGCGACCATGGAAATCCGCTTTAATCGCGGCACTCTCGTATGGCAAACCTTTGCTGCCACTTTGCAATTCATTCAGCTTCTTGCTGACATTGCAAAGTCTTGCAACCATTTGGAGCAGGCATGTGAGGTTAATCTGCGCACGTTCAGAGCGTTGGCGAAACGCCGTGGCTTTAAGGAATTTCTCGAATACCTCAAACGCCGCAACATCCGTTAACCATTAGGTTGAGCGCAAACCCAGCGTCCTACGTGTTAGGGCGTTGGAGGGGTTGCTTAACCCGACATTATTAGAAAAGGTGGAAAACATTATGGAAAAAGAAAAGAAAATTACCAAGGCTGGCAAAATCTCCAAGGCTGGAGGCAGAAGAAGCAACGCAGGACGTAAAAAAGAACTGCCCGAAGGGGCCAAGGTCACTTCGTTCAAATGCACGCCGTTCGAGCGCGCGTTGCTGAAACGCTACTTGTCAAAGTTGCGTAGAGGTGTTACGCAAGAATTTGCCGATGTAATCTACATCGACATGAGAATGAACGGAGACAACATAGCGAACTTATTTTAGGCGCTTACGCATGGCATCACTTGCTGGTGTCATGCCATGGTTGCCTAACAGCAATCTAAAAAATATTATGAAAAGGTGGAATGTAAAATGTGTATTATCAGTTATGTGCCAAGCGGAAAAACAATCAGTGAGGAAACTATCAAAATCATGTTCAAAGGGAACCCCGATGGCGCTGGCATCATGTGGAAGCCGACGTTTAAGTCTGCAGTACAAATCAAAAAAGGCTTTATGAAGGTCGAAGATTTGATTAAGGCGTTCAACGAAATCCCCACTGAATGTGAAAGAGCTATTCACTGCCGCATTGCGACGGCAGGAAAGGTTTCTGTGGCATGTTGTCATCCCTTTCCTGTGCGTCCGAAGGTGAGCGCCATGCGTTTGTCCGAGGATACTGCCGAAATCGCTCTCATGCACAACGGAGTAATTTCGTATGCCAACCCCGTGCAAGGATTGAAAGCCGATTACTCCGACAGCATGAACTTTGCTGCAAAGTATCTTTACCCATTGCGCAATGAGCTGGATAAAGATTGTATCCAAACGCTGATTGAAGAGTCTACTCCTTCTCGTTTGCTGATTATGCGTGAAGGCGCAGACACAATCATGCTCGGCAACTGGAAGTACGAAAACGGCGTATATTATTCAAATGGCAACTACAAACCGTATGTTGTGTCGAAGAAGTACAAGGGCTACAACATTTACAGCGGTTATTACGATGATTGCCGTAGCCTTTACGGCGATTATGGTTACGGCGGTATGACTTCGTTGAATCCCGACGAGCCTAGCGAAGAACCCAACTATGAAAGTGTTATGCTCGATATTGTCGGCACAGACTACAAGGTCGCAAAGCAAAAGGTAGAAGAAGTTCTCGACAGCTACGAGGACATTGAGTACGAAGTGTACAAATCCCCACTTCCGGGCGAGCTTGAAATTGAAGTTGTCGGCCTTCCCGATAACATCACCAGTATCGCTGGGTTCAAGGTGTCCGAGAGAACTGCTTATTAAGTCACAGCCATAGTGTGTCAGCCTCTCGCTGGCACACTATCACGGTGATTTAATTCGTTAAGTCACGAAAATATTAAAAAGGTGGAATGAAGTTATGGAAAAACAGGTTTACGCAATCCCGCTGGTAAAGGTTCCGCTAGTATTGGATACTCTTTACTGCTACAACAACCCAAAAGCGTTGCGAATCAAAGCGCCTAGCCGCGAGAAAGCAATAGCAATAGCATGGCGTTATTGCGCCTATCACACTAAAAATTCCAACACAAAGGCACACAACGATAACACTAGAACAAGATGTATCTATGTTGTTATCGGCTCCATGGTTAAGTATACCGTGTCATTCACCCACCCCGACCTTGAAGTATTGACTGCCACTAGCAATGACTTCAAGACTCAGTTGCTGGGGGGCAGATGTTTTCGGCGTCGCCTTCACGGAGAGGCGATACACCAACGTACCAGCTTAGCCGAAACTACGGGCAACACTTTTAAACAAAAACTTGAATTCTACAGTGACCAAAAGTTGCGCTCTGATATAGAGCGTTGGCTAAGTGTAGCACAAAAGTGCAATGAAGTCTTGGATTACTGTGTTCGAGCCGAAAACATCGACGATGTATGCGAGATAGCCAACATCTTGGGCAGGAAATTCTATTAAGCTACAACCCCAACGCACCACGTTATTGGTGCGCTGGCATGGTGGCATTATATGAAAAGGTGGAATGTGATTATGAATGAACAGCAACTCGCAAAAATTTTAAAGTTGAAACAAGAGAAATCCTCTGAAAAAGAGGCGAGGATTCTCAACGAGAAAATCGAACTTCAGCGGTATTACTCCCAAGCGATACTGAATCTGTTGCCCGAAATCAAAGCCGATGCAAAAATGGTTTATATGTGCGACCAAGCTGGCGTTAAGTTTCCAACATACATAAACGAGGTTGGAAGGCAGGACGGAGTTAAGTTCTTTCCCAAAGAACGCTCAGACGCATTTGGCTTAATGAGATTATTATTAGACGCCGACCACCCTTATGCCTATAAGCTCTGTTTAGGCTGGAGTTATTTCGATTACAAAAAAATAACTCGCTACGGCGTAGCTTGCACATCAACAGGAGAGCTGGTACGCCACGACCTCAACCGCGGCCGTGGTGGTTACGAGGTGGCTCCGGAACAATTCAAGGAATTCTATTTAAAGTATCTTGAATTCCACAAAGAGTTCCATGAGTTCTTGGATTCGCTTGAATAGTTGAGCGCAAACCCAGCGTCCTACGTGTTAGGGCGTTGGAGGGGTTGCTTAACCCGACATTATCTGAAAGGTGGAATGAATATTGGAAATCAAGATTATTAATCTATGCGACCACGAGATTAACATCAAGGATTCTAACGGCAAATTTTGGAAACTGAAGCCGTGCGAAGGCGAACCAGCGAGAGTTAGCGGCACATTTGCCCCAGCATTTTATTTGGGGACGATAGGCGTGAGCCGTAAAGTCAGCACGACAAACATTAACCTGCCTCCAACAACAGAGGGGGTAATGTTCGTTGTATCTCGTGCGGTTGCCGAGGCTAATCGAGGGCGCAAAGACCTTATGTTTCCCGGCCCTCAATACTTTACCGATGACGGCGTAAAGTATTGCGTCGGTCTTGAAATCTGCTAGGAGCTAACTGATTCAGTCTATTCACAGGATGTCAGCTTGCACTGGCATCTTGTGGAAGTGATTGAATCACTCGTTATATCAGAAAGGTGGAATGTTTAATGGAAAAGAAAACTTATTGGGTGGCAGTACAAACACCCGTATCTAAAGAACTAGGATACTGGGTGAAAGCGGTAAACGCCCCGTCAATGGAGCGCGCAAAGGAGATAGTTGCAAGATATTGCGATTATCATAATAAGCGATGTGGGTTTTCGGGCGACAGAATCTTTCGTGTAGTTCCCGCTCCCACATCGTATGCAATTAAAATTCTGTATAATCCAGACAGCACTTCGCTCTACTTGCTAAACGCGCTTTTCGATAAACTCGGCAAGATTAAGTCAGTCTACGCCGCCACTGCTTACTTTAGGCATAAAGTGTCCGAAGATAACACGCAAGCGTTATTCTTCTTGGACGGTGATGATGCCTCACACGGAGATGTTACATTAAAGGAAGTGTTTGCCAAAGTCCTCGAACCATTCAAGACAAATGGCATCCTCATTGACTACAACATAGGAACCTACTCCTATAAACCCTCCAATGGCAAAAAAGTAAAGAACTTCACGACATTTAAACGTGAGTAGACTTTAAGCGCAAACCTAGCACACCAGCAGATGTTGATGTGCTAGAGGGGTTGCTTAACCCGAAGATTATTATGAAAGGTGGAATGAAAATTGGGAAACCGCGCTGTAATTTTGAGCAAGAATGACATGCTGGCAGACGGCAAAATTAACCCGAATCAGATTGGGGTGTATCTGCACTGGAACGGAGGACGTGATAGTGTAAGTGCGTTCTTAAAGTATTGCAAACTGAAAGGCTATCGCTCTCCTAGCACCGACTGCTACGGTTGGGCTTGCCTGTGCAATGTCATTAGCAACTTCTTTGGCGACGGAATGTCTTTAGGCATCGACATCGCCAGTCGCCTTGACTGCAACAACTGCGACAACGGTGTGTACATCATTGACCGTTGGGAGATTGTCGGGCGTTTGTATAACCATGGAACTGAGCAAGCAAACTATAACGTCGATTCTTTTGTGCTTGAGCTTAACGAGAGGATGCCAGAGCAAAACAGAATGAATGCCTATGTTCTTCAAGAACTTCTGAAAGCAAAAGAGATTCCTTATCAAGAGCTGACGTTAGGCGATGTCATCTGGGCGCGATGCTCCGGGAATTGGGATTGGGAGAAGTTGATTGTTAGCGAAGTACACAAGCATAGCGGCTTGATTGTTTGCGAACGCTCTCACGGCAATAGCGCTCATCTTTACGAACCAGCTTTTGTTTTAAAGGTTAACTCCGAGAGTTAATTTAATTTATTAGCACCCCATAAACCCAATCTTATGGGGTGTACTTGAATATTTAAAGGAAAGGTGATATGATATGAAAAATTACATAATTCTTTTTACTCCGGAAATCGACGGCGACAAGTTATGCTCCGTCATCACCAAAGAGGTATGCGATACCAAGAGCTTAGAGCTTGAGCGTTGTTACGACCTTATTGATTGCAGACTGATTGATATTCACACCGTCTGCGATGGCAATCTTCTGCTGATATTTGACGACGAATTTTTGCTCAACCATATTCCCATCCCAAACGTCATGGCATCTCAGCTCGACCGTTGCGTTCTTTGCGGTAAAGTAATCCTTTGTCGAACCAACAATGACGGCGAGTGCGTTCCATTTACAGAAGCAGAAGCTGACTTGCTGATTTCCCTTTTGAAAAGAATTCAAGGCAACATCGTTGCCTCATTAGGGAAGGATGATGAAAATGGAGAAGCAATTAGAGCAGGAAGTTAAGGCTGCAGTTCAAACTGTGGCAAAAGAAATATTAAAAGATTACGACGACAGGCTTGAAAGAATGAATAAACTAGCCGAAGGTAATCAAGCCTTGTTTGAACAGTTTGTACAGGCTTACGACATTCGCATTGAAGAATACCAGCAACGCATAGAAGTGATTCTGCTAGAGCTGGAAGAAATTGCCGACCGACTTGAAGATAGAAGCTTTGTAAAATTACTCTTGCTGAAAATCATCGAGCGAGAAAGGCGTTATTCTTAAAGCGGTAATAATGTTTGCTCTTGACGCGCAAGCCCCTAGCCAATATGGCTAGGGGCTTTTTTGTTTTCAATGTATTATTTTATTTATTTTTCACAATTAAGTAATTGTTTTCTCTGCCAATTTGTGGTATTATAATTGTAGGAAAACTCCATTGTATATTACAATTAAATTGCAAGGAGGCGCATATCATGGAGCAAAATATTAGAAAACAAAACGGATTTAAAGAGGGTGCAGGACGCAAAAGAGAGCTTCCAGAAGGAGCACGAGTTACTTCGTTTAAGCTGACTGACACCGAGCGTATCGCAGTAAAGAAATTTGTTGCCGAATTACGCGGAAGCGAAAGAGCTAAAGCCAAGATGCTCGAAGCCAAGAGAGAACAGCAGACTGACGCAATCATCAAAGCAACTGTGAAGCCTCTTGCCGAGGCGCTATGCAAAGTCATCAACCTACATGGTGGACGTGGCAAAGGTTTCAGAGTGGCCGAAAGTGTAGCTAGGACTATCAGCGTCATTGCCTTCAAGGACGCCGTGCAGAAATGGGAGTGTGAGAACCCGCGTAAAGAAATTTAATAAGCAAAAAACCCACGGCTTTCGCCGTGGGTTTTTTGTGAAAAAGGTGGTAAACGAACCTAACATATCAAGGTGGAATGTTAGTTGGAAAAAACGAAATAGCGCTTACCGAAATTATTATATCACGGCTGGCACAAAAGTGCCAGCCTTTTTTTGTTATTCAAATACTTTTATTACCCCTAATTGTATCGCACACTTCAAGGCGTAGTCGATACCTACATCACGGAGCTTATAGTATTTGCCGTAAGTCAAGCCAAGTTCTATGCAGCTTGTTGCCATAGGTTCGTTTTTAAAAAACCTACGGCAAAGAATTTCGCTTACTAATTCTTCGTCATCAAAGTACATAAAGGTTTGCTCAACTATGGTTAGCCATTTTTCGGGGTTAGTTATCACTTCTTCGTTGAGCCTGTCGGCATTGATGATAACCTTCCCTAGCGGTTGATAATGTTTCATTGCTATTGTAGCAGTCGGGTCTGATATGAAGGCGTGATTACTACTGCCACCGCCTGTTCTACCGCCGCTTTGATAATAACCTTGTTCTGCCCTTGTTATCTCAACGGCCTTCTTGATTCTATGATAGTAGTAAAACATTTTTTCAACCAAAGCGAACCCTTTTTGAGGGTGCCTTCCTGCTCTCCAATTACGTTTGCGTCGCTCATTAACGCTAGGAGTTTCTAAGGTCATTGTTTAGCTCGCTCCAATTCTTTGGTTTACCAATCAATACTTCCACGCTCTCAGCATCTTTCTTGCCATAGCGTTTGACTACAGAAACACCCACTACTTGCTTGCATCCTTTGTACGCAATTCCTTCCAAAGCATACATGATAATCTTTAGGATTCTATCTGCCGTCGGGTATCTTGTGGGAAGTATCTTCCCCCTCCACATAAGCTCTCGTGTGGCCTTGCTTGCGTTGCCAATCGGAGAAGCTAAATTGATTGTAATAACAATGTAAACAGGGTCAACATCACTGTACTCCCAGTTTTGAGAAGCAAGAGCAGTCTTTGCTATCATTGTTACCACCGCTGTATAGGCATCTACGTTATTTTTAACGCTTTCTTCTCCGTTCTTCCACTTACGATACCCACGGCAGATTGGTCTGCCCGGTATTACGAACTCCAATGTCTGCTCACTACAGATTCGCTTTAAGCCCATGCCAAATCACCTCACTTAGAAGTTGAAGTTATCGTCCAGTTCCTGCTGTGCTCCCATGTTCGCGAAGCCACCGCCGCTGTTAGAAGATGCGCTGCTTTTGCTGTCGATGAAGTCAAAGCCATTGACCATGATAGAAGTGCTTTGCTTCTTGTTGCCATCCTTGCCTGTATAGCTGCTGATTTGCAGACTGCCATTGACGAGGATGCGGCTACCCTTATGGAAGTAGTTGCCGATAGCCTCGCCAGTCTTGCCGAAGGCGGTGCAGTTAATAAAGTCGGCCTCTTTGGGCTGGTCTTTACGGAACGGTCTGTCGATAGCAACGGTGAACTTGCAATACACCTTGCCGTTCTGAGTGTAACTTACCTCCGGTTCTCTAGTTAAACGACCTAAGCCAACAAAATGATTCATGTTTATATTCTCCTTTCGTTATGTCGAGTGCATATATCCCCCGATAAATATGCGAGTGTGTTTAGGCGAGCGATACGCACTCGCCTAAACAGTTATGAAAAAATTATAAAGCAGTAGTTATGTGTACATCCTTCTCGTTAGCACCACTCTCCTTGGCGGTCTTAGCCATTTCGATGCGATATTCTTGCGGAGTCAAGAAGTACAGTTCGTTGTCCAAGCGGAACTCGCATTCTCCCTCTTTAGGAGCTGTGCGAATAGGCTCAACTTCAATGCGGTGAAACACCTTGCGCCACTTACAGTCCTTGACATACTTGCCTTGCTCACAGCACATGCAGGCTTTCAGAGCGAGGTCTAGGAGGTCATACAAGTCCTCGGTTTCAACGGTAATATTAGGTTCTCCGTCTCTAGCTCTGACTGGTACGCTAGTGCAGAGCTTCAAGTCTGTTTGTTTTCTGCGGCGTTTAAGACTTGCCAGTTGCTTCTGGTCAAGATAGGCAATTCTTTCCTCAATGATGTTTTGACAATATGTCGCAACACATTTGAGCTTTCTGTGCCACGCCTTATCCTTGGTGCTTTCAGCGGCTTTGTCGGCTTCGCCAGCGAGAATCCCTATTTTCAGCCAGCTAAGGTATTCCTCTTTGCTCATGTATTTCTCCTTGTTCAAGTCTATCCCTTCTTTCTTTTGTTTTAAATCAATTCTTGTTCTCTTCAGTATTTTCTTCGTCATCCTCTATGATAAAGAATGTATCAATCACGACATAAAAAATGCCAAACGTCAAGCAGCTACCAAGGCCAACGCCCATAAGAAAAGTCATTAGCAACTCCCAATCCATTAACGTCCTGCCTCCATTTCTTCTTTTTCTTTGTCAAGCGCTTCACAGAGCTTCTTGTAAATGTAAAGTTTGATAACGCTATATACGGCAATATCTTTAAGCGATTCGTCTACTTTGTCACCTTCGATGCCGTGCATAGCGACATGAACAATATGCTTGCGCTCGTAGTTGGATATTTCTTTCCACATTCGTTTCCACCATAACCACTCACGAGGGACTGCTTCGGAGTAGGATTTAGGGAACGCTCCAGCTTCTCCGAGAATAGCTCCCAGCTTCAAATTCTCCAGTGGCTCGCCCGAGCCATACTGCAAGTTCTTTGCAATGAACAACTCTTTAAGTTCATCGAAAGTCTTGCTTACGAACGCCACATATTCTGCATTGGCGCTGGTTGAATTGCCACCTACACACGGTTCTTTACTCATGTTTCTTTGCCTCCCTTTTACGTTTCAGACTAGCATTGGCGACAGCTTTAACCTCGCCCATGTTTTGATAATACCCTGTCACAACCACTTCTGTGTAGGGTGCATCAGAATACATCTTAATAATGTGAATGTCATAGACCTGTTTGTCGTCGGGATAGACCACACCGTTCATGGCATCAAGGTATAATTTGACGATGTTGTCCCCGTCCGGTTTACCAAAAGGCATGACAGCTTCTATCAGCCCAGCCTCAGCGAACCATTTTTGTCTGCCAGACGGAACCTTTCGGCACGACTTAATCTCGACTTTGAGCGGCATTTCGGGGCTAGGCAAGCTCCAGCCCTGTTCAGTCATGGCTTGCTGTGCCATCAGTCTGATAGCCGCCTTTTCCTCGGTGCTGCCTTTGGGTTCGTAGGCTCTGACGTGGCCACTGATTGTAGTAAATCTAGGTCTACCTTGCCCTACTGGTTCTCCCATAACCTTGAATCGCAGGATTTTCTTCCCGCAATTCATCGGCTCCTTAAAATTCACTGCACACACCTCCTAAAATTTACCGCTACTGCCATAGCCACCGCCACGGTTGCCACTCGCATTGTCGCCATCGGTTTTGCTGTAACGCAGGAAAATCCCTTGCATGCAGCGCTCCCCTTTCTTGATGACGTATTCTTCGTCAGAGCTATTTACAAACATAGCACCGATATTGCCGTCGTTGTCAGCGTTGTTTGCGTAATCTGCGTCGATGATACCGGAGCAGTGAACCATGAGACCATGCTTGACAGCCAAGCCGCTTCTGATTCTCAAGAACAGGAACATATCCTGCGGCATAATAGCCTTAATGTTGAAGTGCACGAGTTTGCTAAGTCCGTGTGCCGGAACAACAATATCATACGGAGCATAGAAATCATACCCCGCAGCAGATTTCGTACCGCGCATCGGAAGCTTTGTGTCAAGTGGCGCACCCTTGACTGGCTCAAATCTGATTGATTCTCTTTGGCCATTCTCGGGGCCGTACACAAGCTCATCAAGAGAGCATCCCAACGATTTGGCAAGACGCATCGCTATGTTTAATGCAACTCTCGTTTTGCCGTGTTCCACGCAGCTAAGATGCACTTGGCTAACAGCAGCCTGTTTTGCTAAATCAATTTGAGATACGCCACGTCTGCGTCTGGCCAAAGAAATGTTCTTTCCTAGAACTTTCATATCTTCTTCACTCATTGCTGTCATTATTTCTTGTCTCCTTTCTTATGTCCGAAAGAACAGGATTGTTCTTTGCAGTCAGAGCATCCCATAAAGTTTCTGTTGAAAATCTCCGGTGCTGCTTTTACAAGCTCTTGATGGATAAGCTCAGCTAATTCTCTGTGTTCTGGCATAGCACGTCGACACAGTCGCTTAGGAAGATACTCAAACCACGCACGGAAGTTACCAGTGACAACAAGGGATGTTTCAACACCTTGGGGCAGGAAGTAGGCAGCATCCTGTTCCGCAAGACCATCAGCAATACATTCTTTGTAAGCGTGAAGCATAGGATGCTCATCAATCATAGAATCAACAACTTCTTTAGGCACACCATGCTTTTTAGCAAAGTCATACATGCCATCAGGGATAATGCAAGCATCAAAGACACTACCTCTAGCAGATTTGCAGGTGAAACTAAGGTGTCTATGGCGCGTTAACTGTCCTAAAACTCGCACAGAGCAAGCTACCAAAAAGGAAGCGTAACAGTGCTCCAGCACACTCAGATGTCCACTTTCAATGATTTTCTTGACAGATTTGTCGGTAACATCCTTGCCATACGGCTGGCTGCAGGCAGTTTTCAAAAGCTTCATATGGTTTGGTGTGATTGAGATTAACTCTACTGTTGGCATTTGTTGTCCTCCTTTAATTTTCTGCGTTGTTCTTTAACTGCATTTAGGAAGTCTCTTTGAAACTCGCAGTCATCATCAAACTTAACCTTCCCGTCCCCGTCTCTGTGCATCTCCATTATCTCGAAATTCCACTCAATTTCGCGTTCCATCTGTTCCAGCATCCAATCTGGCAACCAGCAAAGATTAGTCACCAATTCGCTTTGGATAGCCGACAAGCTCTGTGTAGGGATTCTGTGCACGGCATACCGAAACGCAAACAGCAGGACGTTTAGTTTTTCATTGTTCATTACTGTACCTCCTTAAATATTCATCGGGTTGCAATGGTCGCACTCCATTTCATCCCCACCGCCGTAATAGCGGCACAGTTCACAGCAGTATTGCCGCTCCCATTCGTCGCAGAGATTGTCGCAATTATCGCAAGGATAATATTCATCGGGATAATATTCATCATCGTCAATCATTGCTGCACCTCTCAACATTCCATCTATCTGGCCAATTTGTTAATTCGCAAGGCGAAGCGGAATCGTCAACATCGTGAAAAATACAGCCTTTACAGTGCTTCCTATTGCTGCACATTTCTTTTATGATTCGCGCCGCTTCTTTGAGTTTTTGTTGTTCACTCATATCTTCACCTCAAATGTTTATAAAAGCGGCGGCGTGGGAATTCTTGGATTTTACGCAGGCCTGTTTCATCAGTCCATAACAATAATGGGCCTACCGTTGCCAAGTCCGCAACCTACTGCCGTTCGGCAACCCAGCCGCCGCACCCATGGGCTTAATTTAAATCAATATAGCACCAGCGAATAACAGATATTTCGCCGCATATTTCGGTATCGTTCATATCACGAATGCCGTTACCTTCTCTGAACCCAATCAAATACTCTCTCATCCATTTAATTTTGTTTGGATTGATTTCAAAGAGGCAGTCTTTCAATTCCACCGGCATAACATCATTACCATGCCATTCGCCGCATATAGGTTTGTTATTCATTTTCTCACCTCCTAAACTTTTCGAGGGACTTTTAGAAGGGAAAAGTGCAACATGTTGCAAAAATCTCTTTTATAATCCCCATCTGCCACCGCCAATCATCCGTATAGTACTGCCTGCGAGGCTTTGTTACCTTGATTCGGTCGGTCACTAAATAGACGCGGTTGCTACGCCTACAGCTAATAACTGTTGTTTTCGTCCTTCCTTCTGTTTTCATCGCTCTCTTACCCACTTCTTAGCAAACAGTCTCAGATAATGAATATACCCGTTATCGGTCAGCGGTTTAACCTCTTTGCGTACTTTCGGCTTTAAAACTGTTGTGATTGGATAACCATCTACAATTAAGCCTGCACCTTTTTTCTTGCACGTAGTCTTAATTTCATCCTCATGTTTACTGTAAAGCTCTTGCGGAACGAAATAATATAAGCCTTTAACGTCTGGGTGGTCATGGTATTTATCTTTCTTTTGGTCTGCTCTAAAATCTGAAATGCTGATTTTAATCTCGACTTCGTAGAGATAATGACCATTAGTGATGTACAGAAAATCGGCTTCATAGTACCCCGCGTACAGGTCTTGCCGTTCGCCGCCGTCCCATATCTTCCAATATCTGTCCATTATTATATTCGGGCCGCAGTCTAAGCCACGCTCGATACCGTATAAACGCCCTAAACGTGAACTAAGACTGTCTTCTGTATGTTTATCGCCATAATTCATTTAAAGCCTCCTACAGCTTATACTCCACTCCTAATTCCTTTGCCACGGCAGGGAGTGCAGCTTCTGCTTCTGCACGAGTTTTATACACCCAGCCTGCTTTAACTAAAGCTTGAAAGGTGATAATGTCATTCACCCAAATAAAATCTACAACCTTTAAAGTACCATCCAAGCCCACACTATAAAAACTATACACTGTCTGCCCTTCCTTCGGCTTCCAAGGCATTTTAACGATTCCGGCCTCGCCACAAAGCAGGTCAAGCAGTGTAGCATAATCATCTTCCATTGCATACTGGTCGGAATGCAGTCCGTCTAATTTAATAGAGTAGGTGTGCCCGTCCCCCTTGATTTTAAACTTCTCCCCTATCTCTACGCCGAGCATCTTACAGATTTCGGGGATTAGATTTTTAGCCATATTATCACTCCTTTTCTTTAAATCTCTCGATAATCGCCACGATTAAGCCCATCCATTGGATAATAGCCACCGGGATAAGCGCCACAATCAACACGACCGCTACAAATTCATCTAACGTCATTACTATCACTCCTTTATGGCCTTACTTGCCTTTACTATTTTCTCAATCAGCTTATCCACGGCCTTGTCCGCAAGTTCGCCGGTAGCTTCGATGTTGGCTGATGTTATCCACCTCGCCACATACATAGCTATTGCTTCGTCTCTAGTTGGTATAAACGATGCCAGCGCATCAAAAATTAGAGTTACGCAGACCAATTTCTTTAAGGAACTCCAAAACCGCTTATTTGCGGTATCGCTATAATAATCATTGTCTACAAGTTTTATTATTCCAATAAAGACGGTGACACCAGTTAGCAAGAATCCCACTATGGAACAACCACCTTGGATTATGTCAAGCCGTCCAATCCAATAAATCAGCCACGGTGAAATAACCGGTTCATTCATTATTTACACCCCCACAATCTTCCTACCGCACCAGCAGCAGTGTGTCTGCCCAAAATCTTTGAACGTACCGCCACACTTTTCGCAGCGATAAATCGCCAACGACCATTCACAGTGTCCAACATAGTGTCCTGTATACGTTGCCACTGTCGCACTGTCAAGCTCATGCTTTAAAGCTGTTAATACAACCTTTTTCTTTTTTATTCGGGAGATAACCCATTTTTTGTCGTTATCCGTCAAACGGCCACGTTGAAGCGCAAACTTCGACTTCGAGATTGTCCCTTTAGTCTCCCAAATTTGTTCACGTAACATCTTTTCGCGTTCCGGCAGGCTATCCCACCATTTCTGACGTTTTGGTGTCATTTACTTTTCCTCCTTTTACTACCCATGTGCAAACGGTATCCTTCGGTGCCGCGCAAGCGCCAAATCTGCTGTCTGCGTATTTTTTTCTTGTTGACAATCAGCTCGCGGATGGCAGGTGTGGTTATAATTTCATATCTGGCGCCGTACCGCAGCCCCTTGAGATACATTTTCCTCTCATGTCTATCACGTTGTTTAGCGTTCATTTCAGCATCTCCTCAAATAAATTTCCTCCAAAACGCCACTATCATCGCTATCACCGCAATTTCGCCTAACATGATTTATTCACCCCCCTGCAACACAACAATCATAAAGAGCGCCACACGCACTTTTCTGCCACCAAGTCTGAGCTTCACCCAGCGGCGGTAGCACAAACCCATGGAATTGATTTTATAACCTTCGTTCATCAGGAAGCGCAGTCTTTTGATTGGCGTGCGTCCCAACATGTAGCTGCGGCGCGCCACTCCTGCGCAGCGACGACTCATGCGCCACTCTTTGCGCTTCTTTAGCAGCTCGTTCATCACTCTTCCACCTTTCTTGCCCACGCCTGTTCGACGTTTTCCAACAGCTCTACTTTGGTTTCACGCCCGCATTTCGTACAGCTAATAGCTGCATATGTCAAATAGTCAGCACCACCATAGCAGTGATGATATTTATAAAGTTTTGGCATTGCGCCACATTTACATTTTTTCATCGTTCACACCACTCCTTAATCCACACTTGCATTTCTCTGTATGCCTTCTTTAAGCGATACAGATAGTATTTCAACTTCTGTCTTTCGCGGTTATTCATATCCCGAGCCACCTCCACAGTGCCACCAGTGCTGCGATACCGATAACGACAGGTATGCCAGCAATAAGAATAACCATGATAACCTCAATCATGTAAGTGAGGGCTTTGCAAATCAATTCAATCATTACTCTTCCTCCCAAAACTTCACGCCGTTTCTGGCCTTTTCGACCAGCTCTTTATGTCTTGCTTCCGCATCTTCTTCCCAGTAATATTGTTCGTAGTAGAGGTCATTCCAATTTGTACGGCCGTTTTCATCAATACCGAAAAGCATTGTTTCAAACGGCGCAATCTGAAACGGCTTATCGGTAATCATGATGCTTATTGGCAAGGCGACTGTCGACAAGATATACTCCTTGCCGTCTATAGCGAACCTGTCTTTAAGATTTAAGCGTTCCTCTTTCATTCTTCTTTCCTCCTTGGCTTTTTTACAATTATTGCACCCATTACACTGGTAGCCCATTCGCTCACATCTTGTACTTCTATAACTTTTCTACCGCACCAAGGGCAGTAGAGAAAATCATCAGTGTTGGCGTTATATTCCCCTTTGCAAGCTTCGCAGCGACAGCTATACCCCATACCGATGTCATAGGCTAGTGTCGTGATTTTTGTTTCACCAGTCATCGTAGTTCCCTCCTGTAGTAACAGTTGCCAATCATAATGCCATCTGGAGGCCACCAAAGCCGCTGCCCACAGGCTTCGCAGTATCTCGGCAAGTACGGCATATGCGGCATGATTATCTCCCCGCAACTAGGGCAGTAGCGGTTGCTGGAGATATATGCCTCGACATGTGTGCTCTTGCATATCCTGCAGGTGCTGTAATGTTTATAGGTTCTCGGCGGCGCAGGAATCTGCTTTTTAAAAGTATCGAGTTCGTAGCGCATCCTGCGCAGTTCCGCGCAAACCCCTCTTATTTGGTCGAACGTGAATATTGAGTGCCTTTCTTTAAACACAAGTTCAATCCAAAGTTCACGATTCTTAACACTCTGCCTAAGCCCTTGGATTATAACTGCCACATCTTCATGAAGCTTTGCTTTTTTCTTCTTCATCCTCGTTCTCCTTCTTTCTCTCAGCCTTATAAATATCAACTGCTGTTGTGAGCGGCAGTATAGTCACTGGAAACATGAACCTCAAAGTTTCCACCGCCACCAACCAGCGTTCATGCTGCCTAAAGATTTCCCCTGTGTACTGTCCTTTGATTTTCAGAATGTCGTCGGTGTAAATCATGTCACCATGAACATCTCTAACACCTGTAGCAGCTCTTTCCATGTTTGCCTCCCTGTTTTTTCTCTCTATTTCATCGCTTTTTCAATTTTAATAAATTTTATTAAAATCATTTTTGCGGTTTTTGTCGTAGTAACCATTATCTCTGCCGAGCATCGTCGCTCCGCAGCATCCGCACCTCAGAACGTACAGATTTCCACGCTTTTCGTGTACCGTGTAAGCCTGTACCAGCTTTTTGATTTCGTTGCCGCACTTGCAGCAGTACGGTCTGTTTTTGCTATCAAACATCACGTTCTCGATTTCCACTTCGCTCACTCCTTGAATTGTATATGCTGCTCTCGCGAACGGAATGTGGGCTAGATTCGCTTCTAGGTGTATCACTGGTAACTTTATACCCGTCGCTTCCTAAAATTAAATCCAGCGGCATTTCCGCTCGTCAGAGAAGATTCGCTAATTTCGGATTAGCTTTCAAAGGGTCGTGGTCTACTTGAATCATTCTGTTCGGTTCAAATCCCTTAGCCGTTGTCACTGAGAAGCACACCTCGCGGTCGGGGTTGACGTAGACCTTGTAGCCAATATCCTCTTCGCCAACTGCTGTGCAGTAGTTAGCGTCATTCAGTATGACTTGCAGGAGCCTGTAGTTGCTGACAATCTCGTTCCTGTTCAGCCCCATCTTTTGCCCGTAGAGCAAAATCTCGTTATGCGTCGGCATATATGGCGTTATGTCTCTGTGCTGACGAAGCTTCCACTTCGTCCACGCCCAGAGCTTTGCGCTTTTGCGGAGGCCAGCAGGAGAAGCCTGTGTGATTGGTTTCTTCTGCTCGGCATCACGCTCTCTGCGATAGTTTGCAAGCGCGTCATCAACATCGTAGAACCTCGGCCAATACTGCAAGCGACAGAGAGCGTTGCGAAGGTATTGCACCTGTTCGCCAGTCAAATCCCTGTACTGGTCAAGGAATGTTCTCACCATGCTCTCCTGTCCTTCCACACTTGAAGCCGACACGGGCGGTTTAAGTCCTGCTGACTTCCAGTACCCGAACAGCTCAATCACGTCTTGTCTCTCCATGCCTATCCCTCCCTAAAACAACAACTCTTCTTTCTTCGGCTTGTCAGCGCCGCTGTAGATGTTCTTGCAACATCCCTCGACATACGCTAATGTGCGCTTGCCTTGCTCTAGCGAGCGCTGCATTGCCTCCAACACTACGACCTCACCGTAGACGGCAATCATGTCTCGGATTTTCTCGGAGATGTATTCTGTCATCAGCCCCATGTTTTTATTCCAAAACTCAAACGGCTTGCTGATAACACCAACAACAACTCCAGCGTTTTTATAATTAACTACGGTAGTAGAATTGTTATTGTTATTATTATTATCTTTCTCTATATCTATATCTACGTTACCGAGTTGTTTCATGTCTGTTACAGCGGTGTTACATTGTAACGCTTTCATCTTCTCGCGATGCCTTCTAACCCGCTCTGCTACTGCGGTTTCGGAGCCAATCGCCTCTGCTGCTTTCGGAAGAGAAACGTCGCTCTCAAATTCGGACTCTACCAGCAGATTGTGTTTGCGCAAGAACGCAACCGTGACCGACACATTCTCTTCGTCCTCGTCGATATCCAAAGCCAAGTTCTCTATGAACTCGCTCTCCGGACAGTCGTAGGCTATATGCCCTTCGTTTTTCAACGACAACAACATCATTTTGAGATAAATGACCGTGTAAGTATCGCCGCCAGCAATCTTGCGCAGTTTCTTGATTTCAACTTGGCGGAAGAAATCTTCTTGCAGTTTTAGCCACCAGTATCTTTTGCCCAAAACAGCCGCCTCCTTATTATTGTTTATTCTCTGTCTCCTTAGAACAGATGTCATCTCCTATGAAGGTTGCTCCGTTAAGGTAAGCAGTCTTCCCATGAGTTTCTGCCAACTCGTTAGTCAGAAGAAACGTCAGCACCTCTGCTACAGTGTTCATCGGCTCGTCGAGGTCTAAGGAGAGGTATTCAACAAACTCTTCCTGCTTGCAGTCGTATTTGAGATAACCATCATTCTTACCCGCCAAGAGCATCATCTTGATGTAAATAACGAGATATTTATCTCCATAAGGGAGTCTCAACATTTTTTTGACTTTAAGCTGTTTAAAGAAGTCAGGGTGCAACACGAGATGCATTTTTTCGTCTTTCATGTTTTATACCTCCATTCGTTTTGCTAATGTTTTACTCATGATAGAGTTGTAATCCATCCCAACTTCTTGCATGAGCTTTAAACATTCGGCGGCTCTTCTCTGGTCGCGCATTACATCAATCGCAGCCGACAGAACATCGAAAGCTTTCTCAGCTTCATCTTTTGTGATTTCGCCATCGCATTTAGCGTTAATTACAGCGGCACCACAGATAGTAATAATTTCACCCCATGTAAGCTTGGGAATTTCGTTGTAAGTTGTGTCAATCATTTGCATCCTCCTAAATCCATAGTCTGAGTCTGAGCGAGCTTGCCGCTAAGCCCAAGGAGCGGCTGACGGATAGCCGGAGCTTTCAGCTTGCCCGCTCAGACCAGAGTTATAAAAGGCTTATTCGTCTTCTACAGCGGCTTCAATGTCCTCTGCGGTGAATTCACCGTCTTGAAGAATTTCGCCGCTCTCAGTGTCGACTACGCGCGTCTCAGAGGCATCCTCTGTTTCAATGGTTTCGACACTGTTGTCTTTGGAAAGGTCTAAAGGCTTCTCGCGAACATCCGTATCCTCTAGTATTGCCTGCTGTATTTCGATAGACATCGGCCCCCAGTGAGACAATGTATAAGCCAAAACCGTTTTCATCGCCATGGCGTCGAAATCGGTCTGCCAAGGGCTAGAAGGGGAATTGTAACTCTTACTGAATCTCTTAGCGTGTTTAATAACAGCGTCCTTAGTCCAATAAACAACCTTGCGGAAGCCATTCAGCAATTCAAAGGAAGCACTGTACCCGATGGCAACGTCGCTTTCCGCCTCGCCGTAGACAATCTCTTCGGTGAACCTGTTCCACTTGACCAGTTCGCCTTTGTGGACAGTGTTGACGGCGATAAACCTGTATAAGCCACTACGTTGTGCCAACTCTACATATCCTAAATATCCCATTTGGAACTGTGCTATGCCCTTGTAGGGCACAATCCAAGCTCTCCTGAGGGACAGTGACAAGTTAAGGCTCGCCGCAATGGATGCTGCACTCAGAACAGTACGCATATCCACGTTCTGTAAGGCCTTGCTTTGAGATACCGCGGTAATTACGGAACTAATAAAGCTAGCCGTATTCTTACCAAGCATACGTTGGAATCTGGCCTGTACGCTGTCCTGCTTGAACATTGCGTCCAAGAGTGCTACGCCAGCCTTAGGAGCGGCTTGTACAGCCTGCTCCTTTTGTTTTGTAATTAAACCTTTTGCACTAACCATTGTTATTCGTCCTCCACTTCTTTAGCTCTACGCTTTTTAGCTTGTCTTGTAAGGTTGACCTTCAACATACGGTATTGAGTCTGCCGACGGTACTTCTGAGACAGCTCGGGATAATCCTCAGCGAAAGCCTTGTTATCCCACACGGCACGATTATAGATGCCGTAGCTAACGGCATAGTCACCACATTCACCCTTCTCGGAATTGCCAAGCTCCAAGCGGAGCTTGTTCTTCTTTTCATCAATGACCTTTTTGATTTCGGTAATCTGTGCTTCCATCTCTTTGATGGTTTCACAGACCGCTTCCCACTCGCCGCCCATCGTCATGACTTCTTTGTCTCCGCCCGGATACATCTTCTCGATAGCCTTGGTGCAGCTATCGGTATAATCTACATCTGGAATTTTATGAGGGACAACGTAGTTCTCCCAAAAGTCCTTCTCCGCTTCGATAAGGGCGCTGATTTCATCGTCATCACGCTCAAACTCACGGATAACAGCTCTCTGCCCGCCACAGAGGCAGACAAAGTAGCACTTGTCGTAGTTGCCTACCGCCATATAGTGCAAGGCTTGCACTAGATAAGAAGGCGGCACCTTATCGTCGGCCCATTCGTCGTAGTTATACCCCGCCGTGGTCTTAATCTCCACAATGGAGTTCTCACCCACAACAAGACGGTCAACGTCGGCAATCATAAATGGGTGCTCGTCACTGCGAACCATGCCACAGCGACGGAGCTTCTTGCCGGTCTTGTCTTGAAACCATTGAGCCAGCGGTTCTTCTAAACGATTGCCCCATTCCATGCGCTCCTTGACTTCATCCGAGAGGTTAATCTCAGATGCTACGGTCTGGCTGATTTTTTCCTGCCAAAGCTGGAACTTTGACTTGTAGGTATTAACGCCAACAATAATACCAGCGTCGCTGCCACCAATACCTGTGGTGCGCATCTCTAACCACTTCTCCCTGCCACCTTCTGCCTGTATCTCGGCTGCGGTCATCAACATAGTCGTGCTCATTCCACCCTCTCCTTCTCGCCTCTGATGTCATCAGCGTAAGTTTCAAAGCCAGCATCTAAGGCTTTGCGTATAAGTTCTTCGGCATTTTCATATTTGATGCCATAATCAACGAGAACCGTAATCATTACGTTCACAAGCGCGGTCAGGCCGATGAGTACATCAAATTTGCTTACCTTGTGATTGAAATTCACAGTAAAGCCATCTCTTTCACTGGTCACTTTAAAAATTGTTTCTTTTTTATCACTCATTCTTCGTCATCCTCCGCGTCCGAACGGATAGCTTCAATGATTCGTTTCAGCTCTTCGGGCCAATTCTCTGGAACAGGCTCGCCTTTTCCAATGGTGATAACTGCAATGCCTTCGTCTTTAGACTTCTCGGCTTCGTGTTCATGGTTCATCATCCTTGCGAACCCCTTGTCATATTTCGCAGTTGCAAACGCTGCATCGAGCAGTCCCCAAGTTGCATCGTTAGCATCTTCGGAATCAAGCCCGTTCTCCATAAGACTTTGCTTCATTCCTTGTGCTACTGTGAATACGAGGCCAGCAAAGACTTTCGCCAAATCCTCGTTTCCTGCTTCCACATTAACCTTAAACTCCAGATGCTTGCCGTCAATAAGAGCGGCATGGATGACTAATTCGTTAGTTTCTTTCATTCGTTTGTTCCTCCTTAGATTTTTTATAGTTTTTTCGGCAGCGGCAAACCCTGTTGGAGATTATTGCTGCCGGAACGTCCATGAGTAAACTCAAATCGCACTGGCGTATGCCACATACGATGTTAAGAAAATAATATGATTCACATTCAAGGTCGCACAGCGAAGGTACTTTGGGACGCGGCGCTCTCGGAACCTTTTTATATTGTGGCTTCATATCCATAAAGTCCAATGCGCTGTTAATGCTCACGCTTTTGATTATGGATATACACAACGCATACCAGTTTTCTCGAAACTGGGTGTTGCTGCACTTGTGAGTGACAGCCGCTTCCGGTTGAAAACTGTAAGAACGGGCTTTAACGTAATTCTCTCGGCATACATGATTTTGCCTCATTCTCATTTAACGTCCTCAACTTTCACGATGATTGTTTCGCCAACCTGTAAATGCTGTCGCTTGCCGATACCGAAACCGTTACTTTCGCTCAGCTCGTGCATGAACTCGGCGAACGGCTTGCTGCCATCGTAATATCTTTCGCCAATCCCCCAAAGCGTTTCGCCACTTTGTACAGTATGGCAAATCTTGCGACACGTCGGCTTCTCTTTGTCTGCAAGATAGTCGGTATCGAATCCGCTAATCAGCAGTGCCAAGATGCCGATAACTGCAATCTTGAGTACCGTTTTCATGTCACACACCCCTTTCCCTTTAATCCAATAGTGCTTTAAGTGCGCTCTGATAGCGCCCTTTTCTTATGTTCTGCACCTTGTCCTGCTTTGCGGGAGGTGCGAACATTTCTCTTAGTTGCTGGTCAACAACATCTGCTACCAGCAGCCATTTTCTGCCGTATCTTCCGGCAGAGACCTTGCCTTGCTTAATAAGTTCCCGCAGCATTTTGTCACTTATGTTGCGGCTCTCGGAAAACTCTTTGATTCCCATGAGTTCCATTAAGCTCACGCTCCTTTTGCTCCCAACAGTTTATTGACAAAATAAGCCTGACCTTTGCCAGTCACCTTAACTGTCTTGCTGACGGTTACATGGCCATCGCTATGTGTAACCGCCGTTTCCTTGATGCGGAACAAGCCTAACTCCATAGCTCTCTGCGTCGGGCTGTTATAATCAGCACCTTGGCGTTTAATCAAATAGCCGTTGTTACGCAGCCACTCGAACATGCGCTTCTGGCCTATGTCGTGACCGTTCTGCTTGATGAGCTTTGCTAAATCTCCAATCAAGATGGTTTGGTCGCTCGCAGAAACTGCATCGGCAAAGATTTCCTTCGGCTTCATGCGCTGCGTGTCGCTCTCCAACTCTGCGATACGTGCATCGCGCTCTTTAATGGTAGCTTGCGCCACGAGCACGGCTTTCGCCATCAACTCCGCGTCGCTCATCTTCTCGCTGCCAGCGATGTAACCGCCAGTCTTGCGGATTGCGGGAAGGACTTCGGCTGTCACCCAATGTTTGAATTTCTTTGCGTCGGGCAACTTGCTAGAGAGAACGAGAGAGTAAAGACCACTTTCATTGATAAGCGTTGTTCCGCGTTGTCCAAAACTCGGCGACGTTTTGTCGTTGAGTTTCTTATCATCATCATCGACGTGCATTGCAACAGCTTTGTTTAAATCACTGTACCCCAAAATCTCCGCCACATCTTTCCCTACAAACCATGGCTCTCCGCCTTGCTCTACTACTCGAACCTTGCCAAACGCAGGATTCTCGAAAATCTTTAATTCATTCATCGCATTACCTTCTTTCTTAACCCTCTGTGCTATAATTGCTATATAGAAAAGAGGTGATTTTGTGTTATCTGAATTTGATTACAAACTGCTCGGCTGGCTTTCGGTTAATCGTGTCACCATCACAACGCTTCTTCAAAATTATGGTGACGGTGATATAACACGTCGTCGTTACGACAGATTAATGAAAGCAAGCCTAATCCGTTTAAGTGATAGCTTTATTGTTCTTACGCCGCTTGGCAAAACAGAACTCGAAGATTACAATCAACGCGAGTCAGCCGAAAAAACGTCCGAAGAACGAGCTTCTGCTGCTATTCTTTGCGCTATTGCCAGTGCTATCGCCGCAGTTGCTAGTGCTATTTGCGCCATTGCTACTTTGTTCAAGTAGCTTCTTTTCTGCTGCCCTATCAATCATGTCGTTCACAATAGTAGCGACTCTTTGCAATTCGCCATCTGCCACAGGGGTATACGCAATGGGTACCCCCTCGATGATTCTCATTGCTGTTGCATCTATTGCTCTAGCAAACTCTCGGAATTCTCCTAGAGTGCAGCCTTGCATCTGCTGGAAAACAAATGCTAAAAGCTTTTGGTCTACATTGAAGTTTTTTGCTTTCATGCCAATCATGAAGTTCTTATCAACTTCTTTAAATTTCTCATAAGCTTCAATTAGCTCTTGCATTTCATTCATCGCTTTCCTCTCCTTTCAGCAGTTCGTCATTTTGCTTGTATTCAAACAAGTCACCTATGCCGCACTGCAAGAAGCCACACAGCCTATCTAGCGTGTCCAGCGATATAGCTGCGTTGCGGTCATAGTATAGATTGGTGAGCGTTGTTCTGGATATTCCAGTGTTTTTGGCTACATCGGTTATCTTCAACCGCTTCGCTCCAAGTATCATAGAAAATTTATTGTCTATCACACTGTACATCTCCTTTTTCACTCCTCTCTTTTGTTCAATGTACTGTGCATTTTGTATTTTGTATTGTACAATATTCAAATTGTATTGTCAATAGCTTTTTTGTTCAATATGCTGTACAATTTAAAAGGAGGTGTTTTATTATGTTGTTAGTAAACCTTAATGTGCTTCTTGCTGAAAGAAATCTTCGGATTAGTAAAGTATCAAAAGATACTGGCATATCTCGCACTACATTGACCGCTTTGTGCAATAATCTCAGCCAAGGCATTCAGTTTGAAACCCTGAATACACTGTGCTCTTATTTGAGCATATCCCCAACACAGTTCTTTACGTATCTTCCACTTGACTATACTCTTTGTATCGAGTATCAAAATCCGAATTGTAGTATTGCGAATTTCTCCATCACTGCCAACAAGCGGACAACAACATGTGCTGCTTTCGTTGACGTTGAAGCTGATGCTGCTACAAATTCCCTGTATATCACTCTTTCACCGTCGAATGAGCCTGATGACAATTCGGCGTTTCTACAAAAGTTCATCGAACAGTTACCGCCAATAGTCAAAGACTCCATTGAGGACAAAATCTGCAATATTATAGGTGAAGATTACGAGAATTACTCACTTACCTTCATTTGGGACATCTAGTAGCTCGTCAATAGTACAGCCAAGGATTTTGGCCAACGCTGGCAATTTATCTGCTCTCGGGAGGAATAAACCGCCCTCCCATTTTGCGATTGTACTTCTATCCACCCCGCAAGCTTTAGCCACATCTTCTTGTAGAAGCCCTTTAGCTTTGCGAAATTTTTCTAATTGGGACATAAACGAACATCACCTCACATTTCTGTGCGTTAATCGCACTTGATATTGATATTATAGTGCGATTAAGTCACCTTGTCAAGCACTTTTTTGATTGACGTGTGCGCTGGTGTCACATTATAATATAGGTAATTAGGGAGGTGCGTTAAATGACAATAGGTGGAGCTTTAAAAACGCTTAGAAAAGCTCATGGCTTTACACAAGCGGAAGTCGCTTCTGCGCTGAACTTGTCTAGGACGAGCTACACAAAATATGAGAATGACGTTCATATGCCAAACGCAGAGCAAATTCAACTAATAGCGAATCTATTTGGAGTGTCGCCAGCAGAGATATTGACACCAATCCAATCCGACGGTACCAAAACCATAAAACTTCCAAATCTAACAAAGCCCACGCTAAGAAGTGACCATGAGAAACTTCTCGGCGTTTATGATAGCCTTGATGAGCAGTCGAAAACTCAGCTTATGTCTGTTGCTTACTTGCTTATGTCCCAAAGCCTCAAGGCACAAGGCATTGATGTGCAAGAGATGGTAGAGCAGCAGCTCCATAAAATTAAAGATGAAGGAGGCGAAAACAATGACGACTGACGAAGAACTGTATCAAAAGGCTATTGCTCACGAATTGTTTTGTGAACTGTCCTCGAAATCAAGAATGGTAGCTATCGGTATTTTACGGCTACTGTTGGTCGAGGAAACACGCCCTTTTTGACTGTCTACTCACCCGACGGTAGCCGACGTGAGCAAAAGCCGAATGATGACAATCCGCAATAAAAAAAGACCGCGCTCCATGGCGGAGAACGGTCAATGCTTTTTAGCTACTTGAAGCGAACTGCAGGGAAAACAAAAAGCCTCTGGTACACGGAGGCTTTTTGCAAACACTAATAAGAAAGAAGGTGTTGTGGCTCCAATAGGAGAAATGCCGAATGAAATCCACACTTGTATTTTAGCAGAACTATAGGATAAGAAACAAGGGGGTTTGAGCGCGGTTTTTGTCAGAAAGGAGAAAAAATTATGACAAAATATCGAGAAGGCTCTATATATTACGAAACAAACAGAGGCAAATGGCACGCTTCCGTCGCTGACCCGCAAGGTCACAGAACGCACAAAAGGTTCGACACAGAAGTGGAAGCGAACGCTTGGCGCTTGAGCATGGCAGCGAAATACATCAAGGGTAATTATGTTGCGAAAAGTGACATGACTCTAGGGACATGGATTTTGCAGTATCTCAGCGTATTCGCTAAATCTAAAGTGAGAGAAAAGACCTTCTTGAACTACGCTAATACCGCTGCGCATATTAATGAAACATTGGCAGACGTAGAGCTGCAAAAACTTTCACCCATTGCAGTCCAGTCCTATATCAACAACACAGACATGACAGACGGCATGAAAGACAGATTGGTAAAACTGCTTTGCCGTGCGTCAAAAAAAGCCATTGCAACAGGGTTGATAGAAAAAGACTTCATGGCTGGGGTAGAAGTGCTCAAGCCTGAGCCGAAAGAAGTAGAGATTTTCTCTCCCGAAGAGCTGAATATAATTATGGAAACCATCGACAGCGACGCAAGACTTCGCAGGCATCATCTGCTTATTTCTGTTGCTATTGCGTCTGGCTGTCGGATGGGAGAGATATTGGCCCTAACACCACAGGATTTAGATGGAGACGCTATAAAAATCAACAAAAGCCTAGTGGAAGTTAATGGCGTAGCAAAACTCCAACCGCCAAAGACAAAAGCAGGATACAGGCGTATTCCTTTGCCGAAGAATATAATGGCAGAGCTTTATCAAGCAGCATATGCACTTAAAGACGGGGAAATCATCAGAAACGCCAAAGGCAACCCGTGTTTAACTACCAACATCGACAAGACGTGGAAACGGATATTGAAGAAAGCAGGAATCCCTTACAGGAAATTTCATTGTCTGCGCCACACTCATGCGTCGATGCTGCTTGCCGCAGGTGTGCCTATACTGGAAGTAGCAAAGCGTCTGGGACACTCTCGCCCGAGCCATACTTTAAACCTCTATGGTCACGCCATCCCCGGCTATGACAGCCAAATGCCATCACTTGTAGAGAAAGTTTTTAATATAGAAAACTGCAATCGTGAAGACATTCTTGCCGCATCTTGCCTTGCTTTGCCCTCAGCAACCGAAAAAAGTTGAACCACATTGCAACCAAAACGCTACCTACTGATTGATTTTTGGGTAAAAGAAAACGCCCAGAAATACCATTCCTAGGCGGTTTTTCAATGGAGCTACTGACAAGGTTTGAACTTGCGACCTACTGATTACGAATCAGTTGCTCTACCAGCTGAGCTACAGTAGCACATAAGCTATATTAAATTTCCATCTGCATTGCAGCTTCTTCAGCTGCCTTAGCTGCTGCCATCTCTGCCTTAGTACGGCGCTTTCTGACCTTCTTGGCACTGTTAATACCGGCCTTCTTGATGACCTTTGCTAATTCAGAAATAATATGCAGTTCATCTACGGAACAATCCTTAACCAAGTCAGCCAGCTCATTGCAGTAAATCTGCTCACTGTGATGAATGTTGTCACACAGCAGCTCATCCACAGAAACATCCAGTACATTAGCCAGATGAATAATTGTAGGCAGGCCAAGCTTAGTATTACCGGTTTCTATATTGCTGATATGCGGAGTTGACAGACCAGTTAGATTAGCTATATTTCCCTGAGTTAATCCTTTTCTGGCACGAGCGGCCTTTATCCTCAGTCCTATAGCCTTATAATCAATATCTAACTTCACAAACGTTCTCCCCTTCTACTTAATCACATACTAATAACATTACAATTATATATGATATCATCGTAAAAGGCAAGAGTCATTTATTTTTTTGGTAGATTGCAAGTGCAAATTGAACAAGATTTATCAAGCAACTATATCAGTGGA
>ERZ779890.163-NODE-163-length-75916-cov-14.323526_pt1 | contig 75916 bp, 64 predicted proteins | sample MGYA00511553_ERZ779890 | MGnify/ENA primary metagenome ERZ779890 (study PRJEB29588, sample SAMEA2152064) | human gut metagenome | biome: human gut; feature: human-associated habitat; material: faeces | place: Denmark | collected 2008/2010 ... | reverse complement strand
GAAGAACTGCGGGTGGACTTTCTGGGCCGCAAGGGCAAACTGGCCCAGGCCATGAGCTCCATGGCCAAGCTGCCCCCCGCGGAACGCCCCGCCGTGGGTCAGAAGGCCAACAGCGTCAAGGAGCGCCTCACCGCCCTGTTCGACGCCCGCAAGACCGCCCTGGAAGCGGCCCGCGAAGCCGAGGCCCTCAAGCGCTTCGACCCCTCCCTGCCCGGCCGCGCCCCCTGGCGCGGTTCGCTGCACCCCACCACCCTGGTGATGGAAGAGATCTGCGGCATCTTCAGCAAGCTGGGCTTCGACATCGCTTCCGGCCCGGAAGTGGAAAACGACTTCTACAATTTCGAGTCCCTCAACATGCCGCCGGAACATCCCGCCCGCGACATGCAGGACACCCTCTACATCACCGAGCGCGTGCTCATGCGCACCCACACCTCCCCCGTGCAGGTGCGTACCATGCTGGGCCGCAAGCCTCCCCTGGCCATCGTGGCTCCCGGCAAGGTCTACCGCCGCGACTCCGACCTGACCCACACCCCCATGTTCCATCAGGTGGAAGGCCTGGTGGTGGGCCAGAACATCAGCATGGCCCATCTGCGCGGCACCCTCACCGCCTTCGTGCGCTCCGTGTTCGGCGGCCATACCGAAGTGCGCTTCCGCCCCAGCTTCTTCCCCTTCACGGAACCCTCCGCCGAAGTGGACATCAGCTGTTGCATGTGCGGCGGCAAGGGCCATATCAACGGCGAACCCTGCCGCGTGTGCAAGACCACCGGCTGGGTGGAGATCCTGGGCTGCGGCATGGTGCACCCCAAGGTGCTGCGCAACTGCGGCATTGATCCGGACGAGTATTCCGGCTTCGCCTTCGGCATGGGTCTGGAACGCTTCGCCATGGGCCACTTCAAGATCAGCGACCTGCGGCTGATCTTCGAGAACGACGAACGGTTCCTGCAGCAGTTCTGACCATCCTCGCCAAAATGGCACAGCCATTTTGTGCGAATTTTGCAGAGTGCCGCAGCGCACTCGCCGCAAGCGGCTCGCACGTTTGCACTCTGAGCGGTGTTTTTTGTGCCGTACACGCCGCCGCAAAAAACAATTACAACTGATGTTTGCCGTGGCAAACATGCATCGACCGTACATCGACTGCGGCGTACCACCAGTGAGCGGATCTCACTGGCGAGGGGATGCCTGATTCCCTTCGGAATAAAAGAGGAGGATAGACAATGATTCTTTCCCGTAAATGGTTAAATGAATTTGTAGATGTTTCCGACATCAGCGACCGGGAGTTTGACGAGGCCATGACCCTCTCCGGCTCCAAGGTGGAAACCGTCACGGCGCTGGATGAGTCCCTGAAAAACGTGGTGGTGGGCAAGATTTTGTCCATGGAAAAGCACCCGGACAGCGACCACATGTGGATCTGCCAGATCGACGTGGGACAGGCGGAGCCTACCCAGATCGTCACCGGCGCATGGAATATCCATGTGGGCGATCTGGTGCCCGTGGCCCAGCACAAGTCCCTGCTCCCCAACGGCACGAAAATCGAAAAGGGCAAGCTCCGGGGCGTGGTGTCCAACGGGATGCTGTGCTCTCTGAAGGAGCTGAGCCTCACCGCCGAGCATGACTATCCCTACGCCGTCATCACCCCCGCCGCCCTGCTGAACGACTACAAGCCTCTGGATCCGGAGAAGCCCTCCATCCCCGCCGACATCAAGGCCGGGGACAAGGTGTTCGGCCCCGTGGTCTGCGGCAAGGTGCTGGAATGTGAGGCCCAGTCCTACGGACAGTACCACACCACGCTGGACATCGGCGGCGCCACCGCCTCTCCCGACACTGCCTGCTCCAACCTCCATGCGGGCGATCTGGTGGCCTACAACACCAAGACCGATTCCATCTGCACGCTGGAGGATCTCCACGCGGAGCAGAAGGAGTTCCCCCACTGCATCGCCGACGGTATCTTCGTGCTGAACGAGGATGTGAAGCCCGGCGACGATATGGCCAAGGTCATCGGCGCGGACGATCATGTGGTGGAATTTGAGATCACCCCCAACCGGCCCGACTGCCTGTCCGTCATCGGCCTTGCACGGGAGGCCAGCGCCACCTTTGGCCGTCCCCTGAAACTGCACACCCCTGAGGTGAAGGGCTGCGGCGGCTCCATTGCGGAGCTGGTGGACATCGACATTGAGGACGGCGATCTCTGCCCCCGGTACACCGCCCGGATGGTGAAGAACGTGAAGATCCAGCCCTCTCCCGCGTGGATGCGGGAACGGCTGCGGAACTCCGGCGTCCGCCCCATCAACAACATCGTGGACATCACCAACTATGTGATGCTGGAATACGGCCAGCCCATGCACGCCTTCGACTTCTCCTGCGTGGAGGGCAACCACATCATCGTCCGCACCGCCCGGGAGGGTGAGACGATTCAGACGCTGGACGGCAATCAGCGGAAGCTGACCACCTCCATGCTCTGCATCTGTGACGAGAACAAGCCCGTGTGCGTAGCCGGCGTCATGGGCGGTGCCAACAGCGAGATCGTGGGCGACACCGCCATGGTTCTGTTTGAATCCGCCAACTTCAACGGCACCTCCGTCCACCGCACCGCCGCCGCTCTGAATATGCGTACCGACGCTTCCTCCCGCTATGAAAAGGGTCTGGACCCCATGAACACCCTGAAGGCCGTGGAGCGGGCCTGCGAGCTGGTGGAGCTGCTGGGCGCCGGCGAGGTAGTGGAGGGCGTGATGGACGTCATCGCCAAAGACTCCAACCCCGTCACAGTCAAGCTGGAGCCGGAAAAGGTCAACGGCCTGCTGGGCACCGATGTTTCCCGTGAGGAAATGGTCCGGATTCTGGAAGCTCTGGACTTCACCGTGGAGGGCGACACCATCCATGTTCCCTCCTGGCGGTCCGATGTGGAGCACTACTCCGACATCGCCGAGGAGGTAGCCCGGTTCTACGGCTACAACAACATCCCCGACACCCTCTCCAACGGTCTCACCGCCCGCCGTGGCCTCACGGATATCCAGCAGACGGAAAACCTGCTGGGCAGCGTGTGCCGCGCCGCCGGGTACGACGAGATCATCACCTACTCCTTCATCAGCCCGTCGTACTACGATAAGATCCGTATGCCGAAGGACTCCCCGCTGCGTAAAAGCCTGAAGATCCTCAACCCGCTGGGCGAGGACACCTCCATCATGCGCACGACCATCCTCCCCTCCATGCTGGAGATCATCACCCGCAACTACAACTACCGCAACAAGGCCGTGCGCCTCTACGAGCTGGGCAAGATCTACCTGCCCCGCGAGGACGGTCTGGCCGACGAGCCGAAGATCCTCTCCCTCGGCGCTTACGGCGACGGAATGGACTTCTTCACGCTCAAGGGCGGTATCGAGGCCATTCTCCGCGCCTGCCGCATCAAGGACGTCCGCTTTGAGGCCTGCACGGACAACGCCTCCTATCACCCCGGCCGCTGCGCGAAGGTCTATGCCGGCGATGTCGAGCTGGGTGTGTTCGGCCAGATCCACCCGCTCGTCGCGGCCACCTACGGCGTGGACGCGGAGATCTACGCCGCTGAGCTGCGCTTTGACGCGCTCTACTCCGTGCGGGGCGGTATCCCCGTCTACCAGCCGCTGCCGAAGTTCCCCGCTGTTACACGCGATATCGCCGTGGTGTGCGCCGAGAGTGTCACCGTCGGCGCGCTGGAGGACTGCATCCGCCGCGGCGCGAAGGGCCTTTTGAAGAAGGTCGAGCTGTTCGACATTTACCGCGGCATCGGCGTCACGCCGGGTAGCAAGTCCGTCGCGTTCAGCCTGACGCTGCGCGCGGACGACCGCAGCCTCACCGGCGAGGAGGCCGACGAGGATGTGAAGAGCATCCTTGCGCTGCTCGAAGCCGAGCTGGGCGCGAAGCTGCGCTGACAAAAGAGCTTTTTTATCAGGGACCGCATGGCACGAGAATTGCCGTGCGGTCCTTTCCCATTGCCCAAATTTCTTCCGCTTTTCACGAAAAAGGCATGGACAAGCGCGGGAAATCGTAGTATACTCCATGCAACAGGTATCACAGGTGTTTAAGCTTAACATTAGAAAAAATTATGATAAAGCGAGAACAGGAGGAACATGGCGATGGCATACAAGGAAAGCTACGCGGGCAGGATCAACCGCAAGCTCAACAAAAAGCTCCATGTGGTAGAGGTCGCGGCGGGGCGCAAAAAGGCCGACCTCGTGCTCAAGAACGCGACCTATGTGAATGTGTTCTGCAACCAGCTCAGCCGCGGCGATATCGCCGTGGCCTCCGGCCTGATCGCCGGCATGGGCGAGCATTACGAGGGCGAGGTCGAGGTCGACATGAGCGGCAAGCTCGTGCTGCCCGGCTTTGTGGACGCGCACATCCATCTGGAAAGCTCACTCGTCAGCCCGAAGGAGTTCGCCAAGGCCGTTCTTCCGCACGGTACCACGACCGTTATCACCGACCCGCACGAGATCGCCAACGTCATGGGCACCGACGGTATCGAGTATATGCTGCAGGCCACCGAGGACCTGCCGCTCGACGTGCGCTTCATGCTGCCGAGCTGCGTGCCCGCCACCCCGCTCGACGAGAGCGGCGCGAACCTTGACTACCGCGCCATCGACAGCTTCTACGAGCACAACCGCGTCGAGGGCCTTGCCGAGATGATGAACTACGTCGGCGTCGCCAATGCCGACGAGCAGGTGCTCGAGAAGATCGTCGCGGCGCAGGCGCATCACAAGAAGATCGACGGCCACGCTCCCGGCCTTTCCGGCAACGACCTCAACGCCTACGTTGCCGCCGGCGTCTACTCCGACCACGAGTGCTCCGATATGGGCGACGCGCTCGCCAAACTCGAGCGCGGCCAGTACATCATGATCCGCGAGGGCACCGCGGCGCGCAACCTTGACGCGCTGCTGCCGCTGCTCACCCCGCAGTATTACACCTACTGTATGTTCTGCACGGACGACAAGCACCCCAATGATCTGCTGGAAAAGGGTCACATCGACTACATCATCAAGAAGGCCATCGCCGCGGGCGTGGACCCCATCATCGCCGTCAAGTGCGCGAGCCATCATGCTGCCCGCTACTTCCTGCTCAACAACCGCGGCGCCATCGCGCCCGGCTTCCTTGCCGACTTCGTTATCATCGATAACTTCCGCGACTTCAATATTCTCGAGGTCTACAAGAAGGGCAAGCTCATGTTCGACGGCAAAGAGGTCGCGCCCTTTGAGGCTCCCGAGATCGACCCGCATCTCATCAAGCGCTCCCACGAGACCTTCCACGTCGCGCACCTCACCGCCGACGATTTCACTGAGACCCGCCCGCGCGCCGTGCTCGGCATGGTCCCGGGCGAGATCGTGACGACCGACGCCGGCTACGCCGACAAGATCGACCTGGAAAACGACATCCTCAAGATTGCGGTCATCGAGCGCCATAAGAACACGCACCACATCGGCATCGGCTACATCAAGGGCTACGGCCTCAAGTCCGGCGCGGTGGCGACCTCCATCTCGCACGACAGCCACAACATCATCGTCGTCGGCACAAACGAGGAGGACATGGCCGCGGCGGTCAACCGCGTGGTCGCGCTTGGCGGCGGCATCGTCGTGATGGACGGCGGCAAGGTGCTCGGCGAGGTGCAGCTCCAGATCGCTGGCATCATGAGTGAAGCGCCGCTCATTGAAGTCAATGAAGCGCTGGAAAATGCCAAGGAGCAGGCCTTCAAGCTGGGCGTTTCGCGCGGGGTCGACCCGTTTATGACGCTCTCGTTCATGGCGCTGACCGTCATTCCGACGCTGCGCCTTACTACGCGCGGCGTGTTCGACGTCATCAACCAGCGCTACGTGTGATACTCGCAGCAGAAAGCGTTCCGGTGCAATAACGAACCAGACAAAATAATCGCCCCGCCGTATGATTTGGTGCATACGGCGGGGCATTGCTATGGAAGCGTGTTCTTTCATTCTGAAAAAGGCCGGTCCGTTCGGTAAAGCGGAAGCCCCTTTAAGGGCGGTCAGTTTCTTTCTGATGCTTTATTATTTTGATCAAACGTGATAGTCCTCCAACGATCAGCGAGCCAATGGCAAGTTCAATCGCCATCAAAGCCCAAAGCATTACAGTTCCATCGACTCCGTGATCCGCAAGGTGGTTGGTCCAAAGCCATACAACAGCTGATGTCAGCGTGAAAATGCCCGATAAAACGTATCCTCTTTTCCATTTCAGAAACATTGATCTGATCATTGCTCCAGCCAAAAACGGTAAAACAAAAAGGATAAATACCGTACTGTTCATCTCGCCACGATCCTTTCGTCAGCTTTCGATTTGTTCTATTAAGGTTATCACGAAAGTGCAAGGAATGCTACCATTTCTGCCAAAAATGCCCGGGGCAGTTCGCCCGATCGCTCTTGCCGGCAATCATGAAAGGCTCGTGAACCTTACTCTCACCATTGCTGCGCAAAATTTTGCTTGCAAATGGGACGGCTATCGCATATAATAGCTCTTGCACCTGCCGGTGTGATGGAATTGGTAGACGTAGCGGACTCAAAAGACTGTACGCTTACTAGCTCATCCAACCGGCCTAACCCTTGCAATTATTGACTTTTCGGTGTATCCTAAGAACGGGCTTTTCGTGAGTTCTGCCCTAAAGTTCTGCCCTACGGCGGATTCAGAAAAATGAGACTCGCAACAACTGAATAATGCCGGTGTGATGGAATTGGTAGACGTAGCGGATTCAAAATCCGCCGGGGGCAACTCCGTGTGGGTTCGAGTCCCACCACCGGCACCACTTGAAAAGACTGGGGTTCTCCGTTTTGGAGATACCCAGTCTTTCGTCATTTTTGACCAAGTTCTCTCCTGAGTTCTCCCGCGTATCGCATCTCTGCTCACTCTTGCATGGCAGCGAGGTTCCCGCTGATGGTCAGATTACCCTGCATCGCGTTTCCCGTAAGCTCCTTCGAGTTTGATTCCAGATGAGCGTAGATATTTGCGGTCGTATTGTAATTACTGTGGCCCAGCCACGCCTGAATATCTTTCATGGACACTCCGCTCTTAAGGAGAAGGCTGGCGCAGGTATGTCTCAACTCATGAAAGGTGATCTCCCGCAGATTGTTCTTCCGTAGGATCAGCTTGAAATGCTGTGTCACATAATTAGGTTTGATCTGCTCACCGATATCATTCACATAAATATAATCGCTTTCATGATAGCAGTTGCCGCAGAGTTCGCGGTATTCTTCCTGATGTTTTTTCATTTTGAGCAACAAGTTCCTATACTCTGGAACGAGCGGTAAGGTGCGGTAACTTTTTTTATTTTTCGCACGGTCTTTTGCAACAACGGTGCTCTTACCATCAATATTGACCTGGACGACCGTATGTGCAATGGTGATTGTATTGGCGTCAAAGTCTATCGACTGCCAACGCAGTCCCATAATCTCTTCTCGCCGCAACCCATAGAAAGCCGCCATTAGTACAGGAAACTCAACTCCATCCCCCTGCACACAGCGAAGTAATTGCTCCGCTTCCGTCAGGGTATAGAATTTTCCGATGTGTTCGACCTGCTTAGGGCGCATTCCACGTTTTAGGGGAGTCATTGGGATTTTCTCCAACCGAACGGCATCGTTGAGGGCTTTGCTGATGTTTGCATGGTACTTGATGATCGTGTTGTTGCTGATCTCCAGTTCCGTTGCACAGTAGGTATAGAAGTCTTGAATGTCACCGGCACGCAGACCGCCCAGCGTGACCTTACGCCCACGAAAAAACGGGACGATACGCTTTTCAACATTTGTTTTGTATCCAGCGTAAGTCGTTATATCCACGGATGATTTGATTTGCCTGAGCCAGTAGAGCATATAGTCGGCAAAAAGCATATTAGCATCGGCTGTACGCTGATACTCAGCAGGCTGATATTTTTGTCGTTCTGCTACCAGCATTGCCTCCGCCTTTCGTTTGTTGCCCTTCACCGGCAGTCCTGTTGCTATCCACTTACGTTTTCGCTTTCCATCCGAGTCCACAAAGTTTAATACAATATAAAAAAGTCCTTTTTTCTCTTGCAGATGGCCCGCTACCATTCTGTTAACCTCCTTACTTAACAGTAGCGTCTTTCAACAAACGACAACATCATTGTAGCATGCTGAATCCGCCGGAACAATGGTGCGCAAGATTTTATTTTCACGGACAAACGTATTTAGATTTCAGAGTTCCTTTGCAGATATTCGATGATGTTGATTTTTGGAATACGAAACGCTTTCCCTATCTTGAAAAAGCGAATGCTGCCATCGTGCAGCAGACCATATGCCGCCTTGTAACCTATGCCACCCAACATCTCTCTAAGTTGATCAACATTTACTACATCTGGATATGCGGCAAACATTTTCTCTTTCATACACGCACCTCATCTATGTATTCTGCAAGAATCATAACAGCAAAAAAGAAATGCTTTTTGGCTTAACCCAAAAGCATTTCTTTTTTACAGCATAAGAATAACACAAGATATCCGGAAATTTCAATCCCCATGATGCGGTAATTTTGCGGTAACATTTTCGGTAATTTTATTCTACGCTACTAACTATATCGTGTGTTAATTTTGCCAAAACTCTTTTTCCCCAACTCTCCTCCTCTAGATAATTAAAAAACACAAAGTTCTTTGCTTCATGTTTGTCGTTAAACAGGTCAGGATATTGAGTTACCAATCCTCCAAAATATGTATCATCGTATATATAAGCCGTTCTCAAAATATCTTTCACATAATCACCGTGCTTGCTATATAGTTCTTCCAATTTGAGCGTTTCTGCAGCGCGACTGATTTTTTCCTTAAGTCCTCTATCAATTTCTTCAGAATACTCGATCTTGATTTGATATCTGGCCGCCGCTCCAAGCCAAGATTCCACACTCTCTGCATCTACTCCATTTGCGACAAAGGTAACTCGCTCGCCATAAGAATCTTCATACGGATAAATGAATGGTTCTGTGTACGTATCCGCATCTTGTTTCAAGCTATTACAAATGCTGCAACAGGGAATTAGGTTGTACATAGATATCGCCAAATATGGATATTTCGATTTTGGAAAATAGTGATCATATTGAGGGCGCGTTCCGCTTTTGTTGGAAGTGAATATATAGCTACGATTGCAATATGGACAGGTTGTAACCCCCATCATCTGTGCCCATTTCTTACCGAGTTTTCTCCGGCAGAAATTGTCATATTCTCTTTTGAATTCCGCTATAACACTATCACTAACAATAACTCCAATTTGGCTGATTGCTTCTTTCAGCGTCAAAATATCACCTGTAATTAACCGTTCGATTTTAGCATCGTTCAATTCTCCATCGCAACTGCAGTAATTGAAGATAGCGTCAAAATCCCGATTTTCCCGCTCTTTTAGAAGTAGGTCTCTTATTCGAGGGCAAACATCCTTCCCAAACTTGTTTCTATTTTCTACATCTATTTCCGAAAGTCTAATCATTATTCTGACTCTCCAATATACTAATTTGATGCTGGAGGGCATCCCTCTGACTTTTTAGAAATTCAAGCAACTGATTCCGTTCTTCCCGTGGCAGAGCGTTCATATTCTGGTTCTGTTCTTGGTTACCAACAATTTTCTCTATCTGTTTTCTGATGATTGGTTCGCCGATCAACTCAATACTCTTGTGCATATCATCTCTGCTAATTTGACCTGCCTTGAACCCTCTGATCCACGAGTTGATTTTACTCTTTGCAAATTCACCTACCGCTAATCCATCCTTAATAAAAAAGGCATCTTTATATAGCGTATGAATGTTCGCACCGAATGTTTGAGTTCTACGCTTATCCTGCATGGTCCTACCACCTTCCTTACGTAAAAAAACAGAGTTCTCTCTGGGTATATCCGAAAGGATAATGGGAGAATGACTCGTAAGAATTACCTGAAAATAATTCGCAGAAAATTCCTCCTGAATTGTCTCTAAGAGATCCTTTAATATCTGGCGCTGCCATTCCGGATGTAAATAGAGATCGATCTCGTCAACAAGCAATAAGATATTTTCATTCCATTCAAAGTCGAGTCCTTCAAAAAAATCATTCATCTGGGAAGCAAAGTAAAGACGCGACATAAAATTGAGCAGTGCACGTTCGCCAGATGACATTTGAAGATTTTTGATATCTAAATACTTGAGAACAAAAGATGAGCTGTGTTTAATATGCTCTATCAGCGGAGCAAAAGCTTCGATATTTACCCTCGCAAAGACTCTTCGCCCACCATCTCCCTGCGGCAACAAGTTGTTTTGGATTTCTGCATGTGTCAAAATCTCTTTTAGCACTTCAAGTTCTTCTATCGCATCTTGATAATATGTTTTTGCCCTGCTATGGGGTTGATCTATAATAAAATCTCTACACAGATTAAATGCATCGTCGGCATTCAATGTCCCCTCCAAGGAAAAGTCCTCAAAGGAAAATAGCAACTCAAAAATCAGCTTATAAACAGCATCCCGCCACAAATCATTATTTCCATCTGCTATTACTTGAGGGATTATCGCTCCATACCGTCGATAAACATCTTCTATATAGTCTTGTGAAGCGTAACTGGTTGGATAACTGACAGGATGCGAACGATTTGCCATCTCAGCGCCTGTATGTTTAACCGTAAAGACTATTTCTGAGACCATCTTTCCGCGGAAAGTCGTTCCACTTTGATTTAAAAATAGATAAAATAGCAAATCGATAAGCATTTGCATACTCTTACTATTTTCTTGCGCGGACAAGATATCTGCCAGAGTGTTGAACGCCGTGGTGTTTTCACCTTGCCGTTCAGTAAACATATACTTTTTTCTGTAAAAGCTATGAAACATTACTGACAAAGTTTTATCAGTAATGGTCACATAGTTGATTCTACCGGCCTCTGTCAAGTTCTGATTGTTCTCATATGCTCCATTCGATAAATATATGTGAGAGACCTGTCTTAGAAGGCCCAAGTCTCTAAAACTATTAGCGGTCTGTGGCTGTATTCTTGTCTCGTTATATGTAATTGGGTCATGTGTTATGTTGATTATTCTAGGACAGTCTTCTTCATGATCCCAATATACTGCGATAAACTCGTTTAGTTCATTTCGTTCTTCAGCCCACTGCATATATTCTGCGCGATTTTCTTCCGATAATGGTATATCGCTGAGGCTGGTAAGATACTCAAGCAGCGTTGTCTTTCCTGTACCATTTTCACCTATAACAGCAGTAACATTTGCAATGCGATCAGTCTGAAAAACATTGATTTTGTCAAGTTGATTGATCTGGATTTCCTTTCTATCATCAAAATACGATACTGAATATTGAGGTGAAAAATTAAATCCCATCTGCTGAAAGCACCTATGTTTGTCTCTATTGATCCAAAGATATATAAGTTCTATTTTCATAACGGCTCCTCTTAGAGTTAATTATTAATTTGCTATTGAATTTAATACGCTGTAGTTTTCACTGCGCCCGCAGATAACCAAAATACTTTTTTCCTATGCTCCACACCATTCCAATTTGCATTTGAATTATATTATATAATGGTAAAATGAACAAGTACTTCATCCCTTGCAGTTTTACACTCAAATCAACGTGTTTTCTCACAGCGTACTCGTCCCTGACCCGTATTCCGTGATAGTCACATTTTTGCTTTTCATAAAAGTCCCTCCATTTTGAATTGCAGCCGTGAAATGACTTCCCACATTTATTGTGTGTTGCGCGTCGAAAAACGTTGTATATTGTCTACTATAAAGCGCTTGCATATTGGAATCTCGCAGATTGCTGGATTCCAATATTGCGAGCATCGATAGCGGAGGGGTATACTTGCTATAATGATACCAGATCATAACGGTAAAATAGCAGCGCACTTTGAAAAGCCTGCTCAACATTGACGAAGGGGGTGCAAAATGCGGAAAAGGTTTGTCAAATTATTACTTTTTAAGGTGGATACACAATACGGACTTCTCTATGGGTTCAGCAGTGAAACCGAGCAATCCTCATATCCGTGGAAGACCTTTCCTGCTGACAGGAAGGGGCAAAAGCTGATTGCAAAGGCGATTCTATCGCCAAGCGAAGCAGATAATTTCTTGATAAGTCTGACGGGCACCGAACCAATCATGTTATGCGAAAGGGTAACTCTCAAATCGCCGCAGTTGTATAAAAGAGAGCAGCTCCTATATTCCGATGATGAAGAACGGCAGACTGTGCCCATATCCGAATTCTGTTATCTCTCTGAATTTTGGAACAGAGAAAAGCTTTCTCTTTTGAGTGAGATACAAAATGAATTCAGAGCAGATGGTAGATCACGCTACGAGCAGACACTTGAACTTCTTGAATGGGCAAAATGCAACTGTGGAATTGACTTCTGTATAGATGGACGTCGTTTTGGCAACTACGAAGTTTATTATCGTACCTCTGAGAATAGCAGTTTTGAAATAGATATCCACAAGGATCAAGGCCTGCGGGTTACAACGATTCGTAAGTGCAAAGATTTTGCAGAAGATATCATTGTTAACTGTATTGGAAAGTATAAAGACTATGTGATCTGCAATCAGGCACAAGTGTGGCCTGCAAATAAAAAGGAAATCTACTTCGAGGCTGATGAGCCAATGACATCGGTTGTGGTCCACGCATGGAATGTCGCCACAGGAAAACTAATCGTCTCCCAAAGCATTGCGCTGATGATGGGACTCTCCATCATCTCGAGTTGGGGCGGTACTCCATATCAAATTGGAGACTCTTGGACAAATAAATTATTACATTCTGCAGCAAAGAGCAGCGAACTGATTCGAACTCAACTCATGAAAGTCCAACGTATCACCACGGATCGTGCAATCAGCATCCGCAGCGAACATGAGTCCGTGTTAGATGAGGCGATGGAGAACGGCTACTCTCTTTTTAAAGATTATCAGGAAAAAAAAGAAACTGGGGCATTCATTTCTAACACCCCCACAACCGGAGAGATCGATAGCTTTTTGCAGGTAAGAGCATATATTGAGCAATCCTCTGTTTGCAAGGCGGTAATTGCTGATCCATACTTCTCTGCACGGGCAGCAGAAAAGCTGTTGACAAGAATACAACGAACAGACCTTGAACTGGAGATCATTACCTCGCTTGGCTCGCTTGATCCGGACACAAATCAAAAAAGTAATGTTTGCGAGGAAACTCGCGCTTTTTTACAGCGGACAGCACCCCTTCTCCACAACAATCTGGTGGTAAGAAATCTGACACGTGGTGAAAAAGGCATCTTTCACGACCGATATCTAATTCGGTATCACAAGGACGGTACGATCGATGGATTCCTTCTGAGTAATTCTCTCAACTCTATGGCGCAAAAGTTTCCGCTTGTCATAGCTCCGCTGGAGCATCGGGTATGCATGGAAGTTTGTGAGTACCTGAATAGTCTCTCTGATTCCGATATCCAACAGCAGAAGCCAAGAGCATTGAGAATCTCAAATGAGGTCCTTTTTTGCTCTGAGACATACCGGTGTCAGGTTCAAAGCGAAACTTCAGCAGAGTCAGCAGCGGAAAGGTATTTGCGGCAGTGGTATGATGAATCGTCAAAGCAGATATGTATTTGCAAAGATGATTTCTCTACAGTCCTTACGGCCGTAGCAGAGCGAGCACAAAGTGATCGAATAGATGCATGTAAAATGTTCTGTTATGCGCTGAGCAATATCTGCACGAGCCAAGTGGAACTGCTAACGGAAATGCTTCAATCCGCGGGTGGAGTTAAGGCTCTGTTCTTATCAGAGTTTCCAAATTTGGCAAAGGCTGCTGAGCAGCAGTGTGATTATCGGAAGTGTGGAGCATCTTCTCCAGAATATACACTGTGGGCACTACTAAACGGAAAAGCCCGGCCAAGCCCACAGGGGTACCACTTGCTGATTGATCAGGCAGGACATATCCATTTACGCGGACTCACATGGTTAACCTGCGGATACCATATGGCGCTCAAATTAGATATTACAGGATTCCTGACGCTGCTAAGTCAGCTGCGTTCTCCAATGATGTTTGATACACTGGCCTTTCAAATGGCAATCTCGCCACTCGATAGAGAACTATATTGTGCAGCAGCTTGCTCGGAACTGCTATATGTCCGCTTATTGAGTGCAGAATGGCTTTTTAATGCTATTCGCGACGAAAGGTCACAGTTTGAAGTTGCCAGAGAGATTTGGAATCGCTTCGAACCGGATGTGAGAGCTTTACAGGAAGCTATCGTGCTATCTAACGTTGTATTTCACGTTAGGACACGGCGGTTAGAATCAGAGGCGCAGTGGCAAGCAATTCAAGAGGTACTGCTGTCCAAATTAGCATCCGACCTTCCTGCGTGCAGCGGTGAGGTAATAAATACCGCGTTAGATTGGCTGCATGATAGCAATGCCGTATCACGAGCAACTCTTCTTATGACACTTGCTGAAAGAATGGAAAACTCTCATCCGCAGAAGCAATTGCTGGCAAGGGCAGAACGAATCTTAAAACGAGAAATTCAAGACTGCCAAACCGCCTCGGATATTCCTAGGTCAATAGCACTCTATTTGAACTGCGTAGATGCGCTATACGGTGAAAATGCAGAAAATCACATTTTCAAGGATATTTTAGATTGGAACACATTTGAGGACGCCACAGAGCCAGAATTGCAAAACTACGATTATCATCGCTTGCGCAACGCCTTCATTTTAGCTCAGCGGCAGATTCAAATACTGGAAGGAATGTTAGTAAAGTGGCCTGAATCGGAAAAAGCAAAGGCTTGGCTGAATGCCTGGGCGTGTCGGTTAAAGCAAATACCCGAAAAACTCTGAACCGTCGTTGCATAGAATAAGCAAAGAGGCGCCGGGAGCGGTATACTCCCGGCGCCTCTTTGCTTATTCTTGATCGATAACAGGTCGACAAAAGCAGATAGGATTATCGAAGCCGCATGGTTGCTATGCCTATCTTATTGATCGAATCATTTCTTGGATCAAGGGCTCCTTGTCAGGGAACTGCACCTTCACCATATCCAAACAGCGCTCCATATTGCTTCTGACATCCTTTTTTGTCAGGCGGTAGCGCTCGTTATGTATCTGAATTCTGTCGCTCTGCACCTCTTCAACTTGCTGAGTGAGCTTTTGATAAATCGTTTGAAATACCATTCTACGATCAACACGAAAAACCTCTCTGTCTGGATATCGTAAAAGCTCGATGGCAGAGAGCCATTGCGGAGGCGACAGTTGGGGAGCAGCGTCCTCGTCAGCATTTTCAGGCAAGTGATCAAAGCGCTCTGTCACATTTGTTGCACAGAAGCTGGCAATGGCCGCATCTTTATAGTCATTGCAGCGGTCATGGTCCTGTTTTGCCTGTTCCAACAGAAGACGCCCCTTCCAGTAATGTCCCATCGCTAGCCCGCCGTTGATGGCAATATTAAGTGAGGTCAACTGTGTGCTGCTCGATTCGGAGACGTAGCCCTTGAGCACGAGCTCAGCCTTCTTCATGTGAGAATACGGCTGGCTGCCGCGCTGAATGCCGCATACGATTTGAAGCACACGGTAGGCAAGCGCATAGTTGTCGTTTAAAGGCCAACCATAAGGTGCGGCATGTTGCTGGACAAAGGTGCCGATATCAGGATGCCTCCTAAAAAAAGGAATCCTTTGGTCAGCTTCATACTGATTTGCCTGATTGATCAACATCTGTGCCAGCAGATTCAACGCACCACCGCTTGTCCCAATCGCAGCCAAAACAAGGTATGCCTTGCTAACATAACCAAGGCGGGCGATCTCTTGATAGTTCTGATTGTTCTGATTAGCGGCGGAGACGTATTTTTCATACGCCGCTTCAAGAATAATCTGAAAAATGTCGCAGCACGCCAGAGCATTGCCCAAGCTGGGCTTCCATCGAGGGAATAAATTTCTCCTAAAAGTACGAACAGCTTCATCCCGTTTGTACATCGATCCCTCGTGATAGTCCCTGACAGCCTCTCGAACTGCATCAGCCAGCTGAGAGGAAAAAGGCAGCGTACCGTTCATCTTGGTATCCGTCACGTTGAGCATATCTTCCATACGGGCGTTGAGACATAAGGCCACCTGAAGGTAGCCGTCCGCTTTTGGAATATTTAATTTCTTTTCGCCGTTGATACACTGTTGGGCATACCCGGCACATTTGATCAGATCTCTTGTCCCCGCAATCCCCGTTCGATAGTCCCTAGCCAGCATTGATAGCGCAAGCGAGAAAAAGAGACAGTATTTTGTCTGCAGCGGATCACTCTCATCCAGTGCCTTAAAAGACAGCACAAACCTTTCGCAGAGTGTTGATCTAAGCTGACATAATTGGGAGTGCTCGTTCTTAGAAAGCTCACCGCGACGGATCACTGCATCAAGAAGGCGAATCAAGATGGCCGGCAAAGCAATCTGTGCGCAGGTGTCAGAGAGGTCGGTGGTGTCTTGCGCGCTGATATCATAGATAGAGAGGCCAAAGTATTGCCGTAAGATCGAAATAGCATCAAAGAGAATGCTGTTATCAAGAGTTTCGAGCTGTAACAGAAATACCTCCTGCGCATCAGGGGACAGCGCAGCAAGATTGATTCCGTTGCAGAGGCCATAGACCACGTTTGCAATATGAAACGCAGCAAAGAAATCTCTATAGTTATCGTGACAGAAGCTGATATTTCTTCCGTGATGACAGAGCAGGCCGGATGGGAAAACAGTATAGGGAATAGCTGCTGTCAAATCAGAAATATCAGGATTACTATCCTGATAGAGTTTTCGCAGAGTGTTCCAAGGTTTTTCCAGCGTCTCAGGGTTCTGATTCTTATATTCATTCCAAATGTCTATGGTCGGCAGATATGCAGAAAGGCACGCATATGTGCGGGCATAGGCATCACGCCTGAAGAAGTTAGGGCTCTTTATGGGTGTAAGCGCGGGATCTAAACGGGAACTGAGCGCCATTTGATACCCCAGATACGGTAGCACTTTTGTCAGGATAAAGCCGCGCAACTCACGCTCGGCAGAGGTAATATCGCTTCTTAGATTGTTAATCTCGCGCAACAGCATTTGGAGCATCAATGTGGTCTTCTCCGGAGTACCATTATTCAGGTGGTCTCGAAAAGCATCTGTGATCCATCTTCCTGCATCCTTGCCGGACGGCTGCATAGCCTGGCGATAAAGCACCAAATAGAAGGGAGTATCCAGAATATTACGAGCGGCAGGAATCAAACAGCGCTGATTTGGCTCAATATAGTCATCAATCTGCTCCTGCGACAGTTCCTTAATGTAGCAGTTGTGGAAATAAAACTTTAATCTATCAATCTGGTCAGCGTCAAAACCGTTTTCATATTCCAGCAGATCCATGTAGGTATCCAGCGGATCACGATTGCTGAGGATAATGGCTGCCTCCGGGTATTTCTTATCTGAAATGTCAAGGATATCCCTAAGGCATCGGATTTGCATCGTTGTGGTCGGAATCTCATTGAAACCATCCAGCAGGAATATAAAGGAAGCGTTGCGATCAACCTCTGTGAGCTTATATTCCTCACGCATATAGTGGAGAATGCGATTCTCGTTGTTCTTTGACTTGCTGTTTATTCCGTAAATTCGTCTCAGCTGAATATAGAGCGGAGCAATATTGGGAGCGTTGGATGATGAGGTCAAAGAAAAAGCGAGATTCAGCAATGTACTCGTTTTTCCGACTCCGCCACAGGACGAACCGCCCTTCCCAACCAGTTGAAAATGCCGCACGTCTCGATGCTCTTCTAAAAGCTGGAGCATCGGCGACGGAGCTGCATCCCCGCGGTTTTTATACTCATTGGTGACGGTACCATCCGGCGACTGGTATGTGATTCCCGGGAGGATGTCAAGAGATAGCTTCTTGACATCCCGAGCGTATCTTTCATGAAGTCCGGCGCTAATATCCCGCATATTAAAGACAGGGATTGCACGGCAAGGAGCGATTTCCCAACGCCATTCTATCCAACGATAGGATGTTACATTTACACGCCATTGCGGGCTGGCAGTATCCATTTCATAAAGGTAGAAGCCAATACTGGCTGCGTCATCTCCTTGGGCTTTATAAATGCTTGGCGCTGTAAAGCAAGGGATAGCACGCCCACCGTCCAGCAGGATATTGTCCTCACCGCGCTGATGACAGTCCCCATTCAGATAGGCACGAACATTCAGGCCAGCAAGAATTGGCTTTAGCGCTTCGCGTTGGATAGCGGCCAGCTCAGCGTAATTGTGATGGGCTAAGATTATGGTAGGAAGTGCGCGATTAAAGGCAGGATTGTAGCTCAGATCATTGATCGCACAGATGTCAAGTATTTGTGCACGATAGGTATCAGAACAACTAAGCAGGGCGGAATTCACATGAATCAGATTGATTCTGTTCTTCCATTTTCTGCAAAAAGCACCTGCATATGCAAAGGGATCTCTGTCTCTTGAAAATGGCGCAGGACCGCAGATTGACTCAACAGCCTCGCAATACTCAGAAAAACGGTGCGACAGATGGCTGCCGTCAGCATTCAAAACATCACTCGGAGCATTTCGCAGGTGTTTGAGGCGATCTATCGCAAAGTCATCAAAACTTTTGCTCACCACCTGAGTTGCCTTTTTTGCGTTTCTCTCAGCAGCCCTTCTACCCTTTTCCAATTTTACCGCGCTAATCCCTTTAGTCGAAACTCGGTATGGGTCAACATCATGATTGCCGGGGACAATGAAAATATCCTCGCTGGGGTTCAAATTATAGTGTTTAGCTAACTCTGTTAAAAACCGTTTTCCTTCGTTGTAATCTCTTCCGTAAGTATGCAGATCTCCCGTAAAAACAATGAAATCAATACCCGTAACAGGAAATCCATTCTGCCCCGCTGGCCAGTCGCCCATCATCTCGCGGTCATAGTGAAGATCCGAAATATGCAGCCATCTGATTTTACCCATATACCCACGCCCTCCTTATTATGACTTACTTTGATAGTAGATGTTATTTCTAAGTCATGCTAGATTCTTCCGTATATGATATGTTTCCAAGAAAGGAAAATGTTGCAAGTCGTCGATTCAGCTCCAAAAAAAAGCACAATGTCCAAAATCGCGAATGAATCTTTATATGATTTACCAGTCCATTTTTAAAAACGGCCCTGACGGGTTGCGACGCAACCCCGACAGGGCCGTTTTGCTGATAAGAATGAATACACACTCTCATTATATATTAATTAGCGAAACAACACCAAATTTTCAAAAGTTAGCGTTTTATCGTCAATTACAGGGCAAACTATTGGTAGAATTGATGCGATTGAACTAATCAGGAAGGGGGGAGTTCGTATTACACTGACCAATCTGATCGCTGCTCGCATCAATCAACTACGCAAGTCTAGAAAGCTATCAGTCAACAAAGTGGCTACAATGAGCGGACTCCCCTATTCCACCGTGAACAGCTTACTTCGCGGAAAGTCGGATTCGCCTAACTTAAAAACACTTATCCGTATCGCCACAGCATTTAACATGACGATTGTTGAGTTCTTGGATGTTCCCGAAATTATTGAATTTTCAGAAGACGACTTGGAGGACGAATCTGAAAAAAATGAAGGACAAGAAGAGACCAACAAGGCGTTAAGGGAGGTGGTGCATCGTGGAGAATAAATACGCCCACAGTGACTTTGACAGCTTTTATCTAGAATACAGCCCTAAATTATGGCGCTTGGCCTACCGTCTTACTCGAAATCGTTATGATTCCGAAGATTTGGTAGACGAAGCGTTTCTGATTTATTTGCAAAAATCAATAACTATGGTCATTGACAATCCCGAAGCATATATTACTCGCATCTTGGCGAATCTAGTTCGAAACTACGCCAGATTAAGTTGGCATAACGAATTGCCTATAGATGTTCTGCCCGAGAGCACACTGAGCACAGATGGGGTTGGAATGCGTCTCCGCGAAGTCCTTCCTAAAGGCCTGTCTCCACAGGAGCAGGAGATACTTCTTCTGCGCTTTGAGGAGAGGCTCTCGTATTCAGAGATAGCAGACGTCCTTAAAATCAAAGAGGTTAGTTGCCGCTCACGACTTATGCGTGCAAAGGCACATTTACTGAATCTCTACGAAAAAGAAAAAATTCTTTGATATATGCAACATTTTGCCAATGTACAAACACGGCACTTAATAGGAGGTGAAGGTGTGTTAAAGATGTTTCGAGGGCGTGATCGTCGCTCACAGGGTGGGGGCAGCCATAATGACGTCCAAATTTTCAAGCATCTTGAAGAAGCAGATGTGGATACCTTGATCGACGAGTTGGCCGTACTGACAGATAATGCTGCTGACGGCAATGTTGACCTTGACAAGATCAATGCGTATCTCGACGCATTGGACGAAAAAGACCCTATACCATTTGGGGTGTCTGCCGAGGACTCGCTGGCGAAGTTTCATGCCCGCCATGATCTGCTGACAAAAGAACTCTCAAAATCCCACCAAAAGCGATCGAAATCAAAGCGAATCGCTACTAAAATCGCTGCTTCTTTTGCCGTTTTATGTATCGTAGGTTCTCTGACCGCAGAGGCATGCGGGATAGATTTGTTTTCTACAATCGCCAGATGGACAAGCGAGATATTCCAACTCGACCAATCAGGGACCCCTTATGCAGAAATTACAAAATACCCTCTTGAAATTGGCGAAACAAAGACATATGTCTCTCTCCAGGAGGCCGTTGATGCACTAGGGGTTACCGTTCCGCTTGTCCCTAAGTATCTGCCAAAGCGATACAACATGGATGATATCAGTATCGAACGCCAAGTTTCGGGAATCTGTGTTTATGCAGATGCCTATTCAGATAATGGAGAACTAAGCCTTCGACTGAAAGAGACTGCCAGAGCTGATCAACAAATGGCAGAAAAGAACGACGCTTTACAGCGAGAGTATGATTCTCATGGAATTAAATATTATATTTTGCAAGACGAGGGTCAGACTAAAATAATTTGGGCAAATGGAACTTTTGAATGCAGAGTATGCGGAGACTTTTCCGAGGAAGAAGCAATTGCGATTGTAGAGTCTATCTATAAGGACGGATGAATATGAAAGCCCCTAAAACTAGGATTTTCCAGACAGCAATTATAGTTACAATATTGAGCTGCATGTTGTGCAGCTATGCATCCGCAGCAACTGCGCGATCAAGTAAATATTTGGATGCCTACGGAGTTTATCTTACACCCGTAGGTAGCGGCAAGGTTGTAATTACCGTCGATGTGGACGCACTTCATACTATGACGAAGATTGGAGCCACAAAGATATATCTTTACGAGTCAAGCGATGGCAAAAATTTCAACTTAGTCCGAACATACCGTTATGAAGATTATCCGATTATGATGAGTTCGGGTAAGCACTATTATCAAGATTTATTTACATATTATGGCACCGCAGGATATAGTTACCACGCTCTTGCATATTGCTATGCTGGCGATAGTACAGGATACGACGAAAAGCTCTTTTCTACAGCGACAAAAAAAGCAACGTAGTAAGATAGTGCCACTTAGCGTTTCCTCATCCAATAATGCACAATCTAGCGGTAGCAAAAACCGATGCAGTACTGATCATGGCAAGTACTGCATCGGTTTTTTCGTTCATCTATTAGAGTTACGCTATGCACCATGGCATACCCATTCTGCCCGACCATTTTCAAGTTAAATAATATCTTTACCATGGCCAGTCGCGTATTATACAGAGCAAAATATGGTCGTATGCAATGTGCATAATAATTTCCAATTCAATGAAACGAAACGGCAATGTCGATACATATCATATATAGAGGTTTATATGCAGCGCACTAACTTCTTGCATTCAGCGGAACGGCTATTCCTATCGGTATTTTCGAGTTATATCTGCAGCACAATTTTCGACTTGAATTCGTAAATCTTTGATAATCAGGAGGTAGAATATAAGCATTCCCCCAATTGTTCTATTACTTGAGGCGCAAAGTGTTATTCAGTGGTGGATAATAGGATACCCTCCCTACCAACAGTCCTTGAAAAAAAACTGGTTTCCATCAGCGAGCAAGCTGCTTTATCCATTGTCGCTCGCCGCCATTATACCTTTCGCTGAGGCTTTATAAATTCTCAATGAAAGGAATTCCGACATGACTATAAATATCAAAAACTACGTTATTCAGGAACTCGAAGCATATCCTCGTATTCTGCGGCAAATTTCGGTACTTCGTTATGAAATGGAGCATCCCGCTCACGTCTCTGCGCAAGAGATGCTGGATGCAATGACATACGCCTGCGGAGACCGCACCGGCTCATCTCCAGGACATGTTTCAGATAAGACCTTTTATATTGCAATGAATTACCGTCAGAAGGCCGCCGCAGCTAATTCTGAAATTTCAGAGGAGATTTCCGCAAAGCTACTGGAATTGGAGCGTAAAAAGGGCCGAATTGAATACTATGTTGGGATGTTGGACAGCAGAAAGGCCAATGTGATTCGACTCTGCTTTTTTGAAGGGCGAACCATTGAAGATGCTGCAGAGGAACTCAACATTAGTGCTAAGACGGCTCAGATTGCCAAGAAAAAAGCGATTGAAGATCTCACGGATCTCTTTGCACTGACCTCTAATATCAACTAATGAGATATTCTTAACCAAGCGGGAACTGCTGCGGGACTCTGGCCCGTAGCAGTTCCTATATAAATAAAACTTAGCAAAGAAGTTCACTTTTCAGTTTTTCTTTCTTACATGGACGGCTCAAAATAATATCAATCTGCGTCCCTATTCATATATTCAAATTCAAAGAAGCTCTTGCAACTTGTTCAATCGTCCCATATAGTAATACTATGAAATAAAAGCTGTGGCACACTCCTAAAGCAATTGGAGTAGCATACGAACTGAATGCTAAGGTTATCCGTTTTCAAAAGTATTATGGCACTAAAAGTCCTGCCTATAATTTATGACTCCATTTCTAAGGCCTAACAGCATCTAATATATAAACCTTTATACCCAACACGGCCATAAATACAGAATCTCAAATACGCAAGGGTGGATCAAACTATGTTAGCATTCCTTCTATCTACTTTAGAGAGCAATGAAGATAAGGAAATTTTTACAAAGATATATGAACAGTACCGTCCTTTAATGGAACGCACTGCTACACGTATTCTGAAGGAGCCGAGTGATATTGAAGACGCTGTCCAAAATGCGTTTGTACAAATCATTTGTCATTTTGATAAGATTTATGAGATTCCTCGTGAGGAATTGCCTTTCTGGATCATTTCTATAGTAAAGAATGAAGCACTCTTGATTATTCGAAAAAGTCAAAAGACGGTCTCCATAGAGAATTGGGATGGCTATGTAATAGAATCAGAAAATGTGTTAGACTATACTGAGTTGGTAAACTTATTCACGAAGTTGCCTTTGTCATACCGAGCGGTTTTAGAAATGAAAATCCTACACGGTTACTCTGATAAGGAGATTGCTACACATTTGGGAATTTCAGAAACTGCTGTCAGCACACGTGCATCTCGAGGACGCACTTTGCTCCGCGAAATTGTTAGAAAGGAGGGATTTAGCATATGACCGATAACGAGTTGGATCAGCTAATGCAGCGTGTTTTGCTGGATGCAATCAAAAGTGATTGTGAAAAAGAAAATGGCGTTGCTCCCTCCTTTGAGCCATCTCTCAGATATCAGCGCAGTCTCGCAGCAATGATAGCAGATCCTTTGAAATGGGCTCACAAGCGTACGAAGCCATTGTGGAAAAAGGTCCTACAAAAAGTCGCAATCGTCCTTATTATTTTTTCCTTGAGCCTTGGTAGTTTGATGGTGGTCAGTCCAAGTGTTCGAGCCGCAGTTGTAAACTGGGTGACTGAGTGGTACGAAACCCATGTAACATATAGATATTCGGGTATTTCTGAGGTTGAAAAAATGCCACAGTACGAAATCACTGCATTGCCTAATGGATATACCGAGGTTGAGACAGCCCGAGTCGAATGGCCGACCTATGTTAGTGTTGTTTATCAGAACGACGAAGAAGGAAACTCTCCCCCAATTTATCTTCGATATATTTATATGCATCAAGGTTCTGCAAGTAATTTTGAAACAGAGGGCGTCTCTATCGTTCCTGTTACCGTAAACGGGTGTGATGGATACTTACTACTTTCACAAGACTTATCCATAGAAGATAATACAATTACTTGGATCAATTCAAGTGAAAACATTCTATTTGCGATTGACGCCGCTATTGGCGCTGATGACATTTTGCACATGGCAGAAAGTGTTTCTTTGGCGGTTTCGACAAAATAGTTTAAAAACAAATCTGCCTGTGAAAAAGCTACCTCCTTTCGCATTTATATTATAGACTTTCCTAGTGCTATGCGAAAGGAGGTGGCTTTATGAAAAGGCGTGTCTTAGTGCTAAGTTGTTTACTTGCGTTAGTGTTTACTATGAAAATCTACGCGGCCGAATCGCGGGTTGCCGGACAGATGCCTATTTTATCCTTTAGTGGAACAACGGCATATTGTTATGTGGAGTGCAAGGCTGGCAATACAAGCGATGAAATAGCTGCAAAATTAACGCTATATCAGGGGACAACCTGTGTAGACTCTTGGAGTGGAACGGCAAAGGGACGTGTTTTGATTTCTGGAAGCTGTGAGGTCAAGAGCGGAAAGAGCTATCGGCTTACACTGACTTATTCTGTAAATGGTATCTCGAAGCCTGCTGTTTCAACTACAGCAGTCTGCTCTTAGAAGAAACATGTTTTAAGTCTAGAGGTGGTTCCAGTGCAGCATTAAGTTGAAGGCAGAGAATAATATAGATTTATACTAAATTAAAGTTAGAAAGGTTGCGATTATGATGCGTAGAATTGTAACATTATTATTAAGTACCTGCTTGGTTCTTTCCCTTTCAGTTCCAGCATTTGCTAACACGAAAGAAGAGGAAATGTCAAAACACGCTTCAGACAATACCCTCTCCAAATACGGAATTGCAACACAAGAAGATGCAATGCCTCTGATTTCAGAATTCAGTTTGCACTGCGCCCAGTCTTTTGGCAACACTACTCTTGACTTACCCGCCCGAGCGAAATGGGTTGCAGATACTTCTGCAGTTCTCGAAGACGCGTATGACCAAAATGTAATTGACGTGGTCGAGGATAGTGATTATATTATCTTTTATTATGACTACGATGAGTCAAAATTAGAAGATGGTCAACTTTTACTAACCAAGTATTTGAAGCCCGAGAGCAGTCTCGGTTTGCAAGCATCTCTTAATACAAAAATGAATTATGCTTGGGGATGGTCTCAGGGATATTCCTACAAAAACAACCAAAAATCAGCTTTGGCCAGTGTGGCAGCCAATATTTTGTTGACCACTTTTACAGATAAGGTGTATAACCTTGGCACTATTTTCTCTGATGCAGTTTCAGTAATTGGGGCTACAGCAGACTACTCTAGGCCAATCACTGCTACCAACTGGGTTAAATTCTATTATTGCAATAAGATTGGATGCGTGCAGGCACCCAACTATGGATATTGGTTGCCATATGCCTATGTTGGAGAGCGAAGAGCATTTGATAAAGTCGAATCTATTATCTATGACACTGCTGGGCAGCCACACACTAAATCCTTCGTAGAGGAAAACGGCATTCCTTCTAACAATCCGACCAATTCTAAAAAAGTTCAAAAAAAGAGTCATTATGACGATGACGCTTGGATTATTAGAACGGCAATCTCGCAATATGAGAATGACGATGGCGTGTATAGTGATATCTATGAAGTTGTTGGCAATATTTCAGAGAAAATGCCATGAAAAAAGCACGTAAGTTCATTATAGGCGGTATTACTTTAGCTGTGACAGTCCTCGCTGGAGCGCTAATTCGAACACCGACTTCCATAGACTATAGAGGTCAAATTGTTGAATACAGCACTGTAGATAGTGAAATTTCAATAGAACACGAAATCGTTATCGAGGGAATATACTATGATAGTTCATTGAACTACGACAGTTTCCAGGGAACATTCTATATCAGCGATATAGGAGGAATCGAAAAAAATCGCAATAATGCGCACTTCAACTTCAATCCTAAATATAGATATTGCCCCGAGTTCCAGAATGATTACGGAGAACCGATCAGTTCTAATATAGCACAAATTCTTTTCGATAAAAACTTTTCTACACTTGCTGTACAACTTGAAGGAATAGACGGAGATTCCCGTTTTCTTGTATTGAACGCATCTAACCGTGAAGATGCACTATCTCAGTACGCATATCTTCTCGATGCAAAAGAACTTAAATTCTAACATCTAATATTGTGAACGAGAGCTGTGATTAACTCACAGCTCTCGTTTCCTGCACGTAACCACAAAACCTGACCACACATGAATACTCTTTGTTGGGTATTCCTTTTGGCATAGATAAGCACCCCATTCCTTAGTACCAAGTATTTCCCATACTTGTCTAACAAATGGGGTGCTGTTCACATTTAAACTGTCCCTCTTCTTACTGTACAACATCGCCTTATCATCGTTTTGTAGTACATCAACGTGAAGAGGATTTTGCGTATTAAATCTGAATCAAATCATTTACCATCTCATAAACAATAGCTTCGCCCGTCAGTTCGCTGGTACGGTAGATACTCTGACAGAATGCCCGCAGGCTGAAATCCATACCAGCATACCCTTGATCCAACAAGATGCCGGTGATCGTAAAGCGACGTCTCACTTGTTCTTCCTGCAATCGGGATATAAACTCCGGTGGCAGGACACATTCACCGTCAGTTATGAACACAATATCAGCATTTTCAAAGTCTTTCTCCTCCATCAGTCGCAGCGCCTCATTCAGCGGTGCGCAAAAATCTGTACCGCCATCGAGAAATGTCTCCGCTGCACGCAATCTATCCTCTACCGTTGTCTGTTTTGGAAAGAATAAATCTGTCTTGATGGTGCCGAAATCGGAGAAGTGAATAAGGGCAAACCTGCGCCCCTCGCTCTCTGCAATCTCCAGTAGCGTCATGGCGACCGCCTTTCCCCAGGCAGCACACTCTCCAGCAGTAGAACTAGACTCATCCAGGCAGCAGATGATATCGCCTGCGCCCTTATAGACGGGTTCTCGCCTGCGGTACTGCTTGATCTGGCGGCGCTGATACTTCCGCAGGAACATCGGCAGTGTCTCCGGCGCAGCCAGCATGGCAAGTTCCGAGGTCAGTGCACGAGAGAGGTCGCTGCCAAGCTCCAGCGAGTATTTTTCGCCTCGTCCATAGGTATATCCATTCTGTTTCTTGTGGGCGAGTATTTCTCGAAAGCGGCCAAGATATTTAGAAATATCCCGCAACGCCGCACTTTCCCGCACGCGCTTCAAAAGAGCCAGATTTTCCGGCGTTCTTTGGAGATTTCCAGGGTCGCTGCTCCATGCGCCGATGATACTCTGCACTTTCTTTGCCTTTTCCGCGGCGCCCGCCACGGCTTCACGTACCATCGCATTCGTCGTTTCCCGGCCATGCAAAGCACTATCATCAATAAGCTTTGTGACAGCCTCCACCTGACGGTGCTTTCCGTCTGCTTCATTGGCAGCCTTTACCACGGCTTCATCCAGTACAGGATCATCCCGGCGAATCGCACCGCGCTGCTCCAGCAGCTCATACAGGCGTCTTGCCGCCTGCTGCTCTGCCTGCTCCAGCTTTTCCAGCGTATGAAGTGCCCCTTGCTTTCCGGCAAGTTGCGGGAGCAGATCGTCCAGTTCTCCGGATACCTTGGAAACGAACTCTGACGCCGCTTCATAGGCAGGAAGCTCTCTGCCTTCGCAGACTTCCTTGAGTGTGGGATATTCCTCGCTCTTTGTCATGTGCTCTAGGATCGGTGCGTTAAATTTACGTGCCGCTACGGAAAGAGATGCCTCTTCATTGCGGCGGGGCACAAGAGAGTAGAAGGACTGGAATACATCCTGTGAGAGAGCGGAAAAGGACTTCAGCTTCTTCTCCGCATCCTGCTCGATTTCATCCATAGCGACATCCTCTGTACGCAGGTCATGGTAGATGCTGCTCTCCAGCTTGGTAGAGCGCAGTACCTGGTCAGTTTTCTGATGTCTCTCTGCTGGCGGAGATAATACCCAGTGTGAAGCAAGAACGTCCTGAATCGTTCGGTAGGGCTTCAGCAAGGCTCGTCACCTTCTTCCGTTTCAAAGGTCTTGATCCACGCGATCAAAATGGCATTGGCCTTTTTCTGGGAACCGCGGAGCTCGGGAAATTCCGACTGCAGGTAGGGCGCGGCACCGTACATATTCGTTTCACCGCTCTGTCGGAGCTTTTCCAGAAAGTTAAAGTATTTCTGATAACTCTCATCTTTGATGTAGGCGTTTAAGTACATATTGTAGTCTCCCTTGCGGGTGATGAGCCTGATCCAGAAAACGCACAGCTTACCTACATAGTAGAAGCTAAATTCGTCCTTATGCTCCTTGGCGACACAGGCATCTTGCTCACCGCAGAATTTTCGCAGTGCGGTGAGATCCTTTAAGGCATCTGGCGCGGTCAGTGCTTCATAAACATGGTCAATCTCCTTGCAGACTTCCTGTGTAGCAAGTGCTCTGTGGCAGGGCCACACAGTATTGTACCAGCGCCAGCCATCGTAGTCGGCACGGATATGACCGATTTTGCGCCGAGGCTCCGGAAAGGAACAGCCTTCTATGGTTTCTGTATTCTCAAACACCTCGGGGAAAGGACACTTTATCAGAAGCTGCGATAAGATATTATCTTTCATGGTGTACCTCCGTCACGCTGCCTTGGCAGGAAAGAATTGCTTTGCCTTTGTGAGGAGCCACGCTTTGACGCCGTTGCGGCAGGTCATACCGCTGACCTGACTGTTACAGGTCGACATTGCACACATGGCGCAGGTGTAGATATCATTATCCAGCACAATCTCCTCGGATAGCTGGTCAATAAACCACGCAAGATCCACAGGGAGCGTATAGGGAGCAAGGCCCTTGGCACAGTGGCCGCACAGCACAATGCCCGTAGTAACAGATTTTTTACAGATAGCACAGTTTGGCATAGTTTTGATTTCCTTTCATCATAGGTGCTGGAGGGAGGGCATTTCGCCCTCCCTCTGCTTTTTTAGAATTTAGAACGGCATATTGCCATCATCGCCAAAGTCCGGCGTGAAGCCGCTGGGCGGGGCACCAAAATCAGCGTCAGCGCTGGGAGCACCGTCCTCCTTGGGCTTGGAGTCACCAAAATACACGTTGTCGGCAATGACTTCCGCGCTGCGGCGCTTGCCGCCCTCCTTGTCCGTCCAGTCGCGAATCTGGAGCCGGCCCTCTACAACAGCCATACGCCCTTTTGCAAAGTATCTGCTTACAAACTCCGCAGTGCTTCTCCACGAGACCACATCAATGAAGTCCGTTTCTTTTTCACCGTCGCGCTTGTAGTCGCGGTCAACGGCAAGAGAGAAGGAGCAGACAGGGGTATCGGACTGCGTTCTCCGCAGCTCGGGGTCATGTGTGAGTCGTCCCATCAAAACAATTCGATTCAGCATACAAAGTCCTCCTGATTTTTAAGTGATTTTTGACTGTTTACATCAGTTCAGCGCCGCGATCTCAGAAAGCGGCGTGTAGGTGAATCCGGTTTTTTCATGTGCCCGGCGGCTGATGTCCTCAAGGTCATTAAGCAGGCCGTCCATCAGAGCAGTCTCGCTGTCCGACTGTGCGGAAGTGCGGAGTTCGCATTGCTTTTGGTAGAGCCGCACCAGTTCTCCGCGCAACTTGATGAATGCCTTGCGGGCGAGATCTGCGCGGCTACCGTCTCCACAGGCCTCTTCAAATCCTGCCTGTGAATCCAGTGCCATCTCACGGACATCGTTGACCTTTTCCTGCATGGGGTTGATGCAAAATCGGTTGAGAACACTTTCCACCTTTTCACGGTCAGCCGGCAGACGCCAGAGATAGTCCTTCAGCGCCAGCAGGTCGGAAGGCTCCACCTTGTCGTGACCGGAGAGCCATGCTCTAGCCTGCGCAATGGGGTAATAGCCAAGGTACTTTCGGTCCGACACCGCCATGCTCTTGCGCAGCTCGCAGAGAATATCGTCCGCCAGTTCGTTTGCGCTGTCTGGCACGGGGATTGCGGCCACCTCACGCTGCATCTCAATGAGTTCTTCCAGCGTAATTGTGGTACTGACCTGTCCAAATGCGCCGTTCTGCTTATTCTTCAGAACGGCAATGCGGGTATCCCGGTCTTCGATGTTGGCTGTCACGACCTTCAGTTCCAGACGGTCATAGAGCGCCTCCAAAATTTTCTCCTGCGGATCATTGAAATTGGGGATCTCATTGGACGCCGCAAAAAAGGAGATGGTCGGAATTGGGTATGTATGGCCCTCGTTGGTGTACTTACGCTCATTGAGCGCCGTGAGAAGCGAGTTCAGGACACCGTCGTTGCACTTGAATATCTCATCCAGCAGCACAATGTCCGCCTCGGGGATCTTGCCTACTGTCTGGACAACTGGTTCGCTTGGACGCAGCAGCGCTACCGCTTTGCGGTAGGCTGCCAGCTTGTCCGAGGCCCGATCAAGCATGGCAAAGGTGTCCTGGGTATTTTTCATCTGCCCCAGGCCATCTACCGCACACTTTAGATCAAAGTGCAGGGTTTGATATACACCATCGCCCTCCAGCACAGAGTCCGGAATGCTCCCGGGGATAAGGCTTGAAAGGTCAACGCGGCCGAAAAGCTGTTCTTCATCGGTCTGCTTGGAGAGCAGGCGCTCAAACTGCCTCGCGCCGGTGATGTGCTGGCGGAAGAGGTTGATGGCATAGCTCTTGGCCTGGCCCGGATCACCCAGAACGAACAGGTTCTTGCGGGTCAGCAGGGCAATCGCAATCATCTCCACCAGTTCTTCCCGCTCGGCAACGCTGCCGTTCACATCGTCGATCACGGCCAGCATTTTATCTCGCAGGCTCATTTACATATCCTCGCTTTCTTTTAATATCCCTCTCTGGTACTCGGCATAGCATCTGGGACAGGCCGCACCATAGCGGAGGCGGCAGCCTGTCCGCTTGAGCAACGCGGCAAAAAGCCGGGCGCTTCGTTCATCCGCAAAGGAGTAAACGCTCATGTCACAGCCGCCAAGACTGCAAACCTCTGTCACGACCTCCCATGCCGCGGCTTCTTCGTCTGCCGGAGCACACGGAAAGGCACGCAGAGCGCGCAGAGCACCGTCCGGCGTCTGGAGCAACTTGGCAAAAATATCAGCCACCGCCTCCATTTTCCCGGAAAGGTCTACACCTTCCGCAAGCGGCTCAGCAGATGGCTCCAGCATCTCCGGAGCCATGATCACGTTGTCAAGGGCGATATCGGCCATGGTCTTAGGCTCCCCGTACAGCGCTGAGAACCGGCCTTCCAGTTCGAGCACCATATTCTCCGAGGTGGGAGGATCAAAGGCACAATAGATATCCGGTGTATCGTTTTCCGTTTCACAGTCATCACCGCTGCGGATCTCCATGACCGTGCCGCAAAGGCCGGCATACTCACTTTCATCGTTGGCACAGATGATCCCGCCGATGGTAAATACCTTGCCTTCTGTGCAAAAACGCGTGCCGTTTTCCTGTAAGATCATCTCTTTCTGCCCCCTTATGCCGCCATGACCTGCTCATATAGGGAGTTGCCCTCCGAGATATGATCAAGAGAAATCATGTCGCTCTTGCGGTATTCCTTGGGAGCGCCGGTCAGGCCGCACAGGCGGTAAGCCGACTTGCAGTTGAGTAGTTCATATTTGAGCTGTGCGAAGATATGCTGCTGAAGTGTGCCCTTCTGGGGATCAAAACCGGCCACGGCCCGGATGAGCCGAAGCGCAAGCTGCTGGTACACGTCGTCATACTCCAGCCGGGCCGCCCTCATAAGAGGGCGGTTCTTCCGGATCACGGTGTCGATGCACCAAAGATACTTTTCCACAAGGGCATTGCGCTGGGCGATGGTATAGTTGTTGTTCATGTTCATTTCCTTTCTCTGCGATAGGGGTCCAAAGGCGGCAGAAGCCCTTGCCCCAGTCCTCCAGTAACATCTGATGGGTGTAGGCGGGGGAATTATAGACGGTGTTGCGGCAGTGCTGCAGCCGAACCAGTTCCTTTCCTCCGCTGGGATTTTTCTCGGTCATGTAGTAGGAATCGTTGCAGGTGTCACAGTTTCTTTCCGTGTTGTTCAATCGGTATCCTCCCGTTTATTTTTTCTTGCCTCCGCTGCATCAAACGACGGTACCAGCTCATAGCCGTGCTCCGTTTTATAAAAGAAAGCAGGTCTGAGTCCGTCGTCGATCTCTACCACATAATGGCGGTGAACGGCCACATGGAGCGTTTCGGCGTCAGGCGCATCGTTGCAGATCTTGGCAAATTCCCGCGGTGCAAGGTCGGTGTGCAGCTCATAGAGTGGTGCATACCGCCAACTGTCCGGAGAAATATCCATGCCGAGGTCATGACAGAGCATCTCGTGCAGTCTCCACTCATTTTTATTTTTGAAGCAGTAGACGCGCAGTTCACAGGGCTTTTTCCACTTTGGGCACCAGTCCGGCACATAGATCTTGGGATCACTGCGTTTGAATTTACGCGCCCGCTTTCCACCGGTGCAAAAACGCTCCCCCATGTGCATCATGACACCCATCTGCTTTGTGGGGATGCTTTTCGTATATTGGAGTTCACATTCACATCCGATACAAGTTTCTTTTCGTAACTGCATTTCTACCTCCTTACTCGGTGAGCGCCTCGTTGCGGTTTTCCAGATGATCAAACACACTGTCCACCTTATCACAGTCAAAGCCCTCAATCATGCCATAGTCTTGACAGAGCGACAGGAACACCTTGAACATCTCCTTACCTGCGCTGGCCTCTGCATTGCTCAAATGCACATCTTCGCGGATGGAAGCAAGGCAATCATTTAGGGCGGTGCGGGTGTTGGTAAAACGGCTGTAGCTTGGATTCGGCGTTCTTAGTTCATCCTCGGGTGTCAAGAAAAGCTGACTTTCGATGATCTCATAACGGGTAAACCAGCCTGCAGCATAGTTGTCGCAATAGGCCTCCCAGAAATCATCACCATATTCCTCGCGATAGAGTTCTTCATCATAGGGGAAGGTCATTTCTTCCTTTTCCATCTCCACTAATTCACGAAGCCGCAGGATTGCCCGGTCTTTACACAGGAACGTCTCAAGCCCCTCGGGATCAGGGAATTTTCCTTTATCTGCATCCACCGAGGTATGGACAATCATGAAGGCTGGCCTTGAGTGTTTGTAGTCTTTCAGATAAGGAGAATAGCACCGCTGATGCATCACCCACTTATCGACAACGGGACGGTCCTCCTCGTGGAACATCTCTGCAAACTTGTCGTAACACTCCTCGGGCTGAAGATTCACCCTGAGAGCACTGTACGTCTGGCCGATGCTGTCATCCAGCGCGGAAAGAATCTGCTCCGGCGAGGCCTTGATCTTCGGCGTCTGACTGATGCAAAGGCGTCCGCCACATTTTTTGCACCGTCCAACTATGCACAGTCGGTGTCCCTGCACATCTGCAAGCTCCTTATAATCAAGCTCCCATTCGATATCTGTGATATTCTCCGCAAGATGCGTTACAGTCCGGATCAGATCGTCGTTCTGCCAATCCATGCAGGTACAGAGATCCTCCGGTGTGCGCGAGCAATGATTTGTTTCACACATACTATGCCGCCTCCTTATTCCGCTCTTTTTCACATAAGTCAATGAGCCTTTGGCACCGATCCATTTCAAAGCCCCCAATATGGGCGAGCTGCTCGGATAGGCGCAGCTTTTTTGCCATCCAATGATAGCCCTGCGTCCGCGTCATGCCGCGCTCCCGCCAAAAGCTGTCAAATATCTGGTGCGTCTCTTTTCGCTTCATGCGGAGAGTTTCATTGGCCAGATTGCCAAGCGGCCGCGTGGTACCCTTATGGCAGCCAACACGGGCATTGCAGTTCTGGCATTGATAGAATTTCTCCTGTTCAATACCAAGCCGCTTTGCCGCTGCCATTCCGTAGACCTCTGCGGCAGAAACCAGATGGACAACGCCGCCGCAGTAGCGGCAGATCTTTGGAATTTCCAAACGCATCCCCCCTTTATGCCGCCTTTGCCGCAGGCGGCTCAATAGCTTTCTTGGATTTTTTCTTAGCCGCAGGCGCGCGCATGACATTTTGCAGGTAATAGGCGTCCTGTGTGCAGATCGTCAGCATCCCGCCCTGGGCGATGCCGATGGTAATCGTCCCGCCGAGCGCCTTTAAGCAGGTCGCCAGCTGCTTTGCACTATACCAGTAGCTACCGGTAGGAGAGCCTGTCAGCGCAATCACATCAATACCGGCAGAAGCATTTCCCCAGTCGCTGGAACAGCGAAAGACGAGCTTTTGATCTTCAAAGGCCAGATTCACCCTGTCATCCGGCGCAACGGACAGCACAGAGGAGAGAGCCTCCCGCATTTCTTTGGTGTCCGTCAGCACGGTAAAGCTGTTGGTAATGGTCTTGAGCAGAGAGTTCGTGTCGATATAGCCGCCCTCCATGAGGCGGGCGCTGAAAAGAAAGTTTTCCTTGAAAAAGACAATGCTTTTTCCTGTTGTGCCGACGCGGAACTCATCTTCGTCCTTACACATACCCGCGAACTTCGCCAGCGAGAGAGCGGGAACCAAGAGGCTGATATCTCCGGTGCTCTGGTCGTCTCCCTTGGCTGTTACGATGCACATACCGTTGCTTCCCGCGGCGCGCAGGCCCGCATCGGTGAACATCAGGTTGACGCAGCGCAGCAGCGGCTTATCCTTATCCTGGGCCGTGGCAAAAACGGTGTGCTGAGCCATGGTAGGAATGCCGCTGACCTTGACGGTATCCTCGGGGAAGGGCAGGTCTGGCTTAGGGAATGCGCCTCGATCCCTCACATCGACCTCATAGCTGGCGCTGCCGCTGGTGAGCGTCATGCGTCCACGGTTTTCCTTGCGGCTGATCTCCACCGTATCTTCCGGGAGGCGCTGGAGCATTTCTGCTAGGGTCCTGACGGAGTAGACGAGAGCGCCGTTCTCCTGTGCGGAGCAGGGCAGCTGCTCGACGAGGGAAACCTCCAGATTGGTAGAGGTCACGGTGAGCATTTTTCTGGCGCTGTCCGTCTCCAAGAGCACGCCTTTCAGAACGTCCAGCGGAGAGTCTGGCGGGGCAATGGCCGTTGCGCGCTTGATCGCTGCGAGAAATTCGGCGCGATCCACGGTAATAAGCAAATAATCTCCTCCTTTATGCAGCAAAATCGAAGATCGACAGTTGGTTTTCATCCACCTCTGCCACCTTCGACTTCCGCTTTTTCTTTTCTTCGTTTGTCCTTGCAAGTAACCCCTCGTAGCGTTCCCAGATCGCGGCGGCCTGTGTTGCGCGGACACTGCTCTCGTGGGGCTCGGATACGATCTCCGGGGCAGACAGGCTTTCCACATCCGTCTCTTCCTGCACGCTCTTTTTGCGATTAGGGTTGATGATCGCCATTTTCTTAAAGGCTGCGGCAATATCCTCTACATTGTCCCGGATACCGGCCGCCAGCTCCTTTGCCATCTGCGAGGTCATATCCTTCACATCGCTCATGGCGGCAAGGCCTTCTTCGCTGAATGTGCCCTCAATGATGCCTGCGACCGCCAGCTTGGAGGCCATCAGCTTCATGGCCTTGGCCTGCATGGTGTTTGCGTAGTAGAACATATACACCTCCACCTTGGACGCCGTCTGATTGATGCGCCAGCTTCTGCGAGAGGCCTGACGCAGGGTAAAGAGGTTATAGCCCATGGAGTAGTAGATGATGGTGGTAAAAGCATTGAGGTCAAGGCCCGTCTCCACACAGCGCGGATTTGTGATTAGGACCTGCAGACCGCTTTTGACCCGCTTGTCCACCCATTCCTCCCGCTTTTCTGTGGGGATCTGCTTTGTCAGGATCTCCGTGCGGTATCCATTCTCCCTCAGCAGCTTCAGCAGCTTTTGCTGAGAGTCGGTCCGTGTCCAGCTGGTATAGATCAATACCCGTTCGCCATCTTCCACCTTCTGCTGCACCAGATCCAATATCGCTTCTTCTTTTGGCAGAAGCGTTGAGAAGTCTCCGCAGTTTTCCGGCTCCACGAGGGTCGAGCCGTCAATGGGATGGACGATCTCCGGCTGGTCATAGGGTTGATCCGGGTAGACCGTGAGCAGATTGAGATAAGCAGAGAGGAGCTTCTGCGCGATTCCTGTACCTGAACAGAGTATCTTTTGCAGTATGTTCTCCGCTTTCTCGTAGGCTTTGCGGACATTCTCAGGCATCTCCAGAGCTATCGGGATCTCCTCATAGCTCGGCAGATCCTTGTTCATATCCGCAAGGGACAAAAAGGCCGCATACTCCAGCAAGAAACGGGAAAACACCAGCGGTGAGACGCCGGGGAGCAGCCGCGACTTTGTTTTCCGCTTGTTGGCGCGTCGGTTGGAATTGTACTCGGCGTCCTCGATCTCATAGGTGTTTTCTACGACACCATACTCCGCGTCAAAGTCGCCGGGTCTGCGATACCTCTTATCATCTTTGAGCATGAGCCCAGGGACGATGCGGTAAAGCAAATGAAAGATACCCGAGGAGTACCCGTTGATCAGCGTCGCGGTCATTCCAACGAACAACTTCGCTGTACCGTAGAGCTCGGCCATGGCATCGCCCTGGCCGCTGGCGTTGTTGTATTCGTGGAGCTCATCGCAGAGGAAACCGTTGATTTTTCCGCGCAGTTTCTTCTTGATATAGGTACTGAGCGGATAGCGACGCTGTGCGCCGCGGATGGGATAGTAGCCATCCGGGTCCTCAGCGATCTTCATAAGCTGGTCAATGACCTTCTCATTTTTCGTCCGTTTGAGATGTGCGGCCGCTCCGTAGCGGTGTACCCAGCCATACTCGCCAATCTTGACCCACTCGGTCCGCTTACTCGGATTGACAGCAGACCATAGCGGCGTGCCGCAATGAGAGCAGATGTGATTTACCCTGTTCTCTTTGCGGAAGAAAAACTGGTCCGCCGGCACGGTATAGCTGATTCCATCCTCGTTGATATCCATTTCGATGACCGCATCGCAGTCCGGGCAAAGAAATGCACGCCGGCGTCTGTTCCACCTCACAGCAGGATAGCGCATATAGCCGTCTCTGGCCCTTTCCTTGGAAAAGACTGCGTACACGCTCTTGTCGCCCTGCTCGTACATGGCGTAGAGGCGGTTTAGGTCGGTAATGCTGTGTACCACCATGGCGTAGGTATCCGGGAGCGTTTCGCCGATCTCGCGTACCCATTTTTTCGTGACATGGGAGGGACACATGATGATGTTGAAAGATTTTCCTGTGCCTTTTTTCTTCTGCGAAGCCCATAGTCCGTGCAGCGCGCCGAGAGCGGTCGATCCGATCTTTGTTTTTCCAGAGCCGCATTCCGCGATGATGAGGGCAGCCCGCTTTCGCTCAAGCTGGCGTTTGACAGCCTCTGCCACCGCGAGCTGCGCGTCATAAAGGGAATAGCCCGCGTGCTGCGTGATAAAGTTGTTGATGGCCAACACTTCATCAGAGAGGGGCTCACTGGCAGGGTCAAAGAGGGGCATGAACTGATTGCGGATGCGGGCTGCAACGGTAACGCCAAAGGTATTGAGATACTCCGTGACATTGTTGACCTTCTCGAACCCGTCCGAAAAGCCCGGAACCGTGCCGGGGATCTGGATATCCCCGTTCTTCAAGCCTTCCTCCAGCACCTCCACAACATTTTTATCCTCTGGCTTCAGCGTCAGCACCCATGCGTCGATCCGCTCTTTTTGCGAGACGACCTCCAGCTGTCGAAGATCTCCGCGGTTTTGGAGCGAGGTGAGTACATAGTCCTGAAACGCAGGGATGAGCGGTGCTGCTGTTTTGTGATCCAGTTCCTCAAACAGGCGCGCACGATCTCCTTCGGGACAGAAAATGTAGCATTTGCGTGGCTGTGCCGGTTTTTGCAGGGCAGCTTCTTCATCTCCTTTTTGCCTGTCATCCTCCGGCCCGTCTTCATCCTGCGGCGCTGTTTCTTCCTGTGCGTCGTCTGCTGCCATGAGCGTTGCCACGGCATATACGCCGTCATGGGTGATTTGACGCTGATACCCTTTCAGCTTGCTTTGCAGTTTCCGCACCATATCATTTTGGGCGGCCTCTATGGTAGCGCCGCCATAAATAGCGTCTGCCATAGCCCGCACCATCTCGGGATATCCACCGAAGCGGATCGCACAGATCACGCTTCCTTTTTTGCCTGTGTCAAGCACGACTGTATCTGCGTAGGCCGACAGTCGGATCTTCGCCGACGGATCATAATAGCCCAGCTCGATCAGCTTGCTCTCTGACATTCATTCGCGTCCTCCTTTCAATTTTGAGACAAAAAAGACCGCAACTGCTCCCACAAGCAATTACGGTTTTCTTCTTGCCTTTATTTGATTCCAGTTCGTTTGAGCCTCTGACGGAGGGCGCAATGCCCCCCTTTCCGTCGCCGTTCCTCCCTAACTTACTCCGCCCTGACTTACTTCGCCCTGAAATACAGTTTTATTCTACTACCCTATACCTTTCCTGCATAGTTGGAGGTTTTCCATAGTGATTTGATAGTTCATATAGATAGACATGGGGAAGAACTGTATTTGCAGAGTACTCAGTTATTTCACAATCAAGTTCGGTCAACACAGTACCTATGTGTAGAGCAGAAAAGTGCATTTAGTTGCAAAAATCTTTTCTAAGGAAGCAACCTTATGGTTACTCGAAGAGACTTCTATATTCAATCTGCCTATTTGTTGCCAGATGAAACAAAGCGCACACAGGATATCCGGCCATTTGGGAAAATTGATGACTCTTTCAAAAAATCATCAAAGATATCATTTTCCCCTACTATCTTCAACAAAATAAGCGGGGGTATCGACACGTGATGTCGATACCCTCGCTGACTCTTATTTATGCCGCTCTTTGCCGAAATCGCTGATTGCGAATACTGTTCGACCTTACTTGAAGCTCCTGCGATAGTAGCTTAAGGACAGAAAACTCGTCGTCCAGCCCACTCAGTTCCCGCTGCAGCACACCTTCATAGTGCCGTTTCTTCTCCTCCAGAGCCTGCACCTTCAAAACCCAGCGTTCCATAATTGCAGGGCTTTGGCTGTTACTTTTGATAAGATAATCACACTTTTCCTGATACACTGCAATCTCTTTTTTGACTGCATTATAAAATTCTTCTGTCATCTTTTCACGCTGCTTCGCATCGTCAATGATGTAGAAGCTGTTGACAATCAAAGGCGTCGTTCTTTTGTTGAGACCGCTGAGGAGCGTGATAAAATCCTCAAAAATGTCCACTTGGTCCATATGGGTACGGGGAACAAAATACATGTGACCATTGACGCTCAACTTGGTGGCCTCAAGGGATCGCAGATAATTGAGGCAGATGGTTTCAATCTGCTTACGGTTGGCACAGCGCTGATAGAGTTCAAAAAGTTCTTCTGCATGCCGGCAGCACATGGGCACATCCACCGCAGAATCGTAGACCATATTGTCGCTGCGGAAAATGCCATCCGCCTTATCGTAGCTGATATTCGCCAGCTTTTCGTATTGATTCGTCTGTCGATTCAGCGTCTCCTTTACCAATTCACGGGAAAGCACGCCGGGGGTGTGCTTATTATCCCGACAGTAGGCAAGGTAGATGTTCGTCTCGCCATCCTCCGTAACAGGAATGCGCTCCCGGATATCACCCGTGGCAGAGCGGAAAGCGTCTGACACGGAAAGGCGGTTGCTGCCGCTGTACGGGATTCCAATGCTCTCGCACAGGTGGGATAACTCGTCTTTATCCACCAGAAGATTTGTCAAAGAAAAATACAGAAACTTTCCTAGCATGTGCTGCCTATCACCAGCAGCCGCACCGATAAGTTCATTCATGTTTATGACTTTATCCATATTATAGATTATCCTTTCTTCATAGCGAGTTCCCTCACCAGTTTTTAATTACTTCCGGCAGCTTATCATACTGCCCGGATATGAGCAGCCCGCACTCGTAATGAAAATTGATGTCGGTCAGATAGTACTCGATTTTTTCCATCGTTTTTTTGTCACCAATTTCCCGTGCGTGCTGATGCTTCTTGAAAAACTGCTTCATCTGGCTGAGCGTAATGCCATACTGCCTTTTTCGGATTATCGCTTGGATTCGTACTTTTTCTTGTTCTGTTAACATCGTTTCTCCTTTACATCGTTGCAGTTCGGCTTAAAAGATAGTCATCCACGCCCTTGTAGGCGGGATTCCATGTGTATTTTGCATAGCGGATACCCGGTATCTTTTGCACTTCTTTTCTCATAGCAAGGATGGCATTGCGGACATTGGAATTTGTCATCTGATCCATGTCCATTGCCTCCACGACCTCATGGACGCCAAGCTCTCGGATGGTATCGGTCAGCCCATGCAGCGCGTTGACACCGCCGATGCAGATAAACAGCGCATCCTTTGCAAGAAAGCTAGCCACGTCGCCCTTGAGCGGGCCCTCTGTTAAAAAGGCCCGTTTTCTTGTCCTATCTCCCGTCACATGAACCCAAGAATAGCTGCGAGTGCCGTTCGGCAGGCTGCGGCTGGAGAGCCAGCGGTACTTTCGGTTGGGACGGTCCGCTTCATCGAGCCGGATTTTAAGCCCCTGTATGAGCCCGTCCTTATTCCGAACCGGAATTAGGAACCCATTCGGCCCGGAGAGTGTCCACTCACCATAGTAGGTGCGAAAGCCGGGAACGCCATGCAGGTCATGCCCGTGGGAGCGGAGCAGGTCGGCCAAAAGCCGGCGGCCCCGCTCAGTCTCGGGCATACTTCTGTACCCGTTTTCTCGGATGCGATCTTCAGATAAGCCTCTTTCCAGCAGGTTATCACCGTGCCGATCAAGAAGGGTCAAGTGCTCCAGCATATCCGTATATGCGGCGTGGCGCTGCTCCAGTGAAACAGGCTGCCGCTCTTTCATTTGGGGAGTGGGCGCCTGGGGCAAAGGATATACCTTTGTCTCCCGCACCAACTCCAAATAGGCCTCTTTATTGCTGATTCCTTTAAGTCTTGCATACAAGCTCACGCTGTTGCCGTGGGCCCCGCAAAGGTTACAGCGGTACTGATCTGTGTCGATATTGAGGCTCAGATGGTATTTTCCCGGCCCGTGGTCATGGCAGAAGGGGCAGCTTGCCTCGACCTCCGTTCGCCGCAGCGTTCGGGAGTCGAGAACAAGCCCACACCGTCTGGCCGTTTCCACGATAGGGATCTTATCATATTGTCGGACGGCCAAACGGGATCACCCCCCTATCAGGCAGCGCGCTGCTCCGCGAAAACAATAGGTTTGATTGGCCTCACCTGCAGCGGCGCATTGCTCACGCATTTTGCCATGATGATCTGTCCTGTCGGACGTACATTGGCAAGGTCATCCACGGACTCCATGTTGTCTACGAAAACGGGGTAATTGCGCCCTGTGAGACGCTTTATCAGCTCCGACACCTCCATGCCTGCCCGGATCTTCTCGGAAAGAGAGAGCCGGTCATAACGACGGCCGCCGTATGTAAACTTGAAGGTATCTTTGACCTCGCCCGTGGATTTCACCACATCGTAGAGGGAAATTTCCACGCGGTTCATTTTAAGCTGTGAAAAAGTAAGCTCGGCCCGCTTGCTGACATACAAAATCACATTCGTCATCGTGCGCTTGATTTTGCCGATGGTCTCCTGCGCCTCACGGATCTCACGGTCAAAGTCAGGCGTCTGTGCAGATGCCATCTCATTCAGCGCAGAGATCTTGGACTCCAACTCACGGCACTGTTCCCGGCACTCACGCAGGCGGTCATACTCTGCCTGCGTCAAATTGCCGTATTCCAGCTCCGCCGTCAGGTTCTGGATCTCACTGCGCAGTGACTCAGCAGCCTGCGAGCCGGTTTCCGACTGTTCCGCGCAGCGCCGCTCTAGTTCGGCAGCGTCTTCCGTCCATTTGCGGAGATCCGCTTCTTTGAAAGCATCGAAGGTTTCTCTGGCCTTTTTGTCCATTTCCTGAAGCTCTGTAAGCTGCCTCTTTTGCTCTGTTCCGGCGGCATACAGTTCAGAAATAGCCTTTTTGAGCGCAGCCTGTACCTCCGGCAGCGTTTCCTCCGTCACGCGACGGTGACAGGTGGGGCAGTCCATACCGGCATGAAATGCCTTGTATGCCACGGACTCCCGCTTATACCGCGTCCCCAAGTCATTGACTTTGGCCGTGATCTCCGCCAGCGGCTCGGTAAACTTGGACTGATACTGCTCGGACTGTCTGCGGACGATCTTTTCACGCAATGCGCAAAGCTCTTTTTGCTGCTGCACCATATCGCTGCTTTCATCACGGGCCATCTCATCGTAGCGCTGGCTCAGTTCGACGAGCCGTTCCTGCATTTCGGCAGTATCGAGACCGGAAAACTGCTTTTCCGCCAACACCTCGATCTCATTTTGAAGAGCTGTAATGCCATTCGAAATCTCCACCCGCATCGTTTCATGCTGCTTCTTTTGCGTTGCCGCCAGATCCTTTTGCCCGCCGAGATATGTGATACGCTCCTCCAACTCGCGGATCTCCGCACGTCGTCCCTTGAGATAGGCGTCAGGTGAAAGGATCACCTCATCTTTCAGGGACGCCTGCACCGCACCGGGGAGCTGTGCGAGAATTGTCTCCTGCGGAATGAACGGCAGATACCGTTCCAGAAGATTCTTACCGCTTGTCCCCAGCTCCTCGATAAAATACAGAGGGTTTAGGATAGAGAGAAACACGTCTCGCTCCCCGAAGAGATCGGTCAGGTCAAGCTGACGGATGGTATGACCGTCGTAATAGATGGACATATCGTTATTTCGGCGGATACGGGTCAAATCATGGGTAATCCCATTCTCATCCACAAAGCGCATCTGGATAACGACGTCAGGATTTTTCTCATTGTGGAGCCGGTCAAGGCCACGCTCTCCAAAAAACGGGAGTCCGGTCACAGCAAATGCGATGGCATCCGCAATGCTGCTTTTCCCGCGGCCATTTCCTCCGGTAATAACGGTAGGATCACCGAAGATCAGCTCCGTAGGCTTTTCATAGGACTTGAAGCCGGAAATGCTTATGCTGGTGATCTGAAACTGTTCGATCTTTTTCAACTGTCTGCTCCTTTCGTTTGCTTAGGGCAGCTTTTTTATGCTGCCTTCTGGCCCTGCTGATAGACCTCATAGGACTCCAGCACACAGAACACCACGGTATCCTGCTTGCGGGTCGTGAGCTTCACATGAGAAAGCTGCGTGCCCGGCGTTAACTCGGGACGTCCCCCCCGGACATAGGCATAGGTCTGCTTTTTCTCCGGCGTTTCCAGATTGACCAGCGTATTGCTACCGCTCATGCCGCCCTGTACCTTCGCGGCCAGGACTGTGTAGATGCCCTCCTCGGACATAGCCTGCGCGGTATTGCGGAACGGAACGGTCTTTCCGGTGGGTTCCGCGATATGTTCCTGCTTTTTGGGGCCCGCCTGCGGTTTCTGCTGTGCCGAGCGTTTCTGCGGCTTGGCAGATTGCTGTGCTGCGCCGCCGCGGCGCTGATCCTGCACGGGTGCAGAGGTTGGCTTCTGATCGTCAGTGGTCTTCTGCTCTGGGACAGTCTTGGGCGTCAGCAGAGATTGGATACCGCACGCCTTGGCGGGCTCAAGGCCCAGCTTTTCAAGCGCACTCAAATAAGCATCATCCAGCTTTTTCCGCTCGCTGCCTTTAATAACATAGCTGCGACCCCGACGCTCAATGTCTACCCACACGGTATCGAGGCTGTACAGGACGCGCCCGATGCCCCACTGGTAGGCGGCGCGCTTCATGCTGTCGGAAAGGCCGCCTTTGATGGGTTCAATGTCCGAATCCTCAGCGCCGTCCCATTTGGTAATGAAGCCCTTTCCTTCAAAGTAAATGGCAATGCCGCAGAGCTGTGCGTCCTTTTTTCCATTGGAATGCCACGGCTTGAACTCGTTGTACCAGTTTTCCGGGCCGCAGACCTCGTCCAGCCGATTCTGGATGGCGCGGTTGGTCACATAGGGGACCGCCATGCCCCGCATTGATTCCTCAATCGTATTTTGCAGGCGCCATTCCAGATCCTCCGGAGCAAAGGGCTTTGCAAGCGCCGCTTGCATATTTCTGGCATCTTTTTCTGTCAATTTCTTACCTCCTAAGAATAAAATCACTCAACGTGCGGCCATTGGGGACAAGAATGTCCGTATAGTAGTAGGCGGGGTCTTTGTCCTTGAGATGTTCCAGTAGCGCTTTGTGGTCAAGACCCTTTTGATTATGCGTGAAGTTAAACATATCATCGTTGTCAGGTAGACCCAACAAATACCGGGGGAAATTTTTCATTGCTGAAAGCTTTTTGTATCGCGGTAGGATGTTATTGCCTGTGCATACCCTTTCGTCTTCGTAAACGTTGGAAAAAGGATAATAAAACATGGGCGTATCCTCCGTTGGAGGCTCATCCGCGACCACTCCCATAGAACAATCTGCTACCCTTCCGTCGGCCAAGACACGAAGCCTGAAGACCAGCCGCGGCAGCGGAAAGTCCAAATATTCCGTATCTCGGTAGATCACATCCGCCCGCAGGTCAGGGTTCCAAATCACGAAGCGGCGTTCTTCGGCATTCATGGAGACATGAAGGCAACGCTCCGGCAGAAACCCGCTGCTGATGTATTCATTCCCGACGCAGCTGCCGTTGAGGGCAAAGTAAAACTCGACTGGATCGATCTCCCGGTAGCTCAGGACTCCGCCGGAACTTCGTTCCTGAACAATGATGGTATTTCGACTCGGCGAGATCCGAACGATTACCTCCTCCAGCGATTCCTTTCTTACAAGCGGCATTACGCAGCCTCCTTCCCGTTGAAAATAAGATGCTGTTCATTTCTTTCAGCCTCCAGCCGCCTGATTTCCTTTTGACAGTAGAGGATCATATTGATAATTGAATTTAAGAAGAGGAGCGGCTCATAGCAATCCGGCGAAAGTGTAATGTCGATCTTGACACTATCTGCGCCAAAATGATAAGAAACATCGAAGACAGAGTGGGATGCGCCAACGACATAAAACAAAAATATATCCTTGATCTTTTCCTGCCACATTCTAAACTTCGATGAAAAGATATCTCCATCTTGGCAGCCCAACTGGTATAAACGGTCGACGCTCTGGTCACTAAAGCGCACGGTGTAAAACTCATCATCTGTTTCTTCCGGTTCTTCATCAAAAAAAGCCCACAGCAAATCGTACATGATCATGTCAGGGTCTTCCTCGTCCACCTCTGGGTAATCCCGAATGATCGCGTTGACCATATCTGCATCGCTGGTGTGAAGATATTTTAGGATCCGCAAGAAAAGCAGAATATCCCATTCATATTCGTTGTCATACATGGGCGCACCTCAAAAGAAGGTTCGATGCAGTAGCCGGAAGGTCTGCGCTTTTTTACTATTGCCGGCCAAGGCTGCGATCCAGCCGCTTTCAGTGCGTCGACAAATATCATTCAAGCCTTCAGGTGTGACCTCCTCCATTTCAAAGGCCAACCAGTTGATCATAGCCAGGTTCAATACGCCATCTTTCTTTACTGTGTCCATCACCGTCTGGAGGTAAGGGCTGTACTTTGGTTCGGAAAGTATAGTTTCTTTCGCAGGTACCTCATGGAGTAACTGCACAAAGCGATCTCTATGAAACTCAAGCATCCTTGATCGCCTCCTGCCCAAAGCTGACCATGCACAGGGCGTACTGGTCCAAATTCTGCATAATCTCACTGCGTTCCTGTTCAGATGCAGATGCCCGGCCGAGCGAGGCATAGTAAATGCCGCAATCAGGGATAGGCGCTCCTTCTTGAATCAGAATGTTCCAGACCGTGTGCGCCAGCAGCTCGGGATCGCTGCCATCCACAACCGTAGAGCAAAGCAGCATATCACCGATCTTCTGCGCGCCACCGAGATCCGCTTTACGGAGCATTCCCGCAGTATGGAAGGCAACCGCCTCCCGCTGCGCCTCCTCGCCGGCCACAAGTAGCTGGCGAAACACCTCGGGTTCCTGTTTCCCGAGTACAACTCCAAAGGGACGGGAGATCTTATGCTCCCACACGCCATTCGATGGGTTGAACTGTCGGTACAGCTTTCCGAGCTCCGGACGCAACAGGTTCGTTACCGTTCCCCACGCCTGTAAACGTAGGGATTCATCCGTTCCGGTGAGGCCGCTTATAGAAACGACAATCACCATATCTAAAGATTTCATTTTCATTTCCTCTTTCATCAATATTCGTCAGCCAGCATAATCGTAGTGGCCGAGCGGTCTGCCTCCGTGATGATCAGAATGCGGATCTTGCCGCTGATTTGATACCAAGATAAGATACGGTCCTCATCGCGGATCGCCTGCTCATTGGCTTTTTGATCCGCCATACAGGTATCGCCCCAGTCACCGCGGATATGCCGATTCACAAGACGGATCAGCTTTTCTTTTGAGACATTCGCCAAAGCAGCCGTTGTGGCGCGGACTTCTCCGGTGGGAAACCGGACCGGTCTGTACTGCATAATAGGTGGGTCCCCTTTCTTTATGTCAATGCCTTAAAGCCGTTTGGCGTCAGGACATTGAAGATCATTTTATTTGTGATGGTTTCTTTTACCTCGCTGCCAAGGTGGTTTCCGCTGGCACTGAATTTCTCCTCGCTCTCCGTGCGCACAACCTTGACGATGCGGCCCTTGATGATGTGAGGGCTGTCGCATTCAATAAGGCCGTTTATCATGCCGGAGCCTCCGATCAGCCCAATCTGGCTGATGGAGAGTGGAAGAAGTGGGCGTTTGGCACCGCTGTCCAGCTCGCTGCGGCGCATCATCTGCGCGAAGCTGTTAGACTTGCGAAGCTGCTGCTCCAATTCCTTTTGGTTGAACCGCTCGCCCTTGAAGGTGTTGACCTGCAAAGGCTGTGCCGGAAGCGCATAGCGTCCCTCCTCAATCTTCTCAAGAGGCGGTATCGAGGCGGGGCTGCACGCAAACTGCTCCAGCCAGAGCGTATCCTTCAATTCCGTATCTCTGTGCTTTCGGACGCCGAATATAGCAACCTGTTTGAACTGCTTAAACTCGCTGTCTGTAAAGCGCCAGACGGAGAGGTCGTCGAAATTATCAACGAGAATACGGCAGATGTCCGCTGTCAGGCGGTAATAGGGAATGACATAGATCAGCAGTCCGCCATACATCAAGGTGGGTAGACTCTCGATCAAAAACCGCTTTTCACGCCGGGACCGGCCGCCGTTTTCATTGATGACAGACAGGTACGGCGGATTCAAAAAGAGCAGATGAAATGCTTCATGGCTGATACGGCTGTAAAAGAAGCTGCCAAATCCGACGCGGTGGAGCCGTGTCTGCGCTTCTTCCGCACGGCTCTCATCCAGCTCCACGCCGTAGGCATAGCAGTTATTTCCCTGAGCCAACTGGCGCAGAGCCTTACCGCAGCCGCAGCATGGATCAAGGAGGTTCGTGGTGACACCATCCGGGAACCGGATACCTCGCAGCATCAAAGAGATGTTGTCAGGATCGGTAGGGTAATAGCCCAGCTTGATGTTGTTCATCAGGCGACCTACCACGGCGGCATTGGTCTTTTGTCCCGTGGGGAACGCAGCCGCGAACCTGCTCAGCACCTCATAGATTGGCTTGTAGCCTGTACTCATGAGATTGAAGCCGCTCATCCCCCGGCAAAGCTGTCCTGCCATAGATGCCAGTTTGTACTCTTCCATTTCCAGCAGAAATAGCTGGGCGGCAGTGATTTGCTCTGTCAGGTTCCTGCGGATCTGCTCTAGCTCTGTGTAGGTATCCCGCGCCGCCACCAAGTCGCTCTGCCGGTATTTTTCAATCCTTGCTCGCTGCACGACCATGCCCTGCGCTGATTGCATGATCTGTGATTGAAGTTGGGTAAGCTGATCTAGGGCATAGGGCCTTTGTGTTTCTAAATCAAGCGGCTTGCTCATCAAATTCCCAGTCCTTTCTCAATGCACAAAGGGCATCTAAGAGATGGGCATAAGACCATTTTTCAAGTTCGTGCCGGGTGATAAAGTGGTTATAGCCGCCTTTATAGTCTCTGCTATGGCGCACCGTGCGGTAGAGCAGCACTTTACCGCTGCCGCAGGCAGGCTGGGAAATGGAGACATAAAGGCCGCCGTTCTCCCACATTCCGATCAAGCTGCACTCTCCCGATACACCAATGCCGCCGGCGTTGCTGCTGACGGTCACATCGTGAAGCCCGAGGTCTCTTGCGAGGGCGCGCAGGAAAACCTTTCCCACATTGAGGAAGACCTGCTTGCTCCCGTTGGGGCCACACTCCTTTTTTCCATGGATATTGCAAAGATTGAAATTAAGCAGCACGGCCAGCCGCCGCATATTGTTCGTCTGTGATTTTATAGACATGGCAATTCCTCCGATCATTGATATAAAAGAAGGCAAGGAACAGATACAGTTCCTTGCCTTCTTGTCGCACGGCTCATGCCGCGCTCTTCATATTCTCTTCGGCTTGCGGTGAAGATTTAGCCGTGCCTGCCGCCCCCAGCGGGACGCGCTTGGCGCAGTATGCTTTTAACCGCACGCAGCCGTTTTCTGTCAGGATACCGTGATAGCGCTTTTCATAGAGGACGGATTTCCCATTCTCGCTGATCCGTGCCCTGCTCACCACATTGATCTCCCGCATAGGCTCTTACGCAGCGTTGCGGAGGATACGCTCATGCTCAAAATCGAACACGGGTGCATTTTCCTCCGGCGTACCGGGGATGAGCTTGAGGGTGTAGCCCTGCTCACGCGCCAGCTTGAAAATGCCGACGATTCGATTGAGTTCTTCATCCGCAGGTTCAGGCTCAGCGATATCCTCTGTCGCGCATGGTGCAGCTTGTGCTGCCACAGATTCTTGCTTTTCTTCCTGCACCGGTTCAACAACAGCCTCTCGCACATTATCATCGACGTCTGCCGTGGCTTTCAGTTCCTTTTGACCAGGAACCGTCAATACCGTCCAGATTGAGCGGAACGCGGAAGCAAGAAGCGTACCAAAAAGCGTGCGCTTTTTCGGCGTCAGGTTAATGATCTCTGCGGCATTTACTGTGTCGATCTCACTAAGCGTTACCGTCAGCTTTCCTGTCTCCACATAGGCGGCGGAAAGAAAGCAAGATACCGCGGCGCTCTCTGAGGCAAAGACCTCCGGCGACTGCACACGCTTAGCGAGCAGGCGCTTACAGACGATGCTGCCAGCGTCCATATCATCGACCCGGATCACATCGGCATTCACGGTTCCGGCATGGACTGTTCCGTACCCTGTGATCGTTTTGGCCGTGATGCCGCAGGTCACTTGAAGACACCCGTGAACGACCAAATGCTCCGTTGCAAGAGATTCGTAACGGATGGTTTCTCCCTTGGGAATGTAGATAGTTTTCATATTGCTGTCTCCTTTTCCTTTTTTGAGGGCATGTCGCCCATTTTCTTTTTAGTCTCAGGCGGCCATTTCATCACGGAGTCGAACCGGCAACACCAGCGCAAAATCGCTGCGTCCCTCCGCATCGATTACGATGGGCGTATAGGGGCCGCTGAGTTTGATCCGCACCGTTGGCTCTTTTCTAAACTGTTTCAATGCGTCCAGCATATAGCGAAGATTAAAACCAATGGCAAGATCACCGCGGCCAACCATAGATACACGGGTCGTAAAACGTCCGGAGGGCACATTCATGGATAATTCCTGCCCGGCAAAGCGTACATACGGAAATGTGCAGCTGCCAATGCATTCTTTGAGGTAGGTGAGCTCCCGCAGCAGTTCATCCGTCTGCACAGTAATAACTTCTCGATAGGCCTTGGGGATCGCGGCATCGGGATCATAGGTGTCCACACCATACCTACGGACATACAATTTCAGCGTCTCGTCCGAAAAGCACACCTTGTGAGCACCGATCTGTACCGCAACTTCGTTTTCACCAAATGCCCTTAGATGTGTGAGCGCATCGCCCCGCAGCAAACAGGGCACCGGGAAAACCGTATCCGGCTGCGTATCACAGGCCATGCGGCGTCCATCCAGTGAAAAAATGCGGTCTTCCTGAAACTGGACACATGCGCTCTGAGGCCGGCGGTCGAGGCATCCCTTTTCCGCGGCATAGCGTACGCGCTCAATTCTGCGATAAAGCGCGGCGGCGTTCACACGCAGAGATGTGCCGTCCTCTACGGTTCCGCACTCCGGATAATCTTCATGGGAGATAACAGAAAACTCTGCGGCTCTCTGTCCGCAGGACACCTCTATCTTCCCATCCCTTTCGTCCTTTGGAACAAAGGTAATCGCCAGTTCTCCCTCAAAATGAGCACAGGCTTTCATCGCGTCCTTTGTCCTGGAAAAAACGAAGGATACATCATCGCCGTGAGCGGGAATCTCCGCTACGAGCCATGTATCAAGGTCCGTTGCCATCAGTGTGCAGAGTCCATTCTCTACATGCACGGCGATTTCCTCCAGAATAGGGAGCGGGCTTTTCCGCAGGACCTTACTGACCTTGCTCATCGCGTCCGAGAACGCTCCGGCATCTACCGTGAACCTCATCATGCTACTTTCCTCCTCGGCTGTTTTTCCAGTACCGTCTGCATCCGAATCGTCCGTGTGGAGAAGTCCGTCTGAAGCGCGATATTTTCTCCGTGGGTCAGGATGTTGTAGACCATCGTTAGAACAGCCGTAGCCGCCGTGACATTGGCAACGATGCTCTGCGGATCTGCCTGGGCCGCTTCGGCACAGCTCAGTTCCGAAGGAAAACGGTCTATGACCTTCAGCATTTCCGGGTGGACGCCGCCGATGGGTCTTCGCACGGTACGACCGTTTTTCCGCACACCGCAGACCACCTGGCCGGTATAGCTGCCGTTGCCGCTGTCGATGTAGATGAGATCTAAGCTCTTTTTGAAGGCCTCATGGCAGAGCTGGCGCGTGCGGTTATTGTCCACGCAACCCAGCAGGAGAACCATCTCTCTGACTTTTCTTCTCGGATAGCCGTCCGTTTCCCATTCTCCCGGTTCGATTAAGGTCATAAGCTCCGGGAGCGTTTCAATGAAATTGGGAACATACTCCGTTTCCATGCCCAGCACGGCGGAGTAACGCTCCGAGAGCACACGGGCCTTATTTTCACCAAGATCAGCTTCCACAAAATTCTGCCGATCAAGGTTTTTTGCCTCGACGAGATCTCCGTCGCAGATAATAAACCGTGCCGGACGATCAAGCATGTGCAGCAGGCGGAAGAGGTACGGCGCAACATAGCCGCCTGTCCCGCCTGCGCCCAGCATCACGACCTTTACCGGACGATCCATTGGAAATCTCATCACCACACCTCCGAAAGAAACTCTCGAAAGCTGCGTTTCTTTTCCACCTTCACAGGGACAGGTCTGTGGACGCTGACCTGATTCAACCATTCCTGCGGAAACGGCTGATCCAGCCCCTCGATGACCGTAGCAGGATCAATAGTAACGAAGTTGTCGCCGCAGAAGATACGGGCTTTGATCTCCGGGTAAAAATGATCAAGTTCTCCAAGGACAAAGTAAAGCCCTACGGAGCGCTCGTCCCGGTCGTCCTTTCCCGAGAAAAAGGCGTCCATGCTGTTGTGGGAGTGGATATCGGCATAGCAGATATAGCGCTCCTCATCGTCATAGGGGCAGCCGCGAAGATTCGCCTCCACTTCCTCTTTGCAAACGCTCTGCTTGGGGACATAGGCGAAAAAGCGCTTTTCCTCCTTGTCCCAGTAGATCTGAACGAAAGCCTCGTTTTCCTCATTTTCCGTCATAAAGGCACGGAAGAAAGCGATGATCTCGCCCATGAGCTGAGCGGGAATTTTCGGCAGAGCCGGGGCAAACCCGGCTCTGATCTCCGAAAAATCCACTACATTATTTTTGGGGGCGATAAACTCGCCCTGCTCCATCTTGCGAAGCTCATAGATCCTGCCGTCACGGGCGGGAATCAGGCAAATGACTTTATCCGATGCCCGAGCCTCCTCCAGAGTGCCGAATTTCCCCTTATAGGCGGCGTTGCCCTTGGTCTTCATCTCTACCTTGGGCTTTACATAGCAGCAGGGATCTTTTTCTTTTGATTTTTTGAGGGCCGCCAAGAATTCGTGAGACCGTTCGATTGTCTCTTTTACGGAAATGATCGTGGTGCCCTTGGGGTCTTTGATCTCCTTGCGGATACCGCAATATTCCACGCTCCACGATACTCTCTTGCCTTCCTCAAGGTCGGTAAAATCCTCGGATTTGCGGATACGCAGTTCCTCAAAGGTCATGGAGGGGTCCTCGATCTCCTCTTTGACGCCCTTGTGATAGAAAACAGGCAGCTTTTCCAAAAGTCCTTTCTTGGTGTTCTCCACCGTTTTCTTCTCGAACGCCGCGGCGATGGGGTTTTCTGCGTCCGCGCTTACCTTCGGCTGCGCGGGTGCGGGCTTTTCCGCAGGCGGGGCAGCGTCAGGTTTGGGTTCAGGCACCGCAGGTGTTTCGTGCTCCTTGGGTGTCGGGGCGGGTGCTGCGGCAGGCTCCGGCACAGATGCCAGTTCAATAGACTCCGCAGTCGGCTCCTGCGCTTCGGGTGCCGGAGCGGGTACTGCAGGCTCCACAGGCGCGGCAAAGGGATCGCCCTGATCTACCGTATCTGCACTGTCCTTGAAAATCGCCGCAATGTCCAACCCTTCCTCATCGGAAATCTCGCCAAAAGGCCACGTGCTGCTGGGTTCACTCATAAATGCTTGCTCCTTTCAATTTTGGGACAAAAAAAGGCCGCAACTGCTCCCATGAGCAATTACGGTTTTCTTCTTGTCCTTATTTCGTTCCAGTTCGTTTGAGCCTCTGACGGAGGGCGCAATGACCCCCTTTCTGTCGCTGTTCCTCCCTAACTTACTCCGCCCTGACTTACTTCGCCCTGAAATACAGCTCTATTCTACTGTTTTATACTTTTCCTGCATAGTTGGAGGTTTTCCATAGTGATGTATTATCTTGCAAAGCAAATTTCTTTAACGGTTCATTTATTGTTAAGCAAGGCCACCATCTCAAGGAATTACCATAAGGGGTGCTATTGGATGACATGTCGGTCGGTGATTTTAGGCATATAACATTCTTCTATGGCATTCGCATATAGCAGTTTTCCGTTTAGAATGCTGTCCCGCAACTTTCCAATATAAGAAGCGGATATCGGACTTCAACGTCTGCTCATAACGATATCCAATTTTAATGTTTTTGAACATTTGCGATATCATGTAATCAGATTTGCCTTGAAGGTGCCTTTCTACGCTAATGGTGTATTAAAATCATCCAATCACTCACAACACAGTACTTTAATGAAGTGCATTTCAAATTGATAAAGTTACATAGCAAATAAAAAACGCGTTACTCCAAAACAGTCATTCTGTATGAATTCAGTGCTCCATATCTGTTCAAAGCATCAAAATCTCGACAGCAGCAAAAAAAATTGTAAGGAAATATGCTCCATCTGCATTTATAAGGCAGGAGCAAAGAACTCTATAAAGTCAAAAGGAGTGGTTATAGTGAAAGGATTTGTAAGTTTAACTTTAGCTCTGATAATGTGTTTATCTTTAACAATTTCAGCGATGGCGGCAGGCAGAAATACCAATTTTGTGTTAGGTAAAGCTAAATACTCTGAAACGGATAACTTCGCCAATGCGCAGATTGTAGCAAATCAATGGGCCAAAGCGGATATTGAGCGGGCTCTTAGACTCAATCTTCTTGACAAAAGCGAGTCTAAAGACTTTACCAGCAACATTGCGCGGACTCGGCTTTTCAACCTATTAATGAATCTCTCTGTTCAGTGTGGGCTCAGTGAGTGTAGTGATTTGGAGGGAATGTTGTCTACCCCTAAAGCGACAGTCACCAGAGGAGAAATGGCACTATTCCTCTATAAAACCATTTTACTTATTGACCCAAGTCTTTCTTTTTCAGCCAATGTTTCAAAATTTTCAGATATACCGTCCACCTCAACAGATATGGGAAAAGCGGTCGAGGCTTTAGCCGAAGCTAACATCGCTAAAGGAACATCAACCGAAATCTTCTCTCCGCAGCAACCGCTAAGCGAAGAGCAAGCCGTAGTTTTAGTATATCGTGCTTATAAATTTCTGTGCGCAAAAAAGGCATTTTCGTTAGCCGAGCAATATGCTCGTGAACAAATCAATTTCGTGGAACAGATGCAGAAGTCCTATGGTCCTCCCTTCAGCACTTTTAGCGATTCTCGTGTCAACAATGTAGAAATGGCAGAGGTGTTCTCTTATGGTAAGCGGCTATATCTTCTCTTCAACGTTGACTACAGCGTAAAAGCTGATAATCCAGAAAACGTTAAAATCTTTGATTATAAGATGGAGAATGGTTGGCTTTCTGATCCTATGCCGTCAACTTTTGTTGTTAGCCTAAAAGCGCCCTGGGACTTCTCATATGAAGGTGGATATAAAACAGAGTTTACACCTGACGGGAATAATGAAATCTACTATTCTGACTTCAAATCATGGATTGACGAATTGAACCAATAATCTGAGGGCGCGAAAAGGGGGAGGCGAGTCCCATGGGCTAAATTAATACCCAAATTAACACATAGAGGTCATAAACAGCAGAAGAAAGGATAGGTGAATCAAATGCGCAAAATTAAAAAGTTATTTGCGGGATGCTTGATTTTAGTGATGTTTAGCACTCTGTATAGTCCGGCGTTCGCAGCCAACAACTCAGAAGATGTCGCAGAAGTTGTGCTGCGCGAAGTTACTTCTCTGTACGCAGATATCTATTCTATCTCAGATGCTACTGCAACCGTCAGCGATGTGAGCGTTGACGATGCCGGTAATAAAACATTTACTGTTAATGCATCTTTTCACCGGACACTAAAAGCGAGTAGTGCTGACGAAGCTCCTTTGATTAAAGAACTCGCTGTAGTGGCAATGCAGATTAACGATAAGTCGGATTTGGCTGCTGCAAATTCTTATATCACCGCTCGCAAAGCAGATATTCAGCGAAATTATATTGGAAAGCCTCAAGACACAAATGTTGAATTGCAAGTTACCCTTTCCTCAGGAATGACTGCGGCAGACATTTCTATCGATAACATCGAATATGTCGGGATGGTACAGAATTTGCCGGTAACATCTATTTCTCCCAATACAGGAGAAACGCTAAAACTTGCAGCCGAATACGAATTGGAAAAGGCCATTGCCGGCTCTGTAGTAAGTACCATTATGGTACAAAAAAGCAACTATGATTTTGAGGCTGGAGCTGAATACGCACGGAAATACTCATGCACTTCGGGAAGCAGCCAGAACCATGGTTGTCACAACCCCGCATACACCTTTACTAATAATAACGATTGTGCTAATTTTGTCTCGCAGTGTTATAAAGCTGCAGGAATTCCAGAGGATAGCAATTGGTATCCCTACTCGACTTACTGGTCGACTACGGGTAACAATGGTGCTGGTTTAAGACAGTTTTTGACTGGCATTGGCTTTACAAGAAAAACCTCTCAGAGCAGCGCTGTTGTGGGCAGCACAGTCAACTGGCTTAATAGCAGCGGTGGAAATGTGGGACATGTAGGTTACATTGATCAGAACGACGGATCTTCTGCTACATTTTGCGCCCATACCAAATGCCGCAGAAGTTGCCCTGTTGGAAAAGAGAATGTAGACTATTATGTTCCAAACTAATATACCATGCCTTTCTAAAATACGTTAATTCACAACTAAGATATTGTCCATGTATAATATTGAAAATTCCCCATTAAATTAAATGAAAATGCTCCCTCCACGTTTGACAGTGCTTTGTCACAAAGTCTCACGCAGAGGGAGCATTTTTATTTACCACTTACTCAGGATTTTTCCGAACATCTGGAGTTTTTCTTCGTTGTAACGCTGCACGACCAGCATTACGTTTTCTCCCACCATAAAGTCGGAGTCCTCGTGCTGGAAGGAATAGTTGCACATACAGACTACACCATCCGGCAGATTGCAAAAAACACCTCCACCATACTTCCCCGAAATGACTGCAAGACGGCGCGAGCCTACGGGATGACGCTGTTCCGCTCCAAGGATGGGATTCGTTTCCGTTTCCTTGATGGAGATAATCAGTTCGTCTTTGGTGGGATCATAGGCCTTGACAACGCTCTCTAACTCCATGCCGGGATGATATTCATCCCGCAGATCAGGAATGGCAGCATAGCGCATTTCGCGCTGAGTGAGGTCAAGATCATGTCCATAGCAGTCAACAAGGCAACGTCGAGGACCGACCGCCAGCATCCGACACTTTACGCGGCTGCCGATACGGTGAAGATCCTCGCGGTGAGCGAAGAAATATCGTTGACTGCGGCTTGCGAGGCGACGAGATCCAATAGCAAAGCCTGCCTCACGTTCGACCTTGATGATAACAAGATCGATACTCGCACCGACCATATTCTGCAGCACATAGTCAGGGCGCTCATTTCCCACTTCCCACATTTCTGAGGCTGGAATTACAATGCGTACACGGTAGGGCACTACAATGGCGCAATACATGGTCTTCTTCTCTCGTCTCTCTGTCTCCGGGTTCCACACATAGATAGAATGAGGGTCTACGCCGATGATCGTACCGGTGATAGCGCTGCGTCCACGGTAGGAGGCATAGATAGAGTTCCATTCCTGCCGCTCCTCCGGAGTCAGTCCGCGATCGAGATTATTGAACTTCAGCTCGTAGAAAAGCTGCCGATCGCTCTTAGGTGCAGCCTTCGGAGACTCAACGGACACGGACGTATCCAGCGCCGGCTCGAGCTCTTTCTCTTCGGTAATCTTTTTCTTCGGCTCCTGGAAACCCCAGTCACTCTCTTCGGTGCCGGAAATAGGTGTGCTCTCCGAAGGCACCGTCGCCGGTTCTTCAGAGAGATCTACGCTGTACTCCGCCGTCTCATCTGTCTCGTCGTGCAGTTCTGAAATTTCTCTGGGCACCATGTCCGAGACGCTATTGCCGTCTTCGTCTGCATCGTGCAGAATCGCTGCTTCACTAAGGGCATTCGATGCACTTTCTGGCTCAGTAGTCATTTCCTCAACAGATGCATCTGTACGTTCACTTTCGGCGGACAATTCCTCCTCCGAGGCATAAGTGGCCTCTGCCAACATTGCTTCCTCCGAGGCCTTCTCTGCAGAAACACTTTCCGGCTTCTCCGTCTGCACTGAGCCTTCGGCATCATTTTCGTTGATGCCCTCAAGCGAAGTCTCTGTGGGAGTTGCTTCCGAAGTGATACTTTCTTCTGCATTGCTGTCAGGCATCAGATCAGCGGGTGCTGCATCGTCCGCGTTGGCTGCTGTGGTTTCCTCTGCCATAACAGGCTTGGAAACTTCCTCTTCGGGAATGATCTTTTTTCTTGCCATAATGTTATCCTCCTGTTGTTATATTTTTTCTGGCTCGTGTGAACCAAAAAAGCGATGGGTGCCATCTTCCTGACGGACGGCAAAGATATGATGGCGGGGGAGCGCAATACCGCGGCTATCGCGGCGGTCAGAAATCCAGATGATCCTCTCTCCCTTCATGCGCGATGTCGCAAGGATACGCTCAGGCGTGTCCATCCATGCGACCGTAAAAAGATAGGACAGCTCCTCGCCGCTGCCTGTAAACCGAAGCAGGAAAGGGCATTCCAACCGCTCTGATGAAAAGAACGACGGATCACAGCCGCTCAGTTCCAGCATGACGTCGATAGCCTCTAAGTACCGGGGATCTACCGTGCGCTTTCCGTAGCACACTATGTCTTCCTGAAGCCCCACAAAATTTGTTCCAGCTCGCAGTTGACGCAGCATAACGTCCATGCGATGCTGAGAGATCTCTATCCCCTGCGGCTGGTAATGCTGCGCTGTAAGCGCATAGAGCTGACATGAGCGGATATATTTGATCTGTCGGAGCACTGAAATGATGTATTTTTGCTGATTGGACAGCAGCATATCCCTTACCTCCTCTCACGCCGTTGACGAAAGCGCATTGAGGTATGGATCAACCAGTAAATCGCTCTCACTTTCGGCAATACAGTTGAACAGCACGGCCATGGTGTAGGCCGTGCTGTTTTTCACGTCTTGTTCCTGATTTTCATGGAGCTTTCGCTCTGCCTCCCGCAGGATCATACCATCCAGCCGCCTCAGCTTCGCCCGCACGCGGCTTTGCGGCAGTGTGGCGTTTCCGATGCGATAGCTGTCGGAGTAATAAAGGCGCTCAATGGCATTTTCAAACACCAGTGCTGTTCCCGGCGTAAAGCCGGTAAGCTCACAGGCATCCAGAATGTTCAGAAAATCATCCTCTCTTTCTTCGTCTGTCAGTCCGTCATGTGCGGGTTTCAGAACGGACGGACTGACTTCTATCTGACTACGATCAATCTTTCTTTTTTCTTTCTTACTTGGCATCACTTTCTGCGCTTCTGCAACCACGCTCTCTGCGGTTCTAAAATCGCAGAATTCACGGTTCTTGAAATGCAGATCCTGCGGGTCTTGCAGAGGTGCGGATTTTTCCGCACTTTCAAGAGACTCAGAATCAGAGGTTCTTGAACCGCCGCTCTTCTCCGGCACGGTAAAAGGCGCACTGGTGTAGTTGGGATCATCCTGCGGCGTCACATAGGCAAGATATATCTGATTGGCATCGCCGCGACCGCAGCGCTTTTCCCAGACGAGCTCCAGCTCCACCAGCTTTTTGAAAGCTGCCGTCACACGCTGCTCGCAGATTCGCAGCTCTTTGGCAAGAGCCTTGCGGGGAAAAATCACAAAGACCTCGCCGCGCTCATTGACCCAGCCGTTCCTGCGCGAGAGCTGGAAGCGGTTCAAAAGAAAGGTGTATGTTACTTTTGCATCCAAGCTCATCTCACAATAGCGCGGGTCTGAAAAAAGCCAACGAGGCATCTGCATGTGATAGATGCTTTGCACATCTGTTTGGACCATCAGCTGAAAGGATGGCCGTTCCTTCATTTTCGCTGCCCTCATCGCAGGTACCTCCTTATTGAGTGCGCGGACATAGAGTCCGCACGATGGTTTCTCTTTTGCGACGTAGGGAAAAGACGCAGGCATCGTGAGTCAGTGTCTTTTCCCTTTCATAAAACATATCCAGCAAAACTTTCCCGCTAATTTCATGTAGGGTATTAGCAAGAGCGCACATTTTTTATTGCAATAGCTTTCGCGGCCTTTTCCTTGCTATATGCCGCGGCCGGGCGGTATCCGGCTCGGGTCATCCAGTTCCTCTAAATCGGAATCATCTTCTCCAATGACGGCAGACCGGGTCATTTCCACAAGTCCAATATCCTCCGGCGAAGTTTCCTCCTTCATGTCTGAGAAATCGTAAATACACTGTTCACCCGATTTCTGTCGAGGCATCGTTACCGCATGTGGCTTGCGTATGCATGTTTTTTCTCTGTCAGGCACCTGCTTTTCCTCCGATGTGTTCTCCTGCGGCACAAAATGTACAGCCGCCTGAGAAGAGTGCCCTGCAGAAGTTTCGTGCGGGACACTCGCAGTTTTTTGAAGCGTACGTTTTTTATTTTCATCCTCCCGCCGTTTCCACTCCGGCACATAACCAAAAACGCTGCACTTTACAAGTTCCTTGTACGCCGGCAGCTCCTCCAGCATGATCTTGTAGAGCTCGGCAGGCTTATAGTGGTTGAACATTACAATGCACTTAAACTTGTCCAGCCGTAAGAATTCATCGGGCTGGAGAAGATCTCGCTGAGTATTGCTGCGGGTCTGCGAGTATGGACGGGTCGTACTGTAAACGGGAGAAAAAAGCGGAGCTAAGGGAAACTGGTTGTTGGTGACAGAGATCGTGACCTTGCCGCACTTTTTAGCAAAGTATTCAGCGCTCGTCATATCGTTGCAACCCATGTAGAGGGTCATGTCAAAGGAACCAAGCTGATTTTCCCACTCCATCCCCGGATACTTCTCTTTCCATTGAGAGAGACTCTGTACAGCCACCTGAACAGACATATTGAAGCCGCGGATAGAGTTGAAAACATCGGAGATCCCCTCCATGTAGCCGATGTTGAGGTATTCCTCCAAGCAAAAGTTTGTCAGCACCGGAAGGCGCCCGCCGTGGAGACGCGCATAGTTGGATAGCTGTGGGAAGGTCAGGGAGAAAAAGAGAGAGCTTAGAAAGCGGTAGGCGCTGTCCTGTGCCGAGATGATAACAAAGTAGGCACATGGCCGCTGTCCTGGAAGCAAAAGATCAACATCATGGTTGCGGGTGATCTTGTCCACCAGCGGGTTCTGAAAGACCGCAAGGCGGTTGCCAAGGCCGATGATGATGTTGCCCCAGAGATTTTCCCGCGCCTTCAGAAAAAGGCCGTGCGGCCCTTTGGCCGGATGCTCGGGCGGGAGCTCCGCTAAGGTACGGTTGATTTCGTTAACGCTTTTATAGGCGAGGATCTTATAGACGTCGCCGAGGCTGCGCTGCTCCAAGGGGAGAAGATTGCCTCGATCATCCTTCTTGTTGCAGACATAGTGGATGAGCGCCATGAGGAGATTTAATTCCGCACGGCTCCAGAAGTCATCAGCTTCCTTGGGGCCGGAGGTATTTTGAATGATGGTATTTGCCACGGTGGTCACAAGGTCGGGATTGGTGTCCAGCCCTGCAAGGCAGTTCCATCCATCCGAGTGCGCCATATCGAGGAAATTGACCGCCTTGACATAAAAGCCCTTCTTTTCAAAGTATGGTGCTGTTATTTCAAAAAGCTCGCCCTTGGGATCCGTTACGATTACAGACTCCGGGTGGCGGCCTTCGTCGTTGCTGCTGCGCTGAGCGCAGCCCATGAGGAAGGGAATAATAAAGCCTCTCGACTTATAAGAGCCGGGGGCGCCAATACAGAGGATGTTGTTATTCTCACCAGGCTTCATGCGGTGGGCGACATAGGTAGAATACTTGTCTGGGTCGTCTGGACGCTCCTTGATGCATCCGAGGAGCATTCCAGTGACCTCTTGGGCGGTGCCCAGTTCCAAATGCTCGGCAAGCTCTTTCTTCTTCGCAAAGCCAGAGGTGCCATGAGTGCCATCCGGCAGAATATCAAAGCCGCGGGGGTCTCGCGTGAAGTGATAGCCAGAAAACCAGCTGTAACCTTTCTTGGTGATCAGGCATATCAGCAAAAAAATCACAGCGGTGACGCCAAGGCCAAAGGGCGTGAGGACGACGAAGAAGTTCCGAAAGGGATTCAGCACCCAAATGCTCTCTACCTCCTCGCCACTCATATGAAATACGGATTCCTTACCCAGTTTCAAAGAGTTGAGCAGCATCCCGTAAAGATACCAGCCAATGCCTCCGAGCACCGCATACAGAGGCGCACGAGCTTTGTTCCTCTCATACCAGCGCTCCCATTTATTTGCGATGCGGTCCTCCAGCTTTTCCAGGAGTTTTGATAAGCGGGGCATCGACAACATCTCCTTTCTCGGTGAGAAACTGTGTGCGCGGTGGGACATAAAGGTTAGGCGCACGGCCAAACAGTTTGGACAGTACGTTTTCTGTGACCTTGTAGACTGTGGCACAGCCGGGATCTGCATAGCGCTGCAGCAGCACCGCGCTGCCTTGACCTTCCAATGCGGCAAGGGCAATCGGCAGACAGCCATGCTGCTTTGCTGTTCTAACGGCAGTGTCGATCCGCCGCAGATCCATATCCGCGCCAATTACAAAGGGATGACCGTTGTAGAGTCCATCCCATGCGGCGATGTCCTCCGGCGGTGGCTGATAAGCTGAACGCAGCATAAGCCGCGTAAGTTTTACACGGTAGTCAGGTACGGTCATAATTTGAAGCTGCTGTGCACCGGTCTCATCGCAGGAAAGCAAATGAATCGGCGCATGAAGGCAGCGATACGCTTCACCGTATCGAATCAGTTTCTCGTTCCTTTTTTCATCTTGGGTCTTCAGTTCCTCGATGACTCTTTCATAGCTCGATCCAGCGAAGAGAAATGCACGCTGGGTGTTCTTGCCAAAATTAGTGTGGTTATGGAATGCCGTCAGTTCATCATTCACCGCCATACGTCCGATTCCGGGACAAACATAATGAGCAGCATAGTAAATGCCGCCTAAACTGAGAATAGCCGCAACTCTCGAACTGCCCCATGAATTATGTCCTCGCGTTCTTGTAATTGATGTAAGGAAAAGAGAGGGAATCTCTCGGGCCACGTTTACCTCGGACGCAAATACATCAATGCCCGCCTGATAGGCAGACAGCATCAGTCGAGATAAGCGAATACGTCTTTCAATGGCGGCACCATGATAGGAAAGGCGCAGACTTGGGATAGCTCCGTTGAAGATCAGCTCAAGAAGCGCCCGCCCGCTGCCGGTAAGTGTCAATGTTCCGCTGCGCTCATGCAGTTTAATAAACCCTAATGCCATCAGATTTTCACGCTCCGCTTTTGTAGAAATACTGTTCAGATCTTGGGGCCTGATGTTTTGGCACCAGCAGAGCAAACGCAGCACATCAACGTCTCGAACGCTGAAGAGCACACCAGCAGCACCTCCTCCTTTATTCCTGCGAACGCCGAAACTGTCCTTGCGCCATGTACGGCGCAAGAACAATTTCGGCGTTCTTTGTCCGCCTCTATGCGGTGGCAATCTGTTACCCCCGCATAGTAGGCAGATAGGTGTGTACTTTCTGCTGCCTGCGCCTGATAAAATTGCAAGCAGTCTCAATGCTTTTCGCAGCTTTATCCCCCAACAGGTCGGCGGCTGTGGAACAAGCCCCAGAAAATATCGGATTCGTGCAGGTATCTGTTGGGTGTCTACCCCCGATTCGCGCTTTTGCATTCAGCACCATTGTCCGGAATAGAAGTCCTGGCTGGCATAATCACTGGAGTGTACCGCAAAGAAGTCGTGAGCATCCTCCAAAGGAAGCAGCGTAATGTGGCAGCACTCACGTTCGAAGCATTCCGTAGAAAGGAGTGCCACGGCAAGGGTATGCTGATCATCATCCGGAATGAGCCGGCCCTTGATAGCATTGCTGATGGCTTTCCATCCCTTGTTGTCCTGATCATAAATGTGACGTCCCTCTATGCCGGTATGCTCATCGATCACGAGCATGGCTCGAGAATAGAAAGGCAGCTTCTTCCCACACGCCTCGTATTCGTCCAGCAGACGGCGAAGGGTATCGCTCAGCCAGTTGGGTGTCTGATACCGACAGTGGGGCAGCAGCGTATGAAGTGTGATATGGAGCCAACCGTAACCGAAAGTCTCTACGCTGCCTGTGATATCCATATAGGGCAGTGCCGGCCTATGGGCAAACCCGCCAGCCCCCGGCGAATATCGTTCGCAGAGTCGGCGCAATTCCAGTGTGGTCCGCTCAAATTGTTCCACCGTCTGCTCCAGCGTCTTTTGCAGTTTATTTGGGTTCATCTGCCCACCGTCAGTCAATGCCACTAATGATCCTGTCTCGCTGAAAGCCATCCCCACAAGTTCCTGAATACGGATCAGGTCTCGCTTCATGTCATTCATCCCCATACTCCGATCTGCCCCTGCGCAGGTCAGTGGGCGATGTGGTGATCGCTTCATACTCCTTAGGCGTTGTGTGAAAGGCCACTGGCACGTGGTTATAGCCAATGCAAAGCAGTCCTTCACCGCGCCGAAAGCGGGTAATTTGACGCACCTCGTCTTCGGATAAGTTCAACTTATCTTGAATGAGCCTTGCTTCCTGTTCTTCCATTTGCATGACGAGCTTGATACGGCTGGCATCCAGAATGCCTTTGCCGTAACTGCCGCCATCCAAGCCGAAAAGGTCCTGCATCCCCTGCGTACTCGTGACAGCAATCCCGCCAAGGCCGCGAATCGTCTTCACCATTTCCAGAACGAAACCGGCAGCCTGTGGATTGGCTGTAGCACCCACAAGGCTCCACAGCTCGTCCGCCAGCAGAGCGGAGAGATCGCTTTCACAGCTCATGATAAGGTCATAGGCAATGCTGGTCGCCCAAAAGGTTCCGTCAGCGATCATGTCATCCGGCATTCCTGAGAGGTCAAGAACAATATACTTGTTATCAAGATCAATATTGTTTCGGCTTGCCATAGCAGCGGCAGAGCCTGTGACATAACGGGAGAGAACTACTGACAGATACCGCGTATCCGGATTTTGAGAAAGTACATCGTACCAGTCCGAAATGATCGGCATGGTACGGAAATTCCCAACCTCATCCACGATGGAACTGTTATCAAAGGTAATGCCATAGCGCCCGTACACCTCTACCAGCGATGAATCGAGGCGGCTCTTATCCTCCTCGCTCAGATCCTTTTTCTTGAGTGCAAACCAGATAATAAGCTGTGAGATCTTATCGGCCAGCACGGAATCGTCGCGGGCGGCGATGTTTTTCAGCTTTGCGTAGGAATCCAGCGACTTGCGCCGAATTGCCATCAGGTTCGGACAATCCTTAGAGGAAGGCGACATTCGCAGGTACAGCCCGCCCAGCTTTTCACAGAGCGGGCGGAACTCATGTCCCTTTTTCGGGGCAATGATGATGACTCGCTTGCCCTGCTGGCGAAGCCTGCCGCCGAGGCACTGGAGCGTAACGGTCTTGCCTGCACCGGTAGAACCGCCGATCCACCAATTTCCGTTGGTGTACTTGTAGTCATCGTATGGGTCAAGGAATACTGGAGAGCGGTTATAGAGATTCAGTCCGAGGAATATCCCGTTGTGGTCGCTCAGCTCATAAGAGGCAAAAGGAAATGCCGCAGCCACGCCGGATGTCAGCGCATTGCGCCGAGCCTTACGTTCAATGTCTGGATCAAGGGCCAGAATGGGAAGCGAGGATAAAAACGCCTGCTCATTTTTGTAGTCACAGCGCCGGGCGATCATGTCCACGGACACACAGAGCTTTTCCACTTCCGTTGCCCGCTGTTCTAGTGTCTCGGGGTCAGGGGCCGTAACTTCAATGAGGGTGTGCATATAGTAAAAGTCCTCACCTTGACGGTTCATGACGTCCTTGAGGTAAAGGCCAGAATTGATGGCACTATCCAGTTCTTCGTAGTCCTGACGGGTATCGCCTACGTCTCGCATGCGGGAGCGGTTCACCATCGTCGTCTGAGCGATTTTAGAAAGGATCTTTTCTTTCGACTGCCGCTTGACAAGAAAGCTCATGTTTACTCCCTCACCAGCCTCTACCAGCGGGGCAAGCCAGCATGAGCCGACAGTGGTTGCATAGCCATACCCTGTGATATAAAGATAGGTATGGTATACGCCGTCTACAACAATGTAGTCCTTGCTTTTCGTATCCACAGTGGTCGGTGCCAAAATATCGAGGATCGTAGTAGATCCGGCCTCCAGTTCTGTGAGGTCGGGTCTCTCTTCACCGAAGATCACACGCTTCAAAAGCGGCTGTTCGGTTCGTTCTTTCTTTGTGCGCTTCTCTTTCGGAGGCGCCTTTTGGATTTTTTTCGTCGCTGCATTGCGGGACTTCTTTTTCACTTGCATGATTACTCCTCATAAATGCCGTGTACGGCCGTCGTCATATCAAATACGCCATCCGGCAGCCGGACACGCTGACTGGTTTTCTTACTTAGGATCTCATAAAGCAGTTTTAGGACAAAGTTATCACTATACCGAGGCTCCAGCACCTCAAGTTCGCAGACATCAAGGTATCGCCGCGCGGTATCAGCCTCTTCATTGAGCCTCTGAATAATGGAATCTACCGTGTTTCGTTTGGCTCTCATACTTGCTTCATATTGAAAAACAAGGAAAAATCGATGCCGCATGGCATCACTCGCAATCCCGTTGCCGATCTCCTGAATGTTATCTTCAATCATCTCCCGGCATGCCTCATTCTCTTCCTTCTCGGCATAACGCTGCATCTGCTCCACATATGCCTGCGTATCCGCCGGCAGTGTACGCGCCACCATCTGCAAATCATTTGGGGCAATTTTGAGATATGCAGCAAAAGATGAAATGATATTTTGCCTGTCATTAGGGGACTTCAAATAGATATTGACCGGCAGAAGTTCAAGTATCTTCACAAATCGGCCATCCTTTGTAATGACAACCCCACCGATGATATTTTTGATGGGCAGCCATGCCTGAATGCTGTCGCGGTATGTACCGCCGTCGCCTCCCGACTTCACCCCGCCGCCAAAAATTAAGTCCTTTAGATTCACGTTCTGACCTCCCCTCGAAATAAAATGATCCGGCGTCTTCTTCGCCATTGCCACCAGTAACCCAGCCACCGTGTCATACTGTCATCGTTGATCCCAATAAGGCCGAAGCCTCCCACCGGTACAACGACCACCAGCGTCACTATAATCTTTGCAGTCAGCCCAAATGGGAGAAACGCAATGCAGAGATACAAGGCCGGGACTGTCAAAATCACTGCCTCTACCAGATTTCGAAGCTCGAAAAGGCCCATGATGCGTCCTGCATCTGTAAAGTTTGAGGGAATGTGGTAGACTTCATAATTCACCTTTTTCCACCTCCACGGTTTCTAATAAGTGTCCGCGATACTGCCGTATCATCTGCTCTAACCCTAAAAGCGAACTCTTGCGCGAACGGATGATCTCATCTATCGCACAGCTAAGAACTTCTTCGTTGTTTGCCGTGCGGCTGGCATTTCCCAGCTCCAGCGCACTCAGATATTGATTGCTGACGTGGCTATGACGCTCCAGCTCAACCAGTGAAATGCCATATTTCAAGCGTATCGCACGCAGACGGGTCATTCTTTCCATCAATTTCCCTCCCGATAATCAATATAGGGGAGCTTTCCCCAGCCCTGCCAGTTTCGGTCGCTGACCTTGGTTTTCACAACGCCTTTGCTTGTCCCCATGGCTTCTATGGCATATCCACCGCCGATATAAACGCCTGCGTGTCCGCTTTTCCAAAGCATCAGGCCGGGAATTTCCGGCATGGTAGATATGGCACCATAGTCTTTATTCAATGTCCCGGCGTTTTTGCATGCATGGTACATCTGGTCGGCACCGTAGTCGGGCATCCCGTTCGTTGCATAGCGGATGGTCATGCTTTTTGTATCCAGCCAGCCGTAGCCCTTGATGAGACCGATACAATCTGCGGTGCGGCGGCCAAGCCAGTGATCCTTAATAAAATCGGCGTAGTTTCCTACACCGTCCGGATACTGCTGTTTTTTGTACTCAAAGAGGGCAGGCGTAAGAACATTTCCATAAGTGCCCCATACGTAGCCCCAGTTGTTCGCCCATGCCTGTATGGCGTAGGACGCAAGATCCAGATTGTTCTTTGTACTGGGATCAACAAAGCCGGATATATCGATTTTATTATCGTAGCCGCTGCCATACTCTACATCACCGGAATAAGAGCCGTCGCCGCCGTAGCCTGGCTGGTAAGCCTCATAGTAGGACCTGTACTTATTGATGGCATCGCTCTCTTCCAGCGTTTCGTAAAGCGCTCCTGCCCATTGCCGTGCCTCATCGTCAAGGCCCAGCTCGTCCATGAGTTTTTCCGGGTCAAGGTGCTTGACCTCTATTCGCAGGGTCGTTACGACGCCATCATCGCCGCTATCCATAAAGCTGAGCGAAGGCGTATAGGATAAGCTCGATTTGCAGAAGTCGCGGATAAGATCAGCGCTCATAGTATTGAGATCCTGTTGATGTGCGGCAGAGTTGATGGCAATGACCCAAAGAAGGTCATCATCTGTCATAGCACTGGACACTACAATATGATCAATAGTCGTTCCGTTTTTCTCGTACTCTGCGGCAATACCTGTCACGACGGAGTCAATCTGCGCTCCCTCAAAATTACCAAGTGTCATGTACACGCCGCCAAGTGTCATGGCTTGCTGCGTCATCTGTATGACGGTATCAGTGCCCGAGGAATTGTAACCGAAAAAAATATTGGGAAGTGCCGTAAAAATCACCATAGGCACCACAATGAAGACGACAAGTACAGCAATCAGGACTTTTAAGAGAAGTGGAAACACTTCTCTGGCCGTGGCAGCTGCGGCTCCATGCACACCGGATGCCGCAACCGCCTGCATAATACGTTTGGCAGCCCTCGCAGCATGGGCAAAATCTACCGCTGTTTGAAGCCCTGAGCGGGATTTATCATTTTCGTTCATGCTTTTCCCTCCGCTGTTTTCTGCTACTTGAGGATATCTCTTTGCTATTTTTTGCGCTGCCCTTAATAAGGGTGGAAGGCATTAAGACGCCCTTTGATGCCGCGGTGCGATTTCCTGTTGTTGGCCGCGTCAGCATCCCTTGAGAGGCATCCGTTCTATTTCCTGCGGGGTCGGGGCGCTGAGCGGAAAACATTCCTTTTGCCGAAGGCTCATTTCGAATCCCAATCGGTCGCGCTTCCTGCCGGGCCGGGTTGTTATTGGACTTCCGTGTTTGATTAGGAGGAACATTACTACCCTGTGGGATATTCCTGTCAGGCCGTGAACCGGCGATAGGCCCTTGAGTAGTTGAGGCAGGATGTGCTGCTCGTCCACTTGAACTGCGTGCCGATTCAACGACGGAGGATGGTGCATGCTGTGTGGGCGATGTTCCTGCGTGGCCGGAGCGAATTGCTTCCGGTTTCTGCTCGCCGACACCTCGACAAGATGGACGCTGCGTGTAACGTGTTCCCATCCCGAAAGGCTGTGACGAGTACTGGCCGCTGACCGCGGGCGAGGATGCGATTCCTGCGCCGCCGGGCGACGGTCTCTGCGCCGCGGCCGGAACTGCGTGATCAATGGACTGTGCCGCTGCATTTTCCGTCTGTTCAGGCCGTTGTGCATAGCGGTCATTCACCTTGCTCCGCACACCCTGCATATTTGCCTGAGTCATACGCGTAGACATGGGCGCAGGTGATCTTCCTGCCATCTCGTGCTGTGAGGCGTTTCCTGATAAGGAGTGCTGAGCAGAATTAGCTGTTCGGATAGAAGCCGTCACATTGCTTTGCTCTCTTACCGTCGAAGTAGTCTTGTTACCCAATGTATCATTCCCAGCGGCGGGTGTTTGCGCATTGGACGGAGAAACGCGATCTACAGAGGTCACATAAGCAGGCGCTCTCCGCATTCCAGATGGCACAGAGCTCTTTCTTGCTTCCGATCCTCTAAATGCTGCCTGCCGGATTGAAGAAGTATTCTGCATTGAAGAACTTGAGAAATGTTCCTGCGTGGCCGTCTGTGCTCCGCCTGATTGAACGCTTTCACGCTGAGAAACAAAGCCTTGTCCCTCCGCCCCCTGCGAAGTATTCTGTTGCTGCGAGGCTTGATAAGTCTGATAACTTGCAGTATGACCGGCAGCATTGTGCGCTCCGGACGGACCGCCGCCTATACGCGGCCCTCCTGTGGTCAAACTGGACGCAGCTCCTCTGTTGCCTTTTCCGGTGGATTTGCCGATGGTCTTGGTAATATGAGATGTAGCGGAACGCATGACCAAATAGGTCAACGTGCCAGGGAACCCCCGACCAAGAGAGTCACCGGTGATGGCAGGGTTCAGCCCGATACGGGTAATGATAGCATCCGCTTTCCTGGCAACCTTTACAATCGTCAAAACCAGAACGATCCACGGAATTATATCGAGGCCGCTTGGTACATTAGACAAGACGGAGAGCAGCATCTTAAAAAAGATGACATTCGTCACCATCAGCGTACACATACTTCCGAACATCCGGCACCAGCCCACGAATATCTCTGACGTACTTTTGCTGCCCCCCATTGCAAATGCCAGCGGTGCTGTCATCGTAAGCACTGCAAGGATCACATATCTCTCCGCAATTTCCAGCAAAAGCCTGAATACCTTAAGCATGATAATCAGGCCAAAGATGATCACCAGCAGCCAAGCCGCACCGAGAGAACCGAACACTCCTTCGTCCACAAGCGTCACGTTGATGGCATCAGGTATCTCTAAAAGCTCTATGATTCTTGCAGTGAGGCTTAGTCCCACTTCGCAGATCTGCGGACTCGCCATCAGCAGGAAGGCAAACACAAAGGTTCTGGTAAATAATAGTTTCGGGTCTTCTCCTTCAAAGCCGAGGCCGACTGCCATACTTTTGAGGGCTTGAAAGACAAGATTGCCTATCAGGAGCGCCCAGCCAACGGCCAGAAGCACCTGTGCGATGCTGACCATCACGGGGACATGACTTTTCATGTACGCATAATCCATGCTCATGATGTCCAGCAGCGATGATGAAAAATACTCCCAGCACTCCAGCGCAAGCCCATAAGCCCACTCCATGAATCCTTGGAAAATCAGCTCAAGCAATGTGGACACCTCCTTTTGCCGGAGCTATCTCTACTTTTACGGGGTCAGTGTCGCAAGGCCGTTGAACAGCGGCGCAACATATGCAATGAATGCGCCGATGCCGTTGATGATTGCCCAGGCGATCCAGATGCGTTTGAGCCAGTCCCACGCCTGATCGACTTTGTGCTGGTTATTGGAAAGCTTTGCGCCGATCACCGCAACAGCGGACATCAGCCCTGCCAGAACCGTGCTGACACCGACAATTTTCCCGTAAACATCTACGATGATGTTATTGGCTACTGTCCACATATCATCCACGGCAAAGGCGCTGACAATCATCATGGGCATAGTCAACGTGAGGGTCATACAAGTTAAATAGAAATGGTAAATTCTTTTCATAAGGTTCTCCTTGGAACTAAGGCGATAAACTGGGTTTCCAGTCATTTTCCTCGAGCATCTTGAAATAATGATAGGTCTCAGGCGCAGCGTTTTGCAGCATTGCCATCTTTTTGCCATCACCGCGATTTTTGATCCAGTACACAAAGCAATCCGCAAAATATTCCTGCGCGTCGGTAAGCGCATATGTACGGAGGAGCGATGCTGCCGATGCAGACTCTCTTTGATAAAAGCCCTTCGTCCGGGAAGGAAAGCCCATCATTCCATCGAGGAAGTGTCCAAATTCGTGAATGGTGGACTCCGCTGAGGATATGATGATTTTACGGCCTTCATAGATGGTCGCCCCGGTGCAGCCAAGATCATATTTTTTGCTCAGCTTTGCAAGGTAATCGAAATCGATAACATACTGCCAGCCCTTTTCGGCAAATGACTGCATCATTGATTCGGGAATTTTTTGAATCTCCAACAAGTAGTTGTTCAAAGCGACGCCCGCTTTGTTGTCCAGAGGTATGTTATCTAACATAGGCGGCGGCACAACAGCAAACGTCTTGGTCAGCAGCGCATAAAGAAGCTCCGCAGCCTCTCCTCGTGTGATGATTTCTGTCCCGTCGCATGTCTCTTCGCACAGGCCAAAATCCGCAGCAGCGCGAAGAACTTCGCTCTGTTGGGACAGCTTGCCCACGTTCGGGTAGAGCTGTAAACTGTAAAGGTCAACACCAAAGGCGGCAAAGCCGCTTTTGTAGATGGCATAGCGGCAAAGGTCAGAATCCGGTGCCGTAATAGCTGTCATCTCCAGCCATCCATCTGAGTAGCCCTGCCGAATGCAGTCATCATCATAATTAAGCGGGTCAGCGTCGCCCAATGCGCGGCAGAGCATCGTTGCCCACTGGCGCACGGTAACAGGTGCATCCGGTACGTATCGACCATTTCCTTCACCGCAAACGATGCCGCGTTCGGCGAGATAGAATATGCTTTCATGGAACGGTGAATCATTCGGGACATCAGAAAAGGTGTCGAAAGCGGCACGCGAGAAAGTGGACAGTGATATACTGATAAGCACTATCATGAGCACAGTAATAAATCCTTTGTTTGGTTTCATTGGTCATCTCCTCATGCTCTAAGAAAGAGTAATGTCTCTCTGCCATTTTTGCCGCCTACATCTTTCCTTGAAATTACGACCGCTGTCTGCTATAATCGACACCATGTGAGGTGAGAATTTTGGTTTTTACGAGCGAAGAGATCGCAATGATTGACGGCATAATCGAGACTCTTTTCTCCGGAGCAAATGTCTCCGCAGACGTTCGCGACGCATATCTGCTGGTACATCGTCACCTTACAGAAGATGCCTTAGAGGTAAAAGACTTCAAGCGCATCGCGAATGCCATGGAATTTGCAATGAAGAATCAGTTCTGTGATTCCTGTAGCAGAGAGAGTCAGCGTGTTTTGACAAGCGTCCTTATCAAGGCAACCACCGCCTCTTGAACCGCTTGTATCAGCGAATTAGTTAGGGCAGCGATAGTTTTTCTATCGCTGCCCTTTATCGTTTTTAGTAGCCGGTTTTAGGAAGAATAGGTTTCCTGACGGGAGTGAGATTGCGTACAATGGTAATCCAACTTGCATTAGCGGACTGCCAAGTCTCTCCAAATTTTCCGCCGGCATCAGCTCGGTTTGTCACATAGTATTTATTTGCTGTTCTCGGGTTAACAGATACCATGAGAGTCGGCTTTGTCACACTCTGAAACCCAGAGGGGACAGTTCCAAAATCGAAGTAAATATCTGTCACGACTTCGCCGGCCATAATCTGCAAACCACTTAGGCCAAAGGAGTAATTATTGGTGCTGAGAAGATTGCTGGCCAACACGCGATAATCGTTGTAGTTGGTTTTATAAAGGATTCGGTAAGTGAGCCGTGCATTATAGGTTCCGGTAGTCAAAGCAGACACGGTCGTTACATCATAAGGAATCTTGTCATGGAAGTAGAAATTCTGCAAATCCACATTAGAGGTGTTAGCGATTGTAAAGCGGTAGGACATTTTACTGCCCGCCAGTACTTCTTTGATTCCGGTCTTCGTCAGTGTAACTCCCAGCTCAGCAGGCTTATTATAAGCCGCCAGCTTAATGATCTGTCCCGCGTATTCGAGCGTTACATCAAAGGTTTCGGCAGACACCTGATAGTACGCTGGCGCAGATACCTCTCGGATGAGATAACGGCCTAATGGGAGCGGTTTGGAAGCCGCAACGCCTCTCGCATCGGTGGTAATATAATCTACTACCTTACCGCTGCGCTCGCGGACAATTTCAAAGGTTGCCCCTTTAAGCGTAACGCCACCAGCCTGACCGGTAATAGCATTGGACTCAGCAGCATACTTGGTAATCTGAATTTGACCAGTAACAGCAGTATTCTCCCACTCGATGGTGCTGGTTTTGCCAGCTTCCACATAAACGGTTTTATACTGCTTGTCAAGGATATAACCGTCCGCCGCTTCCAGTTCACGGATATAGTATTTTCCTGCGGTCAGTTCTTTATCAACATAGGCATATCCGTCCTGATCCGTTGTGACCTCCATGATGGGGTTCCTGCCGGAAGCGTAGATAACGAAGGTAACGCCATAGATGCCATCGCCGGTGTTGGCGTCGATCTTGTGGATGAGGATGGAACAGGCCTTGCGATTGGTGATCTCCAACGTGGCCGTCTGACCGTCCTTGACTTCAATACGGTGCGGTGTAGTATCCAGCAGGTAGCCAGACGCAGCCTTCAGCTCCGTCACGGTGTACCAGCCGCTTTCGGCTTCGGGGAGATAGATGATGCCATCGCTGTCCGTTGTATAGGCACCGATGATCTCACCATTCATCTTGCGGATCTCGAATTTGACCCCGGCGATACGCTTTCCGCTGTCTTTGTCGCTCTTGATGATCTGCAACCCGCCCACAGGCGTGTTGTAAAAATAAAGCGTCTGCGTGTCGTTGGGATTGACCACAACAGTCTGCGTGCGAGTGTTTTCATCAATGGTGTAACCGGGGATCGATTTCACCTCCGTCGCTACTATGGTGCCGGAGATGCCGGAAATGGAGATTTTACCCGCCTTATCCGTCCAGTACAGGCCGGTGGAGGACAGCGTGCCGCCCTCGGCATCTACATAGGAACCGTCTGCGTAGACGATCTTGAACTGTACGCCCTCCAGAGGTTCTTTTGTAACGGAGTCCTGCTTCACGATGATGAGATTGCCCTTTGGCTGATTGCGGAACTCCACCGTGACAACTTCATTGGACTTGACCTTGACTGTCTGAGGCGTATCATCCAACAAATAGCCGTCCTTTGCGCGGGTTTCCTTGATGATAAGCGTGGTGCCGGGGGCGATGTCCGTAATGGTGAACGTGCCTGCGCTGTCCGTCACGAACTTGCCGTTGGAGTTTCCGATGAGATTGCCGTCGGAATCCGTGACAAGGAACTCCACGTCAGAGATGGGAGCGTTCGTCACAGCGTCAACCTTTTTCACAAGCACGCCGCCCTTGGGCTGGTTGCGGAACTCCAGCGTCATGACAGAGTTGCGCTTGATCTTGATGCTCTGCGGGGTATCGTCCAGAATGTAGCCGCCTTTTGCCCGCACCTCTTTTGCGATGACCGTCATGCCGGGCGTCAGGCCGTCAATGCGGATGGTGCCTGCGCTGTCGGTCACATATTTACCGTTGGCGTTGCCGATCACGCTGCCATCCGAGTCGGTCACAAGGAACTCTACATCGGAAATGGGTGCGCCGGTCACGGCGTCCTTTTTCACGACAAGCAGCGAGCCCATCTTATCGTTGCCAAAGGTCACGGTGATGACATCCTGATCTTTACCGGAGAGATAGACCGTTTCCGTGGCGTCGGTGATCACATACCCGTCCGGCGCGGAGATCTCTTCGCAGACATAAGTGCCTGCCTTGAGACCGGTCACGACGATGGTTCCATTGCTCGAAGTGCGGTACTCGCCGATAACTGTCCCACCCGTACCGGAGGTGCCGCCAAGGTAGCGGATGCGGAACCATGCACCTTCCAACGGCTGACCGCTCTCACTGTCCACCTTGCGGATGATGATGGCGGAAAGGGGCGTGTTCTCAAAGGTCAGGACTTTGCTCTCACCACCGGAGATGAAGCATTCCTGCGTGGCAGGCTCCTTGATGGCGTACCCGGACGCCGGTTCCAATTCCGTTACTTTGTACCAGCCATCCTTGATCTCAGGAAGAATGATTTTTCCGCTTGCGTCAGAAAAGTAAGTGCCGAGGTCGTTGAGCTCACCGGTGTCGGTATGGTTGCTGCCATACCAGATCTGGAACTTGGCACCCTTGACGGGATCACCGGTGACGCTATCCAACTTGCGGATCTCCAGACTGGGCTTGAGGGCGTTGAAGAAGGTGACGGTAGATGTCTCGCCGGGCTTCAACGCCACTTCCTGCGGGATGGGGCAGAGAATGACATGGTTTGGAACATTGATCTCCGTTACTTTGAATGTGCCAACAGGAACAGAGTCGAGGAAAATCCGCCCATGGTTATCGGTCGTGGCGCTGGTGGAAAAGCTGCCGTCGATCTGCTCGATGCGGTAGGTCACGCCCTCGATAGGCTCTCCGTTGGCGATGTTCTTCTTGACAATTTCAAGACCGGGCTTTTCATAGTCAACGAAAGTGACCTCGGAGGTTTTGCCGGGGCGCAGCGCCACGGTCTGCTCGGTATTGGTTACGATGTACGGCTCGGGAACGGATTCCTCACGCACAACATAGACACCGGCAGGAATGGCCGAGAGCGTTGCGGAACCGTCCGTCCCGGTCGTGACGGAGGTGGAATAGCTGCCGGTAACGGACTTAATGGAAAACACCGTGCCGGCAATTGGTTTGCCACTCATGGCGTCGCGCTTGATGATCTTCATATCGGGCAGCTCATAATTAGTCGCCGCAACGCTGTATTCGCGGTCACCTTCGGAAACATCTACATAAACACTTTTGGGCGTGGGATCAACACAGAAGCCGTCCGGTGCAGCTGTTTCTACGAAGCTCCAAAGGCCGGTGGCGGCATCCTCAACATAGATCTCGCCCTGCGCATTGGTGATGTCGCTGCCAACGATCTGCCCGTTGAAATAGATGCTGAAACGTGCACCGGCGAGACCGGTTGTGGTTCCACCAGCAGTTTTTTTCAGCACGATCTTGCCAACGCCTGCAGGCGGTGCAGGTTCTTCTCCGCCGCCTCCGGGCTTATCCTGAGTGACCAGTTTGCGGGGACCATAATAATTGAAGAATGACTGATTTTTGCGATTGCTGGAAATTGCGTATACCGCCCATTTTGCACTCTGGTCCTCCACAATGGATGCAGACTTACCCTGTGCAGTGTACTCTTCAATCTGGCGCTGGAGCTCGGCGTCCTCCTGTGCTTTCTGCTCCAGAAGCCAGTCGATGAGGCTCAGATACAGATCATAGGTGTCGGCGTTGGCATAGCCACCCGCATCGCCGTCTCCACCGGGCTCGCCTTTATAGCTTTGGTGATCCCACACATACGTCT
>ERZ779890.153-NODE-153-length-77629-cov-24.630881_pt1 | contig 77629 bp, 58 predicted proteins | sample MGYA00511553_ERZ779890 | MGnify/ENA primary metagenome ERZ779890 (study PRJEB29588, sample SAMEA2152064) | human gut metagenome | biome: human gut; feature: human-associated habitat; material: faeces | place: Denmark | collected 2008/2010 ... | reverse complement strand
TCCGCTGACGGACGGAGAGCCCCCAGGCGGCGAACAGACCGATATAGATAAAGCTGCGCAGATAGGAAAACAGCATCGGGTAAAAGTCGCCCCTGCCTATTATGCGAAAAGCGTATGCCGAAACGACGGCGAGTATGATAATACAGCCGTTGAACAGTTCTTTTTTGCGCCTGTGCGTCAATCCCGCCGCCCCTTTCCGCTTAAAATATGCCCTCTCAAAGCGCATTATAGCATAAACCCCGCACTTTCTCAACCGATTTCGGTAGGTATTTGAAAATTATCATCACGGCGCGGCTTCACGGCTATATTATATAAGGAAAATTTACATCAAAAAACGGAGTCGATCATGTCGGCTCCGTTTTGTTATGGATAAATATTCTGTTATTTCATCAGCCCTCTGCGTTTGACGCAGTTCTCGAGCTTTATCGCATCATAAACTCCGTCGTCAAAGAGGTCGCAGACGCTCTTGTATTCGTCGAGGCTGAGCGTTTCGAGCGTTTTGCCCGTTTTGATGCAAAGAGCTACCAGCTCGCCCGTGGCTTTATAGGCGTCTCTGAACGGCAGACCCTTTGACACAAGGTAGTCGGCGCAGTCCGTGGCGTTGATGAAGCCGCCCGCCGCAGCCTTTCTCATGTTCTCAGGGAGCGCTTTCATCGTCGATATCATCGGCACGAGGGTCACAAGGCAGATATTCACTGTGTCGAAGGCGTCAAATATCGCGTCCTTATCCTCCTGCATATCCTTGTTGTAGGCGAGAGGCAGACCCTTCATCACGGTCAGCAGGGTCATCAGGTCGCCGAATACCCTGCCGCTCTTGCCCCTGACAAGTTCGGCGATATCGGGATTTTTCTTCTGCGGCATGATGCTCGAGCCGGTCGAGAATGCGTCGTCAAGCTCGACAAATTTGAATTCCCACGAGCACCAAAGGATTATCTCCTCGCACAGTCTCGAGAGATGCACCATCACAAGCGACAGCGCTGAGGCAAGCTCGATGCAGAAGTCGCGGTCGGCAACGCCGTCGAGCGTGCTTGCGGTGTAGGAGTCAAAGCCGAGCAGCTCGGCGGTCATGGCTCGGTCGATCGGGTAGGTCGTGCCCGCAAGGGCGCCGCTGCCGAGAGGGGAGGAATTCATGCGCTTTTTGGCGTCCTCAAGCCTGCCGAGGTCGCGGGAGAGCATCTCGGTGTAGGCAAAAAGATGAGTTTTGAAGGTTATCGGCTGGGCACGCTGCAAATGGGTGTAGCCCGGCATTATCGCGTCGGCGTATTCGTCTCCCTTTGCGGCGAGGGCGGCTATAAGCTCCTTGACGAGCGAAAGGGTCTTGTCGCATTCGTCGCGCAGATAAAGGCGCACATCGAGGGCGACCTGGTCGTTACGGCTCCTGCCCGTATGCAGGCGCTTGCCCGCGTCGCCGATGCGCTCGGTCAGGGTCTGCTCGATAAAGGTGTGGATATCCTCGGCGTTCGGGTCGATGGCAAGTGTGCCGTCCGCTATCTCGGCTTTTATCTTTGCAAGCTCGGCGGCTATGGCGGCGCCGTCCCCGGCGGGGATTATCCCCTTTGCGGCGAGCATGGTCACATGGGCGATGCTGCCCTCGATATCCTGAGCGTACATCCTGGAATCCGTCGCAATGGATGAATTGAAGTCGTTGGTCTTTTTATCCGCTTCCTTTGAGAAGCGCCCTGCCCAGAGTTTCATGATTTTTTCCTCCGTATACAAACCGAGGCGGTTGAAAGTAACCGCCCCGATATGGTGAATTTTATTTATTGTTGCGCTCGGCTTCAAGTATAGCCTTGACCTTGATGGGCAGGCCGAAGAGGTTGATGAAGCCCGCGGAATCCTTCTGATTGTAAACGTCGTCGGCGTCGAAGGTGGCGAAATCCTCGCTGTAGAGAGTGTAGGGGGAGGTAACGCCCGCGTTGATGATGTTGCCCTTATAGAGCTTGACCTTTACGTCGCCAGTGACGGTCTGCTGAGTGCTGCTCACAAAGGCGGAGAGCGCCTCCCTGAGCGGAGTGTACCACTGGCCGAAGTAGACGAGCTCGGCGAAGCGGTGAGCCACAAGCTCTTTATAGTGCATGGTGTCCCTGTCAAGGGTGATGGTCTCGAGAATGTCGTGCGCCTTATAGAGGATAGCGCCGGCGGGATTCTCATAAACGCCCCTGGACTTCATGCCGACGAGCCTGTTCTCGACAAGGTCGTTGAGGCCTATGCCGTTTTTGCCGCCGACTTCGTTAAGGTATTCGATAAGCTCAACGCCGCCCATCTCCTTGCCGTTGACGGCGGTGGGCACGCCCTTCTCAAAGTGAATGGTGAGGTAGGTGTCCTCGTCGGGAGCCATCTCGGGCGAAACGCCCATCTCAAGGAAGCCGGGCTTGTTATATTGTGGCTCGTTTGCGGGGTCCTCAAGGTCGAGACCCTCGTGCGAGAGATGCCAGAGGTTCTTATCCTTGGAGTAGTTGGTCTCACGGTTTATCTTAAGAGGAATGTTGTGCGCCTCGGCGTACTCTATCTCCTCCTCACGGGATTTGATGTTCCAGATCCTCCAGGGGGCGATTATCTCCATCTCGGGGGCAAACGCCTTTATCGCAAGCTCAAACCTTACCTGATCGTTGCCCTTGCCGGTGCAGCCGTGGCAGATAGCGTCAGCGCCCTCGGCCTTGGCGATCTCGACGAGCTTCTTTGCGATTATCGGGCGGGCGAAGGAGGTGCCGAGCAGATATTCCTTCTCATAAACCGCGCCTGCCTGAATGGTGGGGAAGATGTAGTCGCTGACGAATTCATCCTTGAGGTCGGCAACATAGAGCTTTGACGCGCCGGTCTTAATGGCTTTCTCATCAAGTCCGTCAAGCTCGGTGCCCTGACCTACGTCGCCCGATACGGCGATGACCTCGCAGTTGTTGTAATTTTCCTTGAGCCATGGGATGATTATCGACGTGTCAAGTCCGCCGGAATAAGCAAGAACTACTTTTTTGATCTCTTTCATAATAAAAATCTCCGTTTCGTTGGTTTCTATACACCATTATACACTGAATATTCAAAAAATCAAGTGGTTTTTGAATATTTATGCAAGTTTGGCGTATTGACCAAAAAAACGGAGATTTTGAATTCTTAACCGAGCAAAAGTCCTACTTTTTTCTTCGCTTTTGTCAGTGTGCGGTTCGCAATGCGGGCGGCTTTCTCCGCTCCGGCGGCTGCGGTCTGCATGAGATATTCCTTATCTGCCATGAATCTCTTGTAGTTCTCCTGCACGGGGCGCAGCTCCTCGATGACTGCTTCGGCAACCTTAACTTTGAAGTCGCCGTAGCCCTTGCCGTCGAATTCACGCTCGATAGCCTCGTAGTCAAGGCCGGTGCAGCAGGAATAGATAGCCATGAGGTTGTTTATGCCGTCCTTGCCGTCGGCGTATCTGACGACGGCCTCGCTGTCGGTGACGGCGGATTTGAATTTCTTGAGTATAGCGTCGGGGGTGTCAAGCAGCGAAACGGAGGCCTTGGGGTTCGGGTCGCTCTTTGACATCTTCTGAGTGGGGTCCTGCAGGCTCATGACCTTTGCGCCCACCTTGCCGATGAAGGGCTCGGGCAGGGTGAAGGTGTTGCCCCTGAGGGTGTTGAATCTGTCGGCGATATCCCTTGCGATCTCAAGGTGCTGCTTCTGATCGGCGCCCACGGGCACGAAATTCGCCTGATAGAGCAGGATATCCGCAGCCATGAGCACGGGGTAGGCAAAGAGGCCGACGTTGACGTTGCCCGCATTCTTGAGCGATTTCTCCTTGAATTGGGTCATTCTCGAAGCCTCGCCGAACTGCGTGTAGCAGTCGAGTATCCATGCAAGCTCCGCGTGCGCGGGCACCTGACTCTGGATGAATACCACGTTCTTCTCGGGGTCAAGGCCGACGGAGAGCAGTATCGCATACATCTCGAGGGTCTGCTGGCGGAGCTTCGCCGGCTCGGGATGGATGGTCAGAGCGTGGAGGTCGGCGACGGCATAAAGGCAGTCGTAATCCTCGCACATCAGCTTCCAATTCCTGAGTGCGCCGAGGTAGTTGCCGAGGGTGGGTATCGAGGTGGGCTGGATAGCGCTGAGCACTATCGGCTTGCGTTCGGTGTTTTCCATTGTTATCTATTCTCCTTAGCGGTTATTATTCAAAAGACTTTGCTGCCTGTGCGAGCAGGCGGACGCCCTTGACGATATTCTCGTCGGTCGGGGTCGAGAAATTGAGGCGGATATACTGTGATTTTTGGCTCATATCGACCATGAAGGCGTTGCCGGGCACGACGGATACGCCGAGAGCCGAGCTGCGCTTGCAGAATTCAAGCATATCCACGCCGTCCCTTATCTTTGCCCAGACAAAAAGGCCACCCTCGGGTCTGTGATAGGTCAGGAAGCCGCCCAGCTCCTTGTCGAGGCAATCGCAGAGCAGGTTCAGCTTGCGGCGGTAGATAGTCCTGATATGCTCGATGTGCTTCTCAATGTCGCACTCGGTGAGCCACTTGTATACGGTGAGCTGAGAGATGAGCGGGGTGTGGACATCCTGCGTCTGCTTTGCAACGACGAGCTTTGAGACGACCTCTTTCGGAGCGCTCAGGAAGCCGACTCTGATGCCGGGGGCGACTATCTTTGAGAATGAGCCGGAGTAAACGACGAGACCGTCGGTGTCCATGCTCTTTATCGTCGGGATATCCTCGCCCGATACGCGCAGGTCGCCGTAGGGGTTATCCTCTATAATGAGCACGCCGTATTTCTTCGCAAGCTCATACATGCCCTTGCGCTTCTCGAGCGACATTGTCGCGCCGGCGGGGTTTTGGAAGTTGGGGATGGTGTAGATGAATTTAACATTCTTCTCGGTGCTCAGCTTCTGCTCAAGCACGGCAAGGTCGATGCCGTCCTTCTCAACGGGCACGCCGGAGAGGCGGGCGCCGAAGCTTCTGTAGCAGTTGAGCGCGCCGAGGAACGACGGCTCCTCGCAGATAACGCAGTCGCCGTGGTTGAGGAACGCCTGGCTCATAAGGCTCATCACCTGCTGAGCGCCGCTGGTGACTATGACGGCGTCGTTCTCGCTGAAGGCGTCGTAGCGGTCGCGGGCGAGCTTTTTAAGCTCCTCGATGAGGGGGGCGTAGCCTTCGCTCACGCCGTATTGCAGCATGAGGATAGGCTCTGTGTCGACGATTTCTTTTATAATTCGCTGCACATCTGCAACGGGAAAGGCGTCGGGCGCGGGGTTGCCGGCGGCGAGGGGTATGGTGTCGCCGGAGCTTTTGAGTATCTCCCTTATAACTGAGGGCTGGAGATTTGAGAATCCCTCTGAAAACTTATATTCCATATTGATCGTCCTTTCGGAATAAAATGCTGTTTGTTTATCCGTTCCTAATATTTTAGCACATTGCGCCGTATAATCAAGAAAAATTTTATTTTTCGTTGTGCCGTGAGGCTCGGCGTGGTATACTATGGGTATATCATCGCACTCTCGGAGGTTATATATAATGAAAAAGAATTATGACGCCGTGCTTTTTGACTTTGACGGCACTCTCGCCGACACGGGCGAAGGGATATTTGAGAGCGTGCGCTATGCGGTCGAGGCCCTCGGCAAGCCGCCGCTCAGCGAGAAGCAGCTGCGCTCGTTCATCGGTCCGCCGATATACGATTCATTTATGAATATGCTTGACCTTGACCATGATCAGACCGAGTTTGCCGCAATGAAATACCGCGAGAGATACGCCGAGGGCGCAATGTTCAGCCTGCGGCTCTATGACGGTATACCCGAGCTGCTGAAGAAGCTGCGCGAGAGCGGGATAAAGGTCTCGGTCGCAAGCTCTAAGCCCTGCGGCTTCATCGAGCGCATTGTCGGGCATCTCGGTATGCGTGAGGATTTTGATTATATCGCCGCCCCTGCCGGTGACGACAAGCCCGAGTCGAAGTGCGAGCTTATCACGAGGGCGGCAAAGGCTCTCGGCGCGGATAGATCCCGCGTGCTGATGGTCGGCGACCGCAAATTCGACATCAACGGCGCAAACGAAGCGGGCGTTGAGAGCGTCGGAGTGCTCTACGGCTACGCAAAGCCCGACGAATTGCAGAAGGCGGGCGCGACCTATATCGTCGAGACCGCCGCTGAGATCGAAAATATCATTTTCTCCTGAGCTTCATCGCCGCACCGTAGCAGACATAGAAAAGCAAGAAGCTGACCGCGGCGACAAAGAAAACAATGAATTCAGCGCTCCCGAACGTATTTGCGTATGTCGGGGAGCTTATTATTTGCCCGTAGGGGTAGCGTATGGCGTATGCGTTGCCGACGCAGAAGTAGAGAGCGCCGCAGGCGAGGAAATAGAGCGGCAGCGCACGGGCGCAGAATTCATCGGTGCGGCGAGCCACGGGCACGGGCATGCCGCGCATCACGATATTCTTGCGGAATATAATAAGGAATATTATAAATGCGATAACTGAAACACCCGCCGTGACGGCTATGGTGAATATATCCTCTTTCTTCTCGCCGAGCAGCCCTCTTTCGCAAAGATTCTCAAAGAGCCTGACGGAGAGCGGGCGGGCAAGGGTGAGCACAAAGGTGACCGTGAAGGTCAGCAGAGCACTGTATAGGCAGTGCAGATTGCGGCTCTTGAAGGGCTCCTCATAGGTGAATTTGCCCTCGCCGCCTGTGACACTTGCGGGCAGGCAAACGAGCAGCAGCATGACGAAAAATCCGATAAGGAAGCCCGTGCCGTATTCCCACATCGACCATGAGCCGCCCTTGAGGAACGCGGGGGCGTTGACGTCGGCAAAGAAGCCGGAGTCCGAATCAATGACGAGGAAGATATCCGCCGCAGTTATGGAAACGGCGCATATGAAGTCTATCGCAAGCGAAAGCAGCCCCGTTATCTTATCCCTGAATGCGATAAGAGCCGTCAGCGAGCAGGCGAGAGCGCCCGCCGCCTGAGATATGCTCTCGATGCTTGCGAAATAGTTCCTGCCGAAGGGGATCTTTTTAGCCCATGCGATATTGTCGAAGTGCTTGAGATAGGCCGCCATCGGGGTCGCGTCAATGCCCTTGTCGGCAAGCCCCGTTTTGAAGTATTCGACCGCCTGCGGGCTGATGAGGTCGAGTATGTAATGTGCCGCAAACGCCTTGAAGAGTAGCATGACGGCATAGTAAACGGCGATGAGCACGAGGTATCGGCGCACGCCGTATTTTTTCTTTGAGAAGAGGGAGGATATGAACATGGCAAAGAGCGGCATCCAGCCGAAGCCGAGCAGCAGCATTATCCAAAGCCCCGAGAATGGGTTCATCGGCATCACGGAGGCGATCTCCTCGCCCGTAAAGGGCTGAGAGCTGTCGAGATAGCCGCCCATCTGGCAGTTGAGCGTGCCCCAGCCGCTGTTGGTTATGCCGGCAAGGATGACAGCCACGGGTATTGCCTCATAGCTCATCTTTTTTCTGTTGCCGAAAAGGGCAAATATCAGCAGCGTCAGCGTGACAGTGAAGCAAAACATGCCCCACATCGAGCCGAAGCCCGAGTCGCCCCTCACTCGCCACATGAAGCCGCACATGAGCGCAGAGGCGAGGACGGCGAAGCAGCCTGCAGGTGCTCCGAGCTTTCCGTTAGCGCTTCTTTCCACAAAATCAACTCCGTTTCGGGCAAATGCGCCCATTTAAAATTACATATACATTCTATATCATTTTCCTGAGGATTTCAACAGTAAAATCTCAGGCAGACATCAAAGCCGCTTTGTCTGTCATACAATTGAATAAATTTGACTGAGTCTGTCGGATTTTGCATTGACACGGCAGGCGTAAAATACTATAATACGGATGACATACAACAATCCGCAAGGAGGACAACATGAAAAAGCAACTCACGGGCAGGTCTATGTTCCTGTTTTGTCTCGGCGATTTTTCAAGGGCTATATTCAACGGCCTGACCGCCACTTATCTTATGTATATCTTTATCCCGCAGTCCACCTCGTCTCTGCCGCTGCTGCTGCCCTACGGGGCGCTGACCTTTGCGGCTATCAGAGGCGTGGGAGTCATCTTTGACGCCCTCATCGACCCGTTCATCGCCTCAAAGAGCGATAACTGCAAGCACCGCCTCGGCGCGAGAGTGCCGTTCCTGCGCTATGCTTCGCTGCCGATGGCGCTTTTCGCCGTGCTGATGGTATTCATGCCGGTGAATTCACAGAGCTGGATAAACGCCGTGTGGCTGCTCGCGATGCTGCTGCTCTATAATTTTTTCTCCTCGCTCTTCCTTGTGCCGTATTACGCCCTGATAGCCGAGCTTGTCACGGATACCAAGCGCCGTGTGTTTTTCAGCACGATAAATACCCTGCTCTTTGTGCTCGGCAGCGCCGTGATATATGTCACGCCTATAATCAAGAATGCGCTGCTCTCGGCCGGTATGAGCGAGATCGCCGCGTGGCGCTGCGCCTTCCTTGTATTCGGCATCGTCGGCGGAGCCTGCGCCTTTATCTCATCCTTCAGCATCAAGGAGGATGAATATGTGGAGCGCTCGGCGGGCTATGTGCCGCTGATCGAATCACTCAAGGCAACCTTCCGCTATAAAAATTTCGTTATCCTGCTTGTCGGCTATATGCTCATGTGGATAGCGTTCTCGTTCTTTAATTCAACGCTCATGTATTATGTCACCATGCTGCTCGGACTCAGCGACAGCTACGCCGTCATAATAATGGCTATCGCAATGATAGTGGGCGTGCTCTCATACCCGCTCGTCAATATCCTTGCCAAAAAAGTGGGCAAGAAGCCGCTGCTCATCGGCGCGTGCATAGCTTATGTCATTATCTATCTCGGCATTTACTTCTCTGCCGCCGTGATAAATGCGATAGGCGCCCTCGCAACGGGCATTCTTATCGGCGCGCTGATAGGCTTCCCGATATCAATCACTAATATCATCCCTGTCGCCGCGTTCTCCGACCTCGCCCAGTATGACACCATTAAAACGGGCGAAAACAGGGCGGCAATGTTCGTCGCCTCGCGCAACCTGCTGCATCAGCTCAGTCAGGCGATAGTGCTCTTTATCGTGCCGCTGACGATAACCGGCTCTGTGGTCGAGGGCAGCGCCAACTACGAGGGCGTGCGGACTACGGCGCTGATAGCCGCGGGCTTCATAGCGGCGGCGCTGGTATTCTATGTCTTCTATGAGGATAAAAAGATAACGGGCGTTATCGACGAATACAACGCGACTCACAAATGATATTTAAGCTGCCGCTTGTCGGCAGCTTTTTTGTATTCTTTACTTTTCTGCGGATATCTGATATAATAGCCCTGTATTTTATCGGCAGGAGGGCGTTATGGACGGTACAAGGCATGAATATCTCGGCGGCGGCATCACTGCCGTTGTCTCCGAGGCGCATTCGTTCGGCACAGACGCGGTGCTGCTCGCTCATTTCGCTTCTCCCGGCAAGTGGGCTGTTTGCTGCGACCTCGGCTCGGGCTGCGGGATAATCCCGCTGCTCTGGTGCAGGCATGAGGGCGGCAGGATAACCGCCGTCGAGCTTCAGCCCCTCGGCGTGAAGCAAATAGAGGAGGCGATAGAGCTGAATTCCCTCTCCGACCGCCTGACCGCCGTGAATGCCGACCTGCGTGACTTGAAGGGCAGGGTGCTGTTCGGATGCTTCGACCTTGTGACGATGAATCCGCCTTATAAAGCGAGCGGGGCGGGCATCGAGAGCAGCTCCGCACCCGACAAGATAGCCCGCCATGAGACTATGTGCTCGCTCTCCGAGGTCTGCGCCGTCGCGGCAAAGCTGCTGAATTTCGGCGGCAGATTCTGCGTATGCATCAGGCCCGAGCGGCTGTGTGAATTATTCTGCGAGATGCGCTCCGCGGGGGTCGAGCCGAAGCGGCTGCGGCTCGTCGCAAAGTGCCCGGGCAAAGCCCCGTGGCTCGTGCTCGTGGAGGGTCGCCGAGGCGGCAAAAGCGGCATGACCGTCATGCCCGACCTGTTCGTCCACGGCGGGGACGGCGGCTATTCCGCCGAGATGAAAGAGATTTACGGCGATTATCTGCCGGAGAACAGAGGTGAAGGCAATTGAGCGGAACTTTGTATGTGGTCGGCACCCCGATAGGCAATCTCGGCGATATCTCGCCCCGTGCGCTTGAGACGCTTGAGAATTGCGACTTTGTCACCGCCGAGGATACCCGCGTGTCGCTAAAGCTGCTAAACCACTTCGGCATAAAGAAGCCGATGATAAGCTACTTTGAGCACAATAAATTTGAGAAAGGCCCTGTTATCGCCGCCAGGCTGCTGGCAGGAGAGAGCTGCTGCATCGTGACGGATGCGGGTATGCCCGCTATCTCCGACCCCGGCGAGGATCTCGTGCGCCTTTGCCATGAGCGGGGGATAAAGGTCGAGGCCGTCCCCGGCCCGTGCGCCTTTGCGACCGCGCTTGCCGTGTCGGGTATGCCGTCAAGGCGGTTTTCGTTCGAGGGCTTCCTGCCCGCCGACAAAAACGACCGCCGCCGCTGTATCGAGAAGCTGGCGGGCGACGAACATACGCTGATATTCTATGAAGCGCCCCACAAGCTCGCCGCCGCGCTTGCGGATCTCGCCGCGATACTCGGCGACAGGCGGCTTGCGATAGTCCGTGAGCTTACCAAAATTCACGAGCAGGTGATATTGACCACCCTTTGCGCCGCAGCGGAGAAATACTCCGCCGAGGAGCTTAAAGGCGAGATAGTGCTGATAATCGACGGCGCGCCCGAGACTTCGGACGAGCCTATGACTCTCGATGAGGCCGTCGAGTTTGCCCGCAGGCTCGTTGAGGGCGGCGAGAGCAAGACGAACGCCGCGAAGCTCGCCGCAAAGGAGTCGGGTATCAAAAAGGGAGATATATATAGGGCGCTGGTCTGACCGGCGTGAAAGGAGCACAAAATGGCAGAGTATTTTGCATCCCATCCGTATGTAGTCGCGATCCTCGTCGCGCTTGCGCTGCTGACGGCATTCGTCTGCGTCAAGGCAGCTCAGGCGAGCGCCAAAAGGCACGCTGAGAATGAAAAGATAATAAACAAACTCAAGGAGGATAACCGCCTGCGAAATAAATTCGCCGTCCTTACTCGGCAGCTTATCGACAGCTCCGAGCCGACTGAGCTTTTTAAGGGCGTTGCGCTGAATCTCGACAGGCAGATATCCGACGCCGAGGATATGGAGCAGGCGTTCGCCGCCCTGAATCAGGAGCAGCGCGAGATCTATGCGCTCTGCTATGTCGCTGAGGACGGCAGGGAACGCCTGAGCGATTTCTTCGCCGCGAACGGCAGCCCGCTGACGGATACGGCTCTTGAAGCGGTCAAAAAGCTGCTGCCCGCCGCCGCAGAGCCGTTCGGCAAAGAATTCCTCGCCTTTGACGGCAACGACGAGACGACATCATTCGTGCAGAGCGACATCGAGCAGTGGGATCTGGATTTCGCCGCCGTTATCGCCGCCTCTCCGATAGAGCAGGTCGGCGGAGCTTATATTGCCGCCAACGCCGACAAATTCATCTGAATAAACCGCCTTCCGCATTTCCATAATATAGCGGGAGGCGATTTTTATGCAATTCAAAGGAAGCAAAACGGAGGCTAACCTCATGGCGGCGTTTGCGGGCGAATCTCAGGCGAGGACGCGATACGATATCTACGCCTCGCAGGCAAAGGCGGACGGCTATGAGCAGATAGCCGCAATATTCACCGAGACGGCGAGCAACGAAAAGGAGCACGCCGAGATATGGTTCAAGCGCCTGCACGGCGATTCAGTGCCCGGCACGGCGGCAAATCTGCTTGACGCTGCGGCGGGCGAGAACTATGAGTGGACGGAAATGTATAAGGAATTCGAGCAGACTGCCGAGCAGGAGGGCTTCACCGAGCTTGCGATACTTTTCAGGATGGTCGGCAGCATTGAAAAATCACACGAGGAGCGCTTCAGACGGCTCAGCGGCAACCTGCAAAAGGGCATCGTCTTTGCCCGCAGCGGCGAGACTGTCTGGCTCTGCCGCAACTGCGGATATCTCCATGTCTCCTCCGAGCCGCCGCAGCTTTGCCCCGTATGCAAGCACCCACGCTCGTTCTTTGAAATTAAAGCGGATAACTATTGAGTATAAACCTACAATGTAAATGGTTAAAAATAGTTACAAAACGCTTATTTTTCAAATTCGGAATATTTTTTGACTTTCGGAGTGCTATAATCGGCTACGGTAAGAAATATAAGGAGGGACGGTAAAAATGAAGACTTCAAAAGTAATTCTTGCTTTGACGGCGCTTGTGCTTGCGGCTGCAATGCTGCTCTCGGCCTGCGGCGTTAAGGACGACAGCAAAACGACCGCTGCCGGCACTTCATCGGCAGGCGAACCCGCAATGACAGAGGAGCCGGCTACCGAGGAGCCGACCACGGCAAAGCCGAAATATTCGCCGAGCGACAAGCTCATAGCGCTCACCTTTGACGACGGACCGAGAAGCTCGACCACAAACCGTGTGCTCGACCTGCTTGAGCAGAACGGCGGCGTTGCGACCTTCTTCCTCGTCGGCTACAATATCCCCGATAATGCCGAGGTCATCAAGAGAGCCGCCGCGATGGGCTGCTCCATCGGCAATCATACAAAGGATCATAAGATCCTCACCAAGTGCAGCGCCGATACGATCAAGGCGCAGGTGAACGGCGTCAATTCGCTGCTGCGCGACATGGGCGTTGAGCCCACGCTCTTCCGTGCACCCGGCGGCGCATTCAAGGGAATAAAGGATCAGATAGGCATGCCCCTCATCCAGTGGTCGATAGACACCGAGGATTGGAAGTATAAGGACGCGTCGCATAAGGGCAGGAGCGCCGAGGAGCGCACCGCCGACCTCAACAGGATAGCCGACATGGTATTCTCGCAGGCAAAGGGCGGCAGCATAGTCCTCATGCACGATATCTATGATTTCACCGCAGACCTCTGTGAGATAGTCATCCCCGGCCTCGTCGAGAGGGGATTCAAGCTCGTCACGGTCGATCAGCTCTTTGAGGCATACGGCGAGAAGCTCGAGAACGGCGTTGTCTACTACAGCGCAAAACTCCCCGAGCCCTCCGCCCGCCCCGCAAGCGCGGAGCCGATAGCCACGGGCAAATACACCGTGTCGACGAGCGGCAGCGTGCTCAATATGAGGGTCAGCCCCGACGCGGACAGCCAGGTGCTTGAGAAAATACCCAACGGCACGATAGTCGAGGTCACGAAATCCGTGCTCGGCTGGGCTTATGTCACATATAATTCGGCTCAGGGCTGGGTCAGCTCGGCATATCTTGTTTAGTAAGAACTTTAAGGCGGTCGGTGAAACGGCCGCCTTTATTCTTTAAAAAAGTTGATATTCCTATTGACATTTTGAATTGCCTGTGATAAAATAGCTTGCGTTCCAAATCCTGCGGGTGTAGTTCAATGGTAGAATCCCAGCCTTCCAAGCTGGTTGTGTGGGTTCGATTCCCATCACCCGCTCCAAGATTCAGGAATCATATGCGCTTGTAGCTCAGCCGGATAGAGCAACTGCCTTCTAAGCAGTGGGTCAGGGGTTCGAGTCCCTTCAAGCGCGCCATGGCTGCGATCTCGCAGCCTGTATTTGGTGGCTGTAGCTCAGCTGGTTAGAGTGCCAGGTTGTGGCCCTGGAGGTCGTGGGTTCGAATCCCATCAGCCACCCCATTTAAAGAGCAGTACGCAAAGCCACGGCTTTGCGTATTTTAATATAACGATATTTTGGGGCGTAGCCAAGCGGTAAGGCACGGGACTTTGACTCCCGCATTCGCTGGTCCGAATCCAGCCGTCCCAGCCAGAAAAAAGCACTTGCATTCGCGAGTGCTTTTTTCAACGAATCGCACCTCGAAGGTGCGATTCGCTTCATGCGAGCGCAGCGAGTGATTCACTGGAACCGCAGGTTTCCGCTTAATGTTTGCCGACGGCAAATGCTTCATTAAATGGACTGTAAATCATAATTACAGCCAAAACCAGCAAAAATAATCCTACAACAGAAAATTAACGCGCTCTCAACCGCCGGTTGAGGCAAAATTCAACCGACCGTTTAGTTGAACAACCATCGGATAATTGACTGCCGCCGTTTTGAGGTGATACAATCAAGTCGCCAAAACGAAAGGAGGCAGTTAATTTGTTTAACAGCAAAAAAGAATTGACAAGCACGGAGGTGTCCTCGATGAAGATCGGCAGCAATATTGCCGCATTGAGAAAGGAAAAAGGAATAACGCAGGAGGAGCTTGCAAATGCCCTCGGCGTGTCGGCTCAGGCGGTCTCGAAATGGGAGAATAACAGCTCCTGCCCCGACGTTTCGCTGCTCACGGTTATTGCGGATTATTTCGGAGTCACGGTCGACGCACTCCTGCGCTCGGGCGCGGAGGAGATAACGCGCGCCGACACGCCCTCGACCGATAATAATGTTGCTGCGGTGCGCGGCGGCAAGCGGAATGTCCGCATAAAGGTCACACAGCCGAACGGCAAGGAAACAAATGTAAAAGTACCGTTCGGAGTCGTGAAAATGGGGCTGCGGGTCGGCAATGTGTTCGGCCTGCAAAGGGATGCCGCGGATAAGATCGGCGCCCTGCTCGACGACCCCGCAGCGGCGGCGGATATCCTCAGTATTGACGGCGAAAACGGCGAGCACGTCACAATAAGCATCGAATAAGGATCTTGAATCCCGCGTTTTAAAGGCTCCCTTTACACAGGGGAGGCAAGTGCAATTTTTTGGCGCATATTTTGTGGGACGGCGTCCTCGACGTCCCACAAAATAATCCCAATGTGGAATTATCCTCGTATGGGCGAACTGTGTTCAATTTACATTACGGTTTTGCTTGCGGGATGCCGAGGACGTCATCCCCTACGATTGGATTGCGGTTGTTTCGTTATATATTCAGCAGGATTTTGACTTGAACATCTACCGGACAATCCTCAGTCACTCCGTGACAGCTCCTTTCAAAAGGAGCCCATAATTAGAAGCAAGCGTTGTAGAACAAACCCGCGCCCGCGGATCGCCAGATAAAAAATAGCACCGTGCTATCTGCTATAGTGGCCTCCTTGGAGAAGGAGGTGGCACGACGAAGTCGTGACGGAGGATTGATTTATCAACCCGCAAATTGCTTGCATACGACTCATCCGTCTCGCTCTGCTCGACACCTTCTCCTCAAGGAGAAGGCGAATGAGGCTGTCAACTCAGCAATTTTTAATTGCCGGACTCTTATTCGACAACAAAAAAACGGCGGGGATGACCGCCGTTGATTTTTGCTTTACTTTTTATACTCAAATGTCTGCTCTTTTTCGAGGGCTTTGAGGTAGCGGCGGCATTCCGCCTTGGCTTTCTCGAGGTCGAGGTCGAGATAGTTGCCGCATTCCTTGCGTGAAGCGCCGAAAACCTTGCCGTCATAGGCGATGATATCGGCGAGAATGCGCTTCGTCACGGCGAGCACGCGGGCGTTGTCGGCGTTGCGTACCAGCAGGTAGAAGCCCGTGCGGCAGCCCATCGGCCCGAAGTATATCACGTCGCCGCCGATCTCTGAATTCCTCACGAATGTGGCAAACATATGCTCCACGGTATGCGCCGTGGTCGTATCCATATAATCGCCCGAATTCGGCACTCTCGTGCGCATATCGTAGGTGGTGATGTCGCCGTCGATGCGTGAAACATATATGCCCTCGGTCAGCAGGTCGTGATCGACGGTGAAGCTCGTTATCCTGTCCATAAAGCACCCCTCTGTTTTTTTGTCAGCCACAAGTATACACCACGGCGGGCGAATTTTCAACCCCCGGGCGGCATTCGGATACATAAAAACGCCTATATATGTTAATAGTTACTAAAAAGAAAAGTAAAAAAGCTATCAGTTTTTTCTAAAAACATATAGCAATTTGCAGAATTATCTGATATAATCATCAGTGGCTCAGTGCGTCTCTCGGCGCACGGCTTTAGGAAGTTAATAATTTTATATGGAGGTATATTAATGGCTCACAAGTATGTTTACCTGTTCTCAGAAGGCAATGCCGACATGAGAGAGCTGCTCGGCGGTAAGGGCGCTAACCTCGCCGAGATGACAAACATCGGTCTCCCCGTTCCCCAGGGCTTCACCATCACCACCGAGGCCTGCACTCAGTACTATGAGGACGGCAGAGAGATCAACCCCGAGATCATGGCAGAGATCAACGAATACATCGTCAAGATGGAAGGTATCACCGGCAAGAAGTTCGGCGATAAGGAGAATCCTCTCCTCGTTTCCGTTCGTTCCGGCGCCCGTGCATCCATGCCCGGCATGATGGACACCATCCTTAACCTCGGCCTCAACGAGGACGTTGTAGAGACTATCGCTGAGAAATCCGGCAATCCCCGTTGGGCTTGGGACTGCTACAGAAGATTTATCCAGATGTATTCCGACGTCGTTATGGAAGTCGGCAAGAAATACTTTGAGCAGCTCATCGACGCCATGAAGGCGAAGAAGGGCGTTACCCAGGACGTTGAGCTTACCGCTGACGACCTTAAAGAGCTTGCAAGCCAGTTCAAGGCTGAGTATAAGGCAAAGATCGGCGCAGATTTCCCGACCGATCCCAAAGAGCAGCTCATGGGCGCTATCAAGGCTGTTTTCCGTTCATGGGACAACCCCAGAGCAAACGTCTACCGTCGTGATAACGATATCCCCTATTCATGGGGCACCGCTGTTAACGTCCAGTCGATGGCATTCGGCAACATGGGCGATGACTGCGGCACCGGCGTTGCTTTTACCCGTGACCCCGCTACCGGCGCTAAGGGCCTCTTCGGTGAGTTCCTTACCAATGCACAGGGCGAGGACGTCGTTGCGGGCGTCCGTACTCCCATGAAGATAGCCGAGATGGAGCAGAAGTTCCCCGAGGCGTTTGCCGAGTTCAAGAAGGTCTGCGAGACCCTCGAGAATCACTACAGAGATATGCAGGATATGGAGTTCACCGTTGAGCACGGCAAGCTCTTCATGCTTCAGACCAGAAACGGTAAGAGAACCGCTCAGGCCGCTCTCAAGATCGCTTGTGACCTCGTTGACGAGGGCATGAGGACTGAGGAAGAAGCTGTCCTTATGATAGACCCCAGAAACCTTGATACCCTCCTTCATCCCCAGTTTGACGCTAAGGCGCTCAAGGCCGCTACCCCCATCGGTAAGGGCCTCGGCGCTTCTCCGGGCGCTGCCTGCGGCAAGATCGTATTCACCGCTGAGGACGCAGAGGCTTGGAAGGCAAGAGGCGAGAAGGTTGTCCTTGTCCGCCTTGAGACCTCCCCCGAGGATATCACCGGCATGAAGGCTTCCCAGGGCATTCTGACCGTTCGCGGCGGTATGACCTCTCACGCAGCCGTTGTTGCCCGCGGCATGGGCACCTGCTGCGTTTCCGGCTGCTCCGATATAGCTATGGATGAAGAGAATAAGAAGTTTGTCCTTGCAGGCGAGACCTTTGTTGAGGGCGACTACATCTCCATCGACGGCTCCACCGGTAACATCTACAAGGGCATCATCCCCACCGTTGACGCTTCCATCGCAGGCGAATTCGGCAGGATTATGTCCTGGGCTGATAAATACAGAACCCTCAAGGTTCGCACCAATGCAGATACTCCGAGAGACGCTAAGAAGGCCCGCGAGCTTGGCGCAGAAGGCATCGGCCTTTGCCGCACCGAGCACATGTTCTTCGAGGCTGACAGGATCGCTGCTTTCCGTGAGATGATCTGCGCAGATACTCTCGAGGAGAGAGAGGCTGCTCTTGATAAGATCATGCCCTATCAGCAGGGTGACTTCGAGGCTCTCTATGAGGCTCTTGAGGGCTGCCCCGTAACCATCCGCTTCCTTGATCCTCCTCTTCATGAGTTCGTTCCCACCGAAGAGGCTGATATCGAAGCTCTTGCAGCTGCTCAGAAGAAGAGCGTTGACGACATCAAGACCCTCATCGCTTCTCTCCATGAGTTCAACCCCATGATGGGTCACAGAGGCTGCCGCCTTACCGTAACCTATCCCGAGATCGCCAAGATGCAGACCAAGGCTGTCATCCGCGCAGCTATCAACGTCAACAAGGCGCATCCCGATTGGAATATCAAGCCCGAGATCATGATCCCGCTGGTCGGCGACGTCAAGGAATTCAAGTTCGTTAAGAAGATCGTCGTTGAGACCGCTGACGCCGAGATCGCAGCCGCAGGCAGCGACATCAGCTACGAAGTCGGCACCATGATCGAGATCCCCAGAGCTTGCCTTACCGCTGATGAGATCGCCGCAGAGGCTGACTTCTTCTGCTTCGGCACCAACGATCTTACTCAGATGACCTTCGGCTTCAGCCGTGACGACGCAAGCAAGTTCCTCAACGCTTACTATGACACCAAGATCTTTGAGAATGATCCGTTCGCAAAGCTCGATCAGAAGGGCGTTGGCAAGCTCATGAAGATGACCCTCCAGCTCGGCAGACCTGTCAATGATAAGCTCCATTGCGGCATCTGCGGCGAGCACGGCGGCGATCCCACCTCCGTTGAGTTCTGCCACAATATCGGCCTTGACTATGTCTCCTGCTCACCGTTCCGCGTTCCCATCGCAAGACTTGCAGCAGCTCAGGCAGCTATCAAGAGCCACAAGGCATAATCTAAAGCATATAATTAAAGCTCCGTCCGGTGCAAACCGGGCGGAGTTTTTGCTTGTGTGAATTGTTGAACCGGGATATTCCGACCCGCATATGCAAAAGCGGGCGGCAGTGAGCCGCCCGCGGAGGGATAAAACTGTGCAAAGCCGATTGCACGGTCAACTTATTTGCCAAAGATCTGCGCTATGGGGTCATAGCCGAGAGCGAAATATTTGAACGCCCAGATTATCGGGTTGAATTTGAAGAAAATAACGTCGACCACGGTGACAAACGCTCTGAGGAAGGTCGAGAGGTCGTGAGTCTCGGGCACGTCGACCTTGTCGAATTCCTCGCCCGCCACGCTGAGCACGAAGGGCTGGGAATAGCATATGCCGTCGCTGCCGGTGACATAGAATCTGACATACAGGCTCGGCTCGTCGAGCAGGTCGGAGGCGTGCAGGTCAAGGGTAGCTTTGCCGCTCTTGATATTCTCTTCACGCTTGATGACATTGCCGTTTGAGACCCAGGTTATACGGTCAAAATCCGTGCCCTCGATCGAGATCTTGTCATTCTTCTGATCGACGGTGACCCTCGTTATCATCGGCATGGGGTTCTTGAGGTAGGTCTCGACCTTGTCGTTGTCGAATTCCGGCCATTCCTTCATGCCGTTAAGCTCGATGCCGTTTGAGTAGCGGGAGACGGAGAAAAATTCGCCTCTTTCCATGCTGCGCCTGAATTCGTCGATGCTCAGATCCTTCATATACATCATCGTATAGGAGATATCCATGACCTCTATCTTGTGGGAATCCGAGAAGCAGAATGCCCAGGGAGTTACGCCGTTCGGGATGGTCTTTTGGAGTATCTGATCGTAGAGGATACGGTCGCAGCGGGTGAATTCATCGTTGGCGCTGTTGACGCCCATGCCGACGCAGGAGCCGGGATTCTCCATGAATATCCTTGCGAATTTGTTGGCGTAGTATTCGTCGTTGAGCTTGCCTGCGTGCTCGGCGCTGTCCTCAAATCCGATGGGATAGAGATATTCGCCGACGTGGGAGAGCATGGTGAGGCCGCCCTGCTTCTTGACCTCCCTCGCAGGGGTCTCGTAGTCGCCGTAAACACCGGCAAGGCCCTGGCCGTAATCGGCAAAGTAGCCGGTCAGGTGGCAGTCGCTTATCGGGGTGGCCATATTCAGTTCAATGCCCTTGGGCACGTCGAGCATACCGTTTTTGTGGGTGCGTCTTGATGACGCGGCTGTGCCGTTGAGATAGGACTGATACTCCGCCTCGGTGAGGGGAATGATATCGTCCATGTGCGTTCTTTCATATTTTACAAGTCTCATTAGGGGCACGGTCTGCGGGGCTTTGTTCCAGCCCCTGTTTATCGTGCCGTGGTCGGTGAGCGCCACGATATCATAGTCGAGGTCGTAGTGCTCCTGCACATATTCGTGAATGGTCGGGTAGGCGTCGCTTGCGTTGGTGTGGCTGTGGAGCTGGGTCTTATACGCTTTCCATGAATCCCAGTCCACCTCGGCGTAAGGATTCGATATGATATAATCCTTTTCGCCGGCGGCTGAGGCCCCGACGGCGCAGACCTGAGCGGCGAAGAGCATGCACAGAAGCACCGCCGTGATTTTCTTAAACATCCGATCATCTCCGTTCAAAATTCTTCTTTATTTAATTATACTTGAGCGGCGGGAAATAATCAATAATTTTTGCCTTGGCGGAATATAGAAAATAGGACTTGCGTTTTATTCATTATGCCAAACACGGCGCAAAAATTACCTTTGCGTAATTGACAAGCGCCGCAGCGTGTGTTATAATATAAAAAAATAATGCAATTTGGAGGCAACACAGATGAAACACATAAATACCATCAAGACCCGCGACCTTTGCCAGAGCGCAAAGAACGGCGGCTGCGGCGAGTGCCAGACTTCCTGCCAGTCCGCCTGCAAGACCAGCTGCGGTATCGCAAATCAGGCTTGCGAGAATAAGGAAGCCAAGGAAAGCAAATAATCAAAAAAGCTATGATGCCGTCCATCAGGGCGGCATTTTTAGTATGGAGAGATTCTATGATTCATCAATATAAACTGCTCGGCTACAACATAGTGCTCGACATCTGCTCCGGCTCCGTTCACGCCGTGGATGAGCTTGCCTACGACATCATCTCGATGTTTGAGCAAAACGACACCGCTGCCATAGTCGCCGCCCTCTCGGGCAAATACGAGGGCGTGAGCGACGGGGAGATAGCCGAATGCTGCGGCCAAATAGCCGAGCTGAAGGCTCAGGGTCAGCTCTTCACCGAGGATACCTTTGAGCCGATGGCGGGCGCCCTCAAGGCCAAGACCTCGGGCGTTATCAAGGCGCTGTGCCTGCATATCGCCCACACCTGCAACCTCAACTGCTCCTATTGCTTCGCAAGCCAGGGCAAATATCACGGCGAGCGGGCGCTGATGAGCTATGAGGTCGGCAAGCGTGCTCTCGATTTCCTTATTGAGAATTCAGGCTCACGCCGCAATCTCGAGGTCGATTTCTTCGGCGGCGAGCCGCTGATGAATTTTGACGTGGTCAAGCGCCTTGTCGAATACGCAAGGAGCATTGAGAAGGAGAAGGGAAAGAACTTCCGCTTCACACTGACCACCAACGGAGTGCTCGTTGACGACGACGTTATCGACTTCGCCGACAGGGAGATGAGCAACGTGGTGCTCAGCCTTGACGGCAGGAAGGAAGTCCACGACAGATACCGCGTGGACTACGCGGGCAACGGCAGCTGGGATAAGATAGTGCCGAAATTCCAAAGATTCGTCGAGGCAAGAGGCGGTAAGAATTATTATATGCGCGGCACGTTTACCCACGCCAACCCCGATTTTCTCGAGGATATCAAGACTATGCTCGATCTCGGCTTCTCGGAGCTGAGCATGGAGCCGGTCGTTGCCGCCGCCGACGACCCTGCCGCCCTCACCGAGGAGGATAAGCCCATCGTTATGAAGCAATACGAGCAGCTCGCCGAGCTGATGCTCGAGCGTGACAAAGAGGGCAAGCCTTTCACATTCTATCATTATATGATCGACCTCAAAGGCGGCCCGTGCATATATAAGCGCATCTCGGGCTGCGGCTCGGGCACGGAATACATGGCGGTCACGCCTTGGGGCGACCTTTACCCCTGCCACCAATTCGTCGGCGATGAGAAATTCAAGCTCGGCGATATCTGGCACGGCGTTGACAACACTGCCGTTCAAGATGAATTCGCTTCCTGCAACGTCTACGCCCGCGAGGAATGCCGCGACTGCTGGGCAAAGCTCTATTGCTCGGGCGGCTGCGCCGCAAACGCCTACCACTCGACCGGCTCGGTCAAGGGAATATACAAATACGGCTGCGACCTCTTCCGCAAGCGCATGGAGTGCGCCATTGCCGTGGCAGTGGCAAGAGAGATCGGTGACGCCGAATGAGCACGCCGATATGCGACTTTGTGCGTAAATATTCGTCCTCCGACCCTGTGCGGCTGCATATGCCGGGTCACAAGGGTCAGCCCCTGCTCGGCTTCGAGCCGCTCGATATAACCGAGATCGACGGGGCGGACGAGCTTTTTGCCGCCGACGGCATAATCGCCGAAAGCGAGGCGAACGCCTCCGAAATTTTCGGCTCAAGGACTTTTTATTCCGCGGGCGGCTCTACCCTCTGCATTCAGGCGATGCTTCACCTGCTGGCGCTGAATTCCTCGGCCGGGGAGCCGTTTATAATCGCCGGGCGCAACGCTCACAAGGCGTTTGTCAACGCCGCGGCGCTGCTCGGCATCGGCATTCGGTGGATATTCCCGTCCTCCGGCGGCTCGTATCACCGCTGCGCCGTTACTCCCGAGGCGGTCAAGGCGGCTCTCTCCGCCTGCCGCGCAAAGCCCGCCGCAGTTTATCTCACAAGCCCCGATTACCTCGGCAATATTCTCGATATCAAGGGCATAGCCGAGGTCTGTCACAAAGCGGGCGTGCCGCTCGCTGTGGATAACGCTCACGGGGCGTATCTAAAATTTCTGCCCGAATCGCTGCACCCGATCGACCTCGGAGCCGATATCTGCTGCGACTCGGCGCATAAGACCCTGCCCGTCATTACGGGCGGCGCATATCTGCATATATCGAATTCCGCACCGCCGCTCTTTGCCGAGCGAGCCAAAGCCTCGCTCTCACTTTTCGGCTCAAGCAGCCCGTCGTATCTGATACTTCAGTCGCTTGACGCCGCGAACGACCGCATGTCGGAATTCAAACGCAGCCTTTGCGAATTCCTGCCGAAAGTTGAAGGGCTGAAGGGGGATGCAGCCCGCTGCGGCTATGAGCTTGTCGGTACGGAGCCGTTAAAGCTGACCGTTGCGCCGAAATCCTACGGTTACACGGGCGACGGGCTTGCGGCGATCCTGCGTGAAAGCGGAATATTTGCCGAGTTTCACGACCCCGATATGCTCGTGCTCATGCTCTCGCCCCTTTGCGGGGACGGCACGCTTGAAAAGCTCAGAGCGGCGTTGCTTGCAGTCGAGCGAAAGGCGCCGATCACCGAAACGTCACCGCCCGTGCCTTCGCCGAAGTGGGCGCTGACCCCGCGAGAGGCGATATTCGCTCCGAGCGAGATAATACCCGTCGACCGTAGCCTCGGCAGAGTCTCGGCAGCGGCGGCCATAAGCTGCCCGCCCGCCGTGCCCATAGCCGTCTGCGGCGAGATGATAGACGAATGCGTCATTCGGAATTTCAAGTACTACGGCATTGAGAAATGCGCGGTAATTAAATAAAAAGCAATCAGACCCTGCGGCCTTATAATGGCTGCAAGGTCTGATTTTTTATATTTATTGCTTTGCAGGCTGCAGAACCGATATTGCGTTTTGAAATGATTCTCTAACCGTGTCGGAGAATCATGTCGTTATTTTGCATGTGCATGAGTCAAAAAAACTACGGTTTCGATATGGTTCGTATGGGGGAACATATCGACGGGGCAGATACGGCGCACGGCGTAGCCCTTCTTGGTGAGCAGGGCGAGGTCGCGGGCGAGAGTTTCGGGGTTACAGGAGATATACACGACCTTCTTCGGCCTCATGGCGGCGAGGGAGTCGATGAATTTCCTTGTGCTGCCGGCTCTCGGCGGGTCCATGAACACCACATCCGCCGTTTCGCCCGCAAGGGCAAGCTCCTGCATGAAGTCGCCCGCGTCGGCGCAGTAGAATTTCGCATTCTCCGCCGAATTGCGTTTGGCGTTTGCAACGGCGTCCTTTACCGCGTCGCGGTTCAGCTCAACGCCAATAACGCTGCCCGCCGTCTTGGCGGCGACAAGCCCTATCGTGCCGATGCCGCAGTAGGCGTCGATGACGCTTGTATTTTTGTCAAGCCCCGCAAGCTCCATCGCTTTGTTGTAGAGCTTCTCGGTCTGAACGGGGTTTATCTGATAGAATGAACGCGGCGAGATCCTGAATACCCGCCCGCAGAGCGTATCCTCAATATATCCGCTGCCGTGCAGCACCTCTTCACGCTCGCCGAGGACGAGATTTGTGTCCTTCGGGTTGATGTTGAGCACAACGGTGGTTATCTCGGGGTGCTTCTCAAGCAGGGCGGCAGTGAGCTTCTTCTTCATCGGGAAATATCCGCTCGCGCCCACGAGCACGACCATCACCTCGCCGCTCGCAAAGCCGCGCTTCACCAGCACATGGCGCAGGAAGCCCGTGCGCTTATCCTCGTCATAGACCCAAATGTTGAATTTCGGCAGCATATTGCGGATATCGACTATTATGCGGTCGGCAATGGAATCCTCGGTCATGCAGTCGTCCACCGAGACGATGCGGTGGGTGCCGGACTGATAGACCCCCGAAATTATCTTGCCGCTTTTAGTCCTGCCGAACGCCGCCTGCACCTTGTTGCGGTAGTGATACGGCTCGTCCATGCCGATTATCTTATCGACCTTGCAGAATTTCTTCAGCAGTATCTCGACTCTTGCCTGCTTCCAACGGAGCTGTCGGTCGTAGCTCATATTTTGGAGCTGACAGCCGCCGCACTTCTTGGCGAGAGGGCAGGCGTCAGGATTATTTTTGATATTTGCGGGCTGTTGAGACATGGTTGTCATCCTTTATTTTATAAATGAATAATATGCTTCGGCATTCTTGAAGGCGAGGAAAGGGGAGAGCAGCGAATAGCGGGAGCGAACCCACTCGTTGCCCTCGACCGTCACGGCGGAGCAATTCTCGCCGACATATATTTTGCCCCTGTTGCGGCTGCCGTTCAGCGGCTCGGAGTTGATGAAACTGTTGTCGGTCACGGATATGCCGCCGACGCAATTGTCTATCTTGACCGAGTAGCGGGGGAATTCGGCGAAGGAATTGCCGCTGACGGTGATGTTTGAAAACATCGTGCGCTTGGCAGCCGAGCCGCCGACATCGCTGCCGAGGAAGACCACGCTGCCCCATGCGCTCAGGTCGCAGCGCTCAAAGCTGTTATTGACTATCGAGAGGTTATTGACTCCCGTGCCCTCATACCACAGGCCGGGCTTGATATCCGAGACGACCTTTATCGCCTCGCCCATCGTCTTATAGAAGCGGTTGCCCTCGCAAAGGCCGTTGCTGCTCTGTAGGAGCAGACCTCTCGCGCGCTGCTCGTGGAAATAGTTGTCGGTTATCACATAGTTGCCGCTGTCTACCGAGGTGTTATAGAGGATCATGCCCGCTGTTTCACCGTCGGGCAGGCTGTCAAAGGTGACGGAGGAGCTGTCGGCGGCGGTGACGGTGGCGGTGAAGCCCGTGTCAATGAAGTCCGAGTTGCAAAATACGACCCTGTCGCCCGCCCTCAGCGTGTAAGCATTGGTTGCTTTGACGGTGTTTGCGCCTGTGCGCTCGGTGACGCATATCAGGCTGTCGTGGACGTTGAGCGAATCGTCGCCCATGAAGCTGAAGTCGCAGCCGCTGACGCGGAAGTATCCGTTTGTGTCGGCGATGTGGACAGCGTCCGCCGTGGCGGAGATGCGGTATTCATCCTCTCTGCCGGGGGCAAGCCCTATTGTGGTGTTGAGTATCTGGAAGCGCTGAGTGCGCTCGGAGATAACGAAGCCCATACCTGCGGCGGAGTATATATTAATGCCGTCAAAGGTCACGTTTGTCGAATTGCCGACTCTGAAAACCGCGTCGCCGTAGACATAGTGACGCAGCATATAGACTTCGCCGTCGGTCAGGAAATCCAGCGAGCCGTCGTGCGTTACACGCAGCGCATTAGCCTCGATTTTTTCAACATTCTTTATGCACTCGGGGTTTTGATAAATATAGCATTCCTTTGAACTGCCGGGCGTGCCGGGAGTCAGGGTCTGCGGGTCGTATTGAGTGATTGCCGCGAGCGGAATATCCTCGGGGATATCCGAGACCTCGGTGAATACAAGCTCCGCAGTGCGGCTGTCGGCGTTTGCGTTCCTGACCTTGACGAGCGAGCCGAGGCGGGAGGAGGAGTAATCCCACTCAACTGTCAAGCCGTTTATCTCAACGCAGTCGCAGTCGGTGATGTAGAAATATTTATCCGTGCCGAAAACAAAGGTCACGCCCTCGGCGTCTATCAGCGTGTTGCGAAGCCCTCTCAGCTCCATGCGGCTCTCGCTGCGGAAATAATATGTGCCTTTTGGAATTATGAGCCGTGAGCCCGGATTTGAGCGGCAGGCGCTGACAGCAGCCGTGAATGCGACGGAGTTATCCTCGCTGTCGGTGCTCATGCCGAAGTCGGCGGCATACACGGGCGTCAGAGCGTCCGCGCGGGGGCGGGAGATATAGAATACCGAGCCGTCAACGCCGTCCGCACGGTCATGCACCCGCTGCTCGATTTGCGCGGGCTCGCTTTCGTGCGGCAGCTCACCCTTGGCGGGCACGGCTGCGGGCGTGATATTGAAAATTGCCGCTATGAAGGTCATAACGGCTGTGAGTATAGGTAAAAATGATTGATGCATTTTATTTTTCTCTTATAAACTCTTTTATCGCCGCCGCATCGTCATAGCCCATGTGATAGAGCGAGTCCAGCTTGATGCGGTCACGGGTAAGTGTTTTCATGCCGCAGCAGTCGGAGGGCGCAATGATGAGCGCCTTGCCGCATTCGGCATACTCAAGGGCAAGGGCAAGCGACGAATGATACTTTTCGCTCATGTGCGCGAGGGCTTCCGAGGTGCGGGGATAACGGTGCTTCAGCAGCTTCGCCGCCGCCTCATTGCGCCTGTCGTCAAGCTGAGCGCCGAGCGGCTTCGTAAGAATGAGCACCACTCTGTCGCAGCCGTCGGCAAACGCCTTTTCGATAGGCACGGGGTCTGAAATGCCGCCGTCAAAATACGGCACGTCGTCGATGACAACGGGCTTACACGCTATCGGCAGGCAGCAGGAGGCCATCAGTATTGAATAATCGTCGAGCGAATAGTCGCTGCGGTCAAAATACTTCGGCTGACCCGTCAGGGCGTTGGTCGCAACGGACTTGATCTCGCCCGGGAAGCGGCAAAACGCCCCGAAATCAAACGGGTCCGCACCGTCGCTGTTTGCAAGAGTAGAATAGACATAGCTCAGGTTCAGAAAATTACCCGTCTTTTTCAGGCAGTCAAGCCCCATGTATTCCTTGTGGAAGGAGTAGACATTGAAGAAGCGATAGTTTCTGCCTCTCTGCCCCGCGGTGTATGAGGCGATATTCGCCGCGCCCGCGGAGACGCCGATGCAGTAGTCGAACTTCACACCGTCGTCAATGCAGCGGTCAAAAACTCCTGCGCCGTATATGCCGCGCAGACCGCCGCCGACATCAATTACGCCTGTCATTGCTCATCCTCCTCAAAAAGCGAAGTGGAGAGGTAGCGTTCGCCGCCGTCGGGCAGGAGCACGACTATCCGCTTGCCGGAATTCTCGGGCCTTTTAGCAAGCTCGGCGGCAGCGTGCAGAGCTGCGCCGGAGCTGATGCCTATCATTATTCCCTGAGTTTTGACCGTCAGCCTTGCTGCGGCATACGCCTGCTCGGTGGTGACGGTGATTATTTCGTCATAAATATCGGTGTCGAGTATCTTCGGCACGAAGTTTGCTCCGATGCCCTGAAGGCCGTGGGCGCCCGCCCTGCCCTGCGAGAGAAGAGGGGAATCCGCCGGCTCTACCGCGACGATTTTAATATTCGGGTTCTTTTCTTTTAAGAATCTGCCCGTGCCCGTTATCGTGCCGCCCGTGCCGATGCCCGCCACGAATATATCCACCGTGCCGTCGGTATCCTCCCAGATCTCGGGGCCTGTGGTCTTGTAGTGAGCGGCGCAGTTGTCTGGGTTGTCAAACTGAGCGGGGATAAAGCTGCCGGGGTTGGCGGCGGCAAGCTCGTTTGCCTTCTCGATGGAGCCGGCCATGCCCTTGGAGCCGTCGGTAAGCACAAGCTGTGCGCCGTAGGCGGCTATCAGCTTCCTGCGCTCAAGGCTCATCGTCTCGGGCATGACTATGATCACCTTCATGCCGAGCTGGGCTGCGTAGGCGGCGATGCCAATGCCCGTGTTGCCGCTGGTCGGCTCGATGATGAGCGAGTCTTTGGTTATCCTGCCGGAACTAAGGGCGGCGTCGAGCATCTCTTTGCCTACTCTGTCCTTGGCGCTGCCCGCGGGATTCAGGTATTCGAGCTTCGCAAGTATCTCAGCCCCCGCGCCCGCCGCTTTGCCGAATGCGGAGAAACGCACGAGGGGAGTGCCGCCGATAAGCTCGGCGGCGGAACCGTATATCTTCAATCTTATTCGCCTCTGTCACAAAGGAATTTCTTTTCGCTTTCGGGCAGGTCAAGGCCTATGGTGCCGCCCGGATTCATCATGTAATCGGGGTCAAAGTGATTTTTGAGCACTCTGAATACCTCGTATTCGCGCCTGCCGATATAGCCCTCAAGCCACGGCGCAAACATCTTGCCTATGCCGTGATGGTGGCTTATCGCGGCGCCCGACTTCTGAATGGCGTCGAGGATAGTGGTGTGGTAAGCCTTGAATTCGTCGGCATCGCTCATCTTGGTGATGAAGATGAAATAGAGGTTGGCGCCCTGCGGGTAGCAGTGCGACATATGAGTGGTGACTATCGTATTGGGCAGGGCGTGGCAGACCTTGCGGACGTCACGGTGGACCTGCGCCATGTTTGACCAGTTGACGGTGCATTCGAGCGTGTCGGTGCATACGCCGAAATCCATCATCGTGTCGCGCAGATACGGGTCGGTGAATCTGCCGTGCTCCCAGCTCTTGCAGACAAAGCCGGTGAGCGACATCGCGCCGTGCTTCTTCGCTATGCGGCGGATATTCTTCGCCACGTTCTTTGAGAAGCCCGCTTCGCCGTCGGTGAAGCCGAGGAAGAGGCAGCGCTCCATATCCTTGTAGCCGAGCTTGTCGAGAATGGGGTGCAGCGGAGTTTCATCGACGTTATAAAGTCGGAGCATAAGGCTGGTCTCCTCGGGGTCGGAGAGACGGAATACCGAGGAATAGCCGCATTCGCACTGCATCATTTCGCGGGCGGCGTCCATTGCGGTCTGCCAATCCTTGAATATGTAGGAGAAGCGCTTTCTGTTCTCGGGCATATAGCGGAATACTCTGAGGGTGACCTCGGTCAGCACGCCGAAGGTGCCCTCCGAGCCCATCATTATCTGGTTGAGGTTCGGGCCTGTCGCCTCGCGGGGGTAGTGGCTCGTGACGATCTTGCCAACGGGAGTTGCGTATTTCTGAGAGAGAACTATATCGGCAATGCAGCCGTAATATGTGCTGTTTTGACCCGCGCCTCTCGTGACGACCCAGCCGCCGACGCTGCTGTATTCAAACGACTGCGGGAAGTGGCCGCAGGTGTAGGCTCTCTTCGCGCCGAAATTCTTGACCGCCTCGTTGAGAGTTTTCTCAAGGCAGGGGCCGCTCATACCGGTCTGAACGGTGATGGTCTGGTCGACCTCGTTGAAGCTGATGACCTTGTTGTAGCGCTTACGCATATCCATTGATATGCCGCCCTTTATCGGCTCAACGCCCCTCGTGACCGAGGAACCGCCGCCGTAGACATAGAGGGGGATCTTATTCTCAACGCAGTAGGCGACGCATTTCTCTATCTGCTCCGCCGTGTCGGGGTAAACGACAGCGTCGGGCAGTGAATCGTAGCGGTGCTGGCGCATACGCATAAGGTCGTATGCGGTCTGACCGTAGGCGACCGAGAGACGGTCGTAATCGGCGGTCGAGACGAATTCGTCGCCGAAGATCTCCTTGAGAGCCTTGATATGCTTCTCGTCGAGCTTCGAGGGAATGTTCAGCTCCACCTTGCCCATGCCGATATCGCCGCAATAGCTCTTGAAATCGTCGTCGGTCATCTTGAAGGTCTCTTTCATCATCTTATAAAGAGACTCCTTGGGGTATTTGACAAAGTCGGGGTCGCCCCAGCGGAATATGGAGCGGTAGGAATCCTTGGGCGCTGCCTCCTTGACCCATTTCGGCTCAAAGCCCTTGTACGGTTTAGTGCTCATTTCTCTTCCTCCTTAATAAGGTCGCTCGTTGCTATTACGTCCACCCCGAAGCCGAGCACGTTCTCAATGACGGCGTCGCCTCTGCCGAGTCTCTGCTTCACAACGGTTTTATTTATCTCTTTCATCACGTCGAATATCCTGCTTTTCGGGATATCCGAGCTGACCCGCACGGGGAGCACGGGCGTCTCGGGGAATACGGTGGCGACGGTCGAGCAGATAGTCCTCATCGGTGTCGTCTGCTCCGCTATTGCGAAATCCCTGCCGCGCTTGCAAAAGTTGCCGGTGACGGTGTATTCGCCGCCGCTCTCGGTTACCTCCATCGTGCAGCCCCTGGGGCATACTATGCAGACCAGCTTGCTCATTTCTCCTCCACCTCGATCTCTGCGGTTATTTCTTCGCCGCCGCTCACGCCGCCGAAATCAACGGTCAGGCGCTCCATCTCGGGCGGACGCAGGAATTGATATTTTTTCTCGGCGATAACTCTGTCGCCGCATTTTATAACGAGCTTGCTCTTGCCGAATTCCCCGCTGCTGCGGAAATATACGGTCGTTTCGTGGCAGTCGGCGGCAGCGTCAATGAGCTGCGGCACGATATAGAGCATATTCTTGCCTGCGTTGAGGAACGCGGTCTCGCGTTTCTTCGGCGAATAGTGAGCCGCCGCAAAGCCCGCCTGCTCCCCGCTCTCGGAGACATAATCGACAAGGTCGTTGACGTGCAGCGCGTTGCCGCAGGAGAAAACGCCGTCAACGCTCGTCATAAGGCTGCCGTCGCAGATGGGGCCTTTAGTCCTCGGGTCGAGCTTCACTCCGAGGCTCTCCGCCTGCTCATTCTCGGGGATAAGACCGACCGAGAGGATGAGCCCGTCGCATTCGACCGTCTGCTCGGTGCCTTTTATCGGCTTCATTTTATCGTCGACCTGTGAGATTTCGACCGCCGTGAGCCTGCCCGTGCCGAATACTCTCGTCACCGTGTGAGACAGGTGCAGCGGGATGCCGTAATCATTGAGGCACTGATGAATATTCCTCGTCAGACCCGAGGGGGTGGGCTTCGCTTCATAAACTCCGAGCACCTCGGCGCCCTCGAGGGTCAGGCGGCGAGCCATGATAAGCCCGATATCGCCCGAGCCGAGGATAACGCACTTTTTGACAGGCATTTCGCCGAGCAGGTTGGTGAAATACTGCGCCGTGCCGGCGGTGAATACCCCTGCGGGGCGGGTGCCGTGGATGGACACCTGCTTCGCCGTGCGCTCGCGGCAGCCCGTGGCGAGCACGAGAGCCCTTGCCTCGATAGTCTGAGCGCCGTCCCTGTTGACGGCCGAGATAACGAATCCGTCATCGGTCTTTTTTATTGAAGTGACGAATGTCAGCGTAAGAGCGTCGATATTCTCTTTTTTGAATTCGTCGATGAAGATTTCGGCGTATTCGGGGCCCGAGAGCTTCTTACCGAAGCGCACAAGGCCGAATCCGTCGTGGATGCACTGCTTGAGGATGCCGCCGAGCCGTGCTTCACGCTCGATGAGCACGGTCTTTGCACCCTCGCGGTGCGCTTTTATCGCAGCGGCAAGCCCTGCGGGGCCTCCGCCGATGACTGCAACGTCATATCTCATTGAGCTTCACCACCCTTCGTTTTGCCGTAGCAGATTATCGAATCCGAGCCGCCCTTGCGTACCTCTGAGAGGGGTATGCCCTGATGCTCGGCGATTATTTTGGTCACAAGAGGGGAGCAGAAGCCACCCTGGCACCTGCCCATGCCGGGTCTCAGGCGCTTTTTGATGCCGTCGACCGTCGGCACGCAGAGCGGGGAGTTGAGCGCGTCGATTATCTCGCCCTTGCTTATCTCCTCGCAGCGGCAGACTATCTCGCCGTAGTCGGGGTTCTGTTTTATCAGCTTATCCCGCTCCTCGGCGCTCATCTCACGCAGCACGGGCACGGGCTTCCTGACGGGGTCGAATTTCTCGTTCCTTTTGACCTTGCTCTCGCCGCCGAGCATATCGACCGCCATGCGCTCGATGTCAAGCGCAACCGCGGGGGCGGTGGTGAGGCCGGGGGATTGAATGCAGGCGCAGTGAATGAGATTTGTAGTTTTGCGCCCTTTCTCTATAACGAAATCCTCTTCAAAATTCGGCGCGCGCACGCCGGTAAAGTAGGTGATTATATCTCTCTCGGTGAGCGACGGAGCGGTGCCGCGCTGCTTTGTGAATACCGTCTCGATGCTCTCGGCGTTCGTTGCGAAATTCTCTTTCTCGTAGGTCTCGACCGCGTCGGGGCCGGCGAGGATATTTCCGTGGACGGTGTTCAGCAGCCCGCCGCCCTTGGTATGGGACGGATTGCTCTCGAGCTTTTTGATGGAAGCTATCGAGCTTATCAGCGAGCCGGCTTTTTTATCGAGAATTGAATTCGTGCCGCGCCTCGGGTGGATGGAATAGAAACGGTCGCCCGCCATTTTGGCTATATCCTCGGCGAATACGCCTGCGGCGTTGATGACTATCTTCGGGCGGATAACGCCCCTGTTGGTCGTGACGGAGACTATCTTGCCGTCCCTGACTTCCATGCCCGTCACGGCGGTGTCAAGCGACACCTTAGCGCCGTTCATCACGGCGTTCTCGCCGTAGGCTATCGTCAGCCCGTAGGGGCAAACGCAGCCCGCCATCGGGTTGTATATGGCGAATTTGAAATCACTGTTGAATTTCGGCTCGCGGCGCTTCAGCTCCGCACCCGAAATGACGGTCGAATCGTCTATGCCGTCGATGAATTTGCGCTTCCAGGTGTATAAGTATATCAGCGGCTTCAATGCGCCCTGGGTGAAGCAGACATACTGCCCGCAGCGCTTGAAGGGCACGCCGAGGTCGGAGCAGACCTTGTCAAACATACGGTTGCCCTTGATTATGTATTTGTGCTTGAGCGAGCCTTTGCCGAGGTCGATGCCGGGGTGAACTTCGCCGTCGTTCCTGCCCGATGCCTGAACGGCGAGGTCGCTCTCTTTATCCACCAGCAGGATATTGAGCTGCCACTTGCTCAGCTCCCTTGCGATGCTTGCACCCGAGATGCCGCCGCCGATGATGAGGATATCAGGTTCCGCGCCGTCGAGCGAGGAGTCGTTGACCTCGGGCAGGCGCATGGGCGGTATCGGCGCGCCAGTGAATTCTATGTCGTTAACGACGTGCAGGCCGTGCTTTTTGTCGACCGCGAGCGAGCAGGCTTCGACTATCTCTTTCCAATCGTCGCTTTTACCCGTCATTATGCGGACTCCGTCGCCCTCGGTCACGGCGTATCTGCCGCCGTAGCGCTTGTCAAGCTCCCTTCGGAGCGCTTTGATATTCAAGGCCTCCGCCTCCTTTTGGCATTATGTATACTAATTATATCATACCATAGAATTGAGGGTCAAGCTATATTTATCGCCATATTCCGCGGGAGGAAGAATAAAATATGTCAAAGAGCGGACTTTGTCTGAAAAACATTTGTGCCCGCACGGCTTTTGGACAATTTCAACAAAAAATTCACCGCAAATTTTACACCTCTTTTAAAGTATAAACCTTGAATTACTTTTAGGGTTTAGTATAATTAAATAGAATAGCGGAGGTGCGCCTTCGCAACAAAGGAGAAAGAATTAATATGGAGAAAATCAGAGTAGGCGTTATCGGCTGCGGCGGTATCGCCAACGGCAAGCATCTGCCCGCCCTTAAAAATGTTAAAGAGGTCGAAATGGTTGCTTTCTGCGACATTATTGAGGAGAGAGCAGTTGAGGCCGCCAAGAAATACGGCACCCCCGATGCAAAAGTCTACACCGACTATAAAGAGCTGCTCAAGGATGAGAGCATAGTCACCGTCCATGTCTGCACCCCGAACCGCTCCCACAGCTTCATCTCGATAGACGCTATGGAGGCGGGCAAGCACGTTATGTGCGAGAAGCCCATGGCAAAGACCTACGCCGAGGCTAAGGCGATGTATGAGACCTCCGTCAGGACGGGCAAGCTGCTAACCATCGGCTATCAGTCCCGCTGGAGAGACGACGCGCTCTATCTCAAGCAGTGCTGCGAGAACGGCGAGCTGGGCGATATCTATTACGCAAGAGCCATTGCGCTCAGGAGAAGAGCTGTGCCCACATGGGGCGTGTTCCTCAATGAATACGAGCAGGGCGGCGGTCCGCTTATCGACATCGGCACTCACGCACTCGACCTCACCCTTTGGATGATGGATAACTACAAGCCCAAGATGGTCGTCGGCACCAAATATAAGAAGCTCGGCGATCAGAAGAATACCGCAAACGCATGGGGCGACTGGGACCCCGAGAAATACACCGTTGAGGATTCCGCCTTCGGCTTCGTCGTCATGGAGAACGGCGCAACGGTCAGCGTTGAGTCGAGCTGGGCGCTCAATATCGCGGACCCCGAGGAGGCGTCGACCCTCCTTGTCGGCGACAAGGGCGGTGCGGATATGCACGACGGTCTCCGCCTGAATTACGTCAAGAACGGCAGACAGGTCATCGAGAAGCCTGATTTCAGCACCGGCGGAGTAGCTTTCTTTGAAGGCACCTCCGACGACCCGAAGGATCTCGAATGCCATGCTTTCTATGATTCCGTCATCAACGGTACTCCGCTCAGGACAAAGCCCGAGCAGGCTATGGTAGTCACTCAGATCCTTGAGGCTATCTACGAATCCGCAGCCACCGGCAAGCCTGTTTATTTTGACTAAGAAAGGATAAAGCAAGATGAAAATTGCCGTTCAGGTCTATTCACTCAGACACTACATAAACGATAAAGACAGCCTTTTTAAGGCTCTCGAGGATATCAAGGCCGCGGGTTATGACGGCGTTGAATTCGCGGGCTACTTCGGCGCCGAGGCGGCGGAGCTTAAAGCCAAGCTCGATGAGCTGGGTCTCGTCGCGGTCGGCGGCCATATCGGCATTGAGAATTTTGAGAGCGACAAGCTCGCCGATACCATCGAATTTCAGCATACTATCGGAGTCAAGGCGATAGGCGTCGGCGGCGCACCCCACGACACGGTCGAGGAATGCGTTCACACCGGCACAGTGCTCGGCAACGCTCAGAAATATGCCATGGATAAATACGGCATGAAGGTCTATTATCACAACCACACCGAGGAATTCAAAAAGTTTGACGACGGCTCGATGCCCATAGATATAATCGGCGGCCTCTGCTCGCTCGAGATAGATACCTATTGGAGCTTCGTTGCGGGTATGGATAACTATGAATTCCTCATGGCTCACAAGGATAATATAGTCCACCTCCATATCAAGGACGGTATCGACGGCAAGCCGATAGTCATCGGCAGAGGTCAGTGCGATATCCCCACCGTCGTCAAGGCGGCGAAGGAGATGGGCATGGAGTGGCTTATCATCGAGAACGAGGATAACGAGAACGATGATGCCGCCGCCGTCACCGAGAGCTATAATTATCTCAAATCACTCATCTAAGGAGGATAAAAATGAAACTCGGAGTTTTTACAACGCTTCTCTCAAATCTTTCCCTTGAAGAATCGCTCAAGTATTTCAAATCCCTCGGCATCGAGATGGTCGAGATAGGCTGCGGCGGCTACCCCGGCAACGCCCATGCCGACCCCGAGACCCTGCTCGCCGATGAGCATAAGCTCGAGGAGTTCAAGGCGCTCATTGCCAAATACGGCATGGAGATAAGCGCCCTTTCGTGCCACGGCAACCCCGTCCACCCCAACAAGGAGCTTGCCGCGGAGTATGACAAGACCATCAGAAACACCATTCTGCTCGCCGAGAAGCTCGGCCTGCATCAGATAAACACCTTCTCCGGCTGCCCCGGTGACCACGAGGGCGCAAAATACCCCAACTGGGTCGTCTGCCCGTGGCCGAATGACTTCAGCGAGATCCTCGAGTGGCAGTGGAACGAGGTGCTCATTCCCTATTGGAAAGACCTTGTCGCGTTCGCAAAGGCTCACGGCGTCAATAAGATAGCTCTTGAGCTTCACCCCGGCTTCTGCGTCTATAACACCGAGTCGCTGCTCAAGCTGCGCGAGGCCGTCGGCCCCGAGATAGGCGCAAACTTCGACCCGAGCCACCTTATCTGGCAGGGCATGGATCCCGTCGCCTGCATACGAAAGATGGGCGACGCCATATTCCACTTCCACGCAAAGGACACCAAGATCGACAAGTACAACACCGCCGTCAACGGCGTGCTCGACACCAAGCCCTATGCGGATGAGATCAATCGCTCGTGGATATTCCGCTCCGTCGGCTACGGCAACGACTATTCGTATTGGAAGGATATCATCTCCAACCTGCGTATGGTCGGCTATGATTACGCCATCAGCATTGAGCATGAGGATTCGCTCATGAGCCAGAACGAGGGTCTCTCAAAGGCCGTTTCGTTCCTCAAGGATGTGCTTGTCACCGAGCCTACAGGCGCAATGTGGTGGGTGTGATCCGACAGGATCGGAGTGTATATTATGGATAAGAAGCGGTTTTCGCTGTCCCTGATCGACGGATTCATTATGGGGATCGTCTGCTTATTGCTGTGCGAATTCTCAGTCTCCGCCTATGCGGCCGAGCTGTCTGTGCGGGCGATGTGGCTCATTGCCGCCGCTTGTGCGGTCATCTCTGCGATCGTTCTGCTTTTTACTCTGCCGAAGAATGCTGACGGCAGGCTCATTGCAAGGCTCACTTTGGCGGGAATTCTCGGCTTTGCCCTCTCCTGCATATTGATACTTGTATATTACCTGTCGTTTTCATTCAGGATATTCCCCGCAGTGTCGGGGGAGGCGCAATACGGCATTGCGGCGCTGGCGCAGGCGGGTGTGTTCCTGTTTGTTTCGGCAGCAGCAAGGGCAGCGGTGGTTTCAATTAAAATTTTTACAAAGCGAAATAAGGAAGCAATACTATGATTAACGGAAAATTCGGATTTGCCGTCATCGGTTACGGCGGCATGGGCAGCTGGCATACCCGCAAGGTGAAGAACGAGATGGGCGATTACGCCGAACTTGTCGGCATATATGACATCGACCCTGCAAGGAATAAGGTCGCCGAGGAGAACGGCATTCACGCTTTCGCAAGCCGTGAGGAGCTGCTCGCCGACGAGCGTATCGACCTTGTCACCGTCGCAACGCCCAACGATTACCATAAAGAGATAGTCATGGCGGCTCTCAGAGCCGGCAAAAATGTTATCAGCGAGAAGCCCGTCACCATCTGCTCCGCCGACCTTGAGGAGATGATCGCCTGCGCCAATGAGTGCGGCAAGCTCTTCACCGTACATCAGAACAGACGCTGGGATGAGGATTACCTCACCATGAAGAAGCTGCTTGACGACGGCACTTTGGGCAAGGTGTTCAGAATCGAATCCCGCGTGCAGGGCTCAAGAGGCATTCCCGGCGACTGGCGCAATCAGAAGCAGCACGGTGGCGGAATGGTCTTTGACTGGGGCATTCACCTGCTCGACCAGGCGCTTATGATGACCCTGCCCCGCAAGCTCAAGACCGTCTATGCAGAGCTTACCAACGTCACCAACGAGAATTGCGATGACGGCTTCAGAGCGACCCTCATCTTTGACGACGGGCTTTCGTTCTATGTTGAGGTCACCACGAGCAACTTCATCTCGCTCCCGCTCTGGTATATGCTCGGCGAGAACGGCACCTCCGTCATTGACGATTGGGATTGCAGCGGCAAGACCGTCATGGTCTCCGATTGGGAAAACAGGGACGCCGTGCCCATCGTTGCGGGCGCAGGTATCACCAAGACAATGGCGCCGAGGACGGACGACACCATCAAGGAGTATCCTCTCGACGTCCAAAAGGCCGACTGGGGCGAATACTACAAGAATGTGTTCGCATATCTCAGGGGCGAGGAACCCATTATCGTTACCCACGATCAGCAGCGCAGGCTTCTGAAGCTGGTCGAGGCGATATTTGAATCCGGCAAAGAGAATAAGGTCGTTGAATTCAACGATATTATCTGATAAGCACGAAAGGCATTGAAATGAAAAAATATTTCAGGAGGACGTGGGTCGAGGTCAGCCTCGACGCCCTGCGGCATAATTACAACGAGATAAAGAATACCCTGTCGCCCGGCTGCGATATAATCGCCGTGGTCAAGGCGGACGCCTACGGCCACGGGGTCGAGAATACCGTCAGGGAATTCTCCGAGTGCGGCTGCCGCTGGTTCGCCGTGTCGAATCTCGAGGAGGCCATGCAGGTGCGCTCGGCGAACGCCGACTGTTCGATACTCATTCTCGGCTACACTCCCGCTGAATATGCCGCCGCCCTTGCGGTGAATAACATCTCGCAGGCGGTGTTCAATATCGAATATGCTCGCAGCCTCTCCGAGAAAGCCGTGGAGAGCGGCGTGCAGGTGAGCATTCACATCAAGGCGGATACAGGCATGAGCCGTCTCGGATTTGCGTTCCGTGACAGCGTGGCGGACGCAGGCTCTATCTCTCAGATAGCCGAGGCCTGCCGTCTGCCGGGGCTTTATCCCGAGGGAATATTCACCCACTTTGCCTGTGCCGACGAGCGTGAGGGCGAGGTGTTCACCCGCTTCCAGTTCGAGCTTTTCACCACCCTTATCCGCAGCCTTGAATTCGAGGGCATAACCTTCCCGTTCAGGCATTGCTGCAACTCGGCGGCAACGATCCTTTACCCCGAGATGCACCTTGACCTTGTGCGCCCCGGCATAATCCTCTATGGGCTTATGCCGTCGGAGTTCCTTAACGGCAAGATAAGCCTTATCCCCGCCATGAAAATGAAGACTGTCGTCTCCATGACCAAGACCATACCGGACGGCACCCCCGTCAGCTACGGCAGGATCTATACGGGCGAGGGCGACACGGCGGTCGCCACAGTGCCCGTCGGCTATGCGGACGGCTACCCGAGAGCGCTCTCGGGCAAGGCGTTCATGCGCGTGGGCGGCGCGACCGTGCCCGTGATAGGCAGGATATGTATGGATCAGTGTATGCTCGATGTCTCGGGCGTTGACGGCGTGCGTGAAGGCATGACCGTCACCGTGCTTGACGACGACCCCGCATGCCCCCTCTCTGTTGACGCGGTCGCGGCGGCAACGGGCACGATAAATTATGAAATACTCTGCGGCATCAATAAACGTGTGCCGAGACTGTATTTCCGCTCCGATAATATCGAAGCGATCGCGGATTATATGAAGTGATCTGTAAAATATAATGTAATGATAGAATTAAAGCTGTCGTCCTTCATCGAAGAACGGCAGCTTTTTGCGTTGAGAATCTTGCCGAAAAATTGAGGCTGTCTGTGAGAGGGAGTCACTTGACTGCAAGCCGACAGTTATATAATCACAGATCGGCAATTTCATCGTAGGGGGCAAACTGTGTTCGCCCGCATAAAACTATCGAGCAAAGCGAGACGGATGAAGTGTGCCGCAGACAGAATTTATGCTCATGCTGTACTCCTTTCAATCCAGCTCAAACTGACCAGTATAGAGCTGATAATACTTGCCCTGCTGCGCGATAAGGTCGTCGTGGCTGCCGCGCTCGATTATCTCGCCGTGCTCGAGCACCATTATCGCGTCGGAATTCCTGACCGTCGAGAGGCGATGGGCTATGACAAACACCGTCCTGCCCTCCATGAGCTTATCCATGCCCTTCTCGATAAGGCGCTCCGTCCTCGTGTCTATCGAGCTTGTCGCTTCGTCGAGAATGAGCACGGGCGGGTCGGCTACCGCCGCTCTCGCAATGGCGAGGAGCTGGCGCTGACCCTGCGAGAGATTCACGCCGTCGCCGGTTATCATCGTATTGTAGCCCTCGGGCAGGCGGGTTATGAACGAATCGGCGTTTGCGAGCTTCGCCGCCGCCACTATCTCGTCATCCGTCGCGTCAAGCCTGCCGTAGGCGATGTTGTCCCTGACCGTGCCCGTGAAGAGGTGGGTATCCTGGAGCACCATGCCCATCGAGCGGCGCAGGTCGGCCTTCTTTATCTTCTTGATATTGATGCCGTCATAGGTTATCTTGCCCTCGGTGACATCGTAAAATCTGTTGACAAGGTTGGTGATCGTGGTCTTGCCCGCGCCCGTCGAGCCGACAAAGGCAATCTTCTGCCCCGGCATCGCATAGAGCGAGACGTGCTTCAAAACGGTCTTTTGGCCGTCGTAGCTGAAGCTGACGTCGTGGAAGCGCACGTCGCCCCTCCACTCGGTATAGGTTATCGTGCCGTCGCCGTGCGGATGCTTCCACGCCCAGACTCCCGTCCTCTCGCTGCACTCGGTCAGGCTGCCGTCGGGTGCTTTTTTAGCGTTGACGAGGGTAACGTAGCCGTCGTCCGCCTCGGGCGGGGTGTCGATTATCTCAAATATACGCTCAGCGCCCGCAAGCGCCATGATGATATTGTTAAACTGCTGCGATATCTGTGTTATCGGCTGGAAGAATTGCTTGGTGTAGGTGAGGAACGCCAGCAGAGTGCCGACGGTGATGACAAAGAACGAGCCTTGCGGCAGAGCGACTATCAGCACCGAGCCGAGCATAGCGACCGCGGCGTAGGTGAGGTAGGAGATATTGCCCATTATCGGCATCAGCACGCTCGCAAAAGTGTGAGCGTTGGTCGAGGCGTGGCGCAGTCTGCCGTTTATCACGCTGAAATCGGCATTCGCCCTCTGCTCGTGGCAGAATACCTTGACCACCTTTTGGCCCTCGATGAATTCCTCGATATAGCCGTTGACGTCGCCGACGCATTTCTGCTGCTCACGGAAGTATCTTGCGCTGCGTGAGCCGAGGAATTTGATAGCGCCGAACGCCATTACAAGCATCACGAGCACCACGAGCATGAGCAGCGGGCTGAGCCGCAGCATCATGGCAAATGTGCCTATGACCGTCACGACGGAGGAGACAAGCTGCACGAGGCTCTGGCTGATGCACTCCCTGAGAGCGTCAACGTCGTTTGTGTATCGGCTCATAAGCTCGCCGTGGGTGTGGGTGTCAAAGAAGCTCACGGGCAGATCCTGCATATGGTTGAAGAGGTCGGCTCTGATGGTGTTCAGCGTATTTTGCGAGACCTGGAGCATTATGCGCGAATAGCCGAACGAGCTAAGCACACCCGAGATATATATGCCCGCAAGGAGGGCGAGCGTCTTTGCCAGCGGGGCAAGCAGCTCACGGGTGATGCCGCTGCCGACGAGCGGGAGCAGGTAATCGTCCGTTATGCTCTTGATGAAATATGTGCCCGCCACTCCCGCCGCCGCGCTCATTGCGACGAGCAGGAATACAAGAATGAGCAGGAATTTGGACTTGCCGAGGTAGCCGAGCAGCCTTGCAAAGGTCGCCCCGACATTCTTTGGCTTCTGAAATCCGTGTTTCGGCGGTGCCATTATGCCACGCTCCCTTCCTGCTGTGATTTATAGACTTCGGTATAGATCTCGTTGGTGCCGAGTAGCTCCTCGTGGGTGCCGACGGCGTTTATCCTGCCGTCGTCAAGCACGATTATCCTGTCGGCGTGCTCAACGGAGCTGATGCGCTGAGCCACGATTATTGTGGTCACGTCGCCGTGATTCGCCTTGAAGCCGCTGCGAATCTTAGCGTCCGTCGCGGTGTCCACGGCGCTGGTGCTGTCGTCAAGAATGAGCACCTTGGGGGATTTAAGCAGCGCTCTCGCGATACAAATTCGCTGCTTCTGACCGCCCGAGAGATTTGCGCCGCCCTGCCCGAGGTAGGTGTTGTAGCCGTCGGGGAACGAGGTGATGAAGTCATGTGCCTGAGCGACGCGGCAAGCCTGCTCTATCTGCTCCATAGTGGCGTTCTCGTTGCCCCAGCGGAGATTTTCTTCTATCGTGCCGCTGAAAAGGACGTTGACTTGCAGCACCATGGCGACCGCATTGCGGAGATTGTCGAGCTTATAATCCTTGACGGATCTGCCGCCGACCTTGACATCGCCCTCGGTCACGTCATAGAGCCTCGGAATAAGCTGCACGAGGGTGGTCTTAGCCGAGCCTGTGCCGCCGATAACGCCTATCGTTTCGCCCGAGCGTATGTGCAGGTCGATATTGTCGAGCACATTCTTTTGACCGTCCGCCTTGTATTTGAAGCTCACACCGTCGAAGTCGATGCTGCCGTCGGCGACTTGAAGCTCGGGGTCTGCATCTGCGTCGCTGATATCGGGCTGCTCGTTTAGCACCTCAATGACTCTGGTGAGCGAAGCTCTCGACATAACGCCCATGACGAATATCATTGATATCATCATCAGCGACATGAGTATCTGAGTGACATAGGTGATGAACGCCGTGAGATCCGCGACCGTCATTACGCCCTCGATAACGTGCTGACCGCCTATCCAGAATATCGAGATAATGCAGGCATAGACCGTCAGCGACATGAGCGGGCTTGCGAGGATAAGCACCTTCTCGGCGGATATCGAAGCGTCCTTTAATTCGTCGTTGGAGAGCTTGAATTTATCCTTCTCATACTGCGCTCTGACAAACGCTTTGATAACTCTCATGGCTATGAGGTTTTCCTGCACCGAGGAATTCAGCCCGTCGAATTTCTTCATCATCCGCTTGAATCTCGGCAGGGCGATGCTGCCCATAATGCCGAGGAATATCAGCAGAAACGGGATAGCTATGAGGAATATCCTCGCGAGGGGGGCGTTGATCCTGTGGGCATAGATAAACGACATAACAAACAGCAGCGGCGCCCTGAGGACTATACGCAAGGCCATTGTATACGCCATCTGCATTGTGTTGACGTCGGTGGTCATCCTCGTCACGAGCGAAGCGGTGCTGAATCGGTCGATATTCGAGAATGAGAAGCTCTGAATTTTGGCAAAGACCGCCTCTCTGATGTTGGAGCCGAAGCCCATGCCCGCCTTTGCCGCAAATCTTGCCGCCAGCGAGCCGCTCACGAGCGAAGCGACCGCCATGAGTATCATCTTGACGCCCCGGCGGACTATATAATCCATGCCCGCGCCGCCCTGAATGCCGGTATTCACCATATCCGACATGACGAACGGGAGCTGCACCTCCATAAGCACCTCAATGAGTATCATCAACGGCGAAAGAACGGAAACGAGCCTGTAGCCCTTGGTCTTTGAGACTATGGCTTTAATCATTTTCATCCCTCTCCTTTTCCTTTTTAATAATATCTTTCATCATTTCTCTCTCGCTCAGCTCGCCGACCGAGAGATTGCGGGCCATACGGCTGAGCATGGCGAGCAGCTGCTCTGTCTCCTGCTCCGTGAAGCCCTCAAACATAATATCGTCTATCCTGTCGCATTCCTTGCGCCCCGCCATAAACGCCCGTCTGCCGCTCTCGGTAATGCTCAGGCGATTTATGCGGCGGTCGTTCTCATCCTCCCTCCGCTCGACGAAGCCCGCCTTGCAAAGGCGCTTTATGCTCGTGGCGACGCTTGCGGGCGAAACGCCCAGCGCCTCTGAAAGCTCCACCTGTGAGCAGTCCCCGTGCGCTATCAGATACTCCATCAGCTCCGGCTGCCCGCGGTAGAGGTGCAGGTGCGACACCGCCATTGATATCCTGTATCGGTGCAGCAGCCCTACTCTGCAAAGCTCACGGACGGTGCGGCGGCACATTTCCTTATCTATGACTATCGCTCCTTTCATTATTATCGGCAATTAATTAGTCGGTTAATAGTTAACCGTTTAACTTTCTTTTGAAGTTTAACGCCTCCCGACCGAAAAGTCAAGAGGCGCAGTTTAATTTTAACAAATAGTTCAGATTTATCTCGCCACTTCGCCCGTTATCGCGTTTATCACGTTTTGGAACACCGCAACGTGGGAGGCGGAGATATATTTATCGAGATGCATTGAGCCGAAGAACCAGCGCCTGAAGCGGCAGGATTCCGACAGCTCCTCAAGATAGGTGTTGAGACCCGTGACGCTCGCCGTCTCCGAATCCTTGAGCATCAGGAAGCTCTTTATCTTGACGGGCGGCTCGTGGGTGATAATATAATCGACCCTGCAATTCTGCTTCTCGAGATTGGCAGCGCCCTCAAGCAGCTCCTCGCGGCTGGGGAATTCCTCCCTCGACCAGGCGTTCTCCTCAAAGCGGATATCAATGTCGGGGCTTTCGCCGCCGCCCATGGTGAAGAAGGTCATGTTGTCTATACGGAAGACCTGCCCTCTCATCAGGTGATAGAGATTACCGCAGATATGGTGCACCTTCCCGCCGCACCACTCGGTGACGGGGTAAGCGTTCAACAGCTCAAAATTCTCGTGAGTGCCGTCGATAAAGCAAATGTTATATTTCTTTGAGCCGAGTTTCTTCAGCGTCTTTTGCTCCGCCTTGCTGTTATCCCAAACGAAGCCGAAATCGCCGCAGACTATCAGCGTATCACCCTTTTTAAGGCGTTTTAAAGCGGGGGAATCAAAGCGGGCTATATCGCCGTGCATATCCCCGGTAACGTAAACCATACGGAAGCTCCTTTTTTATGTGCTACCTTAAATAATAACGCAATGCGGCGAAAAAATCAAGGATAAAGAGCCGAAGAAACAAAAAATTCATTTTTACTGTTTATTTTTCCCTCATTATATGATATACTGAACGGAGTGTCATAAATAATTTTATAGGTGAGAAATAACATATGAGAAAAGTAATTTGCTCAATTTTATGCGCCGTCACTGTGATCCTTTCCGTATTCATACCCGCCGGCGCGGCCTATGACGCCGAGATGGAGAAGCTGGGGCTTTATTCCGAATGCCTGCTGCTCATGAGCGCCGACAACGGCGAGGTAATATTCGCAAAGAACGAGACGATGCAGTCAGCGCCCGCAAGCCTTACCAAGATAGTGACCGCTTGCGTAGTGCTCGAGAATTGCAGCGACCTGACCGCCCCCGTCACGGTGACGGAGCAGAGCCTGCATGAGCTTGACGGAACGGGCAGCTCCCTCGGCGGCCTCAAGGCGGGTGAAACGCTCAGCCTCTATGATATGCTCTGCTGCCTGCTGCTCCAGAGCGCCAACGAGGCGGCGACCACCCTCGCAAACTATGTCACGAACGGCGACAGGGCGGCGTTCATCGCCAAAATGAATGAGCTTGCCGAGCGTCTCGGCTGCACGGACAGCCACTTTGTCAACCCTCACGGCCTTGACGATGAGGATCAGTATGTTTCGGCTGAGAATATAGCCAAATTCTTCAAATATGCTCTCGAATTCCCCGCTTTTGCCGAGATAGTCGGCAAGAATTCATACACTCTGCCCGCCACCAATATGCAGGGTGAGCGCACCATCCATTCGACCAACTTCATGCTCAACAGCGCATACAAGGACTACTACTGCAAGTATGTCAAGGGCGGCAAGACGGGCACGACTTCTCAGGCGGGGCGCTGCGTAGTGACCCTCGCCTCCAACGACGGCTACAACTATATCGGCGTTGCGATGCGCTCGATATTTGAGGATGTCGACCGTGACGGTGTGGAGGAGAACGGCGCTTTCCTCGACTGCAAAAAGATGTTTGAGTGGGCGTTTAAGAATATCCGCCTTGTTGCGGTCTGCGACCCCGAGAAGATAGTCGCGGAGATCCCCGTCAAATATGCGAGGACCACCGATTTCGTCAGCCTCGTGCCCGCCGAGACGGTCTACAGCCTTGTGCCGACGGGGACGGATTCGGGCAGCCTGCTGATAGAGACGATACCCGACACCGTGCCCGAATCGGTCAATGCTCCGATAAAAGAGGGACAGGTCATCTGTAAAGGCAGAGTGCTTTACGCTGGCAAGGTCATCCGCGAGATCGACCTTGTCTCCCGCTCACAGATAAAGCGCAGCTTCTTTGCGTTCATCGGCACGGAGCTGCAAGCGCTCTTCGGCTCGTGGATATTCCGCATTGCCGCCGTCGCGGTCCTTGCGGCTCTCATAGTGCTGCTGGTGCTCCGCAGCCGCCGCGTCAAAGCAAAACGCTCGGGCAGCTTCCGCGTGCTCAACTACAACGACTTTAAAAATCTTAAATAATAATTTCGGAGGAACTAACGTGGAAATATACAAGGGAAGAGGAAAAAAGGAATACACAAAACAGCTTATAGAGGTGCTCGACGACGTTTTCTTCTTTGACGATGAAGAAACTCCCCGCCGTGACTTCATGTCGCTGCTGCCGAAGCTCTATAAGGACAAATACGAGCCCGCCTACAACAATCTTGTAGTCATGGAGGGCGAGGATATAAAGGCTGCTATCGGTCTATATCCGCTTAAATTCGTCGCCGCGGGCAGGGAACTGAAGGTCGGCGGCATCGGCAACGTCGCAGTCACCAGAGATTCAAGAGGCAAGGGATACATGATAGACAGGCTCAACGCCTGCCTCGACATAATGAAAGCTGACGGCACGGTCTATTCGCCTCTCGGCGGTCACAGGCAGCGCTACGGCTATTTCGGCTACGAGCCTGCCGGCGTGAGCGTTTGCTTCTCGATAAACAAGCGCAATATCCGCCATGTGCTCGGCGGAGAGGTCAAGACCTCGCTCACCGCCCGTGAATTGACCGAGGCGGATACCGAGCTGCTTGCAAAGGTCAAGGCATTGTATGAAACTCAGCCGTTCCACGCCGTGCGCCCCGACGAAGCGCATATGGATATTCTCAGGAGCTGGCGTTCGACCCCGTATGTCGCCCTCGCCGACGGCAGCTTTGCGGGCTATTTCGTCCTCTCAAGGGACGGCGGCATTGCCGAGATAATGGCTGCACCCGGCACCGACCTGCTCGACCTGATCATCTGCACCATGGAGACCTCCGGCCGCGACTCGGCGAGCTTCGCTCTGCCGCCCTATGACACGGAGAATTGCGAATACATGGCAAAGATCTGCGCCTCCTGCTCGCTTACACACTCCGAGATGATAAATATTTTTGATTTCGCTACGTTCATCGAGGCGTTTCTCACCGTCAAGGCTCAGCGCATGAAGCTCGGCAACGGCTCGCTGGTGATGCTTATCCACGGCGTCAACGGCGACGAGAATCTCGAGATAACCGTCAGCGGCAGCGATGTGACGGTCAAGCCGACCGACAAGCTCGCCGATATCGAGCTTGAGCACCGTGAGGCGATAAGGTGCATCGCCTCGCTCTACTCCGAGGCAAGGAACACCCTGCCCGCCTTCGCCGCAGGCTGGTTCCCCGTCGATTTCTATGCCCATTCGCAGGATAATGTCTGATAACGCAACAGCCTCCCTGAACGGAGGCTGTTTTTTGTTTGGTTGCTCAGAAACAACCGCCCTTCTCCGTTCGGAGAGGGGCGGTTGGCGGTTAGGTTATGATTGGATGATGATTATTTGAAGCGTTTGATTGCCCAGCCGAAGAGGAAGTAGACGACCTTCATCACGGGGTTGAGGATGGCGGGGGAGAAGGTGTCGAAGAAGAAGTTGGAGGATTCCTCGCCTGTCACGTTCTGATAATAGAGCAGGTGAGTCTCGTAGTTTGCAATGTCGTTCTCATCGAAGTTGAAAACTCTAATCGTCCTGCCGCACTCGGCGCCGTAGGCACGGAAGCCTGTGCCGCCGTTGTAGCCCATTTTGATGCCGTCGGCGGAGGTGCCGACAAAGTTATTGTTGTGGTCGTGTGCGAAGAATGCGCCGATTATGTCGCCGTTCTTGACCCATGCCTGATATTCGCCGGTCTGCACGTCAAAGTTCTCGGAGCAGGGGGCTTCGCCGAAGTCACCCTGAGCCACTTCCGTGTTGAGCACATACCATTTGTGATCTCTGCGGGAGTAGATAGCGCCGTCGTCCTTCCAATCGCATTCTTTAAGGAAGGAGTAGATTTCCTTGACGGGGACGTGCTGGAAGAGCATCGAGGGCACGGCTGCGCCGCCGTTTGCCGCTTTGAGAGCGGCGGAGGTGGTGTTGTACCAATCAAGCTGATTTGCGCGGATGCCTTCGTAGCCGCCGTCCTTCTTGTTGTTGGTGTCCATCATGTAGATGTTCATCGCAACGCTGCCGTCCTTTGAGGAATAGATAGGCACGTTGTAGGTGAACGGGTCGGTGCTGCCCCTGACTGCAAGGCAGTTGTCGTATGAAGCGTAGACTTCAAACATCTCATCCTCGCTCATCACGTTGGCGCGGTCATGGTCGTGGTTGCCGAGGGTCACGAGGAACGGAATGTTTCTCTCCTGGAGAGGCTTGATGATGCGGTCGATAGCGAGCTTATAGTCCTCCTTGGAGGCCTTTGGATATATATCCGAAAGCTGGTCGCCGACGAATACCACAAGGTCGGGCTGCTCCTGATCGAGAGCCATGCCGATGAATTTCGCGGTCTCACTTTTGGCATTCTTGCCGACATCCTGGGTGTCGTTGATCATCATTATCTTAAATTTGCCGTCTGTGCCGAATCTGAGAGCGCCGGAGGCTCCGTCGGCAGCAAAGGCGAATACCGAGCAGGTGAGCACGGTGACAATTGCAAGGAAAATGCTGAGCAGTTTCTTCATTTTGTATTTCTCCTGTTGAGTTATTTTATTTTTTCGATGACCTCGCCTGAGACAGGCTTGGTCTTGTCGATGAATTCACGCACCGCCTGAGCCGAGGGCATTGCAGCCGAGCAGCTGTGAGCTGAGACGAGCATGGAGGCGGAGGCCGTTGCAAATTCGAGTGCCTCGGGCACGCTCCTGCCCTGAAGCAGCGAATAGATGAACGCCGAAGCGTAGCCGTCGCCGCCGCCGAAGCCCTTGAGCATCTTGACGGGGAAGGGCTTCACTTTATACGCCGAGCCGTCGCTGAGATAGGCGACCGAGCCCTCTTTGCCGTGCTTGATTATAACTATCCTGTTGCCGTAGCCGAACCAGCGCGCTGCCGAGTCCTCGTCGCTTGAGCAGACGCCCTCGAGCGCCTCGGTGAGGTCGAATTCCTCTCTCGAGCCGAGGATGATGTCGCTGTTTTTGGCGGCGATGGAGTAATAGAGCGATATTTCGTCCTTATTTTTCCAGGTGTAGCTCCTGTAGTCGATGTCGAATATCACGACTACGCCGTTTTTCTTTGCGAGGAAGAGCGTTTTGAGCGCAGCCTCTCTTGAAGGGCTTGCGCACAGAGCCGTGCCGGAGATGACAACGGCCTTTGCCTGTTTGATATAATCCTCATCTACGTCGTCAACACAGACTTGCAGATCCGCAACGCCGTCGCGATACATCAGAATGCTGCTCTGTGTGGGGCTGAGTATCTCGGTGAAGGTAAGGCCGAGGTTTTCGCCGTGCTCGCAGCGGAAAACGTGAGAAACGTCAATGCCGTCAGCCTTGAAATAGTTCTCCACATAGTCGCCGAATTGATCGTCGGATACGCGGGCGATGAAGCCGCACTTTGCGCCGAGCCTTGCAAGGCCGACAGCTATATTTGCGGGCGAGCCGCCGACGTATTTGTTGAAGTTGCTGCTCTCGGAGAGCGGCTTATTCATATCGGTGGGGTTGAAGTCGATGGCGATCCTGCCTATGGGGATGACGTCAAGGGGCTTTGAGTTGTCAAATTCAATGTAGCTCATATATATGTCACCTTTCAATTAATTTTTACCTTTATCGGCGCAGCCGAATATCTCTATATGCTTCAGGGCGTTGCGATACGCCCCCTCGACCTCGGCGGCCTGCAAGTCATAGTATCCGCCGATTTTGCCGCCGGAGTAAGCGGAGCGAACGCTCGCTTCAACGCTGTCAAAGGTCGCCGTGGCAATGTTGATTTTCCTGATGCCGAGGCTCACGCATTTGCGGAAGTCGTCGGGCAGTATGCCCGTGCCGCCGTGGAGCACCAGAGGGACGGGAACGAGACCCGCCGTCTCCTCAAGGATATCAAACCGCAGCTTCGGCGCCTGCTTGTAGTTGCCGTGGGCGTTGCCTATCGCAACGGCGAGGGCGTCAACGCCCGTCGCTTTATAGAATTCCAGCGCCTGAACGGGCGAGGTGCAGTTGACGGCGATATTCTCGCTGCCGTCCTCGCTGCCGCCGACGCAGCCTATCTCCCCCTCGCAGTCGGCGTTAAAGCGCTTGGCTATCGAATTTATCTTTGCGGTCTCGGCGGCGTTCTGCTCAAACGGCAGATGCGAGCCGTCAAACATAACGCTCGTGAAGCCGAGCTCAAGAGCCTCGGTTATCTTCTCCTCGGTCTTGCCGTGGTCGAAGTGGACTGCCACGGGCATCTTGCAGCTCTTTGCGGCGGCTACCATCAGCGGGCCTATCACCTCGAGCGGGGACTGCTTGAGGCGCACCTCGGCTATCTGGATTATGGCGGGGCTTTCGGTCTCCTCAACGGCTTTGAGCACGCCGAGCACCATCTCCATATTCGCTACGCTGAAGCTGCCGACGGCGTAGCCTTCATTCGCCGCTTTTTGCAGCAGCGGGCTCATCTTTGTCAGAGGCATTGCCCGAACCCTCCTTTTTGTAATAGATAACGGCGCATACCGCGCTGGTGAGCGGCAGAGTCAGCAGCATGCCCATGCTGCCGGCGAGCGCCTGGAGGACATCGGCGATGATGACCTCTTTGTTTATGACCTGCTCGATATTCGCGTTGTAGGCGACCATGAGCAGCACGCAGGTCAGCGAGCTACCGATATAGGCGAGCACGAGGGTGTTTGCCATGGTGCCCATCATATCCCTGCCTATCGTGAAGCCCGAGCGCATAAGCTCCTGCGGCTTGATATGCGGGGATTTCTGCTTTAATTCGTAAAGCGAGGACGATATCGACATCGAGACGTCCATCACCGCGCCGACCGCGCCGACGATTATCATCGCGAAGATTATCGCCTTGAGGTTAATGGGGTTGTCGGGGTAGAGCTGGAAGAGGTAGATCGACTCCTCCTCGAGCATACCCGTCATATTGAGAAAGCGGTCCATTATCAATACGATGAAGCCCGAGCAGAGCACGCCGCTCATGCAGCCGATGCAGGCGCACAGCGCCTTTTTGTTGTAGCCGCTGATTATCGCAAGGGTCATCACCGTCATGTAAACGCACACGAGGATGGACCAGAAATAGATGTTGTGACCGTTGAGAATGGCGGGGATGAGCACAAAGAATACCGAGAGGCAGGTCAGCCCGAGCGAAACTATCGTTTTGACGCCCTGCATCCTTGAGAATACGACTATCAGCACGCAGAATATCGCAAGCAGCCACAGCAGCGGAGTGATACGCACAAAATCGCCGAAATAATAGAGCCTTTCGCCGTTCTCGCGGTAGCCCTCTATCAGCACGGTGTCGTTTTGCTCCACCTGACGGGGGCTGAACGCATAAGAGCGGTCGATCTCCTGGATAACATCGAGGGTTTTGCCCCTCAGCTCGGTGTTGAGCGCCTTTGCCTTGAATGTGACGGTGATTATTTCATTCTCGCCGCTGACGTTGGCAGTCTTGACGTCGGTAACTCTTATCACCTTTGCTTTTATAGTGTCGCCGTCCATCTTGCCCTTAAATATCGAGCCGTCGCCGACGATATAGGTGTAGGCGGCGAGCAGCAGCAGCGCGGCGACAGCCACGGTCACGAGCTGTGAGATCATCTGCCGTCTTTTCATTTGCCTTCACCCGCTTTTATACATTATCTATCGGTCATTATAACACATTAAAGCGCAAATCTCAACAGCATATTTTTAGAATTCGGTGCCGATCAAGCGAAAAAATCGGCCTCCGACAGAGACGGAAGCCGATATGCAATATTTACATTTGCTAACAACTTAGCCTCCCTCCGACGAGGGAGAGACCGTGAGATATTATCAAAAGCAAACAAGAGAAAGCAATAGTGATAAGCCACAAAACGAAAAACAGCCATTTCGCTTTGAAATGACTGTTTTAATTTAACTGAGCAAAAAAGGTTTTTGGTATTCGTCAAAAGCCGAAACGGTCTTTAATTATCCGCGCCGTTTCCTCAGCAGATAGATCGGTATTATCAATTTTAATATAATTTTCAAACGGTATTTCGCCGTCGTTGCTCACCATTCGGTGATTATTATCATCATAGATCAACAGCCTGTTTGAAAATTCAATATCCCTTTTTGACGGTTTGTTTTTCAAACGGTTTTCGGTTGCGTTTCGCTTCAGCCGTACTTCCTGCGGAGCGAAAAGCTCGACATAATACACCTCTGCGTTATACTCTTTAAATATATCGACGATTTTCGCGGTGTATTCCCAATCCTCTTTACAGTCAAAAGCCCACATAAAGGTGAAAATCAATCCGTATTTATCTGTTTTCGCGAATTCCTCAAATACGGCTTCTCTGAATTTCCTGATCACGGTTCCGTTGAATTCGCCAAACACCTCGAGCACAGGCTCAATGCTCATATGATTATGGAAAAGCCTGAAATCCGTAATTTTGCATAGCTCCTGCCCGACCGTCATTTTGCCGACAGCAGCGTCTCCGAACAGCAGTAACAGCTTCATCGTCTCACCTCTGTTTTTATTGATATCCGACGACATATACATATTAAACAAAAAACCGCCGAAGCGGTTTTGTTGGAGCTACTGGTCGGACTCGAACCGACGACCTGCGCATTACGAATGCGCTGCTCTACCAACTGAGCCACAGTAGCATTTCAAATACGCTCCATATTATATAGTATTTATTTCAATTTTGCAAGTCTTTTTTACTATTTAGTTTAAAAATTTCGGCGACGTTACAATTCGGCAACAAAAGCTTTACAATTTCTCTAATATTATTTTATGTTCTATACTTGATTTAAATGCGAAAATGGGCTATTCTATATATAGTCCCGCACCTTATGCGGTTGATAAGACTCATTCGGAGGTAATATTAGACATGAGGAAGAACATAATTGCGATAGTGCTGGTGTTCGCGCTGGCATTCGGATTCGCATCCTGTAAACAGCTCGAAAAAACCGATATGTTCACTATCGAGTCGCAGGTTTATATCGTCGATGACGAGGGCGTTACCAGAAACGTGCAGACCAGGATCAAGGAGAACGGCGAGATAGAGTATTTCTACATTGATTCCGACGGCAACACGATATTTGTCAAGAAGGATGACGTTGTTATCGAGACCAAGCGCGTGCTTGCCTCGACCACCGACTCCAACACCTTCTCACCCGAGGCGCAGTCGTTCCTCGACGCTTTCAACGATCCCTCGTCTCTTGACGAGCTGATCGACACCAAGGTCACCGAGCCGAAGCTCGATATGGCGGACGGCCTTGTGCCCGACGACGACTTCAAACAGATCGAACCTGTCACCGGCGCAGACGGCAAGCCCCAGCGTGAGACCTTTGAGAAGAACTTCAAAGAGATAATCAAGAGCGAGAGCTTCACTCTCTCCGCAACTATCGAAGCCGAGGTCGACGGTTCCACCGTGCGTATGCCCATTACTTTGATGAGGAGCGGCGACGACCTCTATGTCGAGACCAATATGCCCGTTGAGGGCAAGGGCGCCCTCAAAGCTGCGTTCATCGTTACGGGCGGCAAGCTCTATCTTGTCATCCCCGCAATGAGATGCTATATGGAAGTGCCCCAGGATGTCCTTGACACTATCCTTGACCCCGACCTTATCGAGGGCGGCGCAAACGACGATAACTCCAAGTATGTTTCGAGCGCCGAAGTCACCGTGGGCGGCAAGAAATACACCTGCGACGTGTATGAATCCGACGGCAATACCACGAAGTATTACTTTGATTCAAACGGCGATCTCAAGAGGATCGAGAGCATTTCCTCCGACGGTTCGCCTGCAATAATCGAAATAAGCACCCTCAAGAAGGGCGCAGACAAGTCAAAGATGAAGATACCCTCGGGTTATTTCGATATGACCAAGATAATGGGCGAGAACTTTGACTATTCGACTTTGACATAAGGACTATGAAAAAGAAGTGTGCATTGATAACCGGAGCCTCGGGCGGGATAGGCAGCAGCATTGCGCTGCGCCTTGCCCGTGACGGCTTCGCCGTAGCGGCCTGCTACAGGAGCGACGAGGCGGGCATCGCCTCCCTCGCCGCCGAGCTTGACGTCATCGGGGCGGAGTATAAGATATACCGCGCCGACGTTGCCGACTACTCACAAATGAATACTGTCTTTGCAGACGCCACCGAGGAATTCGGCGGCGTTTCTGTGCTTGTCAACAATGCGGGGGTTGCCCAGCAAAAGCTCTTCACCGATATCACCGAGGAGGAGTTCGACTTTATCACCGGCGTTAACTTTAAGGGCGTTTTCAACTGCTGCAAGTGCGCCGTGCCGTTCATGGTGAATCAAAAGAGCGGCAAGATAATCAATATATCCTCGATGTGGGGCGTTTACGGCGCTTCGTGCGAGACGGTGTATTCCGCGACCAAGGCGGCCGTGATAGGCCTCACCAAGGCGCTTGCGAGGGAGCTTGCGCCGAGCAATATCCAGGTCAACTGCGTTGCCCCCGGGGCGATAGACACTAAGATGAATTCAAATCTCAGCCCCGATGAGCGAGCCGCCCTCGCGGACGAGATACCGATGGGGCGCTTCGGTCTGCCCGGCGAGATAGCCGGCGTTGTGTCTTTCCTTGCGGGCAGCGACTCGGATTACGTCACCGCCCAGGTCATAACTGCTGACGGCGGCATGACCTGATGGGCATTTTGCCGAAAAACCGGCTTGCTTTTTGGCTATAGTTTACAATTGATTTAATTTCCGTAATATGATAAAATACTACAGTGTATTACGCAATTAGTGTTTGGAGGAAAAAATATGGCTAAATGTCCGAAGTGCGGCCGCCGTCTTACAATTTTTGATTGGCGCCCCAATTGCCCAGGCTGCGGCGTGAATCTTGTTTACTACGGCAGAGAAGAGAGACTTATGAATGAGGCGGATGCCGCCGAGGCCGAGCACGCCCACCTTCAGAAGAAGCTCGACAGGCTCAAGGCTTCTTTCGTCGGCTCGCCGCTCACCATAGTCAGGATAATCCTTTCGGTGCTCCCGATAGCAGCTCTCATGCTGCCGCTGTGCAAGGTCGCATTCAACGGCCCGTTCATTGAGGAGACCGCAAAGAACATAAATGCCATCGAGATCTATAATCTCGTTTCCTCTATTGATTTCGGTGCTCTGTTCACCATGACAGGCTCCTCGATAGTCGGCTCCGCATTCGTTGCATACGCGGTCGCCCTTATTTCCGTCCTGCTCTCGCTCGTAATCGTCATAGTCAGCCTCGTGCTGCTCACCATGGCTTGCGGCCCCAAGGGCAATGCCAGAAATATAACCCTCAACTGTCTTGACATCGCTTTTGCGATTGCTTCCGTCTTCGCTTTCAATAAGTTTGCGGCTGATATCCACGGCGTGTTCCCCGAGTTCGTCACCGGCTCCGTCCAGTACGGCGCATATGTCTATATCGGTACTCTTGTGCTGCTGCTCGCCATCAACATAATAATCGCCAAGAAGGGCGTTGCCGTTAAGTATAAGCAGTGCTATGTCGGCGGCATTCCCGCCGAGGAGTATTTTGAGCTTGTCGCGGCAGGCACCGATATCGACACCATTCATCAGATGATGGCTAAGGCCATGGCGGAGAAGGGCTACAACGAAGAGATTGTCGCCGAGGCCGCCGAAGCATCGGAAGAAAAAGAAGAAGTCAACGCATAACAAGATAATTATAAAGCTGCATCTCAAAGCGGATGCAGCTTTTTTGTTGCCTTGTTCGATTAAGCGGCGATAACAAAAGACCGAACGTATACGAAAAGTACACGTTCGGTCTTGCTTTTGCTTATCAGTCGCCGTAACGGCTGAGGAATTCCTTTGTGCGCTCCTGCGTGGGGTGCTCGATGACCTGCTCGGGTGTGCCGTCCTCAACGATAACTCCACCGTCCATGAAGATTATGCGGCTCGATACGTCGCGGGCAAACGCCATCTCGTGCGTGACGATGACCATCGTCATGTGCTCCGCGGCAAGATCCTTGATGACCTTGAGTATTTCGCCTGTCAGCTCGGGGTCGAGCGCCGAGGTGGGCTCGTCAAAGAAGAGTATCTTCGGCTCGAGCATCAGCGCGCGGGCTATCGAAACCCGCTGCTGCTGGCCGCCCGAAAGCTCGCAGGGGTAGTTGCCGAGCTTCTGCGAGAGGCCGACCTTGCCGAGCAGCATCTTTGCTTTATCCTCGATCTCGGCGTTTATCGCCTTAGCGTTCTTCTTGTAATCGGGTTTTTCCTTTGCAAGGAGCTTCGCCGCAAGGGTCACGTTATCCAGTACGCTGTAGTGCGGGAAAAGGTTGAAATTCTGAAATACAAGACCGACAAGCAGCTGCTTTTTGCGCTTTTCATCCGCATTCTTATAGGCTGGCTTGCCGTCGAAGAACACCTCGCCGTCCACGGCGATATAGCCGCTGTCGGCGGTCTCAAGCTGGTTGATGCAGCGCAGGATGGTCGTTTTGCCGCTGCCGGAGGAGCCGATTATGCTCAGCACGTCACCCTTCTCAAGCGTGAAGCTGATATCCTTGAGCACTTCGGTGTTGCCGAAGCTCTTTGAAAGATTTTTTACCTCTAAAATTGACATTCTCCGCACCTCCTCAGACCTTGAAGTAGCTGAGCTTCTTCTCGATCTTGTTAAACAGCGCAGTCAGCACTCCGCTGAATATGAGATAGTAAACTCCCGTGAAAAACAGCGGCCACATCTGACCGGCAATGCCCTTTGAGCCCTTGATAAAGGATTGACCGGCCCAGATTATCTCCTGGAATGCGATTATGCGGGCGAGGGAGGTGTCCTTGACGAGGGTGATTATCTCGTTTGACATCGGCGGCACTATGCGCTTTATCATCTGCATGAGGGTGATTTTGAAGAAAATTTGGCTCTTTGAGAGGCCGAGCACTTGCCCCGCCTCCTGCTGACCCTTGGGCACGCCCTGAATGCCGCCCCTGTATATCTCGGAGAAATAGCAGGCGTAGTTAAAGACGAACGCGACGCAGGCGGCTATGAAGCGCCCCTCCTCGCCGCTGCCCCAGATGTTGTTTTTCATCACGAGGCCGGGGAAAAAGTAAATTATCAGCAGCTGTATCATCAGCGGGGTGCCTCTGATGACCCAGACTACAGTCTTGACAAGCAGTGAAAGCGGCTTGAATTTGGACATTGAGCCGAATGAGATTATAAGCCCCAGGGGAATGGAGCCGACAAGAGAAATCGTGAAAAGCTTCATTGTTTGGAGAAATCCGGCGTTCAGCGAGTCAAAAACGATCGGAAATTGCTCCTTAAAGAGTTGAAAATTCATTAGAAAACATCCTTAAAATCTGTATTTATACGGCGAAAACAGAGGGCGTTTTACCGTCCTCTGTTTCCTATTATAATGTGAGCAACTTGATTACTTGATGAGAGCCGCCTGAACACCGTAGGTCTCTGCGGTCTTCTCCATGCTGCCGTCAGCCTTGCTTGCTGCGAAGAATTCGTTGAGGGCGGCGGTGAGGTCGGAACCCTGGCGGAAGCCGACGCCGTATTCCTCGGTGGTGAGGGAGACAGTGTAGGTGAGTGAAGCGTAGCTGGTGCCTTCGCCGACCATTGCGGCTGCCATCAGGGAGTCGATGATAGCTGCGTCTGCGGTGCCTGCTGCGACCTCTGAAAGAGCGGTGGCCTGATCGACGACCTCGGTGAACGTAAAGCCGTTTGCTTCAGCGGCCTGCTTGCCTGCGGAGCCTGCTTCAACTGCGAACTGAAGGGACTTGCAATCCTCGGCGGTTTTGTAGGAATCAGCCTTGTCGGCGGGGACGATAACGACCTGAGCGTTGTTGCAGTATGCGTCGGAGCAACTCATAGCTGTGGTAACTTCTTCGGTGAGGGTCATGCCGTTCCAAACGCAGTCGATTGACTTGTTGTTAAGCTCTGCAACTTTGTAGTCCCAGTCGATGGGGATGAACTTGACCTCAACGCCGAGGCTCTTTGCGAATGCCTTTGCCATATCCGCGTCAAAGCCGATCCATTCGTCGCTGCCTGCTTCCTGATAATCCATAGGAGCGAAATCGGTGATGCCGACTACGAGGGTGCCCTTGCTCTTGACATATGCAAGGTCGCTGTCCGCTGCGGCGGTGGTGCCGGCGGCGTCGCCCGCTGCGGTGGTGGTAACATCGTCGCCGTTGCTGCCGCAAGCAACGAGCGCAAACATCATAACTGCGGCAAGAATGAGTGCTGTAAGCTTTTTCATGGTAATTTCTCCTTTTTTGTTTTCGTCACGATTTGATTTGTTGTTGTATCGTGTTGCTGTGTTATCATATTAGCACGCTAAAGCAAAAATGTCAACCCCTTTTTTGAGATTCGGCGGATTTTACAGCGATTTTTCACTCTTTGATGCCCACGACCGACATAGTGCCCAATATATCGCCCCCGTAGCCCCGATTTCGCAGAATTTTTGCAGATTTGCGGCGGATTTCGGCTTGATTTGTAGGAAGGCGATAACATCGCCACATATAATTTTTTCAAATGTTTACACTTGCCCTCGCCTCCCTTGTGTAAAGGAAGGTGGCACGACAAAGTCGTGACGGAGTGATTGTCCGGTAGCTGTTTAAGTCAAAATCTTGCTGAATATATAACGAATCAACCGCAATTCGATCGTAGGGGATGACGTCCTCGGCATCCCGCAAACAAAACTGTAATGGAAATTGAACACCGTTAGGGGCGAACTGTGTTCGCCCGCATAAAATTACAGTGCTGACAGTAAAAATTCGCCTTCTCCGCAAGCGACCGTTGATTAAATCGAAGTTATGCTTATCGGCGAGATGTTTTTTCGAAAAAAAACTCCCTCAGTCCTACGGACAGCCCCTTCAGGAGGGAGCCCAAGAAACAAGCAACAGCTTGCTGAGTCTCTCCCTCAGTCGCTCCGCGCCGGCTCCCTCGTCAGAGGGAGCCGACTTGACTGCAAGCTAACAGTAAAAATCATCGAGCCGCGAGACGGATGAGGTGTGCCGCGGGCAGATTTTGCGCATAGTTTCACAGCCGTATTGTTTCAATAGTCAGACTGAATAATTCACAAAATATTGACATTCAATCTATTATCATTTATAATTTTGGTGAGCCATAATTTGGCTGCCGCATAAAACGGTAATCAAAAAAATGACGGCGGCATATACACGGATTTGCTGATAACAAAATAAGGAGAACGAAATGAAGAAAGCAGTCTTATTAATAACAGTTATACTTTTGCTCCTTCTCTGCTCCTGCGGAGCGGATGGGGGCAAAGAAGCCGAGACGACGCCGATCGACGCAAGTGCGGCTGAAACGTCCGCGAAAAGCGACGATATCCCGTTCTATACCAAAGAAATCAAAGATGACCCGAGCGACCCGTATTCGGGGTTTATTAAGGAGGCTTGCGAAGCTGTTGTTGATGGTTGGCAAGGGTTAGAGGCTGAGGACTTTGAGGACTTCTTCAAGAATAGATATTGCACACATTATTTTTTGTATGACCTTAACGGGGACGGTGTCGAAGAAATGCTGCTCGGCAAGTGGGTAAAGGTTGGGCATTATACCGATGACCCTAATCCGCCGACGGCATTAAAACCGTATTTTGTTTGCACATTGAAAGACGGAGAAGTTGAGTATATGGATTTTGATAGTCTGTATTGGTCTGAATTTATCTATGACCGTGTGCTGTACTCAAACGGACTTGTCATGACAACATACGGGAACGAAAAAAAACCAAGTTGCTTTTTTGCCGCCTTTGATGGCACGTCGCTTGTAATGAAAGATAACGTGTATTATTTCGCGTCGGATGACACCTATTATTACGGCTATGATAATGTAATAACAGAAGAAGAATATCACCGCCGCATTGATGAAGCTATCGGCGATGCAACCCCCGTGGAGATCGAATGGAGGCGTATTGACGAATACGGGCAGTAAGATCCGGGTATACATCAAACCCCGTGTGCAAAACGCACACGGGGTCGTTTTATCACAGAGTTATGCTTTCGTTCAGGCGGAATGAATAGATGACCGTCTCTTTTACGGGCATTCCGAGCACCTCGGCAAGGCAGCGGCGATAAATTCCGAGCTGCGCTCCGTAGCGTTCGGCAAGCTCGGCGGCGCTTGATGCCTTATCCGTCTTGTAATCGACCACTACCAGCTCGCCGCCCTCGACAAAGGCGCAGTCCGCAACGCCCTCTATCAGCACCACTTCGCCGTCGGCAAGCCCGCACGGCAGCTGCGGATACAGCTCGCTCACGGGCACGAAGCAGGTGAAGGAGTATTCCTTATATATCCGCTCCGCGCGGCTCATTCGGGCGTAGAGACCGTTGTCAAAGAATCGGGCGACTGCCCTTGCGTCCACGGCGTTCGCCTCCTCGGCTGTGAGCATTCCGCCCTCGGTGAGCCTCGTAAGCTCGTCGGCAACGCTCTTGCACGCCCGCGAATAATCGGCGTACTGCATGAAGCGGTGGGTCGCCGTGCCCCTCTGGGCGGGCGTCAGCCTGCCCCTGCCCGCAAACGACGGCCTGCGGGAGGCGAAGTATTCGCTGCCCGCCTCGGTGGGGTCGAGCTTCGAGGCTATGCGCTTGGCGACGACTCCCTCAAGCTGCGCGAAGGGATATTCGTAGCCGAGCCGCTGCTCTATCTCGGCGAGCAGCACGGGGTCGGGTGCGGCAGACGGAGCCTCTTTCGCCGCTTCCTCGGCTTCGCCCGCCTTGATTATCGAGGCTTTCAGCGGCGTGTCACACGGCACGGTGAAGCCCGACGGCACGCCCGCCGCCATACGCAGGGCGTTGGCATCCGGGTGGCGTAAAAGCGCGGAGATTATCGCCTCGCTGTAGCTTGTGAAGCCGCCGACGATGTAGGGGTCGATGCGTTCGGAGCAGCCGCTCTTTGCGGCTATCGCCGCGAGGCTCTTGCCCCAATCCTTGGCGGAGGAGAGCATTATCAGCTTCTCCTTTGCCCTCGTCAGAGCCACATAGAGCACTCGGAGAGCCTCGGAGCGCTCGGCGCGCTTCGTCTCGAACTTTGCGGCGAGGCGGGGGAGGGTGTCGAACTTCACCCTGCCCTTGTTATTCTTGATGCCTATCCCGCTCTCGGGGGCTATTATCAGGTCGTCCCTCAGGCTGCGGTCGCTGTATGCCTTTTGGCAGTCGCCGAGAATGCAGACGGGGAATTCAAGCCCCTTGCTCTTATGTATCGTCATTATGCTCACGGCGTCCGCCGCGCCCGAGGAATCCGAGCCGGCAATGTCGCCGCCGCTTTTGATTATTTTATCTATATATCTTATCAGCCCCGCAACGCTGCCCATGCTCTCAAATCTGTTGGCAAGGTCGATGAAGCGGTTGAGGTTTGCCCTGCGGGTGTCGGGCTCCTTCATGGCGCAGACTATCGCCGCATAACCCGTCTCCTCCACGAGCCGACGTACCAGCTCGCCCGCCTTGACGGTGCAGGCGATCCTGCGGAATCCGCCGAGGCGCTCAAGGAACGCAGCAGCCCTCGCGTCGCCGCTCTCGGCGGCGTTCACAAGGCAGTGATAGATTGAGCCGTCACGATGAGCCGCCCGCATCAGCGCCAGATCGTCCGGCAGGAAGCCGAACACGGGCGAGAGCAGCACGGCGGTGAGCGGGATATCGTCAACGGGGTTGTCGATGACCTTCAGCAGCGATATCATAAACGATATCTCGGGCGAGGTCAGGAATCCGCCGCCCGATTCGCAGTTCACAGGTATCCCCCGGCGGTTCAGCTCGGCGATGAATTCGCCCGCGCTGTTTTTGGTGCTTGCGAAGAGCAGGCAGAAGTCTTTATACCGAGCCGTGCGAAGAGCGCCGCCCTCGGTCACTTGCAGCCCGCCCGCAACGGCGTGCTCAATGTAGTTAGCGGCGAATACCGCCTGATCGTGCAGGGCGTTATCCTCGCTCTCGATAAGGCAAAGCTCGGCGCCCGCGCCCTCCCTCTCGGGGTAAGAGGCGGCTGCCTCGAGATGCTCGTCTTTATCGTATTCAAGCCCGCCCGCCTCGCGGCTCATGACGGCGGAGAAGATGTAGTTGACAATGTCGGTCACTCCGCGGCGGCTTCTGAAATTCTTGCCCAGAGTGACCCTTGCGGGGTAGCTGCCTCCCTCGTATTCGGCGTATCTGTCGCGCCTTGCGAGGAATATCTCGGGCATCGCCTGGCGGAAGCGGTAGATGCTCTGCTTCACGTCGCCGACCATGAAAAGATTGCTTTCATCCCTCGAGAGGGCGGAGAATATCATATCCTGCGCCTTGTTGACATCCTGATATTCGTCAACGAGTATCTCGGCGTAATTCTCAGAGAGAGCGGCGGCGAGAGGAGTTCTCTCATATCCGTCGGTGGTCTCGCGCACGAGCAGCTTCAATGCGAAATGCAGCGTGTCGGAGAAATCGGCGGCGTTTTCCTCGAGCTTCAGGCGGGCGAATTCGGCGGCAAAGTCGTTGACCGTGCCGATAAGCTCCCTCACGACGGGCGCAAGGGCGGCGACGTCGGCGGAGTGCTCCTCGGCGCTGATGGTCAGGAATTCTCCGAGCTTCTCGAAATCCGCCTTGTATTTTTTGCGGATAACGCCGCAGGCCTCCTTGACATAGGAGACGCAGCCTCTCGGCGCGGTGCCCATTTTGCCGAATGCGGCGGCGGCATAGCGGCGGCAAAGCTCGTCCCATTCGCCGCCCTCCGCGGTTTCGAGCAGCGATGAGAGCATGGCTCTGTCGTCAAGGAAGGTCGGGGCGTATTTTGCCTCAAGCTCAGGCTCCTCGGCAAGCATTCCAAGGCAGCGGTCGATGTCGCCGCAGGCGCTTCTCAGGAAGCGGGCGGCCTCACCCGTCAGCAGCCTGCCCCAGGGCGTTTCCTCTATCGGTCGCTCGGCCTCGAATTCGTCGCATAGTGAATTCAGCCACCGCTCTGGGAACGGGTATGCCTGAGACAGCTCGTATAATTTCAGCACTGCGTCGACGAGCGGCTGATCGTCCCTTGCACTGCTTATCAGGGCGCAAAGGCGCAGAAAATCGGGTGAAGCGTTCTCGTATTTCGCCTCAACGACGGTCTCCGCCGCCTGATTCCTCAAAATCGTGCGCTTGCCCTCGTCGAGCAGCTCAAAGTCGGGCGAAATGCCGAGCGCGTGGAAATTCTCACGCACAAGGCCGATGCAGAATGAATCTATCGTGCATATGCTTGCGCACGGCAGCATCAGCTGCTGGCGGCGCAGGCGTTTGTTTGACGGGTCGAGCGCGATCCTTGCGCCTATCGCGGCGGATATCTTCTCTTTCATCTGCGCCGCGGCGGCGTTTGTGAAGGTCACGATGAGCAGCTGCTCCACTCCGCAGGGATCCTCGCTGTCGCAAAGCCGCTGAATAACACGCTCGACGAGCACGGCGGTCTTGCCCGAGCCTGCGGCGGCGCTGACAAGTAAAGTGCCTTTACGTGCCTCTATCGCCTTTTGCTGATCCTCAGTCCACTTCATCGTTTTCATCCCCCTTTGAAAGAGCCGCGAGCACATCCGCGAGCTTGTCGTCACTGAGAGCCCTCACGGGTATGCCGTCCTCGTAGGCGCAAACCGTTTTGTAGTCGCAGTATTTGCAGACCTCCTTGTAGCTCCTGCCTTCGGCGGGCAGGGCGGATATCTCGCCGCCCCTGAGCTGCTTCGCCATTTGCAGCAGCAGCCCGTCCGCTTTCTTCTTGAGCTTCGCAAGCTGGCTAAGCCCGATGAGCGAGCCGGACATCTCGCCCTTTTTGAAATCCACGGGGATATACAGCCCGCTCGCGCTCCTGTCCATGGCTATGACCACGTCGCAGTCGCTGAGCACTATGCCCTGCATACGGCATTTTTTCTGTATATCGAGGGCGGTTTTCTCCTCGTCCTCGTCTCTCGGAGCGGAGATCATCGGCGAATTTGCGGGGTAATAGAGCACGCCTGCGGGCATAGCGCCGCTCAGCTCACCTCTGCCCGACTGCCAGATAGCGAACAGATAGATGAACATCTGCATATTGAGGCCCTGTATCACGTCGCTCAGGCGGAAATCCTTGCCCGAGGATTTGTAGTCGATTATTCTGAAATACCTCTTGCCGTCTATCTCGGCGATATCGACCCTGTCAACGGCGCCGAAAACCCTTATCCTGCCCTCGGGATCGGACAGCTCATAGGAGGGCAGCTTGCCGTCGGGGCCTATCTTCATCTCGAATTCAACGGGGCGGAAGTCGCTCTGTGACAGCTCCTTTATCAGCCGCTCCGCAACGTCGCATACGGCGGAGGCGAGCTTTTTATAGAGATAAAGGAATCTCTCGCTCCTGCCCTTGCCGTCGAGCACACGCATAAGGTATTCTTCCATTATGGTATATATAATGCTGTAAAGCTCGTCTCTGCACATTGCCGAGAGCGCCGATTGAGGATAGGAGCGCAGCAGCTCCTCGAGCACATGGTGGATGACGTTGCCCCTCTGCATCGGGTCGAGCTCCGCAATTTTGCGCGGCATGGCTTTGAGCCCGTAGCGGCAGAAGTAGGAGAACGGGCATTTATAGTAGCTCTCGACCCGTGAGGCGGAGATGTTCATGTCTCTGCCGAAAAGCGCTTCGGCGGCGGAGCGGTCGGCGACGGCGAAGTTCCTCATGCCGCCCGCCCTCTCGAGAGCGGATATCCTGCCCGCATATTCGCCGTCATTGCCGAAGTATTCGAGCAGAGACGCACGCAGGCGGGGGTCGGAGGTCTTGGCAAGGCGCTCGAACGCAAGCTCCCTGCCCTCGATATAATACAGGTCGTCCGCTCCGTCCGTTTTGATTTCACGGCAGGCGGGGAAGAGCGTTTTTATCTTAACATATAGCTCGGAGGGCGCAAGCTGCTCGCCCTGTGAGCCGCGCTCGGGGCAGCAGATATAGAGCCTCTCGCCGGCGCAGCAAAGGGCGCTGTAGGCTATCAGCCTGCTCTCGGCGAGCTGATATTCGCCGAAGCTCGCAAGCTCAATGCCCATTTCAAGCAGTCTGCGGCGGTCGTTATCCGTCAGAGCGGAGCCCGAGGCAGCGCCGGCGGGGAAAACGCCCGCATTTGCGCCCGCTATGAATACGGCCTTGGGCGAAGCCACCCTTATCCTGTCCGCGGAGCCGATGGTCACCTCGTCAAGCCCCTGCGGCAGGCTGCCGACGGTGCGGATATTCAGCATCAGCTTGAGCAGGTCAAAGAATTTTTTCGGCGAGAGCACTCGGTCGCGTGAGACGGTCTCAAGGCTGTCGAGCATATCCATGAGCAGCTCCCAGATGCGGTCAAGCTCCAGCGCCATGCCCTCCTCGCCCTGCTCGGCGAGCCTGCGGGCAAGCAGGCGGATATTCTCGGGCGCATTTATGCCCTCCAACAAATCAAGCAGCGCTTGTGCCGCTTCACCGCCTGTCAGACCCTCGGCGAGCTTGTCACGCAGCCTGCAAAGAGGTGAGATTATTCTTAAACGCAATTCGTTGAGGCGTTGTAATTCCTCGGCGTCGGAGTCTGTGAATTCGCCGAAGCCCGAGGGATTCTTATCCCATTCGTGCAACCAGTCGCCGTAATTTATCTGCCAGAGGTAGCAGTAGTTCTCGACCTCGGCGGTCTCGTCGACGCTAAGCCCCGCAAGCTCCGTTTTAAGGTAGCGCATGACGGCCTCGGTGTCGAAGCCCTTGCAGGCTATCTGAGCCGCGCTGAGCACGAGGGCGACTATCGGCGAAGCGTCCACGGGGCGGCGGCTGTCCTCAAAGACGGAGATGCCGCATTTGCGAAGGGCGCTTCTGAGCGGCGCTTCATAGGCGGCGCTGTCCGTTGCGATAACGGCTATATCCCTGCTGCGAAGCCCGTTTTCACGCATGAGCTTCTTTGCCGTGCAGGCGATGAATTCGCACTCGGCGTAGATATCCTCGGCTCGGCAGAGGGTGATCCCGGGGCAGTCGTCCTCATATACATTCGGCGACGGGGAAAAAAGCTCCTGCTCGAGGGCTGCAAGCTCCGGCGCGGCGTATCGGCGGAAATGCGGCGGGAAATTATTGAATTTGCTTCTTTTTGAAAGATACTGCGGCTTTGCGACCGCCACGGAGTTCCTCTTTGCCGATTCAATGAGCTTTGCGGCGGTGCGCTTGGTGTGGGCAAAGAGATCCGTCTCATCGCCCATGTTGCTCAGATCCTCGGTGCAGAGGGTGACATAGACGGCGGGCGAGCGCCTGAGCATATGCTCGATGACCTTGTGCTCCTGAGCGGTGAAGCCCCTGAAGCCGTCGATGAATACGAGCCTGTCGGCGAAATAATCGCTCTCGGGCAGCAGCTCGTTCAGCTCGCCGAGCAGGTCGTCGGGGTCAAAATAGCTGCTGCCGACCAAGGCGTTATATGCTTCGAGGGCGAGTGAGATATCGGCGAGCTTGCTTTTCAGCAGGCAGTCCTCCATCTCCGCCGCGGCGAGAGCCAGCTGCTCGGGCGGCACGGCGCTCTGCTTGAATTCGGAGGCAAGCGACACGAATTCCTCTATCACGGAGCTTCTCTCGGTATGCTCGGAGTAAAGGTTGAGCTTATCTTTGACTGCCTCAAGTGCGAAGCTCATCAGCGCCGCCTTCGCGGGCTCGTCGAGCCGCCTGCGCTCGTGGAAGGCGGGCTTGCCGACCAGCTTCTCGGCAAGGCTCGTGAAGCTGAGCACATCGATGCCGGCAAAGCGCTCCGCTCCCATCCTGCCGAGCATTATCTTTTCGCTCATAAATGAGAACTGCTCGGGCACGATGAGAGTTATTTTTTTGCCTGCGGCGGAGAAGCCGTCTATCAGCTCGGTGATATGGGTGGTTTTGCCCCCGCCGGCACGGGCGAGTATCAGATACAGCATAGCTTTCACCTTATTGATAAAATGTTATGATAAATTATATCATATATTAATCGTTTTGTCAGCAACTTTGTGTCCGCTTTTCGGTACAGAGCCGAATTTTTCGGTTTTTAGTCATTTTTGACCGTAAAAGCCCGTTTCAAGCGGATTTTCCCCTTTGCGGCGGTCTTGCTCGGCGTGAGAGGCCGTAGAATGCAAAACGGAATGTTGACAACAAAAGTTCCATATGATAAAATAATCAGTAATACTCGGGGATTATTACATTCCCGCAAAAACCGAAAGGAGAAAATCCCACATGGATGACCCCGGCCCTGCGCTCGATATCATTCTTAAATTAGTCCTGCTTTTTGTCCTCATCTTCTTCAACGCATTCTTTGCGATGAGCGAGATAGCGATAATCTCCCTCAACGACACCAAGATGCAGAAGCTCGCCGAGGAGGGCAATAAAAAAGCAAAGCAGATCGTTAAGCTCACCGAGAACCCCAACAGGTTCCTCTCCACTATTCAGATAGGCGTTACCCTCGCGGGCTTCCTTGCATCGGCTTCGGCGTCACAGAATTTCGCCGACCTGCTCGTGAATGCACTTAAACACACCGCGATAGTCAACGTCATACCCGAGAGCGTCATAAACGGCATTTCCGTCGTGCTTATCACCATAATCACCTCTTATTTCTCGCTCGTTTTGGGCGAGCTTGCCCCCAAGAGGATCGCAATGCAGGTGCCCGAAAAAGTGTCGTTCAAGGTGGTAGGTATCCTGCTGTTCATTGCGAAGATAACCAAGCCATTTGTCAAGGTGCTCTCCGTGTCGACCAACGGCGTAGTCCGTCTGCTCGGATTTGACCCCAACGCTGACGAAGAAAACGTCACCGAGGAGGAGATCCGTATGATGGTCGATGTCGGCGGCGAAAAGGGCGTTATCGAGGACTCGCAAAAAGAGATGATAGACAACATCTTTGAATTCGACGACCTTGACGCAGGCGATATAATGACCCACCGCACCGACATGACGGCGATCGAAGTCTCCCGCTCGCTCGAGGAGGTCGCCGAGCTTGCCATTGAAAACGGTTACTCCAGGATCCCCGTGTATGAGGACGACCCCGACAGCATCGTCGGCGTGCTCTATGCCAAGGATCTGTTAAAATACGTCGGTCACAACATTCCCGCAGATTTGACTATATCCAAGGTCATGCGTAAGGCGCTCTATGTGCCCGAAACTCAGAGCTGCGGCGATCTCTTCAAGGCGATGAACGACAGCCACACGCAGTTCGCGGTGGTGGTCGATGAATACGGCGGCACCGCCGGCATAGTTACCCTTGAGGACGTGCTCGAATCCATCGTAGGCAATATCCAGGACGAATATGACGACGAGGATGAAGAAATAGTACAGATAAACGAGACCACATTTACCATTGACGGTATCACCGACCTCGACGAGGTCGACGAGCTGGTAGGCACCAAGCTCCCGGAGGGCGATTACGACACCCTCGGCGGCTTCGTCATCAGCCTGCTCGGTTATCTCCCGTCCGAGAGCGACCCGGAGCCCGCCGTCGCCGAATATGATAATCTCCGCTTCACCGTCCTCAACTTTGAGGATCGCCGTATAGGCGAGATCAAGGTCGAGATCCTCCCGAAAGAGGAGAACGAGGACGAGGACAGCGACTCCAAGCCAAAAGACAAGGATAAGGATAAAGGCAAGGACAAGGACAAAGACTAATACTTAGGCGGGCTGTTCCCATGCAGCCCGCTTTTTAAATTAGAATATATATTTGTTTTTAAAGAGGTATATATTATGAAAAGACTTGACGTAATACCCAAGCCTAACAAAGTCGAGTTCCTCGGCGGCGAAGTCGATCCGTCGGAGCTTGAGATAACCTATATCGAGGACAAGTCCCTTGCGGACGAGGCGTATGTGCTCACCGTCGTCAAGAGCGGCATCGAGCTGCGCTACGGCTCGCCGAGCGGCAAATTCTACGGCGAGCAGACCCTCGCTCAGCTCGGCGAGAGCTGCCCCAGAGTCCGTATCGAGGACAGACCCGCTTATAAATACAGGGGCTTTATGCTTGACACCGTGCGCCATATCTTCACCATCGAGCAGACGAAGAAGATAATCGACGCTGCCGCAGAGGTCAAGATGAACAGGATGCATTGGCACCTGACCGACGACCAGGGCTTCCGCCTGACGCTCGACTCCCACCCCGAGATAACCGAGAAAGCCTCTGTCAGACCCGACTCCGCCTTCGGCAGCCTTGATGAGCATGGCGAATACGGCGGCTGCTTCACCAAGGACGAGCTGCGCGAGATAGTCGATTACTGCGCCGAGCGTTTCATCACCGTCATTCCCGAATTCGACGTGCCCGGCCATTGCTCCGCCCTGCTCCATGCCTGCCCGCAGCTCTCATGCTCCGGCGGCGAGGTCGAGGTCAAGACCCACCAGGGCATTTTTGAGGATATCCTCTGCGCCGGCAAGGATGAGACCTTGCAGGTCGTGTTTGACATTCTCTCAGAGATCATTGATATCTTCCCCTCCGAATATATCCATATCGGCGGCGACGAAGCGCCCAAGAAGAATTGGCAGAGCTGCCCCGATTGCCAAAGGCGCATCAAAGAGAATTCACTCAAAAACGAGGAGGAGCTGCAGGGCTGGTTCACAAATCAGATCGTTGAGTTTCTCGCCTCCAAGGGCAGGAAGGCGATAGTTTGGAATGAGAGCCTCAACAGCGGCATAGTCGACGGCAGCGTCACCGTGCAGATGTGGATGGATAAAAAGAAGCGCTCCTATGCCTTCGCCGACAAGGGCGGCAAGGTCATAGCCTCCGATTTCTTCCACTACTACTGCGACTACCCCTACGCCATGACTCCGCTGATCAAGACCTATAATTATGAGCCTGCGCCCAAGAAGCTGAAGAAGCCCGAGAATATAATCGGTGTTGAAACGCCCATATGGACGGAGTTTATCAACAACTTTGACAGGCTCTGTGAATTATTCTTCCCGAGGCTTGCCGCCGTTGCCGAGACGGGCTGGACGGACAGGGAGAATAAGAGCGCGGCGGATTTTATGCGCCGATTCAGGATCTACGCCCCGCACCTTGAGCGGCTCGGCATCAAGCCCGCCCCGCCGCAGGAGTGGAATCCCTCGCCCATCGCCCGCATCAGAGGCACATTCTCATTCACGCACAACATGGTGATGAAAAAAGGCGAAAAGTAAACAGTCACATTGCGGTCGGGATACGCTCCCGACCGCTTTTTTGATATAATTCCATTGACTGCACGGCTGAAAAATGCTATTATCATAATATAAACGGCAATTTTCGCCGCAAAACGATGTAAACTCGGGTTTACATCGGCGATAATTTTCAAAATGTATATTAAAGTTGGTTGCTTCGGCGGCTCAAGCGGGATATAATGCGGTTGTATTCAAAAAACCGCCAAGGAGGAGAAGATATGGATATAGGAGAAAAAATTCAGAAATTAAGAAGAGAAAAGGGTCTGTCGCAGGAGGCTCTTGCCGAGGCGCTCGGCGTTTCGAGGCAGTCCGTTTCAAAGTGGGAGTCGGGTGCTGTGCTGCCCGATACCGATAAGATAATAGCGATGAGCGAGCTTTTCGGCATTTCGACCGATTTCCTGCTCAAGGGCGATTTCGCCCCGGTGACCGCTCCCGCAGACGGAGCCGCCGCCCCGCCGCAGGAGAGCAAAAAGAAACCGAAGAAGGCAGCCCGCATTATCGCCCTCGTGCTTACGATATGCATCGTTATAACCGCCGTTGCGGTGCCCGTGCATTACGGCGGGTTCCGTGAGACGTGGTGGGCGCTGAACGGCGGCAAGGTGGAGTACCCCTATGTTTTTGTCCACGGTCTCGGCGGCTGGGGCGAGGGCGAGGGGATAAACAAGACCGTCCAATATTGGGGCGGCGGCACCTTTGACCTGAAGCAGTACCTGACCGCTCAAGGCTATGAGGTCTATATGCCGAGCGTCGGCCCGATATCGAGCGCGTGGGACAGAGCCTGCGAGCTGTACGCCATGCTGACAGGCTCAACGGTCGATTACGGCGCGGCGCATTCGGCGGAGCATAACCACGCCCGCTACGGCAGGTCATACAGCGCAATGTTTGAGGGCTGGGGCGACAAGAAAAACGGCGGTCAGCGCATTAAGATAAATCTTGTCGGTCACAGCTTCGGCGGAGCAACGGTTCGGCTTTTGGCTTCGCTGCTTGCCTACGGCGACGAGGCTGAGCGGGCGGCGAGCGGCAGTGAGACTTCGCCGCTTTTCACCGGCGGAAAGGGCGACTGGGTCAACAGCGTCATAACCCTCTGCGCCCCGCACAATGGCTCCTCGCTCACCGAGGTGCTCGATTCGGTCGGCGGCGTTGTGGGCATAACGGATACCACCGAGATGCTTGCCCGCCTTTGCTTCGGGGCTGCGGACATCAGCTCGCCCGTTGACGGAATCTATGACTTCAAGCTCGACCAATTCGGCATCAACTCCGCTGCGGGCAGCGAAAAGGAGGCCGAGAGCGCCATCAAGGCTGTCACGGAGTCAGGCAGAGATCACGCCGCCTACGACCTCTCGCCCGACGGCGCAGCCGAGCTGAATAAACGCATCCGCACCGTTGACGATATCTATTATTTCTCGTATTCCTACTGCACGACCGTTGACAGCTCGCTGATAAATATCCAGGTGCCCGTTTCCGGCACACTGCCGATACTTTACCCGTTTGCGCTTGCGATGGGCGCATACAAGGGTACGACCGCGGGCGGCATAGTCATCGACGAATCGTGGCGGCCGAATGACGGCTTGGTGAGCGTGGTGTCGGCAAAATACCCGACCGGCGATCCTTATGCCGAATACACCGAATTCCCGCGGCAGCTAAAGGATGTCAAGCGGGGAGTGTGGCAGGTCGCGCCCACAAGGAGCGGCGACCACGGCACGGTGATAGGGCTCAACGCCGACGCGGCGCAGACTCAGGCGTTTTATATCGACCTTATCGAAATGATCGACAGCCTTAAAAGATAAATACATATTATATAATGAAACATCCCCTACCGCCATTGCTGACGGCAGGGGATGCGTTATTTATTGATTACTCAGCAGGGGATCAGTCAGCCTTGGGGGCATAGAGATCCTTGAGGCGGAGCAGGTGCTCATATCTCTCAACTGAGGTCTCCTCCGCGAGGGTGAAGAGCTTCTCGGCTCTCTCGGGGAAGGAGCGGGTGAGTGATGAGTAACGTGCTTCGTTCATGATGAAGTCTCTGTAGCTCGCGGTGGCGGGCTTGCTGTCGATGGTGAAGGGATTCTCGCCCTTTGCCTTGAGCGCGGGGTTGAAGCGGAACATATTCCAGTAGCCGCTGTCAACAGCCTTCTTCATCTCGTTCTGGCAGTTGGTCATGCCGCCCTTGATGGAGTGCATCTCGCAGGGTGCGTAAGCGATGACGATCGACGGGCCGTGATAAGCCTCAGCCTCGGTCAGAGCCTTGATGGTCTGGTTCATGTTGGCGCCCATAGCGATCTGAGCGACATAGACATAGCCGTAGCTCATTGCTATCTCTGCAAGGCTCTTCTTGGCAACGGACTTTCCGGCTGCCGCAAACTGAGCGACCTGGCCGATGTTGGAAGCCTTGGATGCCTGTCCGCCGGTGTTGGAGTAAACCTCGGTGTCGAAGACCATGATGTTGACATCTTCACCGGAAGCGAGGACGTGGTCAACGCCGCCGAAGCCGATATCGTATGCCCAGCCGTCGCCGCCGAAGATCCATACGGACTTCTTGGCAAGGTACTCTTTATTTTCAAGGATGGACTTGCAGGTGTCGCAATCAACGCCTTCGAGAGCGGCAACGAGAGCCTTGGTGGCTGCGCCGTTAGTCTCGCCGTCGTCGACGGTGTCAAGGTATGCCTTAGCGGCAGCCTTGAGTTCCTCGGGAGCGCACTCTGCCTCGGAGACGGTCTTGACCTTGGCTATCAGGCTGTTGCGGATAGCGTTCTGGCCGAGATACATGCCGAAGCCGTGCTCTGCGTTATCCTCAAAGAGGGAGTTTGCCCATGCGGGGCCGTGGCCGTTCTTGTCGGTGGTGTAGGGTGAAGTTGCTGCGGGGCCGCCCCAAATGGAGGAGCATCCGGTAGCGTTGGAGATATACATTCTGTCGCCGAAGAGCTGGGTGATAAGGCGAGCATATGAAGTCTCGGCGCAGCCGGCGCAGGAGCCGGAGAACTCAAGCAGCGGAGTCTTGAACTGGCTGCCGATAACGGTGTTGTCAGCGAGGTCTTCCTTGACGGAGACGTTCTCGACCATGTAGTCGAATACGGGCTGCATAGCGTCCTGGCTCTCTCTGGGAACCATCTTGAGGGAGTTGGTCTTACAAACGCCGATACAAACGCCGCATCCCATACAATCGAGGGGAGAAACAGCGAGGGTGTACTTGTAAACGCCCTTGCCCTTGCCCTTCTTGTCAACGATGATAGCGTTGGCGGGGGCGTTGGCAGCCTCTTCCTCGGTCAGAGCATAAGGTCTGATGGTGGCGTGCGGGCAGACATAGGAGCACTGGTTACACTGAGCGCAGGTTGCGCCGTCCCACTCGGGAACCATGACTGCAACGCCTCTCTTCTCGAAGGCTGATGCGCCCTGCTCGAAGGTGCCGTCTGCATGGTCAACGAATGCGGATACGGGCAGCGAATCGCCGTTCATGAGGCCGACCGGCTTCATGATGCTGTCAACCATCTTAACGAGCTTTGCGGGGCCGTTCTCGGTGACGGATACGGGGGCGTCAACTGCGTCTGCCCAGTCGGCGGGAACGTCGATCTTGACATATGCGGTAGCGCCGGCGTCGATAGCCTTCTCGTTCATCTCGACTATCTCTTTGCCCTTCTTCATGAACTTCTGGGCCTTCTCCTTCATGTAGCCGATAGCCTCAGCCTCGGGCAGAACCTTGGAGAGTGAGAAGAATGCTGACTGAAGGACGGTATTGGTACGCTTGCCGAGGCCGATCTTGGCGGCAAGGTCGATAGCGTTAACGGTGTAGAGCTGGATGTTGTTCTTTGCGATGTAGCGCTTTGCCTCTGCGGGCATCTTTGCGCTCAGCTCGTCGGCATCCCACTGGCAGTTGATGAGGAATACGCCGCCGGGCTTAACATCGTTGACCATCTTGTAGCCTTTCTCAACATAGGAGGGGTTGTGGCAGGCAACGAAGTCGGCCTTGTTGATATAGTAGGGGCTCTTTATCGGGCTGTCGCCGAAACGAAGATGGGAGATGGTGATACCGCCGGTCTTCTTGGAGTCATACTGGAAGTAAGCCTGAACGTATTTGTCGGTGTGGTCGCCGATGATCTTGATGGAGTCCTTATTTGCGCCGACGGTGCCGTCGCCGCCGAGACCCCAGAACTTGCACTCGATGGTGCCTTCGGCTGCGGTGTTGGGAGCTTCCTTCTCTTCGAGTGAGAGATAGGTAACATCGTCGTTGATGCCGAGGGTGAAGTGAGCCTTGGGAGCGTCCTTGGCAAGCTCGTCATAAACTGCGAATACGCTTGCGGGCGGAGTATCCTTTGAACCGAGACCGTAGCGGCCGCCGATGACCTTGATATCGCTTCTGCCGGTAGCTGCGAGAGCTGCGACAACGTCAAGGAACAGGGGCTCGCCGAGTGAGCCGGGCTCTTTGGTCCTGTCAAGAACAGCGAGCTTCTTGCAGGTCGCGGGGATAGCTTCAACGAGCTTCTCAGCGGAGAACGGTCTGTAAAGGCGAACCTTGACAAGGCCGACCTTCTCGCCCTTAGCGGTGAGGTAGTCGATAACTTCCTCTGCAACATCGCAGATGGAGCCCATTGCTACGATGACATTCTCAGCGTCGGGAGCGCCGTAGTAGTTGAAGAGCTTGTAGTCGGTGCCGAGCTTGGCGTTGACCTTGTTCATGTATTCCTCAACGACTGCGGGCAGAGCGTCGTAGTAGGAGTTGCAAGCCTCACGATGCTGGAAGAAGATATCGCCGTTCTCGTGAGAGCCGCGCATTACGGGGCGCTCGGGGTTGAGAGCTCTCTTGCGGAAAGCCTCAACAGCGTCCATATCGCACATTTCCTTGAGATCCTCATAGTCCCAGATCTGGATCTTCTGGATCTCGTGAGAGGTGCGGAAGCCGTCGAAGAAGTTGATGAAGGGAACTCTGCCCTTGATCGCTGCAAGGTGAGCAACAGCGCCGAGATCCATAACTTCCTGCGGGTTGGTCTCTGCAAGCATTGCAAAGCCGGTCTGACGGCAGGCGTAAACATCGGAATGATCGCCGAAAATGTTAAGTGCGTGGGAAGCAACGCAGCGAGCCGATACGTGGAAAACGCTGGGGAGAAGCTCACCGGCGATCTTATACATATTGGGTATCATGAGCAGAAGGCCCTGGGATGCAGTGTAAGTAGTGGTGAGAGCACCGGCTGCGAGCGAACCGTGAACGGTGCCGGCTGCGCCTGCCTCCGACTGCATCTCGGCAACCTTAACGGTGGTGCCGAAGATATTCTTGAGACCCTGCGCCGACCACTGGTCAACGTAGTCTGCCATGGGGCTGGACGGAGTTATCGGGTAGATACCGGCAACTTCCGTGAACGCATAGGACACATATGCCGCAGCGTTGTTACCGTCCATGGTCTTCATTTTTCTTGCCATAGTCTTTTTCCTCCTAAAATAGTGTGCTGAGTAAAAAAGTGATAAAATACACCACTGCATATATTAACACTTTTCTTTTTATTTGTAAACCTATAATTAATCCAAAATGAAGAAGAATTTTGCATTTTATTTGTAAAATTAATCAGAAATCATCATATTTGACTGTTCCGGAGCACGAAAAACGCAGAATCCCGTCGTAAATTGCCGTATAAGCTACTGATACTCAATAAAGTGTTTTGAGACGTGAGTTTTGGTAATTTCAAGCGAGCGCAAATGCTGTTGTCTTTCCTTTATCTATGAATAACGGAATTACACACAAAAAGCACTTTTTGCCCAAAATTTATTCACGCTGTATCCGTAAAATCCGAAATCCACGCACTTTAAAGGCTCCCTTGTGTAACGGAAGGCAAAAGAAGCCGCAATCTTTCAGCGACGTTGTAGGGAACGGCGTCCTCTGTCAAGAGTAACATGGCATACAAAAGTGCAAGCAAACGTAAATTGAACACCGTTAGGGGCGAACTGTTTTCGCCCGCCTAAATCTGCACGATGCCGCAGCATTAAACTGTTGCCCGACTCTTAGGCTCCCTCTCGAGGGAGCTGTCCGTAGGACTGAGGGAGTTTTTGCTTGAAAGCAAGTATTCCATCTGCGGCGCAATTTCGTAGGATCAAACCGAGAAAGACCGAGGGAGAGACAGACCGAAATGCAATCAAAATATTTATCTTCACGATTCTTCTGCCCTTGCTTAATAAATATCGCACTCCCGCTGACCGCCGACAGCGTTCAAAATCATAAATAATGCCGATCGTTTGCCCGGCACTTGTGCAGCCGCCGCCGAAATTTCAAAATTTTTTGAAATAGGTATTGATTTTTGCCGCGGAATGTGTTACTATACTTTGGCAATCAGGAATGATTGCATATGCGCTGCTAGCTCAGCTGGATAGAGTGTTTGGCTACGAACCAAAAGGTCAGGGGTTCGAGTCCCTTGCAGCGCGCCAACCGCAATCCCTTGTAAATCAAGGGGTTGCGGTCTTTTTTATACTCGGTTTTTCCGCCGAAAAAACGCGTTTTTCTAACAAATTTCTAACATTCATTTTTAACTCGCCGGTAAATGGGACTCGAACCCTGAGAGGGTGAGCGACGTTAAGAAAACAGTCCGGCGGACTTTATTGTAACCGCTGATTAGTCGCCGTCACGCTTCTCGGCGGCTGCTTTCCCGCCGCTTAACGCCCGAAATGCTCGTTAATACATAAGCCAGTATTAACTGCGCTTTCGAACGCTTTCGGCGAAAAATCATCTCGCCGATAAGCATAACTTCGAATTAATCATCAGTTACTTTAGGCGCGAAGTGTGAGGCGGGTACTGCCGCAGGGCGGCGGTCGCCGAGCACGCAAGGCGGCGCAGTCGACTGAGTCCCTTGCAGCGCGCCAACCTCAATCCCTTGTAAATCAAGGAGTTGCGGTCTTTTTTATACTCGGTTTTCCTGCCTAAATAATTGTTTTTCTAACAGATTTCTAACAATACGGCGGATTCGGCCGTTAAAAGTGTATGACGGGCTTAAAATTTCACTTGCATTTTTGGACTGTGAGGAGTATAATTTCTATGTAAGAAACAAAGCGGATATAGGGGTAAAGAAATGAGTAAGGCACATTGGATCGAGCACTCGCATTTATTCAGGGCGGACGAATACGAATGCTCCGTTTGCGGGTCGGTATATGACAAGCCGTATGCCGTTTGCCCGCATTGCAATTCTCAGATGGGCGGTTCAAAATATGACCCTGATTGGGCCGACGAAATGGCCGGATATGATGAAATATTCGGCGACGATTGAATGCGGACAACATGATTCTGAAAGCCGCAGTTCCTTATGTATCAAGGGACTGCGGCTTTGCTGGCTTTATATGCTTTTTGCTTTAAGTGCGGTTTTATCCATGACAAAAATGACAAACGAAATCTTGGCGAAATTCGGCAAAATCGTCTCTCCCTCAGCCGCTATGCGACAGTTTCTTTAAGGTGTTGGCAACAGTTTAATGCTGCGATAATGTGCGGACCGCCTGCGGCACACCTCATCCGTCTCGCAGGCTCGACACATTCTCCTCAAGGAGAAGTCGAAGGTGGCTGCGGGATTTGTGCTTTATAAGAAATACTCCCTCAGTCCTACGGACAGCTCCCTCCTGAGGGAGCCTAAGAGGCGGGCAACAGTTTGTTGTTGAACTATTCAGCAACTTCCCGCAGGCAAATCCATAAGAAAAAATTTTCTCTGCGGCGGAGGAAATTTTCCCTGCGAATTAATAATTTGTTCTTTTATTTTGCCGTAGAATATGATAAAATGACAATGTAACGGGCGAGGAGGCCCTGTCGGCTGCAAAAGCCGTAAAAAAACAGCAAAGGAGAGACTGATATGGGACTCATAAAAGCAGGAATCGGAGCATTGGGCGGCACTTTGGCTGATCAG
>ERZ779890.97-NODE-97-length-96105-cov-28.043613_pt1 | contig 96105 bp, 67 predicted proteins | sample MGYA00511553_ERZ779890 | MGnify/ENA primary metagenome ERZ779890 (study PRJEB29588, sample SAMEA2152064) | human gut metagenome | biome: human gut; feature: human-associated habitat; material: faeces | place: Denmark | collected 2008/2010 ... | reverse complement strand
TTGACAGTATTTCAATGAACTTTTATATAGCGGAACCGGTCACCCGGCTTCCATTATTTAACTTTTTAGTACGGTAAATTTTTACCGAAGTAATGATGGGTAGGTCGCAAGAGAATAACGTTACCGTTAAGGACATAGCCCGCGAGGCGGGTGTGTCTCCTGCCTTGGTGTCATTTGTCATGCGTAACGCCTCCAGCGGAAAAAGGAATTATAGGGTAAACCCGGACACTGCGTCTAGAGTCTTGGATGTAGCCAAGAGGTTGAATTATCATCCAAACACATCGGCCAGGGCGTTGAAGAGCGGAAAGTACAACACAATCGGTATGATACTTTCTGATATTGCTAATCCATTCTTTGCCGAGATTGCCAGAATGATTGAGGACGAGGCTTATAAGAATGGCTATTCTGTGTTATTCGGCAGTACGGATGAGGATTCCAAGAAGTTGGAGCAACTCGCGCATGTGTTTATTGACAAAGGGATAGATGGATGTATAGTTGTACCGAGCGGCAGTTCCGCGCAATGTGTCAAACCTCTTCTTGACAAGCGAATACCGTTGGTCTTTTTTGACAGGGCGATCGATGGAATTGACGCACCTTCCGTCCTTCTTAATAATGTAATGGTTTCGCATTCGTTGACCCAGAAGTTGATTGAGAAGGGGTATCGATTCATCGAGATGGTTTCATATTCCATGGATTTGTCTAATATCCGTGGCCGGGAAGACGGGTACAAGGAGTGCATGCGTGAGGCGGGACTTGATTGCTTTGTGAATATTCATAGGGTGGAGCATCATGAGTCGTCGTCCACAATCGATGGTATTATGGCTGATGCCCGTAAGAGAGGGGTTGAAGCCTTTGTTTTCGCCACCAACGCTTTGGCAGTACAGGGAATGTCCGCGATTTTCAGAAGCGGCTTTAATATCCCTCAGGACTTCGGAATTGCGACATTTGACAAGAATGACGCTTTTGACATCTACGCGACAGATCTTCTGTACGTGCGCCAGCCGTTGGAGTCTTTTGCCAAGGAACTTATCAGGATTCTGGTTGGAGAAATTCGTGGTGATCAAGAATTTGATGCCGCCGAACATATTGTGCTTGGTGCCGAGATAGTCAACAAGGGAGCAGGGAGATGAATTTTTTTTAATATGATGTTATAACGTTATAATTATGAATCGAATCACACGACTTATTATCACTCTGGTGATTGGGACTGTATTTATGTGGAATGCAAATGCCCAAAGCGGTGCTGTTCCGTTATGCTATAATCAGGATATTCAATGTGATCTTGGTGTGGGTCTATGGGGTATTCCCTTTCCCTATGACTACGATGGCGATGGTTTGAAGGACTTGGTTGTGTCTGCTCCTGACAGGCCCTACAAGGGGTTGTATTTTTTTAGGAATGTTGGGGATCCTGAGCATCCAGTATTTGACAAGGCAAAGAAAATATCTCCGATCGGGAAGAATAATGTAAGTTATTCCGAGGTTGATGGCAAGGCTTTCGTCTTGTCTAAGGAATGCGAGTGGGTGGACTTTTTTGAAAACTTGTACGAGAATCCGTCAAAGATCTCCTATGAGGGCGAGCGTTTGGGAGAATCATTCAAAAAGTCCCGGAGCAATATGTGGAGCTATGTGGATTGGGACAATGATGGTGACAAAGACATCATCGTGGGCATTGACACATGGGATGACTATGGTTGGGACAATGCGTTCGACAGCGCAGGCAAATGGACGAATGGACCTCTGCACGGTTATGTCTATCTGCTTGAGAATGTGGATGGAAAATATGTCAATCGCGGCAAGATAAATGCCGGAGGCAGGCCGATAGATGTGTATGGGGCGCCAGTACCATGTGTGGGTGATTTCGATGGTGACGGCGATCTGGACATCATCTGCGGAGAGTTTGTTGATGGCTTGACGTGGTTTGAGAACATAGGTACCAGAGAGGTTCCGGAATTTGCCAAGGGTGTGCGCCTTTCCAACAAGAACGGAAAGATCCGTTTGCATCTGCAGATGATAGTGCCGGTAGTGTCAGATTTCAATGGCGACGGTTTGCCGGATCTCATTGTCGGGGATGAGGACGGTCGCGTGGCATGGCTCAAGAACACAGGCAAGGTCAAGAATGGTGTACCTCAGTTTGAAGATCCGTACTATTTCCGTCAGAAAGCCGATCTGGTGAAATTCGGTGCTTTGGCCACCCCGTATTCGGTGGATTGGGACAACGATGGAAAAGATGACATCGTGGCCGGAAATTCCGCTGGTGAGATTGCTGTGATAAGGAATCTTTCCGGTGGCCCGGATCCGGTCTGGGCTGAGCCTGAACTGATCAAGGTAAAGGGCAAGCCTTTCAGAATCATGGCTGGAGAGAATGGCTCGATCCAGGGTCCCGCGGAAAGGAAATGGGGCTATACTGTCTTGGCAGTGGCTGACATGGATAACGATGGAAAGAAAGACATTGTCATCAATTCCATCACAGGAAAGATAGAGTGGTTGAGAAACAAGGGTAGTAAAGACGGCCTGAAGTTCTCCGAACCCAAACCGGTCTATGTGGATTGGTCCGGAGAGACTCCAAAACCAGAATGGAATTGGTGGAATCCGAAACCGGGAACGTTGGTGACACAATGGAGAACCTCTCCTGTAATCCTCGACTGGAATGGAGACGGACTTGAGGATTTGATCATTCTGGATCAGGAAGGATACCTGTGCTGCTATGAAAGGATCAAGACTTCCGGCAAAAGAGTTCGATTCAAGCCTGGACAAAGATTATTTTATGGCACAAACTGCTCTGTTTACAGTAATAAGACCGGAGTTGTGAATTCGGAGTCGGGACCTCTTCGTCTGAATGACGGCAAGGCCGGAGCTTCCGGAAGAAGAAAAATCTGTTTCGTGGATTGGGACGGAGATGGAAGGATGGATCTGATTGTTGATAGTCAGAGCGTGGCTTGGTTCCGCAATGTGAAGGACGAGGATGGAATCACCTGGTTTGAGTACAAAGGGAATCTGTGCGATGTCATCCTTGAGGGACACACGACATGTCCTACCCCTGTCGATTGGGACAAGGACGGCAAGAGCGATCTGCTTGTCGGCGCGGAGGACGGGCATTTTTACTATATTAAGAATAAGACATCCTGCAAATAGAAAACTATAAAAATATTATGGAAACAAAGAAAATCAGGGGCATCATTCCCCCTATGGTCACCCCGCTTAAGGGGAACAATGAACTTGACAATGAAGGCATTGTCAATCTAGTGGAACGTATGATAGAGGGAGGTGTGCACGGCCTGTTTCTTCTTGGAACCACCGGTGAGGCTCAGAGTCTTACTTATGAGTTGAGGCGTGAGTTTGCCAAGGAAGTGTGCGGAAAGGTAGCTGGTAGGGTTCCGGTCCTTGTCGGCATAACCGACACCTCTTTCGACGAGAGTGTCCGTATGGCGGAATTTGCCAAAGGAAACGGTGCCGCCGGGGTGGTGGCTGCTGCCCCATACTATTCTCCACTGTCCCAGGTGGAACTCTATGAATATTTCATGGCTCTTGCTGATGCGTCACCTTTGCCACTTTACCTCTATAACATGCCTTCTCACGTCAAGGTGTTCCTGGAGGTCCAGACAGTGTTAAAATTAGCGCGACATCCTAACATCGTTGGATTGAAAGACAGTTCCGCGAACATGAATTACTTTCGTACGTTGTACCACCATCTCGGTGGGAGGGACGATTTCGCTTTGTATGTTGGGCCAGAGGAACTGACGGGAGAATGTATCCTGATGGGCGCTGACGGCGGCATTAACGGTGGAGCGAATCTGTTTCCGGAGATCTATGTGGAAATGTTCAATGCAGCCGAGGCCGGCGATTTGAAGAAAGTAAGGGAGTTGCAGGAGAGGATAATGGAGATAAGCACATCCCTTTACACTGTCGGCAAATACGGCTCAAGCTATCTGAAGGGCGTGAAGTGCGCACTGTCGCTGTTGGGAATATGCAATGGCTATCTTGCATGGCCATACCGTGAGTTTGAGCCGTCCGAGCGCGTGCTGATCCGCAAGGCGTTGATCAACCTTGGTTTCAATGATATCAAATAGCGTGGTTCGCCTGACGATATGGAACTGACAATATTAGATTATCTTGTTTTCTTCGTGTTCGTTGTCGGTGTTGTGCTTTTCGGTTGCAGCTTTTACCGTAAGAGCCGAGCAGGCGCCGCCGCTTTCACGAAGGCTGATGGAAATGTACCCACATGGGTTGTGGGCATGTCGATATTCGCGACTTTCGTCAGCTCCATCAGTTTCCTTGGCCTTCCTGGAGGATCTTACGCCGGTAATTGGAACCAGCTTGTGTTCAGCCTGACAATTCCTGTCGCGATGGTGCTTGCGGCCAAGATATTCATACCTCTGTACCGTGGCATCGGAAGTGTTTCTGCTTACCAGTTCATCGAGGACAAATACGGCTATTGGGCAAGGTGTTACGTTGCTGTGTGCTACCTGTTGACTCAGGTCTGTAGGGTGGGGTCCATCCTGCTGCTCCTTGCTATACCGATTAACACCATGTTCGGCTGGGACATCAGCACGGTGATCATCGTGACCGGTGTGCTTACGTTGGTATATTCGGTGGTAGGAGGAATGTCCGCCGTTGTCTGGACTGACGCTATTCAAGGTATAATCCTGATCTTGGGGGCATTGGCGTGCGCGTTGATCCTTACTTTCGACATGCCTGAGGGGCCGGAGCAACTATTTAGGATCGCGGCAGCGGAAGGCAAGTTCAGTCTTGGGAGTCTGGGTATGACACTCAAGGAGCCTACTGTCTGGGTTGTGCTGATCTATGGTTTGTTCATGAACCTTCAGAACTACGGAATCGACCAGAATTATGTCCAGAGGTACATGACTGCCAAATCGACCAAGGAAGCCGTGAAGGGAACCATCTTCGGAGGACTTCTTTATATTCCTGTGTCATTGGTGTTTGTGTATATTGGGACGGCTCTTTATTCATACTATACGTCGCAACCCGATCTCCTGCCGGAAGGCCTTTCAGGCGACAAGGTCTTTCCGTACTTCATTGTACATGGACTGCCGACAGGTCTTACCGGCCTCGTCATCGCCTCCTTGTTTTCTGCCGGGATGAGCACAGTCGCGACCAGCATAAATTCTTCCGCTACCATAGTTTTCACAGATTTCTATGAACGCATGTGGAAAGTAGGTTCGGTGGATCTAAGAAAACGACACATGGCGGTATTATATACAACATCTTTTGTAGTCGGTGTTATTGGAATTGTCATAGGCCTGGCAATGCAGAAGATCGATGGGGTTCTGGATGCATGGTGGAAATTGTCTTCCATATTCAGCGGGGGAATGTTAGGCCTGTTCCTTTTGGCCCTTGTCTGCAGGAAGCCGGCTCGTTCTGCATCTATTGCCGCTGTGGTCTGCGGACTTCTTGTGATCACCTACATGAGTCTTCCTGTGTTCGGAAGCGAGATTCATTCCTATCTGACAATAGTGTTCGGCACCACGGTGATTTTTGTCGTTGGATTCGTAATGTCTCTTTTGGTTAATAGAATTAACAAAACTAAAGCTAATAGTTAATAATGGTAATCAATCATCCTAAAATCGGTATCCGTCCTATTATTGACGGCCGTCGCGGAGGTATCCGCGAATCATTGGAAGTCATGACCATGGGTATGGCGGAAAGTGTCAAGTCTCTTTATGAGTCTTACCTGCATTATGTAGACGGGACCCCTGTGGAGTGTGTCATCGCTGACACGACAATAGGCGGTGTGGCAGAAGCCGCCGCCGCTGCGGACAAGTTCCGGGACAACAACGTTGGCGCTGTCATCTCCGTGACCCCTTGCTGGTGCTATGGTGCGGAGACCATCGACATGGATCCTCTTATGCCGAAGGCCATCTGGGGATTCAACAAGACAGAGCGCCCTGGAGCTGTCTATCTCGCCGCTGCATTGGCCGGACACAATCAGAAAGGACTCCCTGCGTTCGGCATTTATGGCCGTGATGTTCAGGACAAGGAAGACAACTCAATTACGGGTGACGTCCGTGAGAAATTACTGCTTTGGGGCAAAGCGGCCGTTGCCATGATGCAGATGAAGGGCAAATCCTATCTATCCATCGGCTCTGTGTCTATGGGAATAGCCGGATCAATCCCTGTACCAGATTTCTTCCAGGATTATCTTGGAATGAGGAATGAATATGTGGACTGCTCCGAGATTGAGCGCAGGGTGCGTCTTGGAATCTACGAGAAGGAAGAGTTTGACCGCGCGATGAAGTGGGTCAATGAATATTGCAAGCCATGCGAAGGCTCTGACCATAACCGCGAGGATCTTCGCTACGACAGGACTCACTTGGACGAGGTCTGGGAATATGTTGTCAAGATGACAATAATATTCCGTGACCTGATGAGGGGCAATGACAAGCTGGCGGAAATGGGCTTTCTGGAAGAAGCTGGGGGGCATAACGCCATTGCGGGAGGTTTCCAAGGCCAGAGGCAATGGACGGATTTCATGCCTGACGGAGATTTCTCGGAGACAATCCTGAACACGTCCTTCGATTGGAACGGAATCAGACAGCCGTATGTCTTCGCAACTGAGAATGATACACTTAATGGTGTGACGATGTTGTTCCTCAATCTGCTTACCAACAGGGCTCAGATGTTCTCAGATGTCAGGACTTATTGGTCTCCGGAAGCTGTCAAGCGCGTGACAGGTTACGAGTTGACCGGACATGCCGGCAATGGCTTCATACATCTGATTAATTCCGGCTCCACGACTCTTGACGCGACCGGAAGGATGGAAGATGCTGAAGGCGCTCCTGTGATGAAGCCGTTCTGGGAGATTACTGAAAAGGATGTGGAATCCTGCCTGAAGAACACTTCGTGGATGCCTGCCGACAGGCAATATTTCCGTGGAGGTGGTATGTCCAGCCATTTCCTCACTAGAGGAGAAATGCCGATGACAATGTGCCGCATCAATCTGATTAAGGGATTGGGACCTGTTCTCCAGATCGCCGAGGGATGGGCCGTCAATGTGCCTGATCATGTCTTCAAGGCCATAGATGAAAGGACCGATCCGACTTGGCCGACCACTTTCTTCGCTCCGCGTGTAAATGGTGTCTCAGGAAAGTTCAAGGATGTATATTCAGTGATGAGACATTGGGGAGCGAATCATGGTGCCATCAGTTACGGTCATGTAGGTGCCGAGATGATCACTCTGGCTTCGATGCTAAGGATTCCGGTCTGTATGCATAACGTTCCTGAAGAGAAGATATTCAGACCTAGCGCTTGGGATGCGTTTGGTATGGATAATGAGGGCGCGGATTTCAGGGCATGTCAGAATTTCGGCCCGGTGTACAGATAGTGCACTTTGTCGTCACTTTGTGCTATAACGATATAATTAAATAATTCTATGAAACTACAATTGTTAACCCTGACGATATGCACCGTATTGTCCGGTGCGGTGAAGTTGAACGCTTCAGACAACATGTCCACTGACGCGCCTTATAACATTGACGAGACGAAACTTGTGACAGTGACCGGAACAGTTAAAGATGAGGCTGGAATTCCGCTCGTCGGTGCCTATGTCGTGGAGATAAACACTTCCAACGGTGTCACGACTGACCCGAACGGAAAATTCACAATCTCCGTGTCCAAGGATTCGAAGATCGAGATCTCGTTCATGAGCTACATTTCAGAGACGTTTCTGATCAAGAATGAGACTAGTCTGAATGTGGTGCTTAAAGAAGACCTCAGGCTGCTGGACGAGGTCGTGGTAGTGGGTTATGGATCACAATCCAGAAAATCTTTGACATCCAGTATCTCGACCGTAAAATCGGATGTGATTGAAGGGAAGCCTGTGACTAATGTTGGAGAGGCCTTGAAAGGTAGGGTGGCAGGTCTTTACGCCGCGTCGAACAACTCCATTCCGGGACGGGCGCCGCGTTATCTTATCAGAGGCGGATCATCGGTTAATCTGAGCAATGATCCTATCGTCATTGTGGATGGCGTGAACAGAAGCATGAGTGATCTTGACGCCAATGACATCGAGTCCATCGAAGTTCTCAAGGATGCCGCATCGGCCAGTATCTATGGAGCGCGTGCGTCCAATGGTGTGATTCTGGTGACAACAAAGAAGGGCGTTCCTTCAAAGGGCCCTCAGATCACGTTTGACGCCACGGTCGGTTTTGAGAACGCAGTCAGCAAATGGAATCTAATGAACGGAACTGAGTTCCTGACCTTCCTTCGTCCGCAGCTTGTGGACGCTTACGAAGGACAGTCAATCCTAAACGGCGCCAGTGCCGCTGGGACCGGAAACTTGTCCGACAAGGCCAATTATTCTCCGAAGTATCTTGCCGACGGGGAAAGCGTTCCGGAAGGATGGCTTTCCATGCCTGATCCGATAGATCCAAGCAAGACATTGATTTATCAGGAATATGACAGCCAGGCTAGATGGTTTAAGACCTCACCTTGGCAGAAATACTATGTTGGTGTGAACGGTGGCAACGATAAGATCAAATACACCGCTTCCGCAAGTTACCTTAGTGACGGAGGAGTTGTCAGGATGACCGGCTACGATCATTTGTCTATGCATGCAAACACGACTTTCAAGGTCACTGATGATATCGAGGCTTCAACCTCGTTCGACTATGCGAGGATAAACTACGATCAGATGTACGCTTCAAATTGGAATGTGCTTGGACGCGGCCTTCTCATGGGTCCGACAAGAAAACAATATACGGAAGGCGGAAAGATCTCGAATGGTAGTGGGTGGTTCCAAGATCCTGATTATTGGGAGAAAGCGTACGACTTTGAGAATATCAAGAACAACTTCGCCGGCACTTTCAACCTCAAGTGGAATATCCTTGACGGCCTTTCATTGTTCGCGCAGTATGGTGTCTATAACACGAACACATTCTACAGCATGTACCAAAAGGTGAAAGTGGATGGAGAATTGAATTATAGAGGGAAGAACGACGGAACTCAGGAAAAACGTTGGGCCAAGATCAGGGACACCTTCACAGCTTATCTGAATTACGCAAAGGTTTTTGGAAACCATGACATCAATGTGATGGCAGGATATGATTATTCCAAGTGGCGTGATTGGTATCTCTATGCCAAATCAACGGGCTCTGTCTCTGACAAGGTTCCGATCCTGTCTTCAGGGACAGTGTTCACGGCAAGCAACACTGATACTCAGGAAGCGTTGGTGTCATATTACGCAAGAGCCAACTATAGTTTCAAGGACAAGTATCTTCTGGGCCTTACCGTCAGGGCGGATGGATCGTCAAAGTTCGCAGAAGGGCATAAATGGGGCTATTTCCCGGCTGCCTCTGTCGGCTGGATCGTGTCGGATGAATCATTCTGGGACAAATGTAGGAATACTTCCAATTTCTTGAAACTCAGAGCTTCCTATGGATTGACGGGAAACAATGGAATCGGATTGTACGATGCCTATGGAGCATATTCCACATCAAGTCTGTACGACGGTTCGTCCGTGACCGTCGCGTCATCAATGCAGAATAAGGACCTGACTTGGGAGCGTACTTCTCAGCTGGATTTGGGCTTTGATGTCAACTTCCTGAATGACAGGATCAGAGTGACGGCTGACTACTATAACAAACGTACAAGGGACATGTTGTTCAATGTCACTCTTCCTGACACAGGTTCCTTTGACTCCGTGATGGCCAACGTTGGCAGTGCACGCTTCTATGGTTTTGAGCTTGCCCTTCACACTGTAAACATTGAAAGAAAGGATTTCTACTGGGGAACCGACATCACATGGTCTTTCAACAAGAACAAGGTGATTTCTTTGGATGATTCCTACAAGTACAAGAATCTGGACGGGAAGGACGCTTGGAGAATAGGAGGGTACACGATGACTCAAACTGGAGAAAAATTCGGAGGAATCGCTGTGGGAGAGCCTCTTGGCCGAATCTATGGCTATGTCATTGACCATATCATTACAAGTCAGGAAGATGCGGACAACGCTTACTATGACGCTTTGTCCAAGGGGTACAGAAGAGAGGATGGCAAGAGAGTGCCTGGACGTAAGGCGGTCGGTGATTATGAATGGGTCAACAGGCCAGGTTCCGCCCTTACCGCAACAGGTGAGGAGATGATCAATGCCGAGGACATGTTTGAGCTGGGCAATGTGCTTCCGAAACACACAGGAGGCATCAATAACACAATTAAATACAAAAGGTTGACTTTCAATCTCTATTGCGATTTCGCCCTGGGACACTCCATCGTGAACTACATGAAATCCAGAGTATTCATGAACACTTATGGAACTTGTAACGGCAATATTCTCCGTGATGTCAAAGACTGCTGGGAGCCGGGAAAGAGCGATTACAAATATGCCCGTTTCCTGCCTAACGATTGTGACTACGGCAACTCGAATTTTCAGAGAATCTCCGATTTCTGCGTGGAGAAGGGTGATTATCTGTGCATCAGGGACGTGTCCATAAGCTACGATCTTCCTGAGAAATGGATAAGGGGTCTGAAACTCCAGAAACTCACCGTTGGTGTCAGTGGCAACACTCTAGCTTATGTTGACAATGTCACTGGAACGATCAGTCCTGAGATTGGTATCGGTGCGTCATCTTCCGGATCATGGTTCTCTGCTGTGAACACGAGTGACAACGTTAACGCCAACATCGCTCCTGCCGCCAGGAAGATTCTGTTCAATGTGAAACTTACTTTTTAATCACATAATCAATAGACTTTATGAAAAAGATTATACAGAAATTATTCATTCTTGCCGCCGCTCTTTTCACCGTCTCATGTAATGGGGATTTGAATATCTCGCAGGACAATAAATTGAGTGCCAGCAATATGTGGAAAGATGCCAACGATGTGACCACTTCCACGAAAGGTATCTATTATCTGCTGAGGAAAAATTTCCAGAACAGGTACACCAGTGTCTTCTATTGGGCAGAGGCAAGAGTTGGAAATTACATGTGGAGTACTCCGCAGATGACCGACATCTCGACAAAGGACTGTACTGACGTGCTTTACAACACGATGACATCAGAGACATCGGTTTGCTCATGGAATCTGCTCTATACTGTCATCGATCAGGCGAATGCGGTTCTTAAATATGCGCCAGACATCACTATGACGGAGTCGGAGGCCGGTTTCGCTTACGGTCAAGCCTACTTCGCCCGTGCATTTTGCTATTTTTGGGCAGCCAGAATCTGGGGAGACGTTCCGCTTGTGCTCGTGCCGATCGAGTCTCCTTCGCAACCGGAGACTTATCCTGTCAGAACAGAGAAGGAAAAGGTCTATGCGCAGGTGGAAAGTGACTTGGAAAATGCAGGGCAGTACGCAAAGTACTTGGGTAAGAATAAGTATTATGCTACAACTGACGCACTTAATGTGTTAAAGGCTGAATACTCCTTGTGGATGTACACAACCCAGAACGGGGGTGATGGCTACCTCTCCAAGGCTCAGGAAGCATTGGGGGCATTGAATATCTCCGGCTCAAGGTTGCTGTCTGACTATGCATCTATCTTCAGCCGTACCAATAAAGTGAACAATGAGGTAATCTTCGCTTTGAACAATGATCAGGCGGACGGCAACACAGGGTCATCATATTTCGCAAACATGTACCCATACTACACAGACGTGGACTCAAAATACTGGTCAAATCCGGTTCCGATCTCGGGACAGTTCCTGGATCTCTCTCCAAGTTTCCAGAACGTTTTGCAAAAAAGTAAGGACGAGAACAATGACAGCCGTGTCGATTGTATCTACGGTCATGGAAACTACGGTGTCGGAGGTAAGAACATCACATGGGTCAACAAGTTCCTTCCTGCCATGACTCCTGGTAGCGATACCTACATCTTTGATGTGGATCTGCTATACTACAGATACGCACTTGCGGTTATGCTTGACGCTGAACTCAAGTACTATCAAGATGATTATTCCGGAGCTCTGAAGTCCCTTAACATAGTGGCCAAGAGAGCATATGGAGTGGAGGATTTCTATAAGGAAACCTCCAAGTCCGCAGTTTTGGACGCACTTGTTCATGAATATTCCATCGAGTTTGTCGAGGAAGGAGTCATTTGGTGGGCTTTGATCCGTTTAGGAAAGATAGAGGAATGCAATCCGACTATCGCCGAATACGGAAAGAAGAATAAGAATATCCTGTTGCTTCCTGTCTCGCAGGCTGCCCTCAACAGGAACAGTAATCTTACCCAGACTGTAGGATGGGGTGCTACGGATTAATTTTGGTTTGTTTCTCTCCGCTTCCGTCATTCCTTTAGGTATGAAGGAAGCGGCAGGGAAAAATATCAGTGCGTAAGCGTCCAAACATATAAGACTATGTTGGGTTTAGAAATTAATGAAACGCTGAAAGACAATCCGTATTTCAAAAAGGCGATGGAATATGCTCGCATGACGGATCTGTCCGAACTGCCTCTTGGGAAGTATGTGTTGGATTCCAAGAACCTGTGGCTGACAATCATAGAAATGCCTTTGAAGGCGCGTGAGGAAGCCCGGCTTGAGGCTCATGACGAATATATTGACATTCAGATTCCATTGTCTCAAGACGAGGAGTTCGGTGTCAAGGACCGCTCAAAATGTGTCAGTCCATCCGGGGCTTTCGATAAGAAAGCAGACATTATATTCTTTGAAGACACGCCTGATCGGTATGTCACTGTCAAGGCTTTTGAACCGATAGTGTTTACCCCGGAGATGTCACATGCTCCGCTCATTGGTGAAGGGCTGTTGAGAAAAGCTGTCTTCAAAGTCAAGGTTTTACAGGGTAAATAATTTATTTTCAAATCTATGAGTGAATATGTAATAGGGCTTGACTATGGCTCCGACTCTGCGAGGGCTCTTGTCGTGGATGTCGTGACGGGAAAGTGTCTTGCTTCAAGCGTGAAGGAATATCCTCGTTGGAAAAAAGGATTGTATTGCAATCCGAAGGTTAACATGTGGCGTCAGCATCCAAAGGATTACCTTGATGTTCTGGAATATATTGTAATCGATGCGTTGTCGAAGTGTGAGGCGGAAGTTGCTCCGAATGTCGTCGGAATGGCGTTTGACACGACGGGATCGACACCTGCTTTGGTGGCTGAGAACGGACAGCCATTGGCAATGCTACCTGAGTATTCAGAGAATCCGAACGCGATGTTTGTTCTTTGGAAGGATCACACCGCCATGGAAGAGGCGAGAGAAATCAATGAGGCGTGTAGGAATTCGGCTGTCGATTATACGAAATACGAAGGAGGGACATATTCCCCGGAGTGGCTATGGGCCAAAGCATTACATTGCGTGAGAAGTTCTCCTGAACTGATGCGTGATGCTTATTCTGTCGTAGAGTGCTGTGAGTGGCTGCCTGCTGTTTTGACAGGTGTACAACATTCCGGTGCGATTGTCCGAAGCCGTTGCGCCTATGGTCACAAACTGATGTGGAATGAGGAATGGGGCGGTCTTCCTCCGGAGAATTTTTTCAGCAGACTCGACCCAAGGCTTTCTGATCTTCGCAGGAATATGCCGGATGAAGCTTCAACGGCAGACCAACCCGTCGGGACACTATGTCTGGAGTGGGCCGAACGGCTCGGACTTTCCACCGATGTTGTCATCGCGGGAGGTGCGATCGATTGTCATGTGGGGGCTGTCGGTGCCGGTATCAAGGAACAAACTCTGATTCGTGTCATCGGAACGAGTACCTGTGATGTTCTGGTAGCATCCGAGGATGAAATAGGCGACAAATGTATTAAAGGGATATGCGGTCAGGTCAATGGAAGTGTCATTCCTGGGATGATCGGGCTAGAGGCTGGGCAGAGCGCGTTCGGTGATGTGTACGCAATGTTCAGGCGCATTCTTGAATGGCCTCTGCGTAACTGTGCCGGCCTGGGCGAGGAAGCTTGCGCGGCTGCTTGTGAGAAGATAATCCCTCTGCTGACATCCGAGGCCGAAAGGATTGGTGTTTCAGAGGATGACATGTTGGCGACAGATTGGATGAACGGACGAAGGTCTCCTGATTCTGATCCATCGCAGAAAGGCACAATCACCGGATTCACTCTTGGCACGACCGCTCCAGAGATATTTCGTTCTCTTGTAGAGGCCACAGCGTTCGGAACCAGGGCGATCATCGACCGTTTCACTGAAGAGGGAATCCACATAGATTCCGTCATCGGTGTCGGAGGCATCGCGCTGAAAAGCCCGTTTGTCATGCAGGTGATGTCTGATGTGATTGGACGTCCGATAAAGGTATGCAAATCCGATCAGGTCTGTGCTCTGGGGGCAGCCATGTTCGCTGCCACCGCCGCCGGACGGTATAGGAAGGTAGAAGATGCGATTGCCGCGATGAACAGTGGATTCTCAAAGGAATATATTCCAGATGAGAATAAAGCCAGGGTCTATCATTCAAGATATTACAGGTATCTGTCTTTAGCTTGATGAGTCCGCATTTTTGAATGTTTGTCAGGGTTCCGGTAATTTCGGAATCCTTGTTTTTTATGGCCATCTCACAACGTGCTCAATCGAAGAAAAGAGGGTAATGTTTGCCGTTGTTGGTAAGATATAGGTGCCAGAAAGGATTGACTGTGGCGGAGCCGGATGAACTGGACGTGAGGTGTTCGATGCCGTCACGGCGTCTCCTCAGACGAGATCCGGCACTTTACCCTGAGCGCACAGCCTCCGCACAGACCAGATCCTACTATGATTACGATTGCAGGACTTTGGTCCTCAAGGAGTTCAAGGCTCACAGAAACTACGACTCCTGGTTCGCCGGCGGCTCCGAGTTCTTTGTGAAGTGTGGAGCGTTGAACGGATTCTCTGCCAAGACCGAAGATGAACTCAAGTTTTACAGCCCGTCGGTCACGGACATGATGATCAATGTCAAGCGTAAGCAGGTCGGGAAGTCTATCCGGTTCAACACTGTTGTCGTGTCTGAATGGACTCCTCAGCTTGAGGAATGTGTCTTCCTGATGATCGAGGATGATGGCGGCAAGCAGACTTCATGGAAGGCCAGCGGCTTGGTGAAGATCAAATCCAAGTCTTATGGATTCGAGGTCGAACTTCCTTTCCGTCGTAATGATGACCTCGTCTGGCGCGGAAAACTCTCCAACAACTATTTCGAGAAGTACAACGGTAAGCCAAACCGCTTCGGTGACGTCAGCATCACCTTCAGCTTTCTGTGATTGAATCCGGTATGATGACAAAAGCGCTGCCGGACAGACTACCGGCAGCGCTTTGGACTATAATGATCACACTCTTCAGGTCGTAGGAAACGTACCATTTACCGTTCTCTATTTTCATGGATGGGGTCACTCCACGCTCTCCGGTGACAGGAATTGTGTTTCCGTCCTTGTCCAGAAGCCACTCACCGTTCAGTGTCCAGTACCATTTCTCGTCGGCGGCCTGCTTTACCGAAATGTCAGGAGACTTTCCGTCTGACAGCGTGATGGTTGACAACTCCCCATAAGCGTTGACAAACGAGATGACATTGGTGCCGTCTTCATTTTTCTCGATGCCGGTGATAAACTGTTTACCATCAATCAACTCCTGAAGTTTGGTGAGTTGGGTGTTGAGTGATGCGACCTTGGCCTCGACTTCCGTGAGCCTTTGATCCACATCGTCCAGACGAGATTTCAATTCCTCGTCGTTGTAGCATGCTGTCGCCAGCAGTACAACCAGGGCATAATTACTTATAATATGTAAGGAATATTTTCTTGCCTAAAATGTGCCCTGTATCGCCACTAATGGCATATTGTGATATGTGCTGAGAGTATATTCCTGCCCTGTTTATGAATATTTATGTTGCAATATGTGATAATTTGGGCTAAAAAAATTATAAAATAGAACAAAAATATGTCCTGACGACCTTGACGACCATCTCGCAGTTCGCGCAGTCAAAGGCGAGGTGATACCGTTTGCCGTTGTTGGTCAGGTATAGATTGGTTTTTCGGCTGCTTGGGATAGGAGGATTTACCATACCGGAAGTATGATTTGCCCTGCCATGCTGTCTGCCGGCTTGATGAACTGGACAGAGGCCGAGCTCATAACGGATGCAGTACTTGGTGCGCATCAGCTCGGCATCGGGGCGGTGAGAGATCTCGAAAGCGTCATCGGTCCGGGATGCTCCCAACGACATGTATATCTTACGGGCGATGTGGTTCGCGATGTTTGCCTTGTACGAAAGGTGTGGGCCATTCGATGTTGTCTCTTGAATATCTTGCACTTGCGACAGGACATCAGGCTCAAGTACTGGATATTCGGCGTTCCCGGTACGGCTTGACGCCTGGTTTACCAGCAGAGGAATCGCCCGGCAAGGCATCTCTTCCAGGGCGGCGGCGAGGTCTCGTCTGATTGCGTTGAGGGCTGATGTCGGAAGGAACGGCAGCGAGCCGTCCGGAGTCTCCACTTCAAGCGAGCGGAGGGTGAATGAATATATTCCTGTGGCCTTAGAGATTTGAGTGGCGAACATTCCGCGCATCCTTTCTGGGTTCTCCGCTGCGTTGTGTCCCGTTTCACGTTCCAGTTTGACGCTCCGCCCGTCCTGACTTGCCGCGTTGATTTTCAGTGAATATGTTGGTTCGCTGAGTCGCTTCGGCAAGCTCTGCGACCGGTCCTCTTCGGTCCCTGGGCTTGTCGAAGTGACCGGAACCACAATGACCGAAATATCCACCGAAACAGGAATCGTCCTGACCGGCAGGTTAGACTCCAGTTCCTTCTCGAATGCGTTGCTGAGGTTCCGGTACAGTTTGGCTCCGGGATAGAGTCCAGTGACATTTCTGCACGTTATCCGGTTCCCTTGGCAGACATCGCCACGGAAACCGACAATCTCCCCACGACCTTTGGACAGAAAAGAGAATCCGTCCCCGTTCTGAAGCCGGTCACCCGGATTTTTCATCCGTAATGTTATTGTGATGTTCTCCTCGCTTGGCCTCTTGCCGTTTGAAAAGTTCTGGCGCATCGGGGCTATGGAGACCACCGTTCCGACCTCCTCTCCGACCGATTTCGGCGCATCCATCGAGGACCAGTTCCCTGACCGTTTCCCGTCTAAAAACAATTGCGTGTACCCCCGGTTGAAAGTCTTGGCCAGATCCGGTGTGAACCCGCCTTCCGACCGACCGAAAGAAACCCTACGGTACTTTCCCGGATTCGCCGCGACCAACTCATCCAATGCCAAGGAATATGCCCGGACGACATTCCGCACGTAGGAGATGTTCTTCAACCTTCCCTCGATCTTGAACGAGCATATTCCCGCTTCCGCAAGGTCTTTCAGCCTGTCCTTGAGGTTGTAGTCCTTCAGCGACAGCAGGGCTTTGTTCCGCACCAGAACGTTTCCATCTTCGTCCACAAGGTCGTAAAGCGACCGGCACGCCTGGATGCATTCCCCCCGGTTGGCGCTTCGCCCGGCTATCCGCTCTGACATATAGCACTGGCCGCTGTAGCAGACGCAGAGCGCTCCGTGCACGAAGAACTCCAGCTCGCAGTTAACGGACGACCTTATCGCACGGATTTGGTCCAGAGACATCTCCCGCTCCAGAACAAGCCGTGAGGCTCCGATGCCCTCGTAGAGCCGTGCCTTCTCCGGAGTCCTTATCGCACATTGTGTCGAAGCGTGGACCGGCAGGTCGGTCAATTTCCAGACCGCAAGGTCCTGCGCGATGATGGCATCCACTCCCGCGTCCTTCGCCTCGGCAAGCAGTCTTTCCGCCTCCGCGAGCTCGTTGTCAAAAAGAATAGTGTTGAGTGTCAGGAATATGCGCGCTCCGAATCTGTGGGCATATTCGGTGAGCCTCCGGATGTCCTCCATCGAGTTTCCGGCGGCTTGACGCGCCCCGAACGCAGGCCCGGCGATATACACGGCATCGGCACCGCAGTCGATAGCCGCGATGCCGATGTCAGCGTTTCTTGCCGGAGCAAGAAGTTCGAGGAACTTCATTGGTTACTTGCTGAGGGAAGCGATCATCTGCTTGGCCTGTGCGCCGAACTTAGGATCGTCCTGTACCTTCTTGTAGTATTCAAGAGCCTTGGCGTTGTTCTTAGCGCCCTGATAGAGGGCGGCCACGGTGAAAGTGATGGCCGGAGCGTTCTTCGCGTCCGGTTTCATCTCAAGATACTTCTCGAAGTACTTGATGGCGTCGGCGTTCTTGCTGAGTTTCTGTGAGCTCTGCCCTGCGATGAGGTAAGCTGTGGCGTTCTCGACATAACTGTTGGCCTTCTCGGCTGCCTTCACGGCGTCAGCGAACTTCTGGCCCTTAAGGGCGGCGTTGGCCTGCCTTACATAGATGTTGGAAACCTGCTCCTTGGCCTCGGCCTCCTCACCGTTCCATGCGGCATGCCTGAAAGCCTCGATGGCCTCCTCGGTCTTGCCCTGCGCTCCGAGAGCCTGACCGAGATAAAGGGCTGTCTTGCCGGCGGTGGTGTCGGCGGCGTAAGACTTCGCGAAACCGTCGGCGGCGGTGGCGAAGTCCTTCAGTTTGAGTGCGTCAACACCTTTCTGCATCCACATCTGAGGAACGAGCTCCTTAGCCTTCTCGGCAACCTCGGCGTTCTCATATTCCTCGGCTATTTTGGCGACTTCGTCAAGTTTGGCGGCGGCCTCATCGTACTTCGCGTCCTTGATCAGGTCCTTTGCGATCTCAAGGGAGACTCCAGGGATGGCGTTCTTGCAGTTTGCCACGAGCTCATCGGCGTCAGCGCCTATGGTCTTACCCATTTCGAGAGCTTTCTGGAAGCAGTCGAGGGCTTCAGTCCAATTCTTCATAGAGATGGCTGTGGCTCCATTATTGTAGAGTTCTGTTGCCTGGGCCATGTCCTGGGCGGATGCCATGCTTGCTGCCATGAACGCGGCAGCGATCGCGAGAATAAACTTTTTCATCGTATTAAAAATTATGTTTAACTATATTCCTTATAATCGCAATAACCACAAATGTAATAAAAATTTGTGTCAATTGCACATTATTGGCTATTTTTGTCTAAACGGGAGGTGTCAATGATGCGTAGTCTTATCTTCAAATCAGTCTTGTGTTTTGCGCTGTTTGGTTTTTCAATAATGATGCCAGCGCAGAATCTGCCCGTTCTTCAGAAGGACGGCTCGGTCACTACCGGCAATCTTACCAACGGGATTTCCTACTATCTGTTGACGAATCCATCGATGAAGGGAGTCGCTGACTTCGCGCTTGTGCGCAAGGGGGTAAGCGACACTCTGTCAGCGAGAAAAGAGCTTTCGTCATTGCCCCACTTCAACAAGACGATTCCTTATAAGTTCTTGTCGCGCAAGGGAATAGGCTGCCGTTCGGAAGGATATATCTCCTACCGTGACGACGCGACAATATTCAGATTCGATGATGTGCCGGTCTTTGACCAGGCCGCGTCGGACACCACGCTTCTCATGCTGTTCGACCTCATCGCGGCTCAGCCTTGCCAGCATGCCATCATCATCGCGGGTGACATCAATCCTACCGCCATCAAGGAAAGGATGAACGTATTCTCGCTGATGGTTCCTTCCCGCAATCCCGCCTACAAGAAGAAGGAATATGTCTGGAGGCCTGCCATCGCTCCTGAATATTCATTCATCCCGTCCGGCGGTTCTTCCGTGACTGTGGAGTTCCGCTCGCCGAGGACACCTGACGACCAGATGAACACGATCCAGCCGTTCATCTCGGAATTATTCTCCAGATCGTTGAGGGAGATTGTCTCAAGCCGCCTCCGCGAAAGTTTCCTTGGTAGGGATATTCCTGTGGAATCGTTTGATGTTGAATATCTTGGAAGTGCGTCATGCGCTGGTGACGAGCGTTTCAGCGTGAGTGTGCGGACCTCCCGCGGCCAGCTGATGCCAGCCTCGATGGCGGTCGCCTCCGTCCTTTCGGAGATTTGTTCCAAGGGAATCGGGGCGGAGGAATATCTGGTCGCGCGCAATTCCGTCCTGAATGGTTTCCTAAGGACGCAGACGAATGATGCCCTTGTTCTGCGCTGCGTCTCCTCTTACCTTTACGGAGCTGATCTGGCTTCCCCGGCGACCAAGGCCAACTTCTTCTCTTCCAGGAATATGTCCACAAAGGCTGAGACCGAACTTTTCAACGGTTACACTCTGGCCCTGCTCTCCGAGATGGAGAATCCCAAGATCACATGGACGGGAAACGAGGAGGATTATGACGAATGGTTCTGGCCGGTTCTGTTCGGTTCGGTGACCGACGGGGTCTCCATGCTGGACAAACCGCTCTACAAGTGGCCTGTGACGGCCAAGGACACCTCGGCTTTCTGGAACGAAAGGAATAAGGTCAAGATGAAGTCTGTGGCCGCGGAGCCTGTCTCCGGAGGGGAGATGTGGACTTTCTCCAATGGCATGAAGGTGATTTACAAGAAGATGCCGGCTGCCGGGCGTTTCAGTTACTCTTTTATGATAAAGGGTGGTTTCTCCACTGTCCGGAATCTTCCTCGCGGGGAGGGAGCGTTTTTCTCCGATATGTTCGGCCTGTGCAACATCGCCGGCATGCCGGGAAGCGACTTCGACAAAGTGCTCCGTGTCAACGGGGTGGAGATGTCATGTGCCGTCTCGACATCTGATCTGCGACTCTACGGCTCAGCCCCGTCAAACAGGTTCATGCTGACCCTCAAGGCCTTGCTTTCCGCCGCCAATATGCGGAAGCCTTCGCTTTCGGCCTTTGAGCCGTGGAAAAGGATGGAACTGGCTTCCCTCAAGCCGGCCTATCTGGACAGCCTCATGTACCAGGACTACAACTACTCGTCCGTCAAGACGCCGTCCGGTCTCACCGCCAGAACGTTGGATGACGCATCTGATTTTTTTGACAATCAATTTATAAGAGCGAATGACGGAGTTCTTGTGATTGTGGGCGATCTGTCGGCGGAGTCCGTCCAGAAAATCCTTTGCCAGTATCTTGGCGGATTCCGGGTCAGCAAGTCCTCGTCCGTACGCCAGTTCTCATCTTATAAGTTGCGCACCGGTGCCACGACATATTCCCGCATCGGAACCCCTGTTGAGATCAGTCTGGCTTTGGCCTGCGCCGAGCCGTTCACGACAGAGAACTATATGGCATTCAAGGTCGCCAGCCTCGCCCTCCAGCGCAGGCTTACCGGTGTGATGGCCGAGCACGGGTTCAGTGTCAGAATGGCCGACCGCTTCAGCATCTGGCCTCAGGAGGCTCTGGAATTGATATTCACCTGCACTCCTGTGCCGGAATCCGGCCTCCCTTATGGTGTGAAGAGCGGTTCCGACCAGCCGATGAGGACTCTTGTGGAGGCTCGCAAGGTGATTGAAAACGTGCTTTCCAATCCGGTCAACGCCGCGGAGCTCGCTTCCTGCAAGTCCCTGCTGACCAATGGCTACTCGACCTATCTTGCGGATCCGAAGAATTATGTGGACGCCGTCCTGATGCGCTATTCCGGCGGAAAGGACGTGCTGACCGGCTATAACAACAGAATCGGCAGTGTCTCCGCCGACAAGGTAAAGGAAATTTTCGGAGCTCTGTCCGAAGGAATGAGAATTGAATATGTCGTCAAACAATAAGTTCGGAACCATTATCCAGATCGGCGACATCCTTGTGTCTGAGGATGTTGTCACTGAATATTTCGCCTGTGACTACGCTGTCTGCAAGGGCTGTTGCTGCATAATAGGGGACAGCGGGGCTCCGTTGGAGGAGTCAGAGCTGGAGCCTCTGGAGGAGAATTACCCCATATATTCAAAGCTTATGAGGCCGCAGGGCCGCGCGCAGATTGACAAGGAGGGCTTCTTCTCCATCGACCGTGACGGGGACATCGTTACCCCGGTCGTGGATCAGACCGAGGAATGCGCGTACACCACTTTCGACGAGGCCGGCAACTGTTTCTGCTCCATCGAACGGTGCTTCTTCCAAGGCGAGTGCAAGTTCCGCAAACCCCAGTCCTGCTGGCTCTACCCGATCCGCGTCACCAAACTCACCGGCGGCGGCCAGGCCCTGAACCTCCATCGTTGGGGAATATGCAAGGATGCCTACGAGAAAGGCCGCCGCGAAGGCATCCGTGTCTATCAGTTCCTCCGCGACCCCCTCATCTCCGTCTTCGGACAGGATTTCTATGACGCCCTCTCCTACGCCGCCAAGAAGATTCTTGACGAGGCGTAGCGGATTTGTCTAATAATGGAGTCTTGCGCCTAAGGCTTATGGCCGATATTAGCGGTCGTTGGAGTTGATGAGGGCCATGGCGGCGTCGTAGTCGGCGGCGTTGACCTTTACCTCGACAGGATCTACATAGTTCAGTGAGACGTAGGAGGAGTTCTCCCCGAACACTGCGGCAGGGATGCCGTTCTCATTGAGCATACCCGCTGTGATGTGGGCGCTCATCGCGTTGTCGAACTTTGCGACAGTCTTGAGTTCTTCTGCCATAATCTTTGAATATTAGAGTGTTATATCTGTGCTTCAATGGTGCCGGCAGCACCGGTCGAGCATATTCATTTCCCGTAAATGTGGATTACTCCTCGTCCAGCACCCGGAATTTGTACTCCAGTCCGCCGACAATCCGCACCACTTCTTTGGTCAGGCCTTCCACCTCGAAGCCGCCAAGCTCGCGGGTCATTGTGATCCGATCCTCGAACATCTTGAAGAGGGCGCTGAACTTGGAGCGGAGGCGGAATGTCATATTCTCGCCATCCTCGCTTTCGAGGCGGTAGCCGCGCATCTCCATATATTCAATAATCCCGCCACGGAGGTCGGAATATTCACCTTTTAATATGACTGATCTTTTGATGAAACCGAATCTTGGGTAGAAGGCTGAAACGAAAGCGAATAGCAAGGCTATCTGCCACAGCGACTTATAGCCATCGCGGAACATTAGGCTGACATCAGCCTTGACGACTCCGATGAACACGAGCGCCGCCATTATGACCACAAACAGGATGGTGAAGTAGAAAAAGTATTTGACAGCTCTGATAAAATATTTCATAATAGTCCGATTTTTGCTAACGAAGCAAAGATATGAAATAGTTTTGTTATTTTTGTGTCATTAATCATTAAATCGAAAGACTATGGCAGAAATTGATCCTATCCGCGAGCGTCGTGATCGCGAAGAGCAGGAAAGAAAGAATGAAAGCCTCAAGAAGGTTATGTGGATTCTTGTGGCTGTGGCGGTGCTGCTTGCCGCGGGACTTGCCTACATTTGGTTCTCGAAGTCCAGCCTTGTAAAGGACCTTAACGCTGAGAAGGACGACCTTACCCAGCAGATGATCGCCCTCAAGGGAGACTACGACAGCCTTTCGTCTGACTATGCATCAATCAACAGCCAGCTGGACTCCTCCAAGGAAGAGGTCAACCAGTTGATAGAGAGGATTCAGAAGACCGAGGCCACGAACCGCCGCAAGATGCGTCAGTACGAGAAGGAACTCGGAACCCTTCGCAGCATCATGAGAAACTACATAGTGCAGATTGACTCGCTCAACACATTGAACCACAAGCTGACAGCCGATGCCGCCGCCGCGCGCCGCGAGGCCGCCGAAAGTCGTGCGGAGAACGCTGACCTCAAGGGACAGGTCGAGAACCTTTCCGGTCAGGTGGCCGCCGGTTCCGTGATCAAGTCCAGAGGCTTGAGCGTCGCCGCCTACAACGCTTCCGACAAGGTTACGGACCGTAGCAGCAGGGTAGTGAGACTTCTGGCCTCCCTGAGCCTTGTCGAGAACGACCTGGCTCCTAAGGGACCGGTGAGAGTCTATCTCCGCGTCAAGGATCCGGACGGAATCCTTCTCACCAACAGCACGCAGACCTCGTTCTCGTTCAACGGCCAGACTATGGTCGCCTCCGCTTCCCGTGAGGTTGACTACGAGGGTAAGGAGGTTGACCTGAGCATCTATCTCAACGACATTCCTTCCTATCAGTCGGGAATATACACGGTTGAGGCCTACACCTCTCAGGCGTTCCTCGGCAAGACTGAACTCTTGCTCCGCTAACCTGTGATCTACCTTCACGTCCCTTTCTGCGGCAGTTTCTGCACTTACTGCGACTTCTATTCGGAAATATGCCGGAGCAGACAGGCGTTCAATGAATATGCAGATGCCGTCATCGCTGAGATTCGTGACCGCCGGAAGGAACTGGAAATGAATATGTCCGCACAGGATGCGGTCAACACCCTATACATCGGAGGAGGCACCCCATCGGTGCTTCCTCTTGATGTTTTGTCACGGATTGTCGGTGCGGTTTCCCAGACTGAACGGCTTTCTTTGGTCACTGAACAGTTTTCTCCGGTCACTGAGCCTGTCGAAGTGACCACCCCGACAGAACTCTTCGATGAGTTTACTGTTGAAGTGAACCCCGAAGATATAGTGGAAAAAGGCCGTGAATATGTCCGCGGACTTCTTGCCTTGGGTGTGAACAGGATCAGCATGGGCATCCAGTCATTCAACGATGACATTCTCCGTTGGATGAACCGCCGCCACGATGCAGGGAATGCCGTCAAGGCTTTCCATATCCTTCGCGAAAGCGGAGTCCGGAACATCAGCATTGACCTGATCTTTGGCATATCCCAACTGACGGACGAGACCTGGAAAGACACGATCGAAAAGGCCTTGGAACTTACCCCGGAGCACATTTCGGCCTACCAACTGTCAATAGAGGAAGGAAGTGCCCTTGCCAAGATGGTAGCCGACGGGCGTTACGTTGAGGCTTCCGAGGAACAATGTCGCCGGCAGTACGACATCCTGTGCAGATGTCTTGGGCGGTCCGGCTACCATCATTACGAAATCTCCAATTTCGCAAAGCCCGGCTTCGAAGCCGTCCACAACAGCGCCTATTGGCGCCGGGCACCGTACATCGGCCTCGGCCCCGGTGCCCATTCCCTGACCGGCAATGTACGCTCCTGGAACAGCCAGGAACTCCCGCACCGTCAGCCTGACGGTCCCTTATCCCGGAATCCGGACTTGTCTCAGCATCGAACCTCAGGCGGAAATCTGGTCACATATTCAAGAAACTTTGAGACCCTTTCTCCGGAGGACATTCGCGTCGAGAGAATCATGCTCTCCCTCCGCACCGACAAAGGCCTGGAAGCCGCGGAACTATATTCATTGGCCGGCCGCACGGTCATTAATTCCCTTTTGAGTGAAGGTGCCCTTGAGAAGCAAGGCGGCAGCATCCGCATCCCCGAATCCCGCCTCTTCACCTCCGACGAGATAATCCGCGAACTGATTTGATACTCCGCTTGTCCCTTTGACCCTGCCGCAAAAAAAATGGACTCCGGCGTACCCTGTCGTGATTGATGTATCTATCAAAGTTATAATGTCTTACATTGTAAATATGACATTTTATCATTTTATGATAATCATTTTATGGTAAAAATGCACTTTGTCGGGAATAATTGGATTCTCGCGTATGAGTTTAGGAATCTTATTGCTGTGAAGTGGCATGGCATACTTAGGGAGGGTGCCGTTTTGGAATGTTTTGGGTAAGGGGTAGGGTTGTCATTTGTGGCATTTATCCGCCACGGCTTAAAATCGGGACATACGACGAGGGTTAACCAGTAATTTGAATGACTCTAACGTCCTCAACGAAGCACCTCCGATTCATCGAAACGAGGAATAGAGGAGCCTTGATGATGTCGAGAGTCTAATATTTCTCGGTGATCTTTCGGGGGAGGTGGCGCTTGGGCAACGTTTTCGGGCTAGAACGTCTCTCAAGAGTGTTGCGGAACACTCTTGGGAAACGAATATGGCTCAATGCGTTGCCGGAGGGTTTTTGGAGTGCCTAAAGGCCAACGGTGACGCTAAAGCACTTTGCCGAAGGTGGCTGCCGTGTCAAAGAAGCCTCAAGTAGTGGTTTCTTCGGGGGTATCACCGAAAATATTTCTGTTTTTTATGAATTGAATGTGTTTCTTTCTGTTTCCTTTCATTAGGAATGCCTAACTTGCGGTCGTGTTCCGGGAGAAATCGCGGGACATTTTGACAAACAGACATGATTCACTTCAACTATGAGGACTTCAGGGAGAAAATGTGCCGTCAGGCGGAAGGCCGATGACCAGACTACCATTAACCAAGAGACCATTGAACATGAGGGTGTTAACCAAGAGACCGTGGATGGGCAGGAAGCCGCTGACTGCCCGGACGCGGCATCGGAGGAGGAGCAGTACCTTAAACGCTACCGCCACTGCCGTAGACTGATTGAGAACGACGGGCGGTTCGTCGGGATGACCGACGAGGAGAAGGATGCCTACGCACAGCGGCTCGCCACGCCGGAGTATCTTGACCTGACCTGCGACTGGGCGTTCAAGTATCTGTTCCAGAACCACCCTGAATTGCTTGTCCGTCTCCTCAATGATATCCTTCAGGAGGACATCATGTCGGTTGAGTTCCGGAACACGGAACTGACGGAGATATCTCCGCAGGACAAGAGGATATTCTTCGACCTTCTTTGCCGGACGCCGGGCGGGACGATTCTGGTCGAGATGCAGAAGGCTTCGCGTTTCGACCAGCGCGACCGTCTGCTCTTCTACGGCTCAAGGCTGGTGACCAGACAGGTGAAGCGCGGGGATGAGGAATATGCCCTGACACCCGTCAAGGTCATCTGCATAATGAACTATGAGGACGATCATCCGGACTCGCCTGAGGACAAAATCCTGTACCATTATAGTCTGCGTGAGGTCGAGACGGCCGAGCCGTTCGGCGACCGGATGTCGTTCTACCTGTTGGAGTTGCCGAGGATAATGCGTTATACTGATGAATATGACAGTCCTGTTGCGGGATGGTGCCGGATATTCAGAAATTTCGCTATATTTGCGAAGTCGAGGTCGGAGAAAGACGCTGAGTTTGTGAGGTTGGAACGGGCGATGCGTGTCAGCGGCCTTGACGACCAGGAGATTGACAACTATTTCAGCGATATGATGACAGAGAAAGAGATGCGCCCGTACATCAAAGGTGCCGAGCAGCAGGGCTACCGCAAAGGCTTTAAGGCCGGTGTCGAACAAGGCACGGCGGAAGGCGTTGAGAAGGGTATAGAGAAGGGTATAGAGAAAGTCGCTAAGTCTATGCTGTCGTTAGGCATCCCGGTTGAACAGATCGGGATTGCCACAGGGCTGTCTCCGGAGAGGATTGAGACTTTAAGACAGGACTAAGAAGCTGTTTTTGAAGATTTTTCACATCAAAGAACATTTCAAACAACTCAAAACAGATTCTATGCGATTATTCCGGTTTTAGTGCCGTGGGTGATAAGAATTAGATTATGTCTTTGTGGTAATTGGCCAACAAAGACATAATCTAAATGACAAGACTATTTGCCTGAGAAACCTATAGATTCCAGACTATCTGACAGTGAATCCGACAGGCTCGCCGGAGGCGGAGTCGGTGGCTACCCAGAGTTGGAAATCACCGGGCTCGACAATATATTCATTGTTGATGTTCCAGAAGGCGAGGGCGGAGACAGGAAGCGATAAATCCACGACCTTTGATTCGCCGGCGTTCAACGCAACCCTTTGGAAACCTTTGAGTTCCTTGACAGGGCGGGCGATGGATCCGACGAGGTCACGAACGTAGAGCTGTGCGACCTCAATGCCGGCATATTCTCCGCTGTTCTTCAGGGTGAATTTGACCTTGATCGTGTCGGCAGCGGTATATTCACGGCTGTCGAGAGCTATGTCGGAATATTCAAAGGTGGTGTAGCTCAGGCCGTAGCCGAACGGGAAAAGCGGGCCGTAGCCGCTGTCGAGGTAGTAGGAGGTGCAGCCGTTGGAGGTTTGGCCGGCTTTGAGAGGAAGGTCCATCAGGAGGGTCTCGGTGCCGGTGTTCGGACGGCCGGTGTTGAGGTGGTTGTAGTACATCGGAGCCTGGCCGACGGTCTTTAGGAAGGTGACAGGAGTCTTTCCGGACGGAACGGCCTTTCCGCTCAGGAGGTCGGCGATCGCCTCGCCACCCATTGTGCCGGGATGGAACGAATAAAGCATCGCGTCACAGTTCTCCAGGTCGCGGCCGATGGTCAGAGGCCTGCCGGCCATCACGACCACGATGACCTTTTTGCCGGTCTGCCGCATTGCCGCTATCAGCTCGCTCTGAGCACCTTGAAGATTCAGGTCGGACAGGCAGTGCGCCTCGCCTGAGAGGATCGCCTCTTCTCCGGCGAACACCACGATGGCGTCTGCCCTTGACGCGGCGGCCTTTGCCTTAGCGATTCCTGCAATGCTTCTGTCGCGGCTGAAGGCGGTCCCCGGTTCGTAGATCACGTTGTAATCCTTTTTGAGAGCTGCCAGAGGGGTGACGGAATGAGTCTCGTCCCCGTCAAAGGCCCAAGTGCCCATCTGTTCGTAAGGAGCGTCGGCCAAAGGACCGGTCACGAGCAGAGTCTTGGCATCCTTCAAAGGAAGAGCCGCGTTGTCGTTCTTCAGAAGGATGGCTGATTCAATGGCGCTTTGCTTGGCGGCCTCCAGATGTGACGGGGCGTAGAGAACATCTCCTGAGCCTTCCTCCTTGACGTAAGGATTGTCGAACAGCCCGAGGCGGAACTTCAGGCGAAGGATGTCTCTGACAGCGTCATCGATTTGTTTCTCGCTGATTTTCTTTTCTTTGACCAGTTCCTCGATGAAGGATATGTAGCCGTAGGACATCATATCCATCTCTACTCCGGCGTTGACGGCCAGATCGGTGGCGTCCTTTAGATCCTTGGCGAATCCGTGCATAATCATCTCGCCGGAAGAGTTCCAGTCGGTCACGATCATTCCGTCGAATCCCCATTCTCCTCTCAATATGTCCTGAAGCAGCCATTTGTTGCCTGTGGAAGGGACTCCATCGATGGTGTTGAACGAAGTCATCAGGGTCATCGCACCGGCGTCCACACCTGCCTGGAACGCAGGGAAATAAACATTGCGCAAAGTCCTTTCGGAGAGTTCGACTGTGTTGTAGTCACGGCCTCCTTCGGTCGCCCCGTAGCCTACAAAATGCTTGAGGCAGGCGGCAATGGAGGTTGAATCCCCATTGCCTTGATAGCCACGAACCATAGCGGTGCCCATTACGGCGTCAAGGTACGGATCCTCTCCGGAACTCTCGGCGATCCTGCCCCAGCGTGGATCCCTTGAGATGTCCAGCATCGGGGAGAATGTCCATCTCACTCCGCAGGAAGCGGCCTCGACGGCTGCCACACGGGCGCCACTCTCAACCAATTCCGGATCAAAAGTGGCCGCGAGTCCAAGCGGAATCGGGAATATGGTCTTGAAGCCGTGGATGACATCCCTGCTGACAAGGATCGGAATTCCCAGCCGGCTTCTTTCGACAGCGGCTTTCTGGACCCTGTTTATCTCAGCCGGATCCACACAGTTGAGGATGGAACCTACCTCGCCTTTCTCGGCGGCCTCGGTCAGCCAGTCTCCGCCGGAAAGCTGGTTCATCTGACCGATCTTCTCGTGCAGGGTCATCCGCGAAAGAAGGTCGTCGATTTTCTTTTCAGTCTCGTCTTTCTCAGAGCAGCCGCAGATCGCCAAGGCGGATGCCGCTGTCATTATCAAGTACTTTAATATTTTCATTTACAGATTCTTGCTTATTATTTCCAATCGTTCTTCGTAAATCTTTTTCAATCTCTCCACGGCTGCGTTGTACGTCATCCTCTCGTCTCCGTTGACAATCACACCACCGTTCTGCGATGCGTCCTCTGCCGGATCCCACATCTTGAAATTCAGCTCAGCCGAGGTCTGAAGCGTCTTCTCCATCTCATCGATGAAGGCAGGAATTGTCTTCAGCTGCGGAAGCAGTTCATTCCACCGGGACTTGACCGCGGCCTTGAAATCAGGATCATCGAACAGCCTTGCGTACCAGAAGGAATCCCTGTTTACCAGACCGTTTCTGGCCTGTGGGGAAGCATTGTAGGAAAGCACACCCCAGTCGAAATCCCAAATCGGTCCGGCGGTCAGCTTCCCGTCCGCACTCTTGTGCAGGAACACGCTTCCCGGGTTACATAATTCGTGGTTGATCATCACCTCGAAAACTATCCAATAGTCAATGAAGGACTTGACATCCAGATATTTGGCATAGCCCTCAGAATCGTCCTTGAAGTTCTCGCCGTAGATCACCTCGGAAACCGTCCTGACATATTCCTTGATTTCGTTGAGCATCAGGCCGGTGAGGCCATCATCGTAGTCCGGGTACTTTATTCCGAAAGGGATGCCGTCATGCATCTGCATACATTTTCCGGGCGTTTGGATCCATTGGATCTCATTGTCGTAGTGGAAGTCGCATTCCAGAAGGAATCCGTCCTCGCAAGGCACACGGTTGCTGTCCGCACGGATCTGCTCGATCAGCAGATAGTTGCCGACGTGCTTCCCGTTCATCACGAGTTCCACGCTCTGGCAGTGCGGAGTCCAGTCCAGCGATGTCATCGAACCCACTTTGTAGGCTATCAGGTTGCGCATCAGTGTCCTGTCCATAAAGTTGGCCAGAAGGATCCACCGTTTGTGCTTAGGCAGCCCGAAGATGGACTGCTTCTTGTCAAACTTGATCAGATAAGGCTTCTTGGGCCAGGTCCAAGTGGTGTTTCCACGTCCGCGGACGGAGCACGGCACCTCTTCCAGATCACCAAATCTGCCCATCCCGTTTATCTTGAAGACCGCTTTCAGATAGTCCTCCTTGGACACGACCTCCTTCTCGTCTTCCGTGTCAACGTAAACCACCGGAAGCCCTGTCCGGACCTTTATCCTGCCGTCGAAGTCATTGCTCTTGATTATGAACGGCTTGGAATATACCATCGTGCCCTGCGGCAGCCTCATCGCGAACCGGACGCTCTCCTCACAGTCGCCGCTGACCCCAAGATCAGCGATTGTCACTGAATATGTTCCCTCACTCTCCGTCGGCGAAATCCCTGTAATTCTGAATATGTCAGACTCGCTTCCGTCCTGACGCCTCAGCGACACGGCGCAGTCCGGACTGCCGACATTGTAGTTGAATGAATATCCCGGCTCGTCCACCATAAACTCCACGGTGGCGTTGCCGTCGTCATCCATTGTGACAGAGGACTGAACCGGAGTGATGGAGTGGAACTCGGCCACGGACTCCTTACTCTCCTTGCCGCAGGAAAAGACGGTAAGGAGAACAAGGAACATAAGTGAGAGTCTGGACAATGTCTTCATCTTGCTATTGTTTTTGGAACACTCTCACGTAGTCAATCTCGTAAGTGGCTGGCAGACAGCTTTCATCAACGCCCATCGCTCCGCCCCAGTTGCCGCCCCAGGCCAGATTCAGCTTGAGGTAGAACGGATTGTTGAACGGCCAGGTGTCGTAGTTGCCCTTACCGTCATTCTTGAACGTCAGGTGGACCTCTCCGTCAAAGATGAAGTCCATCTTTTCGGCTGTCCATTCCAGAGCGTAGGTATGGAACTCTGACTGCGCGCCCTTGAGAAGGAACTCGTGGGTTTTCTGAGTGTTCTTAGGATGGTTGTAGGCCGTGCAGTGGATGCTTGAGGAGACATATTCAGGATTGTAGCCAACCTCTTCCATAATGTCGATCTCGCCGTCCGCAGGCCACGAATGATAGTTCTTCGGCATCATCCAGAACGCCGGCCAGGTGCCCTTCCCCTTAGGGAGTTTGAGCCGCGCCTCGAAATAGCCATAGGTCCAGGATTCCTTGGTGTTCATCCTGACAGACTGGACCTTGCCTCCGATCTTCCGGGCCGTGATCTTGAGCGTACCATCTGACACCTCAGCGATCTTCACGCCATTGTACATCCCGTCAGCGACATAGTTCTGAAGCTCGTTGTTGCCCCAACCACTGCTTCCGGTCTCGTACCACCATTTGTCGGAATCAGGTGTGGATGAGCCGCTTGTGTTGAACTCGTCCTGCCAGACCAGTTTGTAGCCGGCCGGAATGTTCACTCCGTCCTCCTTGCATTCCTGCTTCACATTCACGGTCTTTCTTGCCGAACCGAAGCGGAAGGTCAGAACGGTCTCACGGGCATCTCTCGTGAAGTTCTCTGTGAGAGAAACCTTTACGGTCGAGCTGCCGGACAGCCCGCCGCTCGGGGAAACCGTACACCAGTCGGTAGCTCCGGAGGACACGCCCCATTCGCAGTTGGCCGTCACGTTGACAGTCAGTTCAGAGGCCTCGTATGAAGCGGCCAGTTCTTCCTTGTCGGTGGAGAGTTCCGGAACCACTTCGGGATCATTGGATGAAGCTCCTCCGCAAGACGAAGATGAAAGGGCTGCCGCCGCCGAAAGCGACAGCAACCCGAACGCTAAATATTGCAATAAACGTTTCATTCAGAAATGAATATATCCGCGAAACTATTTATGCTCCTGCATGCAGATCTTAGTCAATGTGACTGTCGTTCCGGCTGTGCATCTGCCAAGGTCAACGAAGAGAACGACTTTGTCGTAGTCAACGTCAGGCACGACACTTTCCATCTTGAAGGTAGCTGGTTCGCCTGCCTCGACCGTGAAATCATTGACATAGAACGCCGCGTGATCATTGTCGTTGCCTTCCCAGGCGAGCTTGAACGTCATCGCAGGGATGTCCTGGTCAGCCTCCACGGTCACGCAGAAGTCATAGGTCTTGGACGCTGACATCGGGATGTCGGTGTGGAACACGGTCTGGCCCTGCCATTCGTTTCCGCCGATTCCCTCAGGGATGACGACTTTAAGTCCGTTGTTCTCAAGAGTTTCGGTCTCTGGATTCAGTCCGCCTGACCAGTCGGAAGGGGAGTACCAGTAGGTCATACTTACGCTTGCGCTCTTCCAGAAGTTTCCTGGGCCGTCAACGTCGAACACATCCGGTTTCGGCTTGTAGATGTACTGCCAGGAGATTCCGCTGAAGTTCGCCACGATGACGAGCTTGTCCTCCGTGTTCTCGGTGATGACGTAGGTCGGGTTCGTAACTGACTCGTTGTTCGCCACATAACCGATCACAACTCCTTCTGGGAAGGTGAGAACGTCCCCGTTGAGTGTGTAGGTGGATTCCTGAACGGTCCAGTCGATGTCGTAGTCCTCGCTCTGGATTGTCCCAGGGCCAATCGCGGTGACCTCTTTGTTGATGTAGATCTTGCCATCCGCGCCAGGGTTGAAGACGTACTTGCCGTCAGCGTAGAAGGTGATCTCATCATCGTAGAGACCGAATCCGGCCTTCTCGTTAGGACCGGCAGCCCACCATCCAGCGGCATTCGCCTGGTCTGGGCCGCATCCGAGGTGTCCGTTGGCCTCTGAATCAAGCACCCAGGTCTTGCTGGTCTTGCCGTAGAGAGGATCGGTGACATCTCCGCCGGCGGATCCTTCCTTGACAAACTCGTAATGCCAAGCGATACCGTCCGGATTGCCTGAGGTCTTGAGGTTGGCCACAAGCTTGAGGCATTTCTTCATATCCGCCGGCTTGCTCTCCAAGACGAGGTAACGAGGATCGTCAAGCTCTGTCTGGTCAGCGACGTAGGACATCGGAGTCCCCTTAGGAAGGGTGATGTAGATTTCCTCCACACCGGCGTCGTTCCAATTGCTTTCCACTGAATATGTCGCAGTGGTCTTCTCCCAAGGAACAAGGTAATCCTCTCCGGTCGCATATTCAGACTTGATTCCGGAATTGGCGTTGACGTAAAGCTGGCCGTCACCCGGGTCGTAGATGTAGGAACCGTCAGCTCCGAAGGTGATCTTGTCGTCGTACAAGCTCCAGTCCTTTTTCTCCTCGGCTCCGGCGCTCCACCATTCGGTTCCGGTTCCGCCGAACGGACCGCATCCGAAGTGCCCGGCCACGGTGTGGTTCCATTCCCAGGTCTTGGTGGAGCCGTCGCTGAGCGCCTTGATGTAAGGTGCCGGGTCGAACGGATCACGGTAAGTGTTGTTCAGAGTGAACTCCACCATCTGCGAGCCGACCGAGATTCCGTGGGCGTTGTAGGCCTTGACCTCGACGGTGTGCTTGCCCTCGTCACGGAAACGGAGCAGGAGTCCGTTCCCGGTGTAGGCGTAGTTCTTGCCGGTCACTTTCGAGCCGTTCGCGTTGTCGATCGGATCTGTGGCACCGACAATCCAGACAGGCACGATGCCGTTGTTGTTCATATTGAAGGTGACGTAGTTGGTCTCCTGGTTAACCTCCACCTGCACGTCAAAGTCAGCGGCTTGCGGAAGCTTCGCCTGATCCGGAGTGATGTAGTCCGGCGAGCAGGCAGCCATAAGGGCGGCGGACATCGACAATGCGATATATTTCAATGTTGTCTTCATATTCATTCAAGATTAGTAGTTGTTCTGTACGAGGTTAGGATCCTTGTCAAGCTCGGTCTGAGGGATCGGCCAGTATTTCTTGGACTCGGTCCAGTCGTTCTGGCGGAACTCGTGGTTGGAAGCCTTGAGGACTGACGCGGCCATTCCGGTGCGGACGAGGTCCCAGTAACGCTTGCCTTCTCCGACAAACTCCTTGTGGCGCTCCTGGATGATGTCATCGCGGGTGAGTCCGGTGTCCTGGCATTTCGCGCGGTCACGGATCTCCTTGAGATATTCAGAAGGATCCTGGCCAAGGAGGACTGAGAGCTCGGCGGCGTTGAGGAGGGTCTCGGCGTAGCGGTAAACCCTTTCGTTGTTGCCGTGGTTCATATTCGGGTCACCAAGGTAGCCGTGGTTGCCGTTGGCGCGGGCGATGTACTTGAGAAGGAAATAACCGCTGTCTTCCCAGCGTGGGGTGTAGGACGCTCCGGATTCCTCGGCGTATTTCTCGAAGTTGAGGATTCCACCGTCGCGGCGGATGTCGGTCTCATCGTACATATCGTAAGCGGCCTTGCGTACAGTGCCGAATCCCCAGCCTTCAATGAAGTCGGAACTTCCTTTGAGTGAAGGGATTCCGGTCAGGACTGAGAATATGTTGCCACCGGTAGCGATAGGCGCGTCCCAAGAGCGCACGCCACCCTCTGATATGTAGTTGATTTCCCAGATGGACTCGGCGCACCATTCGCCTGACTCGGTCCAGATTCCGGCGAAGTCATCGACCAGACGGTAGTTGCCGGACTGCTTGATCTCTTTCATAAACCCGAGGGCTTTCTGGTATCTTGACTCATCGTTCTGGTACAGAACCGCCTCTGTGTAAAGCATATAAGCCATCGCAAGGGTCACACGCCCCTCATTGCCGGCTGAAGCCTTCATAGGAAGGACGTTCATCTCGAACACGTTCTCAAGGTTGGTGACGATCTTCTCATAAACGGCGTCGTGACCGAGCTGCTCGGTGAAATAAGGGGACTTCAGGTTCTCATCGTAGTAAGGAACATTTCCCCAAAGCTTCCACAGGACGTTGTAATAGAACGCCTTGAGCACGGTGGCCTCTGCCTTGTAGAGAGCCTTGGTCTCATCGCTCATCCCTGGAACATTGTCCACATTCTCCAGGACCACGCAGCAACGGTTGATTCCTGAATATGAGATTGTCCACATCTGGTTGCAGACATCGGTCGAAGTCGCTGTGTAGAAGTGTGTCTTCACAAGGATCGGCTGGTCGCCCTCGTTGGAGCCGCCGACGTTGATGTCGTCGCCCATAATGTCATAGACAAGGTGCAGGGCATCGTACTGGTAGAAATAGTCGTACCACTCAAGCGGATCATACGCCGCTGTAAGTCCTTGGAATATACGGGCTTCCGTGTTGAAATATTCATCCATCGGCTCGGATGCGTTGTGTTCCGGAGTGACAAAGTCCTCGGAGCAGGAAGAAACGGTCAGGATTGAAAGGGCGCAAAGCGCGAAAAATATCTTTTTCATCTCGAATCTCATTTTAGAAGTTGACATTTACACCGAATGTGAATGTTCTGTTCTGCGGATAGACACCACGGTCGATACCTACCTCCGTGCCGTAGCCTGAGTTACCTCCCGTCACTTCAGGATCGCATCCCGTGTACTTGGTGAGGGTGAAGAGGTTCTCGGCCTGAACGTAGAGTCTCAGCCTGGAGATCGCCACGTGCTTGGTCAGTTTGGCAGGAAGGGTGTAGCCGAACTGCATGTTCCTTGCCCTTACGAAGGAAGCGTCCTCAACCCAGTAGTCTGAGGCCCTGTAATTCTCGTTGGCTGAACTGAAGGCGAAACGTGGGTAGCTGTTTGTGGTGCCCTCTCCGGTCCACCTGTTGAGAATATTCTTAGGCAGGTTGATGTAGTAGAGGTCGGTACGGCGTGAGACGTTGAACGCCTGGACTCCGAACTGTCCCTGAAGCAACATGCTGAAATCGAATCCCTTCCATTCGAGGTTGAGTGAAAGGCCGATGGTCCAGTCAGGAATTCCCTTGCCGATCTTTGTGCGGTCGTCGTCGTTGATGACACCGTCACCGTTGACATCCACGAAGCGGAAGTCTCCGGCCTGTGCGTTAGGTTGCAGAAGCGCTCCTTCCGAATTGGTGTAGGCAGCGACTTCGGCGGCGTTCTGGAACACTCCGTCGGTCTTCCATCCGTAGAAGAACGGGAACGGCTTTCCAACCTCGCCTCTGGTCAGGGTTCCGAGCTTGTGGCTGGAGCATCCGATGAAGGTGGCGTCATCGCCAAGGTAGGTCAGCTCATTGTGGTTGTAGGAGGCGTTCAGCTTGACTCCGTAGTTGAAGTCGCTGATGTATCCCCTGTAGCCAAGGTCGATCTCGACACCGCTGTTGACCATATCTCCGAGGTTTCCTGTAGGAGCCGAGTCTCCGGCGTAGGCAGGAACCGGCATTGACAGAAGCATTCCGGAGGTCTTCTTATTATAGTAGTCGATCGTGGCTGTCAGCTTGTTGCCGAAGAATCCGAGGTCAACACCAAGGTCGGTCTGGATGGACTGCTCCCACTTCACGTTAGGATTGGCGAGTCCGCTTGGCTTGACTCCCGTGGAGATCATCTCGGAGCCGTTTCCGCCAGCTCCGAACACATAGTTGTTGCCTGAGCTTGAATATACCGCATAGGTGAAGTCTCCGATGTTGTCGTTACCGTTGATACCCCACGAGCCACGGAGCTTGGCGGTCGAGAGCCAATGAATATTCTTGAGGAAGCTCTCGTTCTTGGCGTTCCAACCCAAACTGAATGAAGGGAATGTTCCCCATTTGTTGCTTGGACCGAAGCGACTGGACGCGTCACGTCTTACGGTAACCTCGGCCATATAGCGCTCGTCGAAGTTGTAGGAGACACGGCCGAAGTAGGAGATAAGGCTGTAAGGGATTGAGTTCCAACTGCCCCATCCGTTGCGGTCACCGTTCTCCTGCTTTCCGAGGGTGTTGTTCACGGTGATCTTCCAGGTGTCGTAAGGGTACATCAGACCGTTAGCGCTCGCGCCGAGGTTGGCGGAAGTGCTGCGCAGGGCTGACTGTCCGAGCACGGCGTTGACCGTGTGCCTTCCGAAGGCCTTGTCGTAGGCGAGGACGTTCTCGACCTGCCAGGTGTAGTACCTATTCATTGTCTGTGAGGCGCTTGAGCCGTAGTTGATCTTTTCGGTCACGCTCACGTTGCCGTCCTTGTCGTAGGTTTCCTTCTCGGTGATCGTGTCGTACTTGTAGGACTTGGATGTGAGGAAATATTCCTTGCTGTAGCTGTGGCCATAAACGTAGGCGAGATCCAGAGAAACGGAGTTCCTGAACTTGAGTCCGTCGAAGAGGTTCAGCTCGGTGTTCAGTCCGGCGACGATCTTGTCGGAGCTGCTGCGTCCGCCCGGCATATCAAGCATAGCGATAGGGTTCGCCTGCTCGTTGTAAACGCCTGCGTCCGCGATAAAGTAAGGCACACCGGCGGAGTTCCTTATGATGTAAGGATAGCCTTCCGGATAGAGGGTCTTGTACTTCTCCTCAGCCTGCGCGTCGGCGTAGATTGGATCCAGAGGGGACATTCCGAGGGCTGAGCCGAGAGGCGATCCATACTCGGAGTTCGTGGAGATGGACGCGGAACGGATGTGCGCATAGGAGATTTGGTTGCGGAACGTAAGCTTGTTCAGCCAGTTACGCTCCTCGGTCTTGTCGAAGATCACGACACCTACATTCTCCCTGAGGGTCACCCTGTTATAATAGGAGCGGCCGAAACTTCCTCCGATAGTACCCTTGTTGGAAAGGTAGCCACCGGAAATGCTGTAGTCAACCTTTCCGTTTCCACCGGACACGTTGACATCGTGCTTCACGATAGGCGAGTTCTTGTCGAATATCGCGTCAACCCAGTCCGTTCCCTCTCCCAATGAATATGGATCGTCATAGATCGGGGCCTTGCCATCGTTGAGCATACCCTCGTTCATCATAATCGCATATTCAGTGGCGTTCAGGACGGCAGGCTTCCTCCAAGGGTTCTGGAGACCGTAGGAGAAGTCGTAGCTTACGTGCGTCTTGCCTTCCTTGCCCTTCTTTGTGGTGACAAGGATGACACCGTTGGCCGCGCGGGCTCCATAGACGGCTCCGGAGGCGGCATCCTTCAGAACCTCGATGCGCTCGATGTCGTTAGGGTTGATGAAGTCGATGCTGCCGGCCGGCATACCATCCACTATATAAAGCGGGTCAGAATTGTGGATTGTTCCGACACCTCTGACTCTGACCTGCGCTCCAGCGTCAGGAGATCCGGATCCTTGGGTGACGAGCACTCCGGAGGACATACCCTGGAGCATATTGTCAACCCTTGTCTGGGACTGGATCTTGAGGTCATCGGCGGTGATGCTGGAGATGGCGGCGGTGACAACGCTCTTTTTCTGAACGCCGTAACCGATCACGACCGTCTCTTCGATGGTCTGTGTGTCAGGAACGAGGGTCACCTTCATGTTCTGCGTGGCCGGAAGCTCCTGCGGAACATAGCTGATGAAAGAGAACTGGAGGATGGCACCTTGCGGGACATTGATCTCGAAGTTACCGTTGGCATCGGTCATAGTACCGTTCGTGGTACCTTTCTGAACGACCCCGGCTCCAATGAAACCTGCACCGTTCTCGTCAAGGACGGTACCTTTTACATGGATGGATTGTGACCATGCGGTCGCGGATCCGATCCCAAGAAGACAGATGACTGTCAAAACGATCTGTTTTAGACTTTTGATGTTCATTGTTTCTGTGGTTTGTATTTATAATGTTAATAGTAATAACGCTTTTTATGCGGTTTTCCACCACAAAAATATCAAGGAGAATCAGAAATAAAAAATCTCAGAGGAAAATAGGGGAGAGAAGAGAATTGTTGAATAGTTAAATAATTGTTAATCAGTATGTTCTTGGTTTAGAAAAGGTGAAAATAGTGGATTTTATAAAAGCCGTTAAACGTTTTAAAATATTTTAAGTGGAAGTATGCTAAAGGATAGTTTGGAATTAGCTATTGATTATTAGTTATTTATGCAAAAATGTATAGTCATGGAAAAGTGGATTTAGTGGCTGCTTTGGTACGAAAACACCTGATTATACATCCACTTAATTCCCGATTTCCTTGATTCTCTCCTCAAAATCGTCCCTGTCTCCGATGGCGGAATTCTTGATCTGAGCCCTGTAGTTGTAGATGGTGTTGACTGAGTAACGGAGCATGGAGGCGATGTCGGATGACTGGGTGATTCCGAGCCGGATCAGGGCGAAGATCCGCAGTTCGGTGTTCAGCAGCTTGCCCTTTTTGAGTTCGATTCTCGCATCCTCACGGAGAAGTCCGTTGAACTGCTCCACGAATTTCGGGTAAAGTTTCAGGAACGCCTGGTCGAACATGTTGTAGAATTCCTTCAATTCCTTCTCGACATTGTTTGGCGAGGATGTCTCGGCGATCAACTTGTCCAGATTGCCGGCCAAGGCCAGTTTACGCACTCCGCTTTGATAGGCCTTCATCTTGTCGATGTAGTTCGAGCACATGCTGAGGAACAGCCCGATATATTCCTCTTTCGCCGCGTTGGCTTCCTTGAGCTCGCGGTTCATCTTCTTGAGCCGTTTGTTGAAATCGGCCAGGGTGTCGGAACTCTGTTTGATCTCCTTGTTCATCTCGGAGATTCTCCGGCTGTATTCTATCTGTCGCCGGTAGAGCCTGAACAATGCGAATGAGCCGCCTAAAAGCAGGAACACCAGCACATACATCGCCACAAGCATATTCCTTGTCTTTTTCTGATGGGTCTGCTGGATGTCCGTGTAGCTTTTCTGCACGGCTGGAAGAATCGCGGAGATCTGCCATTGGCGCAGTTTGGCGTCGAAGGCGATCGCGTCCTCAAGGGAGAAACTTGAATATTTGAAAGCCCTCGCGTAGTCTCCGTCCTTGAACAGGGCGTCCGCCAAACTGAACAGCGAGGCATTGTCCTTGGTGGCGGTCTTGATGTCCGCCATAGCGGAGCGGATGAACCAGTTCTTCATCTCCTCCCGGCGGTTGAGGCTCTCGCAGATCCTTGCCTGGAAATATGCCAGGTTAGCATAGTCGTGGCTTGCGGGATCCATTCTTGAGAGCGAGTGCCTGTTGATGAAGTCCGCCTGGGCGAAGTTCTTCTCATCGATGTACTTGCGTACTGTCACATAACGGCTCAGGCTGCTCGAAGGGTCCGCCAAGGCAAGCAGGCGCTCACGGTAATACGCCACTTTTCTAAGCATGGATTTGTCAGCACCTTTCTGGTTCTCGTCATAATCGAACCAGAACCGTTGCTGGACATTGCAGTAAGCGATTTCCTGCTCTTTTGTGAATATGGTCGTGTCAACCCGCGCCAGATCATTCCTGGCCTCCAGAAACTCTCCGGCGGCCGTGTTCAGCATCGCTTCCTTGAGATAGACATCATTCAGCTTGCTCTTGTCGCCAAGAAGCATGGCTATCTCCATCTGTTTATCAAGAGTCTCTACTGCCTTGCCATAATTAAAAGGCTGATACTCATCGAACAGTTCACCGTAGATCCGGTACTGTCTTTCAGGAGAGACTCCACGTGAGTGGAGAGTGTTTTCGATGGTCTTTATGCGTACCTCTTTTGCCGAGACATAGGATTCCGCCTCCTCAATCGTTCTGTCCAACTCATCCAGAAGTTCTTTCTGGGCCTGGGCGGAGACAGTGCCTGCCGTCACCAAAAAGATGATGGCGGCAAGCGGTGATCCTATGAGACGGTGAACGGTCATATTCAGTCGTTCTGAATGATGGAGCCGGCCACGATGTTGGCCACGAGGGCGCGGAGACGGCCCACGCCGCCTTTATCCTGAGGGTGAACCCTGTGGGTCAGCAGGATGACAGCGGTCTTGCTTTCCATATCGATCACGATAGAGGTTCCGGTGTAGCCTGTGTGCATGATAGTGGTCTCAGGGTTGAAAAGGTCGCCGCGTGGACCGCTGTGCGAGCTCTTCTTGTCCCAGCCTAAGGCCCGGCCCACTGAAGGATCGTTCTGTGGAGGGATTGTGGTCATCAGCCTGACTGTCAGAGGGCTGAGTATTCTTGTTGATTCCAGGGCCCTGCCCTTTTTGTCCACGAGGACACCACCGTTCATGATGGCTGAGCAGATGACGGAGAGATCCTCGGCGTTGGAGAACACTCCGGCGTTGCCTGAATTACCACCCATTATCCTGCGGGCCATCGGATCGTGAACCTGTGCTACCAGTGGCTTGCCGTCAGCCTGGACCTCTGTAGGAGCGCAGAGTCCGGCCAGTTCTGCCGAATTGCTGACCGCCGGAGTGTAGATCAACGGGAAATAGCAGGTGTGCGTCAGTCCGAGTACATCAAAGACATGTTTTTGGGCATATTCATAAAGCTTCTCTCCGGTCACTCTTTCGAGGATTCTCTGAAGGGTGACGAAGTTCAGGCAGCTGTACATGAAATCGGTGCCGGGACGGAAGTTCCTTTTGATCTCGGTGGCGATGTACTGCTCCATTTTTTCTGGGTCGTTTCCGCCATATTCCTTGACGAACGTGTCGGCGTTGATGTAAGGTGTCAAGCCGGAGGAGTGTGACAGAAGGTCGCGGATGGTGATGTCCACGGTCTCTCCACTTTCCGGATCCTTCCAAGGCTTGAAATTAGGAATATACCTGTCCACATTGTCGGTGAGGCGTACGTACCCGTTCTCGATCAACTGCATGAAGGCGAGCGTCGTGCCCACGCATTTGCTGACGGAGGCGAGGTCGAAGAGCGTTTCGGTCGTCATCGGCTCCACCGTCGGCACCACGGACTTGTTGCCGTAGGCCTTCAGATAAACGATGTCGTTCCCCCTGACGACAGAGAGCACGGCTCCGGGAATCTCTTTGGCCGTTATCGCTTCGTTGATGACTCTGTCAACTTGGGCGAGTTTCTCCGGATTCATCCCGTGACGCTCAGGAGAATCCTGCTTCATGGCTCCCTGGGCAAAAACCGGAACCGCCAGCGCGGCGGCCACGGTGATAGTGATCAACTCCTTCATTTTGAATATATTCATATTCTTGCGGAACGATTGGCATTAAAAAATTAGTGTGGCCTTGATAGGATAGTGGTCAGAAACGAAGGTCCTTTCCATATACGGCTTTGTGATGGTTTGATATTCAGTGCAGCTGCTGAATCCCTTGAACCAGATGTAGTCGATGATCTCGTCCGCCGGAGCCTTGCCCCACCCGTTGTAGGTGTTGTGATGGTCTGTCTTGACGGCCACCTCGCGCGCGTTTTGCATGACCTTCTTGAGGTCATCGAATTCCGGACGGTCAATCTTCATGTTGAAGTCTCCTGTGAGGATCATCGGGTAGTTTTCCGGATTGATGCTCGCGATCCTGTCCACGATCAGTTGAAGTCCGTTCTTGCGGGCCTCCCAGCCGACGTGGTCAAGATGCGTGTTCACATAGTAGAACTTCTTTCCGCTGTCCTTGTCCTTCATCAAAGCCCATGTGGCTGAGCGGAAGCATGCGGCGTCCCAACCCATGGAAGGCTTTTCCGGAGTCTCCGAAAGCCAGAACGTTCCCCATTTGATCAGCTTGACAGTCTTCTTGTTGTAGAATATGGCCATGTGCTCGCCTTTGTGCTTCCCGTCCTCGCGGCCTACTCCGATGCCTTTGTAGTCGGGGCAATATTCCTCAAGGTACTTGAATTGGAAATCCAGGGCTTCCTGGAGTCCGAATATGTCCGGTTTCTGGTCCATGATCATCATCGCGGAAACCGGGTAACGGTATTCCCATGAATTGGTGCCATCCTTGGCTGTCCCGACACGGATGTTGTAGGAAATCACATTGATGTCGGCAGGTTTTCTTTTTTTTGCTGCCACGCTGAACGGCAGAACCATCAGGGCTGCCATGAGGGCAAGAATCACTTTTTTCATAACATTATCTCTAATTATTATATTCATAAGAAAATATGTGGACTACAAATTTAACAAATTGTGCTAATTTTGCCTAAAGATAAATCGGTGAAGAAAATAATTGGTTCACCGTGTTATTAACCATCATTTGAAATATTACCGATCATGGCGGAAAAGACATTTAATGAATATGGCAAAACGCAGGCTATCGACCTGCTTTTCGAGGGTAGTGGTTTCTCTCGACAGGGAAAAATTGGTTTTGAGCCGGCGGCCGGGAGTTTTTTATCTTCCGCCTCAAGGCTTTTTGTGGAAGGGATGGATTTCGACCTGACATATTTCCCTCTTAAACATCTTGGCTACAAGTCTGTTGTGGCCGTGGCCGGGGAAATATATGCATCCATGTCGCACCCACGGCTGTTGTCCGTAAGGTTAGGCGTCTCCGCCAAACTGGATTTCAGCCACATCAAGGATCTTTGGCTCGGAGTCGTGACAGCCGCCAAGGAACACGGATTCTCGGCGGTTGACCTGGATTTGGTTCCGTCACCGAACGGGTTGACAATCAGTGTCTCGGCAATCGGGGAGGAATTCAAGTTGACGAAGGGACGCACGGTAAAGGCCAGAAGCATGGATCTCGTCTGCGTGTCAGGAAGTCTCGGCGCGGCTTTCCTCGGCCAGCAGATTCTGGAACGGGAGAAACGTGGGTTCGACAAGACCAAGGATGATTCCGTCCAGCCTCAGCTTGAGAAATACAAGATGCTGATCGGGAGCTATCTCAAGCCGGAACTCAGCGCCTCGACCGTCACCAGGCTGGAGGACGCTCAGATTTACCCGTCACACGGTTATCTGGTCTCCCACGGCCTTTCGGACGCGGTAAAGAGACTGGCCCGTGAGTCAGGCTTGGGCGTGAAGATCTACGCCGACAAGATTCCTTTCGAGGGCAACAGCTTCTCTACCGGCAAGGAACTGGACATCGATCCTGTCTCCGCCGCCATGAACGGAGGTGATGACTTCAGGCTATTGTTCACGATTCCGATTCTGTCCGCCGAGAAGTTCCGCCGCGACTTCCAGACTTTCGACATAATAGGCCATCTGGCCCAGCCGGAGGTCGGCTCCGTTCTGGTTTCTCCGGATGGTCTGGAGCATCCGATCCTGGCGCAGGGATGGAATGATTGACCCTGATGCGCCTGATCCCGATATTCAAATACCATTTCCGATGAAACCAGCAAGTTACCTGATTATCACTGTCGCCTGCATTGTGGCACTGTCTTCATGCGACACCGGACTGTTCAGCCAGATGGACAAGGCTTTGGATGAGGTCGAGCAGGGGCTTGGCTACGTCAACACCTTGGAGACAAAGGATGTGAGGAAGATGGCGGACTGGTTCGACAGGCGAGGCGATGATGGCCAGAAGGGGAGGGCGTTTTACTGCCTCGGACGCAACCAGTTCAACGACGGGGATTTTCCAGCCGCGATAGTCACCTACATCAAGGCTCTTGAATATTCAGTCAAGGCCGCGGATACCCTGCGTGTGGCCCGGATATGCTACGACATGGCGCACACATGCAACGCTTCCGGCAACTCCACGGACGAGATGATGTACCTCGCGCGCTCCGCCGAGGCATTCAAGGTAGCCGGTTTTCAGCGCGAGTCCCAACAGGCATTGTTGGAGATAGGTCAGGCGGAATCCGGACTGGGGCGGTACGGAGCCGCTGAGGACATATTCAAAAGCGTCCTTTTCGATGCCCACGAGATGCGGGACACTCTTCTGGAGGCGCGCTGCCTTGAGTCCTATGCCGCTCTTGCGATGAGTAAGGACACCTTGGATCCGGCGCTTGCGATTGATCTTCTGAGCCGCGCGGCGCGGGATCTCGATTTCCCTCTCTCGTCCTCCGACAAAGGAATCCTGGCCTATGCCTATTCTGTCGCGGGAAAGTCTTCCGAATCCCAACGGTGGCTCTTGGAAGCCCGTGCCACAGCTGAGACCGATGCGGAAATCGCTGACGTGAATTTCCGTGAATATCAGATTTCCTCCCGTGGCGGAGATTCAAAGAAGGCTCTCGCATCCCTTGAAAAAGTTATGGAATATGCCAACCGGACCCAGTCGGCCGCTCTTTCCGAGGCTGTGGCCGCAAGCCAGCGGGATTATATTCAAGGGCAGGCCGAGGCTGACAGGGAGAGACTTCTGGCCGCGCGTCTGAAACTTTGGGTTCTGGCCCTTGGCGCGTTGCTGGCACTCGCCGCCGTGTCAGCTGTCTATTTCGTCCGTAGGGCGGAGGCACGGCGTAAACTTGAAGCGGAACGACTTGAGACGGAGAAGTTTATGAATATCGCAGAAGACCTTCAGGCCCGTCTCTCAAGGCCGGTCAGCAAGGCCGGACTGAAAGACATAGACCGTTTCAACGTCCTTGAACGTCTTTGCGAGCAGTACTATGTCTATGAAGGCACGGACAACTTGCAGCCGAAGGTCCTCAAGGAGGTGAAATCCATCGTCGAAGGCCTTCGCGGTGACAAGAAGACGCAAAGAGGGCTGGAGGCCATGCTGGATCAGACGATGGACAGCGTGATGTCGCGTCTTCGCGCTGAGTTCCCGTCGTGGAAGGAAGATGATTTCCTGCTTTTCTGCTTCACCGCCGCCGGGTTCTCCAGCACGACAATCTCGGCCTTGATGGGCAAGGAAAAAAGTGTCATCTACAACCGTGTCTGGCGTCTGAAAGGCCGCATCTCAGCTTCGGACTCACCACAGAAAGAGTTCTTCCTCAGCGCTTTGGAGAAGAAATGATAATGCAGCCGTGGAGGTTAACCGACTGATTTCCATTTTCATAAAAGAATGTACTCCTGCCGGTTCTCAGGGGGAGTAAGGTACGTTTATATATTCATTCATAAGAAATTAGCCTCCACGCGGATAAATAATCATCCGGGAAGGTTAGGTAAATCCTGCATTCTGTGTTATATAATATGTAACAAGTCCGATTTTACAGAATGGAAACAAGAATCAGAAAGTTATATGACCGCTTCCTTGAGGGCAAGGCGACCAAGGAAGAGATAAATGAGATTTATGACAGGATAACCGCCACTCCCGAGGAATTGAAAGAGTTTCGTGAATACGAAAAGTTCTGGGAGCAGATTCACAAGCCTTCAGAGGAGGTGCTGGCGTCCTTGGCGGATGTCAAGGCCACAATCAAGTCCTATAAGAGACGCCGGGCATGGCGTTTTGTGTCCGCGGTCTCTGCCGCGGCGGTCGTCATTGCCGTGGTGATGTTCAGAATCCACACAGGGGAATCCGATCCGGCGATCCCTGCCGCGGCGGTCCAAGAATATGTCGTGAATGTCCCGGCGGGTGGAAGGACTGACATAGCTTTGCCGGATGGAACCAAGGTGATGCTCAACGCAGGGTCAAGGCTGAGCTACACATCGGAGTTCAACGAAAGAACCAGGGACATCTTCCTTTCTGGAGAGGGTTATTTCGAGGTCGCTCATGACAAGGAGAGGCCTTTTAACGTGAATACGAGCAAATGCACTGTCACGGTCTTGGGAACAAAGTTCGACATCTCCGCCTACGAGCAGGATGGTGAGGCGTTCACGGCGTTGGTGGAAGGTTCAATTCTGTTCAAGACCGGAGAGGAAGAGACTCTCGTGTCACCCGGAGAATTGGTCACGATCGGGGACAAGGGACTCACAAAGGAAGCAGTGGATGTCAGAGACTACTGCGGATGGACCTCCGGGATAATCAAGTACAGCAATATTCCTTTCTCATCACTTCTGAAACGGCTCGAAAGGGAGTATGACACCCACTTGATCCTTGAGGACAAGTCCTTGGGTGACAGGACCATCCGCGTGTCTTTCAGCAAGGATGACTCTGTGGACACGATCCTTAAAGTCCTGTCCGACATCCTTCCTATAAGCATCCGCAAGGGCAATAAAGTCTATTACATAAATCAAAAACAATAACCAGTAACATTCATGAGACACAAACCTATTATCGTCATTCTGGCGCTATGTCTCTTGCTGCCAACGGCGATGAGCGCGCAGAAGGTCACGGGGAACTTTTCCTCTACAACATTAGGAGCCGTCCTGGATGAGGTGGAAGCCCGCACGGGTTATCATTTCATCTTCGACAGCAACGAGATCAACACGACCATTCCGGTGACGGCATCCTTCAAGGACGCTTCGATCACTTCTGTGTTGGACAAGATTCTTGGGCCGACGATGCATTATTCCATCAACGGGAAGTACGTCACAATCTCAAAGGTCCAGAATTCCGTTGTCCGTAAAGAAAACGTGAGATCCGTCAAAGGGACGGTCATCTCATCCTCTGACAACCAGCCGATAGTCGGTGTGGGTGTCTATGTGGCCGGGACGACAACCGGAACGGTGACGGATGTGGACGGAAACTTCGACCTCCGGCTTCCGGACGGAGCCGTGACGGTGACTTTCGAGTGCATCGGCTATGACAGGAAGGAACTGACTGTGGAGGAGTTGTCCAAAATCCGGATCATAACACTGTCCGAAGTCGCCAACACTCTTGACGATGTGGTGGTTGTAGGATTCGGTACGCAGAAGAAAGAGAGTCTTGTGGGTGCCGTTCAGGCTGTGAAGCCAAGTGAGCTGCGTGCGTCCACATCGAACCTTTCCACCTCTTTCGCGGGAAGGATTGCCGGAGTGATCTCCGTACAGTCCACCGGAGAACCGGGTGTGGCGGACGGAGCTACGTTCTGGATCCGTGGCATATCCACATTCGGAAGCGGGCAATCCCCGTTGTACATCGTTGACGGTGTAGAGGTCACAGCCCAGATGCTCAATAACATAGCGCCTGAGACCATCGAGTCTTTCTCGATCCTTAAAGATGCCACAGCGACTTCTCTCTACGGCTCAAGGGGAGCCAACGGAGTCATGATCATCACGACAAAGAGCGGACGCAACGCCGAGAGGATGTCCATCAATGTAAGGGTCGAGACCGGTACCTCCGAGGCCACCAAAATTCCGAAAGCTGCCGATGCCGTCACCTTCATGAACACATTCAACGAGGCTCTTCAGACCAGAGGAAAGGATGCCTACTACTCCGAGGAGAAAATCACGAACACCATGAACCATGTGAATCCGTACGCCTATCCGGACGTGGACTGGTACAATCTTCTGTTCAAGGACAGGACTTTCAACCAGAACTTCAACATCAACATGACAGGTGGAGGCAAGAAGGTGGATTACTTCATGAATGTGGCTGCCCACAATGAGAACGGAATCCTCCAGAAGCCGGATTTCTCCGATTTCAACACGAACATCAATTCCCAGAAATACATTTTCCAGGCCAACATCAACGCCTTCCTGACATCGACCACGAAAGTGTCCTTGAGAATGAACACCCAGCTTCATTTCCAGCACACTCCTGTGACAAGCACGGAGACGCTGTTCAACTACAGCCTGAAAGCGATGCCATGCGAGTTCGCTCCGGTACTGCCTTCCGAGGAGGATGACACTTTTGTCCGTTTCGGCACAGCCCCTCGCTGGACGACCGGCTACAGCACAAACCCTTATGCCGAACTCTGCAAGGGCTATTCAGACCAATACCGGGGACATTTCACCTCCGCTCTTTCGGTGGATCAGGATCTCAGCTTCATCACCAAGGGACTCCGTGCCTATGGGTTGGCGACATTCTACAACAGGGTGTATTCAGCCGTGAGCCATTCCATGAAGCCATTCCTTTACAGGGTGCACGACTTTAGCGTGGACGAGAACGGCAACTATGTTCTGGACATGATCCAGACGGAGCAGGGCAACACCTACCTTGACACCAAAAGAGCGAATGACGGACTCCGCGAGCTGTCATTCCAGGCCAAGATCGACTACAACAGGACATTCCTCAGGCACACCGTCGGCGCGACTTTCCTCTATCACCAGAAAGAAAGGGTCATGAACATCGCGGCCGCCAATGAATATGCTTCCCTGCCATACCGTGAGCAAGGTCTTGCAGGCAGAATCACCTACGATTATGACAAGCGTTACATGATCGAAGGCAATTTCGGCTACAACGGATCGGAAAACTTCGCGAAAGGGAACCGCTTCGGCTTCTTCCCGTCCATCGCGGCGGGTTGGGTGATCTCCAACGAGCCATATTGGAGAACCCTCAAAGACAAAGTCAACCTGCTTAAATTCAGGGCTTCCTACGGACTTGTCGGCAACGATGTGATCTCTTCCAGCACTGCGGACAGATTCCCTTACCTTTCAACAGTCAACATGAACTCAAGTTATGGAATAGCCCTTGGACCAAGCCTGAACGGGCAGAGTGGCCCGAAGATCTCGACCTACGGCAACGCCACAGCCACATGGGAGACTTCCAGGAAACTGGACATCGGAGTGGAGCTTGGACTCTTCAGGCAGCTCAACCTCATAGTGGACTACTTCTATGAGAAACGTAGCGGAATATTCATGCAAAGGCAGTCTCTGCCGTCTTCATTCGGCCTTTCCGGCATCACGCCTTGGGGTAACATCGGCAAGGTTGACAACAGCGGAATCGATGCCTCGCTGGACTATAACAAGGCTTTCTCCAATGGGCTGATCCTTTCCCTGAGAGGATCGCTGACCTATGCGCACAATGAGATAGAATTCATGGACGAGCCTTCTTATGAATATGATTATCAGTACAAGAAAGGTCATTCCATCAACAGCATGAAGATGTATGTCTTCGACAGGTATTTCGAGGACGACGAGGACATCCGGAACTCTCCTGACCAGTCCTCTCTCGCCACCCTCTATCCTCTGATGGCCGGTGACGCGAAGTACAAAGACCTGAACAATGACGGCAAGATCGATGACGATGACCAGATGTGGATAGACAAGACAACCACCCCTGAACTCTCGTACGGTTTCGGATTCTCGCTCCAGTACAAGTCTTTCGATGTGTCCGCATTCTTCCAGGGGCTTGGAAGACGGTCTCTGCTCATGTACAACAACCATCCGTTCTCAACGGCCACGGACCCGGGCAACGGTCTCATGATGTACCATGCGGAGGATCACTGGTCCGAAAGCGACCCGAATCCAAACGCTTCCTATCCAAGGCTGTCCGACAGATGGAATGTGAACAACACTGTGAACAGCACCCTGTACCTTCGCAATGCGGCGTTCCTCAGGCTTAAGACAGCCGAGATTGGCTACACCTGGAAGATGATGAGGGTTTACCTTTCCGGTACCAACCTTCTCACTTTCTCCAAGTTCAAGTACTGGGACCCTGAGAAAGGCTCCGGCAACGGTCTCACCTATCCTCTCCAGAGGACATTCAACATCGGCATCCAGTTCAACTACTAACATTTGACGTCATGAGAAAAATACAATTGATATTATTCGCCGCGCTCACGCTGGGCTACACCTCCTGCGACTATCTGGATGTTGTCCCGAAGAGCAAGGCCACCGAGAACGACATCTGGAAGACACCGGCCGAAGCGAAGAAATTCCGCTTCAACATGATGCAGTACATGCCGGTACTCTTCTCTTATACGAAATCACCGGACCAGTTCGCCGGAGACGACTTCATGTCAGGCCCGCGAAGCACCTCCTACTGGTTCCCCGGTAAAAGTCTTCATTACAATGAGGAGAATCCAAGCCAGACATATTTTGGCTACTGGGCTCCGGTAGCAAGGGCGAACGGCACCAACTATGATCTTTTCAGAGGCATCCGGTACGCGTATTACTTCATCGACAATATTCATAACGTCAAAGGGTTGGACGCATCGGCCGCCTCAAGGTACGAGGGCGAGGCATGGTTCATGATCGGCTACTACCACCAGACGTTGCTCGACTACTACGGGCCGACGGTGCTGATCAAGAGGTTCATTCCTTTCGACACCGATGATAAGAACGAGATGTTCCCGAGCAGAAGACCTGTTGATGAGTGCGTTGACTTCATCGCTGAGTGCTACGACAAGGCGGCCGGACTGCTTCCGGAGTCTGTGATCGAACAGGAATGGGGGACTCCGTCCAAAGCCACGGCACTTGCCTACAAGGCCAGACTGTTCCTTTGGGCCGCGTCTCCGCTTGTGAACGGCAATCCGGACATGGTTGACTTCAAGAATCCGGACGGGACACAGCTTGTCAGCACTGTCAGCGACAGGGAAAAATGGAAACGTGCCATGGATGCCAGTCAGGAAGCCATCATCGAAGCGGAAAAGAACTACTCCCTTTACACCACAAACCAGAAGCCGGGATCAGACATCCAGACGCAAGGGAAGGATAATTACTACAATGCATTCACGGAGGAAGACTGGAACGGCCAGGAATATCTTATGGCCAAAGGCGACAAGACAGAAATCTGGAACCTCCAGCTTTGCTCCACTCCACGCGCCGTGCAGAATGACCAGATGAGCTGGCAGGCTACACTCGTGCCGACCATGGAGGCTGTGGAGATGTACTACTCCAAGAACGGTCTGCCGATGGATGTGGATCCGCTCACCAAGGACAGGGATCTGTACAGTGTGGCTCCAGGCGACAGCACGGTACTCCTTCACAGAGACAGGGATCCTCGTTTCTACGCATCGGTCGGCTACGACAGAGGACAGTTCCAGATCGAGAGCAAGGAGATCACCCTCCACGCGAGAGGCGGCGAACTTCACGGATGGATTTCACCGACCACCGAGTACCAGAGCTGCACCGGCTATTTCTGCCAGAAGTGGGTGCGTAAAAGCAGTTACTACGACTACGAGAAGAAGACCAAGAACGCCATTCCCTACTCATACCCGTACCTCCGTCTGGCGGAACTCTACCTGAACTATGCGGAGGCCGACTTTGAATATAACGGAAGCCTCAGCTCCACAAGTCTTCTCTATCTGAACAAGGTAAGGACACGGTGCGGACTTCCTAAGTTCGAGGATTCATGGGCGATTGTCGGCGGAATCCCTACCGGAGACGATCTGCGCAAGGTTCTCCATCAGGAACGCTCGATAGAGTTCATGTTCGAGGGACGGCGCTACCATGACATCCGCAGATGGAAAGAGGCCGAGGACCTGCTGAACAGACAGCCTAAGGCCTGGAATGTCAGCGGAAAGACTCAGGATGATTTCTACAGGGTTGTGGAGGCCGAGCAGCAGGCCAAGAGACAGTTCGACAAAAAGAACTACTGGCTTGCCATTCCTCAGAGCGAGCTTAACAAGAATAAGAATCTAGTACAGAACCCAGGATATTAATAACAATGAAAATGAATTATATGAAAATATTAACGACTGTCTCTCTGGCCTTGGCCATGGCGGTCGGATGCGACAAGGAGGCCGAGGAGGCTTTCACTTTCGACATCAACGGTGACGCCGGCACGGAGCTTGGCGGAACCCAGACTTTTTTCTACGATGAGGCCAGAGCATTCCCTGTCAGCTCGGAAGGAGTCTCGAAGGTGGAGTTCACGACTCCTGCCGGATGGGACGCCTATTTTGCGGCGACAGAGAAGAAGATACACATCTCGTCTCCTGCCGGAGACAACACTTCGGCTGCGGAGAACGGTGTGGTCAAGATAGATGTAACCTCTTACGACAGAAGGACATTGACCCGCTCAATCAATGTCTCGGTGACTGATGCCTCGGTAGAGTTCACTCTTGATGGAGTGGCGGAAGGGCTGAACATGAAATATGCCCAGACAATGAATATTCCGGCCTCGCTCTCAAATGTCTGGAGCATTGAAAGCACAGCTCCTAAAGGTTGGACGGTCGTCTTTGACAGGGAAGGCTGCAAGGTTGACATCACCGCTCCGGCCCTGAAGGACGAGACCGCCGAGCATGAAGGCACAATCACGGTCACCCCTGTCAGCAAGAGAGGGACATTGGGAAGCCCGGTTTCGTTCAGCGTGCAGGTTCTTGCGTCGGCTCCTGTTCTCAAATTCGAGGCGGATAGACTGGAAAGAGTCGCGCACGGCTCCACAAGCACGATGAAGTCCGTTGAATATGCCAACATCGACAAGGTGACGATCACCGATGTTCCTGCCGGATGGAATGTCGATCTGCAGAAGGGCGACAACGAGGCCACGTTGACTGTGACCGCGCCGTCTGCCACCGCTGAAGGCTTCACCGGATCCGGAACAGTGCGTTTCGATCTGACTTCAGACACCGGAGAGACCGGAGAGTTGGAACTGCCGGTGTCCATGCTCGGAATCAATGATGCCGATGATTTCCTTGCTTTCGCCGAGGCTTACATGAAAGGCGGTGACTGCTCGCTTTGGAAGGATGGAGGCGAGGTCATCGTCAACTCTGACATAGACCTCACCGGAACACCTAAATCCCTCTATGTCAATGCTGGGTTCTCCGGAGTGTTCAACGGGGCGAATCACACAATCACCTACAGGATCGAATCCAATTCCGGTGATGCGGGAATATTCCAGACCGTCAAAGGCGACGGTACCGTCAAGAACCTCAAGATCGCCGGAACATTCAACATCACGGATGGTAACGACAGAGCCGGCGGCATCGCCGCCTACAGCAACGGTGCCACGTTCGAGAACGTCATCTCTACCGTGAAATACACTCAGACACAGATCGGGAACACCCGTCAGGGAACGATGATCGGTGGACTGGTCGGGGATGAGACAGCCGGAGGAACCTACAGGAACTGCCATGTGCGTGGAAACTTCTCCCTCGTCGCGGTGATGTTCTTCGGAGGTCTCATCGCGGACGTGTGGGACAATGACGGACTTGAGATCTACGATTGCTCGAACGAGTCCGATGTCACGATCAGCACCAACAAGATCGGCCTCGGGAACGCTTGGTTCGGAGGCATTCTCGGAAAGTCGGACGGAGCGGGAGTCAAGATGTACAGGACATACAACACCGGAAACATCAAAGCGGACTTCGGTGGCGGCAAGACCAATTTCGCCGGTCTCGGAGGTATCGCGGGTTATGCGTGTGGCTACTATGAGGACTGTTACAACGCTGGCGACATAATATTCACAAACGGAGCGGACAAAAAAGGTAACGGTAACGTCGGAGGTCTCGCAGGTGCTGTGAGGGTCGCTAAAGGGAAGATGCTTGTCGCCAAGAACTGCTACAACAAGGGTACGGTCAAGGCGATAGGTGATGCGGTTGGTGGATTCATCGGACTTATCCGCGATGGGGGCGAAGGCTCCATGAAACTCACTGGATGCCGCAACGAAGGCACGGTTGACTGCCGCAGCGAGGTTGCATATTCAGCATCATTCGGTGGATTGATGGGAACAGTGTACAACTCTCTGGAAATGACCGATTGCCACAACAAAGGCAAGGTAATGGGCTATACCACCCAAGGCGGAGCGGGTCTGATCGGCCGTGGCGCGGACAACATCGTGATCACAAAATGTACGAACTCCGCCAATGTCTATGTCGGCTCGCACGCCAGCGTAAAAGCCGACAAGCCTTATGCCGCCGGCCTCGTCTGCGGATTCTACCCGACCATCCAGATCAAGGAATCCGCCAACACAGGTGATGTCTTCGCCATGGTGAGAGGGGAAGGTTATGTGTCAAACGTGTTCACCAGTGTACAGTTGAACACAGGAAATACGGATGCCAGCACCGTTGACGAGGCGACCGTGAACGCATCCAAGGCTTCCAAGGTCACCATCATCCTTCCGGAAAAGTGGACAGACACCTTGCCGGAGGAGTGGACGAAATGATTTGTTTATTCGCAAGGAACTAAATTGGATAAATGAACAGGATTATTCTCATTTTTTCATTGGTCGCGGGCATGCTGTTTTCGCAGTGTGCCTGCGGCCATGCCTCATCCTATGGCAACGGAGGTGAAAACACTATCGTCAAGACTGACAAGCCGGACATCCCGTCCGACCGTTACGGAAAAACATTATCGGATGACATCGTGTATGCCAATGCGTTGTCTATCGCGGGCGGTGATGTCGGCATGCAATGCTTCGACATTCTCAAGAACGGTGACATCCTGGCATGCGGCACCCGTCATTCGGCACTGTACTTCCAACGGATGACCCCTTCGGGACAGTACCGGAAGGAGATGAAGATCTGGTACGCCGCCCATGGGACGAACATGTCGGTCGAGGAGGACGGCGAAGATGCCTACGTCTGGACATCGAACTATTCCAGCAGGTTAGGCGGTGAGGGGGACTACTACGCGGAAAAGATCATCTCACGGGTCAGGTACCAGCCTGGCGTGACACTTATGCCGGAGGATTGCGAGGACAACTATTATGTCGGGCCTTATCAGAATCTTCTGGTCTGCACCGACACGGAGAACGACAATCTCTGCATCCTCTACTCAAGTGGCGAGGTCTCGGGAAAAGACACAAAAGTCGTGGTCTGGTCCTTGAAGGAGGCTAAGAAGGTTCCTGTCACAACCGTGAACATCGGAACTGTTGTAAGAGGCGGAGGCAGCGGTCCTGTCGCTGAAATCGAGACCATCAGCCCCGACGTGGCTGTTCATGACCTGAGCGCCCTCAAGCCGAAATATTCATTTTTCATCAATAGTGTCGAACTGAACGACGGAGCTCCGATGCAGGGTTTCTGCATCTACAAGAAACGTCTTTACTGGTTCACCGGGGACGGAAGCAAGAGGACTGCAAAGGTCTCAGTGATAACTTTCAACGGGATGGTCGAGCTTTCTCAGCAGAGCCTTGCGTTCATTGATGACAAGGCCGGAATAGTTAAGTTGGGTTCCAAGAGCGGCTATTTCGAGGCGGAAGGCATCAAGATCCGTAAAGGAATATTATACACCGGCTACCTTTGGGGGCCGACAGGAAACTGGAAACTGACGATACTGAATAATTAGGGTATATGGCGAACTCAAACGGACGACTCCTGTCGTTGGATGCGCTCAGGGGCTTTGACATGATGTTCATCATGGGGCTGAGCGCTGTCATCGCGGAGGCCTGCGGAATATTTCCGGGAGGCAAGGATTGCTGGCTGGCTCAGCAGATGAACCATGTGAACTGGATCGGGTTGCATCACCACGACACGATCTTCGCGCTGTTCCTGTTCATTTCCGGCATGACATTCCCGTTCTCCCTTGAGAAAAAACGCTCGAAGGGACTGTCGGATAAGTCGATAACATTGGATGTCATCCGGCGTGGACTGACGCTTTTCTTCCTCGGACTGGTCTATGAGGGTTTCTTCCAGTTTCACTTCGAGTCTCTCCGCATTCCAAGTGTGCTTGGTAGAATCGGTCTGGCTTGGATGCTGGCGGCCATCCTGTACTGCCACACCGGAAAGAAGACACAGTGGGGTGTCGCTGCCGGTATCCTTATAGGGTATTTTCTTCTTCTCAAGCTTGTCGTAGCCCCGGATGCTCCGGCAGGTGCGGATTCCTTGTCAAAAGAGGGGAACATAGCCTTCTACATCGACAGACTTCTGCTTCCGGACAACATCTACAAGCCGGGAGTATATGACCCGGAAGGAATCCTCAGCACGATTCCCGCTGTCGTCACGGCTATGCTTGGAATGTTCACGGGGCGCTACGTCAAGGAATCGCCCGCCACCGGAGAAAGAAAGACTTTGAACATGCTTGCGGCGGCCATTGTCATGGCGATCGTGGCTGTCGTTTGGGCTCACTGGTTCCCCGTCATCAAAAAATTGTGGACCAGCACTTTCGTCCTTGCGTGCGGGGCGTGGTCGATAGGGCTGTTCGCTGTCTTTTATTATCTGATCGATGTCAAAGGCTGGAGGAAAGGCACGGTGTTTTTCCAGGTTGTCGGCATGAACTCCATCACAATCTACATGGCGCAGAGAATCATAGGTTTCTGGCCTGTGACCGGCTTCTTCTTCAAAGGATTGTCCGGCATTGTCCCTGAAAGTTGTTCGGGACTCGTGATGAACATCGGCTATTTCACAGTCTGTTGGTTATTCCTTTATTTCCTTTATCGCAAGAAATGCTTCCTCAAGGTCTGATGAAACTTCGTCTCATGCTGGCCATGGTTCTGATGGCTGCCTGTACCGACTCTGTTTTCGCCTCCGTTTCGACTGAGGCCGCGACTGCATTGGCCCGGAGAATCTTGGGAGAACAATGTGACCGGATCAGGTTTCAGGATGTAAGCCGCAACAAGGCTGATGCTGAATTTTTCACCGTGGAGGATTCCGGCGGCGGAATTCTTGTCAGCGGAACTGGCGCGCCGGCGATGGCTATGGGACTGAACTGGTACCTAAGGTATCGCTGCAAGGTTGATGTCTCATGGTACAGTCACGATCCTGTCCGTTTGCCGTCATCATTGCCGGTGGTCGGAGAACCGTTCACGTCAGAGGCGAGGGTGGCCAACCGTTTCTTCCTTAATTATTGTACTTTCGGTTACACTCTTCCGTGGTGGGGCTGGAAGGAATGGGAACGCTTCATTGATTGGATGGCATTGAACGGGATAAACCTCCCGCTTGCGATCACGGGACAGGAAAGCGTCTGGTACAAGGTCTGGTCGGAACTTGGTCTGACCGATGATGAGATCAGAGGCTATTTCACAGGCCCTGCACATCTTCCGTGGCATCGGATGCAGAACATTGACAGATGGCAGGGGCCGCTTCCGGTGTCTTGGCTTGATGGACAGGAGGAACTGCAGAGGAAGATTGTCCGCCGGGAACGGGAGCTTGGCATGAGAACAGTCCTGCCGGCCTTCGCGGGACATGTGCCGCAAGCCGTCAAGCGCGTTTTCCCTGAGGCTGACATCCGTTCTCTGGGAGAATGGGCGGGATTCAAGGAACCATACACCTGTTGGTTCCTTGATCCTATGGATCCATTATATTCAAGAATCCAGAAAAGGTTTCTGGAGATTCAGGAAGAGATGTATGGCACTGACCACATCTATGGAATCGATCTGTTCAACGAGGTGACTCCGCCGTCCTGGGAACCGGATTACCTTGCCAGGGTCGGCCGGCAGGTCTGCGAGTCATTGGTGAGTGCTGACAAGGATGCCGTGTGGCTCCAGATGACTTGGCTTTTCTACTACCAAAGGAAAGACTGGACGGGAGAGAGGATAAAGTCCTACATCACATCGTATCCTGCCGAACGATCGATGTTGCTGGACTACTACTGTGACTATCAGGAGGTTTGGAAGATGACAGACAGCTTTCACGGCGTTCCTTTCATCTGGTGCTACCTCGGGAATTTTGGAGGAAACTCTATGCTCAAAGGCAACTTCGCCGACACGCATGAGAAGATAGAGAATGTCCTGACTGAGGCAGGCCCGGGAATATGTGGACTGGGTGGCACCCTTGAGGGATTCGACTGCAATCCATACATGTTTGACTATGTCTTTGAGAAAGCATGGAGCTATGGCAGGGGACTGACTCCGGAAAAATATGCCTCGGCTCTCGCGGAACGCAGGGCGGACGGAAGCGCGGCAGCTGCGGAGGCGTGGAATATGCTCGCGCGGAAGATCTATAATGGCAAGGGTCACCGTTCCCCGATGACCCTCCGTCCTGATCTTGGCCGGTGCCGCCATACATCGGAAGAAAGGTGCGGCTTCCCGAACGCGGATCTTAAAAAAGCGCTGGAACTCCTTTTCGACAGTTCCGCCAAGCGTTTTGATCTTGTGAACATGACAAGACAGTATCTTGCCAATGTCTTTCAGGACGAGGTCCTGGAATACTCCAAAGCCTTTGATGACGAAGATCCTGTGCGGATGAAAGCTCTCCGCGGGAGAATCAACGGGATCTTCAAGGACATGGATGCTCTGCTTGCCTGCGAGCCTTCTTTCCTGTTGGGCGGATGGATCTCGGACGCGAGAAGTTGGGGCGCCGACAGGAGGGAGAAGAACTATTTTGAAAGCAACGCGCGCTGCCTTATCACCACTTGGGGCGACCGTGGCAGCAGTCTTGGTGACTATGCAAGCCGTGAGTGGTCGGGACTCATGTCATCTTTCTACTTGGCCAGATGGAATATGTTCTTTGATTACTGTGAGGACTCCGTCAGGAAAGGAAAGGACTTTGACCAGGAAGGATTCTCGGAGAAAGTCAGCGGATTCGAGAAAGACTGGTGGACTCACCGCAAAGGCCACTTCCGCAAGACTGCTGATCCAAACTACCGAAAGCGGGTCGCGGACATTCTTCGGAAGTATTAGGAATATCCTGTCATGAACATCCGATAAGGAGCGAAAGGACAAACCAGCTGAATGCAGGCGAGTTTTGTTCTTTCGCTTCTTCTGTGAAGGATGCCAAGGCTCTTCTGATGTGCTTCTCGACAGCGGTCTGGGATATTCCTAACATTTCGGCGATCTCTCGGTTTTTCATTCCCTTGAAGCGGCTCATCACGAACACTTCACGGCACCTGTCAGGCAAAAGGGACAAGACCTTTTCGACCTGATTCTCAACTTCCTTCCGTATTAGAGGGGAATCAGGGGCATCGTAATAGAAGTCAAGACCGAAGAGTTTCTCCGTTTTCTGGATGCTGTCCAGAAATGATAGATCCACGTAGTTCAGCAGTCGCTCTCTTTTGAGGTAGTTTATGCAGCGGTTCCTTGTCATCGCGAACAACAGACGGGCGGAGGATTTCTCATCCTGTCCGGAATACTTCTTCCAGAATGTGAAGAATGTGTCCTGCACCATGTCCAGCGCTATGGAATGATCCTTGACAATGCTATCGGCATAGGTGACAAGCCTCGGTTGATAGTTCACGAATAATGACTCAAAAGTATTCACTCCTCACATTTATTTACCCATACAAATCTAATGAAATTTCTTCAAATATCTCCTTTAAGTAACATGAAAAAAATAAGTTGCCTCAGATTAAGGAATCTTTTCGGTCTAGATGTCTTTTCTCATCTTATTTTTTAACGCTTTCTTATGGGACGGGCGTATAAATCACAGATTATTATGTAAATTTGCGAAGCCGAGGTCGGAGATGCGGGAGTCTGCAGGCTGAAAAAGGCTAGAGACTGAGAGATTAATGAATATTGCTGGAGACCTTCAGGCCCGTATCTCCTCCTCACCGCAGAAGAACTTCTTTCTCAGTGCTTTGGAGAAGAAATAATAATCCTCTGTGCGCAGATTCATGCTGTTTGCGTACGGCAGCATCAAAAAACACCCTCTCGTGCGCGGGAAGCATGATTTTACGCACGGTAACCTTATGAATATGAAAGTTTTGAAAACAGTAGCGGCGATTGCCGCGATTGTTGTGTCGGCGGGATGCTCCAGGCAGACCGTAGGTGTGGATGAGTATCTTATCAAAGGAGTGGTCAGGAATATTCCCGACAGCACGGTCATTAGTCTTATGAGGAGCGATGGCCGGTTGGCGGTCCGCGTGGCTCAGGATACGGTCATCGGCGGTCGTTTCGAATTCCGGGACACGATCTCAGGCGGAGCGGTTCAGTTCGGGCTGTGCTCGTTCGGCAAGGGCTTCCCTAATAATATACTTCCGGTCTGGGTGAAGCCGGGCGTGAAGGTCACGGTCACGGGTGATGACAACCTGCTGCTGACATGGAGGGTAAAGAGTCGTCTTCCGGAGCAGAAGGCCGAGAATGATTTTCTGGCAGTCCAGTTTCCGGAAAAGAGGGAGTCTCAGGTCTACGCCGTTGAAGAGGCTGACATGTTGAGGGAACTCAGGGGCCTCAGCGGTGAGGAAAGACGGGCCGCATGGAGGAAAGTGGATTCGCTCAGAAGGCTTTGCAAGCCGCTGGACAGCATCGCCAACCATAAGGTTCTTGAATATATGAGGACGGCTCCTGTCACGACGAAATGGCTTGACGAGCTGGCTTTGCATGCCATGATGCTAAGTGGCGGCTACGGCAAGGCGGATTCAGCTCTGGTCTACGAGCTTTATTCCAGACTTACTCCGGATGATCTGAAGACAAGGCAGGGAGAGGTGATCTCCGCGACCTTGAGTCCGAGGAAGGTTGTCGGGGTAGGTGACGATCTCGTGGACGGCGACCTTTATGACACGGACGGCAATGTGCATCATCTGTCCGAGTTTTCCGGCAAGTACATCCTTCTGGATTTCTGGAGTGTGGGCTGCGGGCCGTGTATGGAATCCATTCCGGAGGGCAATGAGCTTGCAAGGGAGTTCGCTGACAGGCTGGCGTTTGTCCGACTGAGTGTGGATGGTGAGAAAACCTGGAAAAAAGTCTTGAAGATAGTCTTGAAGGAGGAAAAGTCGGATTGTGTCGAGTGGAATGAATTCAAGCCTATGGGCGCGGGCCTTTCCGCCTCCTATCAGGCAAACGGCATCCCGCATTTCGTCCTGATCTCCCCGGAAGCCAAGGTCATCGACATCTGGACCGGCTACGGCAAAGGCTCCCTCCGCTCCAGGCTCCTCCGCCATCTCGGCTCAGAATAACACCGGCGACAGTTTTAGGCGTTATTGTTCCCCAAGGGTGCCGAGTCGCACTCTGTGGCGACAGTTTTAAGCGTTATTGTTCCCCAAGGATGCCAAGTTGCACTCTGTGGCGACAGTTTTAAGCGTTATTGTTCCCCAAGGGTGCCGAGTTGCACTCTGTGGCTGCAATTATGGGCATTATTGTTCCCGGAGGTGACGGGGCTATAAATGCTGTAAATTGAACAGGCTCAGTGACCAGAGGGATTCCGGTCGCTGAGCCTGTCGAGGTGGTTGGATGACGGGTCTAGTCGTTGTTCATCTGCGTGATGTCTGGCTTCCAGCGCTCGGAGTCACCGATCAGCCACTCGGCGTAGTAGTCGGCCATGCGCCAGAAGAAATATTCATTCATGTCGCCGAAGCCGTGGCGCTGGCCCGGGAGGATGAGCATGTCGAAACGCTTGTTGGCGCGGATCAGGGCGTTGACCACGCGGATGGTGTTGGCCGGGTGGACGTTGTTGTCGATGTCGCCGTGCACCAGCATCAGGTGGCCTTTCAGGTTGGAGGCAATCTCCGGATTGGTCTGGATGCTGTAGACGAAGGTCGTGTCGCCCTTGTCGATCTTCTCCAGGACACCGTGATGCTGCTCGCTCCACCAGCGGTTGTAGATGCTGTTGTCGTGGTTGCCGGCGCAGGAGACAGCCGCCTTGAAGAAATCAGGATATTTCAGAATGGCCGCCGTGCTCATGAATCCGCCGCCCGAATGGCCGTGGATGCCTACCCTGTCAAGATCGATGAACGGATGTCTCGCACCGAGCTGCTGGATGGCATATTTCTGATCCTCAAGACCATAGTCGCGCAGGTTGCCGTAGCCGTAGTTGTGGTACCACTTCGAGCGGTTCGGGTGTCCGCCGCGGTTGCCGACCGTGATCACGATCATTCCGATCTGGGCGAGTCTGTCGGTGCGGGTGAACCCCCTGCTCCAGGAGATGTTGTTCGCCTCCACCTGAGGGCCCGGATAAACATAGTCGCAGATCGGATAGACCTTCGTTGAGTCGAAGTCGTAAGGCTTGTACATCGCTCCGTAGAGGTCGGTGACACCGTCGGCGGCCTTCACCTTGAATCTTTCCGGGAACTTGTAGCCGGCCTCGAACAGCAGGCTGAGGTCGGCGGTCTCCAGATCGGCGATCCGCTTGCCCGTCGCCGAGAACAGGGCCACGGCAGGTGTCCAGTCCACTCTCGAATAGTTGGCCACAAAGAACTTGGCGTCGTCGCTCGCCGTCGAGAGAACGTCCATGTCGTTCATGTCCAGCTGCTGGAGAGCGCCGCCCGTGAGCGGAACCCTGAACGTGTGCATCTGGTAAGGATTCTCGTCCTTGTTGACTCCGCATGCGCTCAGCAGGATGTAGCCCTCCTTCTCGTTCACCCCGAGGATGTCCTCTACGTGGAACGCCCCTTCGGTCAGATTCCTGACCAGCGTGCCGTCGCTGTTGTAGAGGTAGATGTTCGCCCATCCGTTGCGCTCGGACCAGTGGAGGATCTGCTTTCCGCCACCGATCAGGAACGGAGCGCGGTACTCCACGTAGGTCCTTTCCCTTTCGGAGATGATGGTCTTGGTGGAGTCGGAGTCAACGTCCACCCGGCAGAGATCAAGCCTCTTGAGGTCACGGCTCTGGCGCACCATGTAGAACCCGGTGTTGTCGCCAAGCCACTCGTTCTTCCAGTAGTCCAGGTAGTTGTCCTTGGCCGTTCTCCTCGCGCCTTGCAGTGACACCTCCTGATCCTTGAACGCCTGGCTCTTTATCTCCTTGAAGGAGGCTCCATCGCGCGAGCCGTTCATCGTGAACAGGTAAAGGTAGCCCTTCGGTCCCGGCTCCCCTGGCATCTGGTACTTGTAGGTCTCCAGTTCCGGACGTTTGCCGCTGACGGAATTGATCACCCACAGATCATCGAGTTTCCTTGTGTCCCACTTCATCGTGGCGAAACGTTTCGAGTCCGGAGACCAGACAAGCTCGCCCGGATAGTGCCTCTTGGTGGAGTCGGCCTCGGTGTCGCCGGAGTAGTTGCCGTAGCCGTAGCCGAACTGGCGGATGCCGTCAGTGGTCAGACGATGCTCCACGATGGTGCTGTCCTTCTCGTCCTTGGCCGCCTTGCGAAGGCTTGTGGAGTCCATCACCCAAAGGTTGGAACCCTTGGCGAAGACTCCGAACTCACCGTTAGGGGCGACGGAGGCCCAGCGAGGGTACTTGTCCTTCTCCTTGGCCACGGTGTCAAGCCTGGCGGTGGCGATCTCGTAGCGGAAACAGGTCGTGTCCCTGTCGTTCTTGAGTCCGGAGATGATGCTGAAAGTGAACACCTTGTCATCCTTCAACCTCAAATCCCTGATAGGAAGATGCTTGGCCTCGAACGGGTAGCGGACGAACTCGGTCACCTGCATCGCGAGCCTGTCCATGTCGAACACCTCGGTCCTGGTGCCCTTGACAGGATCCACAATGTAGTAGCGGGTTCCCTGCGGAGTCCTCCAACTGTACCAGAACTTGTCGCTGTCCCTGAACCAGTTAGGGGTGATCTGCGTGGAGAACACCATCTGATTTACCTTCTTGGCCGAGAATCTCTCGGCGAGGGCGTAGTTGGCTTTCTGCGTCTGCGCGAAACCCGGCGCGCAAAGGAGTAGCGCCGCGCAGGCAAGTACGAATTTTTTCCTCATAAATATTAATGAATATGTTTGTTCAGTCACAATTCTGTCTCTCCCGCCTCAAGTCCCTCGCTCTCGGCTCTCAGGATGACGGTTCCGGTGCCCGTGCGCCTTACGATGACGCTCGCCAGGCCGCCGAAAGCCTTGATCTCATCGGAGCGGAACGGCGTGTGGCAAGTCGCGTCGCCGGCGTCCACGGCCACGATCTCGCCCGGGCCGGAGACGCTGAACCTCAGCCTGTCGGACGCTGTCGGTACCATATTCCCGTCCCTGTCCGCGACCTTTACGTCCACGAAGACAATGTCTTCCGATGAATATGTCCGTGAACGTGCCGGAGCGCAGTCGCCGCCGAACTCCGTTGAAGGTCCGCTGCCATATTCACGAGCCATCAGGATCTTCGCCGGGCTTCCGCTTGTGGCGACGGCGCTCTCGATGGTCTTCCCGTCCGCGGTCTTGCCGACAACCCTCACGGTGCCAGGCTCATAGACCACGTTGTCCCAGAGGAAGCGATACTCGTTGGCCCCCTTGGCCTTTCTGCCGTAGGACTTCCCGTTGACGAAGAGTTCCGCCTCGGCGCAGTTCGTGTAGGCCTGCACCGGAGTGATCTTCCCCTCGCGTCCCGGCCAGTTCCAGTGCGGCATCAGGTGCAGGACGGGTTCTGACGACCAGCGGGACTTGTAGAGCCAGTACCTGTCCTTCGGGAAGCCGGCGAGGTCGATGATTCCGAAGTACGAGCTTCTGGAAGGAGTTGCGATCGCTCCTTTCTCCTTCAGCTCCTTCTCTGCCCTGGCCTTGGCCTCCTCGTCGTGGAAGTTTGTCAGAATTGTGAGGTCGGCGTTGAAAGGTGTCGGCTCGCCGAGATAGTCGAATCCGGTCCAGACGAACTCCCCGAGGCAGGAAGGGTTCCTGTCCTCCTCCGCCCACTCCTGGTCAGGCAGCTGCCCCCACGGAACGGTGAACATGTCGAACGAGCACACCTGGAAATTGTCCAAGGCGCCATCTTCCTTGTCGCTTGGCGGGAATATGTACACACCTCTTGAGCTGACGGTCGATGCGGTCTCGCTTCCGAGGAACGGTTTGCCCGGATTGGCCGCGTGGAACTTGCCGTAGAGATGCGGTTTGTAGTTGAATCCGTAGATGTCCATCGTGTTGCGGAAATCCTGTCCGCTGGCCCACGGATTGTCGCTGCCGAAACTTGTAAGTCTTGTGGAATCCTCATTATGACACACTTCCGTGAGGTGGTAGGCGATCCCGTATTTCTCTGGATAGCCTTGCTCGCCGGTCTCGTTGCCGATGCTCCAGATGATGACTGACGGGTGGTTGCGGTCCCTGTGGATCATGGCCTTCAGGTCTTTGTCCGCCCACTCATCGAACAGTCTGGCGTAGCCGTTCTCTTTCTTCGGGATTGTCCAAGTGTCTGTCAGCTCGTCCATCACGAGGAATCCCATTCGGTCGCAGAGGTCGAGGAGTTCCGGCGCCGGAGGATTGTGGGATGTCCGGATGGCGTTGCAGCCCATTTGTCTGAGCATGTTCAGCCTTCTCACCCACGCCGTCTCGTTCCAGGCGGCTCCGAGCGCCCCGGCGTCGTGGTGCAGGCAGACTCCTTTGATGAATGTCCTTTGCCCGTTGACGTACAGCCCGTCGGCCTTGTACTCCAGGTCTCTGAGTCCGAATGTGGTCAGGTAAACGTCCTTCCCTCCGCCTCTTGTGGTGACGGTGGTGACGGCTTGGTAGAGTTCAGGTGCCTCTGGACTCCAGAACCGCGCGTCTTTCAGTTTGAACTTTTGGATGACCTCGCCGCCGTCCGTGACAGCGTCCAGTTTGGTCACTATGGCTTTCCTCGTTTTGCCGTCCACGATCACCTCGACCGGCCCGGTGACCGAAGAGCCCGGATTGATGACCCTGACGATCTCCGTGCGCACTGTTCCTCCCACGGCCTTCCCGGCGTTGCGGAGCGTGATCCCGATGCTGACATCATTTCCTTTCGTCGAGACGAACGTCCCCCACTGTGCCACGCCGGCGGGGCCGGCCTTCGTCAGGTACACGTTCCGGTAGATTCCTCCTCCGGGATACCATCTGCTGGACTCCCCGGGATTGTCCAGCGTGACCTTGACCAGATTGTCCCCATCCTTGACGAACGGAGTCAGATCCGCGCGGAACGAGGCGTACCCGTACGGCCATTCGGTGACGGCCTTCCCGTTGCAGAAGACCTTGGCATAGGACATCGCTCCGCCGAAATCGAGGAGGAACCGCTTTCCCGACCTAAGGTCTTTCGCCGTCACGGAAAGAATCTTTGAATATTCCGCCTTGCCCCACCAGGCCAGTTTTCCGGTCTCCCCAGGGTACTCCTGCACGAACGGCCCGTCCACACCCCAGTCATGAGGCAGGTCAAGGACACGGCTTTCCCCGTCCTTGGTGAACGTCCATCCGTCGTTCCAGATGGTTCTTTGGGCCGGCTGAGCGGTCATATTCATAGAAACAGCCGCCAGGACGGCGGCAACGGTGATGATGCGCTTTCTCTTATTCATAAGGTAAAGATAGCCATTTTTTGAGAATTGCAACGTTTTTGAAAATATTTCAGGAATATCTTTGATTGTTTGAGAAACAACACTATCTTTGCTGTGTTAACAGTCGTGTTAAACAATATTGTTAATCCAAAGGCAATGTCGAAAAAAGAAAACAAGGAACAGGACATCCTGAAGGCGGCGGAGATGCTGTTCGCCGAGAAAGGATTCAAAGGCGCCACCACGACGCTGATAGCGGCACAGGCCGGTGTCACCCATGCCATGCTGCACTACTATTTCAGGACGAAGGATCAGATATTCCTAAAGGTGTTTGATACCTATTTGGAGGAGATCCTGCAGAGTCTCAAGTCGATAATGGTGACGGACATATTCCAGCCCGACCTTATCAGGAAGACGACGGAGATCTGCTTCGACTTCTTCAGCGCCCACAGCGGACAGCTGTCGCTGCTGCTTGAGGTCGCGAAGGAGCGCCCTGACCTGATGGAAAGTTACGTGTCGAAGATCGGAAGCTATATGTCCTCCGCCTTGGACAACCACAAGAAAAGAACGGAGTCGGAAGTCGTGAACGGGAGGATCCGGAACATCACGTTCGAGGAACTGATCGGCGACATCGTGAGTGTGTGTGCGGCTCCGTTCTTCTTTGATCCTCTTGTCAGCAATGTGCTGGGAGTGGAAGGCACACGCAGGGCGGAGTACCTGGAGGCGCGCAAAAAGGAAGCTGTGGAACTGATTGTCTGCCGCCTGTTCAAGTGATAATGTGACAATCCTATGAATATGAAGAAGTTAAAATGGAAAACACTCGCTCTGGCGTTGCTGGTCTGCGTACAGGCGTATTCACAGACCACTCTTGACCAATGTGTCAGGATGGCCTACGAGAACTATCCTCAGATCAAGGAGAAGGGGCTGATCGACGCCTGTCAGGGTTATGATCTTAGGAACGCCTCGCTTGCCTGGGTGCCGCGGCTGAACATTTCCGCCAAGGCGACCTGGCAGTCCGATGTGGTCGAGATGCCTTTTGACATGCCGGGCTTCGAGTTTGACATTCCGCATGACCAGTACGGAGTGACCGCCGACCTCACCCAGCAGATCTGGGACGGAGGAGCGACCGCGGCCAAAGGCCGTCAGATCAAGGCGGGAGCCGAGGTAAAGCGTAGGCAATTGGAGGTCAACATGTACTCCATCCGTTCGAAGGTGCAGTCGATCTACCTTGGCATCATCTTGCTGGACAAGCAGATAGAGCTGAACAACGTGCTGGTGTCCAACCTCTCCCGCAATCAGAAAGAGGTACAGACATTGGTGGACGGCGGCATGGCCGGGCCATCGGATCTCGACCAGATCCGGGTGAACATCCTTACCTGCGAGCAGCAGCAGGCCGCCCTGGAGACGGACCGGAAGGCCTATCTGCGGATGCTGGGTCTGCTTACCGGGCAGGACATGACGGGGCTGACCCTTGTCGAGCCGGAGCCGGAAAGCAACCTGGCGATGGAGATCAAGCGTCCGGAGCTTGCTCTCTATGATGCCCAGGCGGTGCAGCTGCAGGCGCAGAAGGATCAGCTCAATACTTCTTTGTGGCCGCGTCTGAACCTCAATCTGCAGGTGGGCTACGGCCGTCCGGGACTGAACATGCTCTCCGGCAGTTTCGATCCGTACTTCGTGGCCGGTGTAAGGCTCCAGTGGGATTTCGGAGCGCTCTACACACTCAGGAACGACCGGCGCAAGTCGGACTCGGATCTTCGCAGGCTTGAGCTGACACGCGAGTCCTTCATGCTTAACACCTCGATGGAGGCTGTCCAGAAACGGAGCCAGGTGGAGAAGGACAAGGATGTCCTCAGGCGCGACGAGGAGATAATCTCCCTCCGCGGCAGCATCAGGGAGACGGGCGAGAGGCAGTACAAGGAGGGTGTGATCGCGGTCAACGACTACCTTTCCCTGCTGGACGAGGAGTTCAAGGCGCGCCTTAGCTACAATGTCCACAAGGTGACCTACATCATGGACTTGCTTGACCTGCGGCAAACACTTGGAGTACAATGACAAAGAACATGACAATGATTATGAATATGAAAAGCGGACTTGTTTTCGCGGCGTTGGCCCTGGTCGTCGCCGGATGTGGAAAGAACATTGAATATGACGCATGCGGTCAGGTTGACGCCACTCAGGTGACCGTGTCCGCCGAGAATGCCGGACGTGTCCTGTCCATGGCAGTGGAGGAAGGCGAGGAGGTGACGGCGGGGCAGCTCCTCGGAGCCTTGGACTCTGTTCAGACCTACCTTCAGATAATGGAGCTGCGCGAGCGCATCGCCGGATCGTCGTCCAGGCTGGTGGACATCAAGAAGCAAGGCCAGCCGAACCTCAGCCAGCTGGAAAACCTTCAGAGTGAGTACGAAAGGTACTCCAAACTGTTGGAAGGCAACGCCACCAGCCGCAAGCAGGTGGATGACCTCACGGACAAGATCGCCGTCCTCAAGGCGCAGATAGCCGCACAGACCCAGAGCTGGGAGCGTGGCAACGCTTCCGTGAGATCCGAGGTCCAGGGCTATGAGATCCAGCTCGCCAGGCTTGAGGATCAGCTCGCGAAATGCCGCATCGTCGCTCCGGTCTCCGGGACTGTGCTGACACGCTACGCCGAGACCGGTGAGTTCGTCACCCTTGGCAAGCCGCTCTTCAAGGTCGCCGACCTGGACCAGATGTACGTCAGGGCGTATTTCTCCTCGGCGCAGCTGTCCGGCTTGAAGCTGAACGACACGGTGACCGTGATTCCGGATGACGGGACCGCTTCTCCGAAGCGCATCCAGGGACGTGTTATCTGGATCTCCGAACAGTCGGAGTTCACCCCTAAGAACATCCAGACCCGTGACGAGCGGGCGGATCTGGTCTATGCCGTCAAAGTGGCCGTGCCGAATGACGGAACCCTTCGTCTTGGAATGTACGCCTATGTGAGGAGGTAGCCATGGACAGAGACACTGCGATAGAGATTAAAGATGTAAGCAAGTCCTACAAGTCGGTCAATGCCTTGAGGGACATAAGCTTCAACATCCGGAAAGGTGAGTTGTTCGGCCTCATCGGCCCTGACGGAGCGGGGAAGACCACCCTGTTCAGGATCCTGACCACCCTGACCCTCCCGGACTCCGGTTCCGCGACGGTGATCGGGCTGGACGTGGTGCGTGACTATCGCGAGATAAGGGGAAGGATCGGCTATATGCCAGGGCATTTTGCCTTGTATCAGGATCTTACCGTCGAGGAGAACCTGAAGTTCCACGCCACGATGTTCGGCACGACCATCGAGGAGAACTACGAGACCATCAAGGGAATATATTCACAGATCGAGATGTTCAAGGACCGCAAGGCGAGCGCTCTTTCCGGAGGAATGAAGCAGAAGCTGGCGCTTTGCTGCGCCCTTGTCCACAATCCCGAGGTGCTGTTCCTTGACGAGCCGACCACCGGTGTCGATGCCGTGAGCCGCAAGGAGTTCTGGGCTATGCTCAAAAAGATCAGGGACAGGGGCGTGACGATAGTGGTCTCGACTCCTTACATGGACGAGGCCAGTCTTTGTGACCGCATCGCCATGATTCTTGACGGCAGCGTCATCGGACTCGGCAGTCCGGCGGAGATCATTTCCCGATTCCCGAACCGGATATATTCAGTGAGCGGCGGCAACATGTTCCAGACGCTCGGCGCGCTGCGCGGTGTGAGGGGAGTGCTGGATTGCAGCTCGTTCGGCAGCGCGTGCCACGTGTCTGTCACCGACGGCGGGCCGGATGAGACCGGACTCGCCGAGGCACTTCGGAGTGCCGGAATCGAAGGTTGCGACGTGCGGAGGATGACTCCGGGGATCGAGGACTGTTTCATCAGGCTTTCCTCTTCCGCCGCGGAAGGCTCCTCCGGTGCGGAATAATGCGTTTGACAGGAAGTTTATTTTGAATATTCCTAAATTGCCTGACGTTGTGGACAAGGACATAAAGACTGTGCGTATCTCCCATCTGGTCAAAAAGTTCGGGGATTTCACCGCGGTGGATGACATCTCCTTTGAAGTGTGCAAAGGGGAGATATTCGGTTTTCTGGGCGCGAACGGCGCCGGCAAGACCACGGCGATGCGCATTCTCTGCGGATTGAGCCGTCCGACATCCGGACAGGGCGATGTCGCGGGGTACAGCATCGTCAACGAGCAGGAGAAGATCAAGCGGCACATCGGCTACATGAGCCAGAAGTTCTCCCTCTATCCCGACCTGAAGGTGTGGGAGAACATCGAGCTTTTCGCTGGCATCTACGGGCTTGACGGCAAGCGGATCGCCCAGAAGACAGACCAGATGCTGAAGGCTCTGTCGATGGAGAATGTCCGTAACTCCTTCGTTAGGGACATGCCGCTCGGATGGAAGCAGAAGCTCGCTTTCAGCATAGCGATGGTGCATGATCCCGAGATCGTGTTTCTTGACGAGCCGACGGGCGGTGTGGATCCCGTGACGAGAAGGAACTTCTGGGAAATGATCTACAAGGCAGCCTCCAAGGGTGTCACCGTCTTTGTCACGACGCACTACATGGATGAGGCTGAATACTGTGACAGAGTCTCCGTGATGGTGGACGGGCGCATCGAGGCGCTGGATTCCCCGGCAGCCCTGAAGGAGCGTTACGGGGCCAAGGACATGGATGAGGTGTTCACAAAAATCGCCGGAAAGGCCGAGAGAGAGGCATGAGAGAGATAATAGCGTTCATACAGAAAGAGTTCAGACACATATTCAGGGATCTCCGGACCACCCTGATCGTTCTGGTGATGCCGGTTGTGCAGATCATCCTGTTCGGCTTCGCGATAAGCACGGATGTCAGCAACGCCGTCGTCGATGTGGTCGGGGATGCCTGTGACCCTTTGGCACGCAGTGTCATAAGCAGGATCGAGGGCAACAAGTACCTCGCCGTCGGCGAGATCCACGGATCTTTCGCCCCGGCCCGGGACAGGATCCGCAAAGGCAAGGCTGCCGCGGCGCTCTGCTTCGGGACGGACTTTGACGGCAAGGCCGGCTCGGAAGGTAAGGCCTGCGTCCGCATTGTGAGCGACGGCTCCGATCCGAACACCGCCCAGGTGGTCACCAGCTACATCAAGGGAGTGCTTCAAAGCGAGGAACTGGCATTGTCTGAGAGCCTTGCCGGGAAGCCTAAGGCTTCGATGAGGCCGAATGTCCAGCTGATGTACAATCCGGCCATGAACTCGTCCTACAATTTCGTGCCGGGAGTCATGGGCTTGATTCTGATGCTGATCTGCTCGATGATGACGGCGGTGTCCATCGTGAAGGAGAAGGAGACCGGCACGCTTGAGATGCTCCTTGTGTCTCCGGTCAAGCCGTTCTGGATCATCCTTTCCAAGATGATTCCGTACCTTGCCCTGTCGGTCGTCAATTTCGTCAGCGTCCTGCTTCTGGCCCACTTTGTCATGGGGGTGCCGATCCATGGCAGCCTGACACTACTGTCTCTGGTGTCGCTTGTTTTCGTCGGTTCGTCACTGGGACTCGGACTGCTTGTGTCGGTCCTCTCCAAGACACAGCAGACGGCGATGCTGCTGTGCGGTATGGGACTGACAATGCCGACCATGATGCTGTCCGGCATCATATTCCCGTGCGAGAGCATGCCGGTCGCTCTTCAGATGCTCTCCGACATCATCCCTGCCAAGTGGTTCATCATCATGGTGAAGAAGATAATGATCCAGGGAGCCGGCCTTGAGGCGGTCGCCAAGGAGTTCGCCGTCCTGACCGGCATGATGGTCTTTCTGTTGGTTGTAAGTATCAAGAATTTCAAGACAAGGTTGTGAGATGAGAGTTTGGAAGTATCTGTTGAAGAAGGAGTTCAAGCAATTCCTAAGGGATCCTGGAATGCCGAGGATGGTTCTCTGTTTCCCGTTTTTGATCATTCTGGTCTTTCCTTTCGCGGCGAACATGGAGGTGAGGAACCTGAGTCTGGTGATCGTGGACAGCGACCAGTCTGACCAGTCGGCCTTGCTTACGGAGAAATGCGCCTCGTCCGGCTATTTCAAGATCCGGGAGGTGACCGAGTCTCCGTCAGACGCGCAGGCTGTCATGGACCGCGGCGGCGCTGACGCCATCCTGACCATCTCCTCCGGATTCGCCCGCTACCTTGGGTCGGACAAAGGCACCGACGACCCGCTTCCCGTCGGGATCAAGGTCAACACCGTCAACGGCACCAGGGGAAGCATCGGCTCCCAGTACCTCAATGCCTTTGTAACTGAATATGTCGCCTCGGTTTCGGGGGCGGAATCCCAGGGCGGTGCAGCCGGAACCCGTTTCGACACCCGGGAAAGCTATCTCTACAACCCGTCCCTGGACTACAAGACTTTCATGATCCCGGCGCTTATCGTGATCGCCATCACGATGATGTGCGGCTTCCTTCCTGCCTTGAACATCGTCTCGGAGAAGGAACGCGGCACCATCGAGCAGATCAACGTGACCCCGGTGAGCAAGACCGCCTTCATCCTCTGCAAGATGATCCCTTATGTGGCCGTGGCGTTCTTCATGGTCTTCTCCTGTCTTGGCCTGTTGTATGCCGTGTTCGGCTATGGCTGCCGGGGAAGCCTGCTGGACATAGTGATCTTCACATTCGCCCACATCGTGGTCATGGCTTCTTTCGGTCTGCTGATCTCCAACTACAGCGACAATGCCCGCCAGGCCATGTTCGTCATCTGGTTCTTCAGTATGGTGTTCATGCTGATGAGCGGAATATTCACACCCATCCAGTCGATGCCGGGATGGGCGCGGGCGATCACCTATGCCAATCCGCTGCGCTACTTCGCCGACGCGATGCGCTCGATTGTCCTGAAGGGCTGCACGCTGGCGGACACGTGGCCGGACTTGCTGAGCCTTGCCGGTCTGGGCGCGTTCACGACCACCTGGGCTGTCCTGAGTTACCGGAAGACCACCTGACAAGGCTACCGCACCATTCCGGACCTACGGATTCTCACCATCTGAAAAATGGTGAATCTGTTCGCATTCCGCTTTGTAAATTGAAGAATTATCCGTAAATTTGCAGCCCCAAATGTTTGGGGGAAACATAAATATTAGATTTACAATCATTTATGCCTACAATTCAACAATTAGTTCGCAAAGGACGCGTGAGCATTGTCGCTCAGAGCAAGTCACGCGCGCTGGACGCATGTCCTCAGAAGAGGGGCGTATGTCTTCGTGTTTACACGACGACCCCTAAGAAGCCTAACTCAGCGATGAGAAAGGTCGCCAGGGTACGCCTTACCAACTCCAAAGAGGTCAATGCCTACATTCCGGGCGAGGGACACAACCTTCAGGAGCACAGCATTGTGCTGGTCCGCGGAGGTCGTGTGAAGGATCTCCCTGGTGTGCGTTACCACATCCTTAGAGGAGCTTTGGACACAGCTGGCGTGGAAGGAAGGACACAGTCCCGTTCCCTCTACGGAGCCAAGAGACCGAAGAAGACCGCTAAGAAGTAGTCCGTTTCATTAATCTTTATCACCTTTAATTTTTACTCACAATGAGAAAATCGAAGCCTAAAAAGAGGATTCTACTTCCTGATCCTAAGTTTCACGATGTCGAGGTTACCCGCTTCGTGAACAATCTTATGTTGCAGGGGAAGAAGAGTATCGCGTATTCTATTTTTTACGATGCCATTGACATGGTAGGCGAGAAGATGAAGGATTCTGACAAGGCTCCTCTGGATATCTGGAGGAAGGCACTCGAAAACGTTACCCCTCAGATTGAGGTGAAGTCACGTCGTGTAGGAGGTGCAAACTTCCAGGTGCCTACTGAGTTGCGTCCGGAAAGGAAAGTCTCGCTGTCGATGAAGAATATGATCAACTTCGCCCGCAAGCGTTCCGGCCACTCAATGGCAGAAAAACTTTGTGCAGAGATCGTTGCCGCCTACAATAACGAAGGTGGTGCATTCAAGAGAAAAGAGGATATGCACAAGATGGCTGAGGCCAACAAGGCATTCGCCCACTTCCGTTTCTAATTTTATTCGCAGATGGCTGCTAAAAGAGATCTTACTTACACAAGAAACATCGGCATCATGGCCCACATCGATGCCGGAAAGACGACCACATCCGAGCGTATTCTGTACTACACCGGAAAGACTCACAAGATCGGTGAGGTACATGAAGGGGCTGCCACAATGGACTGGATGGTTCAGGAGCAGGAGAGAGGTATCACCATCACTTCCGCCGCCACCACAGCGTTCTGGCACTACAACGGTCACGTTTATCAGATCAACCTGATCGACACTCCGGGTCACGTCGACTTCACCGTTGAGGTGGAGCGTTCGCTCCGTGTGCTCGACGGAACTGTCGCTACTTTCTGCGCTGTCGGACGCGTTCAGCCTCAGTCAGAGACTGTTTGGCGTCAGGCGGACAAGTACGGCGTTCCGAAGATCGCGTACGTGAACAAGATGGACCGTGTCGGCGCTGACTTCCTCGCTTGCATTGAGGAAATCTACACCAAACTCGGTGCCAAGGCTGTTCCTATTTGTCTCCCTATCGGAGCCGAGGACAAGTTCAAGGGCATCATCGACCTCGTTTCCCGCAAGGCATATTACTATGACTCCGGTGAGGAACTGGTCAACTATGAAATAAAGGACGTTCCGGAGGACATGGCCGGAGAAGTCGAGAAATGGAGAGACAAGCTCGTCGAGGCTGCCGCCGAATGCGACGAGGCTCTCATGGAGAAGTATTTCGAGAATCCTGACTCCCTCACCGAGGAGGAGATCATCGCTGCCCTTCGCAAGGGTACGATCTCTATGCAGATCGTTCCAGCATGCTGCGGTTCCTCTTTCAAGAACAAGGGTGTGCAGTTCCTCCTTGACGCTGTGATGCGTTACCTTCCTTCTCCGCTTGACAAGGGTGTTGTGAAAGGTACCGATCCTAAGACCGGTGAGGAAGAGGATCTTCTCCCTGACGCAGCCCAGCCGTTCTGCGCTCTCGTGTTCAAGATCGCCACGGATCCGTTCGTCGGCCGTCTCGCCTTCATGAGGGTATATTCAGGACGCGTTGACGCCGGTACTTATGTCTATAACGTCCGCACCGGAAAGAAGGAAAGAATCGCGCGTCTGTACCAGATGCACTCCAACCATCAGAACCCTATCGAGTTCGTCGAGGCCGGAGACATCTGCGCCGCTGTCGGATTCAAGGATCTCCGTACAGGAGACACCATCTGCAACGAGGATCATCAGATTGTGCTCGAATCGATGGAATTCCCTGATCCTGTTATCGGTATCGCTGTCGAGCCTAAGACCCAGGGCGACCTGGACAAGCTCGGCATCGCTCTCGGCAAGCTCGCTGAGGAGGACCCTACGTTCACCGTAAGGTCAGACCACGAGACCGGCCAGACAGTCATCAGCGGAATGGGTGAGCTTCACCTTGACATCATCGTGGACCGTCTCCGTCGTGAGTTCGGTGTCGAGATCAATCAGGGCGCTCCGCAGGTTAACTACAAAGAGGCCATCACCGCTACAGTACAACACCGTGAGGTCTTCAAGAAGCAGACCGGTGGTCGTGGTAAGTTCGCCGACATCATCGTCGAGATCGGACCTGCCGATGAAGGCGTTACCGGACTTCAGTTCGACAATCAGGTCAAGGGTGGTAATATTCCTAAGGAATTCATCCCTTGCATCGAGAAGGGCTTCAAGGCCGCTATGGCCAACGGTGTTCTCGCTGGTTACGAGGTTCAGTCTCTGAAGGTTACCGTGCTTGATGGTTCTTACCACCCAGTCGATTCAGACCAGCTTTCATTCGAAATGGCCGGCCGTCTGGCATTCCGCCACGCCTGCCCGAAGGCTAAGCCTGTTCTCCTCGAGCCTATCATGTCCCTTGAGGTTGTTACTCCAGAGGACTACATGGGTGACATCGTGGGTGACCTCAACCGTCGTCGCGGCCAGATCCAGGCTATGGACTCCACCGCCAACGGTGCGAGAATCGTAAGGGCCTTCGTTCCGCTCGCCGAGCAGTTCGGTTATGTGACAGTTCTCAGAACCCTCTCATCCGGCCGCGCGACCAGCACGATGACTTTCGACCACTACGCTGAGGTTCCTGCCAACCTGGCCAAGGACGTTATCGAGAAGAGCGGCTACAAGCTCTCTGATGATGACGAGTAAGTGTTAAATCGTAATTAAGTATTTTTGATATGAGTCAAAAAATCAGAATAAAACTCAAATCATTCGATCACATGCTGGTTGACAAGTCAGCCGCTAAGATCGTGGACACCGTGAAGGCTACTGGTGCTAAGGTGAACGGTCCTATTCCGCTTCCTACCAACAAGAAGATCTTCACTGTCAATCGCTCGACCTTCGTCAACAAGAAGTCCCGCGAGCAGTTTGAGCTTAGCGCCTACAGCAGGCTTCTGGACATCGACGACAGCAACGCTAAGACCGTTGATGCTCTCATGAAGCTCGAGCTTCCTTCCGGCGTTGAGGTTGAGATCAAAGTCTGATAATTCAGATTGAGGACGGAGCGGTCTCAGAGGCCGCATCCGTTCAAGCAATATGCCCGGCCATCAAGGTCGGGAATCGGTCCCATAGCTCAGTTGGTTAGAGCATCTGACTCATAATCAGGGGGTCGTAGGATCATGCCCTACTGGGACCACAAATGGGAGACGCAAGGAATTGCGTCTCCCATTTGTGATTCATATAACAAGGGAAAAATGCCAGGTCTGTCTTTACGATGGACCGGGCTTTTCTCTTTTATGTGCCCCCCCCCCCCACACACACAGACTGTCTGAAAAGTCTCGGCGAGAGCAGAAAAGTCTGTACCCCACTACAGGGGCGGCAACGAATTCTCAATCCTCGGAGGTGGTAATTAGACTTTTAAGACAGTCTCCCCCACCACAAGTGTCTGCAAGGGTATTTTCAGGGCGCATCTCAGGTGTTTGTCTGCAATGGTGTATTCGGGGCGCATCTCAGGTGTTTGCCTGCAAGGGTATTTTCAGGGTGCATCTCAGGTGTTTGCCTGCAAAGGTGTATTCGGTGCGCATCTCAGGTGTTTGCAATTGACGGGAACGGTCATCGGCCCTGTAAGCGCTTATGGCACTCTCAACCGTTCCTTACCTGATGTGATAACCCCTCCTAAGGGACATCCATCTATACTGTATGGCCATCAGACAGCCCTGACCGTTCCCGCCAATTGCAAAAGATAGAGACAACCCCATTAATGATAAGAAAGGCAACCACAATCATCAGATAAAAATTTCACTTTTTTTGAGGCTATTATGTGAAATGTAAAAAATAACCTGCATCACTTTAAATTTGCAATATATAGATGTTCAGGGTGATTCAATTTTATCGATTGACGCAACTTATTTTTTCAACATTACTATAGATACGTTGACTATTTACATGTTATAGTCTTTATATTCAGGCGATTATGTGGGATTGCCTCTTGGCGGTGATTTGTTTGTCAATGACATTATTTCCCATGCGGTCACTCTCTGTGTTATAGGCTCGTCCTTTTATATTATGGGCTGAATGGCAAGGTTCGGGGAAATAGCTCGAATTACCGTATCGGGTGCGAGAAGCGGCTTTTCGCACCCCAAAACCAATAAGAAAGTCATATCGGGTGCAAAGCAGCCTCTTCTGCACCCGAAATAAGAGCAGCCCGATCTGGCTTTTGCCGCGACAGACTCGTTATGTGGCTGAAAGCCTTTTGTAAGATTCTCACCGTCACCTGCTTCCTTAGCGCTGTTCGTCCGGTGATCGCGATTTGGCCGGACAAAGTGTATGATTTCTACATTTTATCCGGCCAACAGGGCGTACACTGGACAAAAAAATGTGGCCGCACGTGACGGCCACATTTTGAGATTGCTATGTACTAAACCAAAGAATTATTTGGCTTTCTTCTTCTCGTTTCGGGAAGGTTTGGGGCCGAACTTCTTGCGGGGACGGCCTTTGTCCTTGGATGACTTGCGCTTAGGCTGGTCATCGTTGTGGGCGACGGAGGCGTAGAAAGGCTTTTTCTTGCCTTTGCCGTCATCGGAACCGCTACCGGGACCGTTGTCGGAACCTTTGCCAGACCCATTGCTGGAACCCTTACCAGAACGGTGGCTGGAGCCATGGTTGGAACGACCCTCTCCATCCAGGACGTGGCGCGTATCCCCATTGCCGGAACGGTGGCTGGGACCATGGTTGGAACCGTTGCCAGAACCATCACTGGATGAGCCATTGTCTGTGGTGGTGTCAACCAGTTCGTAGTCCAGAAGCCTCTGCTCCAGATTGGCGGCCTTCACACGGATCTTGACCGCGTCACCCAGTCGGAAGACCTTGCCGGTGCGGCGGCCACGGATGAGGTAGTTCTGCTCGTCGAACTCGAAGAAGTCGGACTTCACATCGCGCAGGGCGACCATGCCTTCGATCATGGTAGGCTTGATCTCCACGTACATACCCCATTCGGTGAGGCCGGAGATCGAGCCTTCATATTCATTGCCTATCTTGTCCTGCATGAACTCGATCATCTTGTACTTGATGCTGTCGCGTTCGGCGTTCGCCGCTATCTGCTCGCGCTCGGAAGCATGCTGGCACTGGGCTTCGTAATAGTCCTTGTTCTGACTCTCGGCATTGTCGAGGTAGAGGGCCAACAGCCTGTGTACCATTGTGTCAGGATAGCGGCGGATAGGGGAAGTGAAATGCGTGTAGAACTTGAACGCGAGGCCGTAGTGGCCGATGTTGTCGGTGGTGTAGATCGCCTTTGCCATCGAGCGCAGGGCGATCATCTGGAAGGCGTCGCATTCAGGTGTGCCCTTTGCCTCGGCAAGCAAGGTGTTCAAGGACTTGGCGATCTCCCGTCCGTTGCCGCTCGGCCCGAACTTGAAGCCGAAGTTGCTGACGAACTGGCCGAGGCTCGCGATCTTCTCCGTGTTAGGCTCGCCGTGTACACGGTAGACAAAGGTCTTGGCCTTCTTGTCGGCCTTGCCGTCCATCCTGCCGGAAGTGGCGATGAACTCGGCCACGGAACGGTTCGCAAGAAGCATGAACTCCTCGATCAGCCAGTTGGCCTCCTTGGTGATTTTCTCGTAAACCCTGATCGGCTTTCCGGTCGCATCCACCTCGACTTTCATCTCCGGACGCTCGAAACTGATGGCTCCTGAAGCGAAACGACGCTTGCGGAGTGTCAATGCCAGCTTGTTGAGCGTCACGATGGCCTCCCTGACATCCTGACCGATGGCTGGATCCGCAGGCTCCTTACCATCGCTCTCGATGATCTGCTGGGCTCCGTCGTAGTCGAAACGGTAGTCAGAACAGATCGCAGTGCGGCCGAACCAACGGTTCTCGATTTTTCCGCGCGGCGTCATCTCCACAACCACCGAGAATGTCAGCTTTTCCTCGTGCGGGCGTAGGGAGCAGAGTTTATTGCAAAGTTTCTCCGGAAGCATCGGGACTGTCCTGTCAACCAGATAGACCGACGTGCCGCGCTCCTGTGCCTCCTTGTCCACGATCGTCCCTGGAAGCACATAGTAGGACACGTCGGCGATGTGGACTCCGATCTCGTAGTTGCCGTTGTCCAGTTTCTTGAATGACAAAGCATCGTCGAAGTCTTTCGCGTCCGTAGGGTCGATGGTGAATGTCAGAGTGTTACGGAAATCCCGACGTCCCATGAGATCTTTCTCTGTGATCTGGTCCGAAATCTGGTCGGCGGCGTTCTCCACCTCCGGCTCGAACCTGTAAGGCAGGGCATATTCGGCAAGGATGGCGTGCATTTCCGTGTCGTTCTCGCCCGGCATTCCGAGCACATCCACTATGTGGCCTTTCGGAGTCGGCTCACCCTTGTCCCATCCGTCGACCAGAGCCGCCACTTTCATCCCTCTTTTCGCACCCTCGGGAAGGGTGTCGAAATCTATGCAGATGTCGTACGGCATATTCCTTGACTGCATCAGCACCCAAGCCTGCCGGCCGACAATGTGGAGCACGCCGACGAACGGCTTGTGGCTGCGCTCTACAATCTCTATGATCTCTCCCTCGCGGCGTCTGGCCGCGTCCTTGCGTCCGCCTTTGGCCGCATCGGATGAAGCTTCCTTTCTCTCACTTGTGACCGCACATCTTACGATGTCTCCGTTCAACGCGCCGCGAGTCTTGGACGCCTTGACGAACACATCATTATCCGGCTCGCCCTCGATGATCACGAAGACATAGCCGTCCCTTGTCATCTGAACCTTGCCGGTCACCTCCTCCAGCACTCTTTTGCTCTTCTGTCTGGAACCGAATTTCTTGTCGCGGCTCTTCCTGCCGCCGTTCTCGCCACCTTGGCGATTTCTTCTTTTCTGCATAGATAACTTCAACTCTCGCAAGTAGGCAACTACCCGCTGTAAACTACCTTATCTCACGTCCGAAGGTGATTGCCCACCCACATTCATTCACGTTACCCCTATCCTAAATCCCTCCCCTCGGGGGAGGTACTTGCTTTCACCACAAGTGGTGAAGAATAGAGGATTGGTGCAAAGGTACAAATTTTCCCTGCAAACGATGAGCCCGAAAGACGGATAATGATTATCTTTGCAACGAAAAGACTTGATTTTTTTGAATATTCAAGGAGGTTGGTCAATAATTTAAACACAAGAATATGTCTGATATCAGAAATGACAGCAGAGTCGTTATGACCCTTGACGCCGGCGGCACCAATATGGTCTTCGGCGCGATGAAGGGTGGTGAGTTTTGCTGCGAACCAATCACACTTCCGTCCAACGCCGACAACCTTGACCGCTGCCTCGGCACGATGGTCAAGGGATTCCGTCAGATCGAAGAGGAACTTGGAGAGGAGAAACCTGTCGCGATCAGCTTCTGCTTCCCTGGCCCGGCCGATTACCCGGACGGAATCATCGGCGGTTATCTTCCTAACTTCCCGTCTTTCCGTGACGGTGTCGCTCTCGGACCATTCCTTGAGGACACTTTTGGAATCCCGGTTTATATCAATAATGACGGCGACCTCTACGCCTATGGCGAGGCTCTCGGCGGCGTGCTTCCTGAAATCAACGAAAGGCTTGCGAAGGCCGGCAGCGCGAAGCGTTACCACAACCTCATCGGCTACACGTTCGGCACAGGTCTGGGAATCGGTACTGTCATCAACGGTGAGCTTAACCGTGGCGATAACTCCTGCGTGGAGACTTTCTGCCTCAAGCATCCTGACATGCCGGACATCATCGTCGAGGACGGTGCCTCGATCCGTGCCGTGAAGAGAGTTTACGGTGAGCTGACCGGCAATCCGAACCACGGTCTTGAGCCTAAGGATCTCGCCGAGGTCTGCGAGGGCAAGAGGCCTGGCGACAAGGAAGCCGCGATCAAGGCGTTCGACAAGATGGGCGAGGTCGCGGGCGACGCGATGGCCACGGCGGTCACCCTGATCGATGGCCTGATCGTGATCGGAGGCGGAGTGATGAACAACTACAAGTACCTGATGCCGGGAATATTACGCACTATGCGCGGTAAGATGCACCAGCTCAACGGCGATGAGTTGAACAGGGTTCAGATGAAGGTCTATAACCTCGATGATCCGGCCGAGTTCGAGCAATTCGCCCGCGGTGAGGCCCGTTCCCTGAAGGTTTACGGAAGCGACCGCGAGGTGGTTTACGACCCTCAGAAGCGCGTCGGCGTGATGCGTTCCAAGATCGGAGCCAGCAAGGCCATCTCGCTCGGAGCCTATGCGTTCGCATTGACAGAGCTGGATAAATAATTGTTTAAAAAGAACTTAACGAATATGTACCCTCTGAAATTTGAGCCCTATCTCCGTGAGATGGTGTGGGGCGGAGAAAAGATCGCCCCGTTCAAGGGCGTAAAGACAAAGCGGCACAAGATAGGGGAGAGTTGGGAGATCTCAGCTGTCCCGGGCCATGTCTCAACGATAGCCAACGGCTCTCTTGCAGGCAAAAGCCTGACCGATGTGATGAATGAATATGGTCCTGAACTCGTCGGCAAGAAGGTTTTTGAGAAGACCGGTACGGAGTTCCCGCTCCTGATCAAATTTATCGACGCTAGAAGCGACCTGTCGATCCAGGTCCACCCGAACGACGAGCTTGCCGCGAAGACCCATCCGGGGATGAAAGGCAAGACCGAGATGTGGTATGTGGTCGGAGCCGATGAGGGAGCCCATCTTCTGAGCGGCCTGACCGAGTGGATCACTCCCGATGAATATGAGCAAAGAGTCAACGAACACACCATCACCGACGTGCTTGCAAGCTACAGGATCGCTCCCGGCGATGTGTTCTTCCTCCCTGCCGGCCGCATCCACGCCATCGGGGCCGGAGCCTTCGTCGCCGAGATCCAGCAGACATCCGATCTGACCTACAGGATCTATGACTATGGTCGCCTGGGTCTTGACGGAAAGCCCCGCGAACTGCACATCGAGCAGGCCAAGGAGGCCATCGACTACGATGTCTACCCGGACTACAGGACTGAATATTCCCGCGTCAAGGACGCCGAGACCAAACTGGTCAGCTGCAAGTACTTCACCACCTCGCTCTTCGACCTGGACAAGCCTTGCGCCAAGGATCTCTCTGAACTTGACTCTTTTGTGGTCGTGATGTGCGTCGCCGGAGGCGGCAGCCTTGTTGACCATGAGAATGACGGCCAGGAGCACGTCGTGACCCTCCGTCAGGGCGAGACCGTTCTCATCCCCGCCACCTCCACCGGCATCGAGTTCCGTCCCGACGCCTCGATGACCTGTCTCACCAGTTGCATCGAGTAAAGGCATTCCATCGCATTGACACCATGAACATCGATCTGTACAGATACTCCCTATGCATTGCCTTGACCCTGATGGCGTTCTTTGTCTTTAGGTTCTTCTTCGGGAAGGTCCCGGACAAGAGGCTGTTCGCCAACTACCTGCGGTCAAGGAATTTAATGGGGGCGGCGCTTTTGGTGCTGGCGGCAAATTATGCCGTCCATCTGTGCTTTGACATAAGGCAGGTTAACGTCAATGCAGCGATTGTGATGAATCTCTCAACGTATTTCTTCGGCTACGGGTTGTTCGTCGCGGCTCTTCACACACTTCTGAACCGCTCCTACATCACACGGAAGATCATTGTGAGACATTGTCTGTCATGGCTTTTATATGTCATCCTGTCCGTCTCCGCGCTCTTGTTCACCGAAGACGGCACACTGAAAGCCGGCCTGATATATTCATTAGCCCTGATGCTTGCTCTGTATGGTTTCTCTCTGGCCTCACACCTGCTCAAGGCCTACCATCGTGCCGTCAAAAAGATGGATGACACCTATTCTGACCATATCGCGACCTATGTCAGATGGATGTCGGTACTGACATATTGGATGCTCATTTTCGGCATCGGTTGTTCTGTGCTGACCTTCCTTCCTGACAATCTTGTTTTTGTTTGGGTGCTGTCTTCCGTTCCGTTCTACATTTATCTGTATGTCAGTTACCAGAACTACATGCTTTTTTATGAAACCGTCGAATGTGCCATCGAAAGTGACCCGGGACCGGATCTTCCTGTGACAGAAACGTTCTCCTGCAATCCTGAAATGCAACGTCTTGTGCAGGAATGGGTGGAGGCGGAAGGCTATCTGAAGCCGGGACTCACGATAGCGGATCTTTCCAAAATCCTGTACACAAACAGGACGTATCTTTCCGCTTTCATCAATCAGACCTACAAGGTGACTTTCCGGGAATGGATCTGCGGAATGAGAATCGACTATGCAAAACGCGCCTTGCTGGAGAGTCCTGACAGGTCCATCGCCGAAATCGCGGAAAAATCAGGCTTTCTTTCCGTGAGCAATTTCAATGCTTCCTTCAAGGAGAGAGAGGGTATGACCCCGACAAAATGGCGGATAAGTAATTTATCGGTTCGGCAAAAAAATGCTGATTTGACAAAATAAGGTTGTCCGTACGACAATTTCTTGACGGCTCGGCAAAATTCGTCGGAGCCGTCTTTTCTTCGGGTGCTTCATTTAGTATTTTTGTCTCACAAATTTCTTCCTTGGGCGTGGTGAGCCACCCTGAGGCTTCCGGGTATGTTTCAAACAATATCAAAACGATGAAGCGTCTTATCTATCTTGTGTCTTGTCTTTCAGTCTCGGTTTTCTTTCTGTCCTCTTGTGATAAGGGAGAAACCGAAACCGCCGCAAACCCTGCCGATTATCTGAGGAATGATGATCAGAAGGCTATGGTGTCCACATTGAAGAATTTGGCGGACGGGCATTTATATTCAGTGAAATATAGTTCGGACTACCACATCGATGAGGTCATGTCTAGCGGAGGGGCGAGTTCCAGCATGCAACTTCTCGGAAAAGTGGTGCCGATGCTGACAACAGTTCCGCTGGGCAAGGCTGACGGTGGCGTGGATTTCGGATGCAGTGCTTTCTGTGTCAAGTCCCCGGAAGGAGACGTGCTGGTGGGACGTAACTTTGACTATAGATTCGTGTCGTCTTCCAATGTGCTTGTACACAATGTCACAAAAGGAGTGCATGAGTCCATCTGCATCTCAGCCCTTCCATTTCTGGACAAAGACACTTATGTGGCCGGTGCGCTGTCGGACGGGAAGACGGATCTTTCCATCCCTGTGACCGCATCCATCTACTGCTGTCTGGACGGGATGAATGATGCGGGACTGTTCATAGGTGTCCTGTCTCTTCGAGGTACCGGCGGGGCGGTACAGCATGACCCCGGGAAGAGTGACATTGTCCCGACATTAGCCATCAGGCTGGCTCTGGACAGGTGTACAAGCGTTGAGCAAGCCGTGGAGGTTTTCCGGTCCCACAATTTTTTCGCGGACGGTGAGAATTCGGACTCGAACTATCATTTCCTGATCGCCGACGCAAGCGGAAAGAGCGTTGTCGTGGAATATTACCGCCCGGGAGAGGTGCCGCCGCTGAGTGATCCGTCAGCGAAGGATTGGACGATGAACCTGCTTGACACCGACCACGTCACCAATTTCTATCTGTCCGAGGGATGGCGGAATGTCGGAGGAGGAAAAGAGCGGTACGACAAGCTCCACGAGACATTGGAAAAGAAGAACCGTGTGATGACGGAAGATGAATGCATGTCTCTGCTTGATGCCGTGCACACAGATCTGCAATCCGAGGGAGGAGACATCACAAGCAACACGCAATGGTCAGTCGTTTACAATCTCACAAAGAAGACGGCGACTATCTGTGTGGACAAGGACTACAACCGCAAACTGCCTTACAGACTGTAATACCATGAAACACTCTCTTTTACTTTATCTGGCCATACCGGCGTTCGTGCTTACGCTTGTCTCCTGTTCCAAGGACAGTCCGGACTACGGTGACGAGGTCATCATTGAAGGCGACTACCGCAAGCCTTCCTCACTCGCCGACGGCGAGAAGATCGCGTTCCCGGCATGGGTCTCGGAAGGCCTCTCCAAGGACTTCGCGGACGCTGTCAAAGGTCGGTTGAAAGAGACGGCTCCTTCGGCTGACAACGCACAGGTGATTGTCACGGACATGGCCGGCTATTCCGGACTTGACACACTCAAGGGGCGCGTCGTGGTTGTCTGCGATCCGTCAAAAATCCTGCTTGAACAACTCGGTGTGGAGGCGGGGAATTTCCTCTGTGTGGCTTTCCAGCAGGGACGCTCCGGCCACTGTGCCGTGCGGACTCCGGCGGAGGGTCTGGAGGTGGACGAATGCCTCAACGGCCTTGTCTCCTGGACCAACAACGCCATCCTGAACGTGGCCGGCAACTTCGACCCGTCCTCTTTCTGGGAGGAGTCATGCCTGTACACGACCTATTCTGACAAGGTCAGCGAGAAGATAACCAACGTAGCGGCCTCCAAACACGATTACCTTGAGGGCGAGTTTTCCATAGATGTGCAGTTGAAGGTCACGCCGATGCACGGATTCAAGAGTGGTGACTCGGAGGCCATGGATTACTACCTCATGACCTCCACCGTTTCTGTCGTGTCGGGGAAGATGTACACGGGGAATTTCACCAAGACGCACGGCTTGGTGAAAGCGAGGATATGCGGTTTCTATCTCAAGTCTCTCAGTTCTAACATCTACATATTAAACACCGCTGGAACTCCAGTAGGACGTTTTGTCCAGACACCGACACCGGAGACCGTCATCGGCTCGACCAGCTACACGACCGGCTGGAGCTTTTCCATCGGCGGAGGAATCACCGGCGGCACGTCTCCGATGATCTCATCAAACACGGGATTCTCCATCTCCTCAAGCACATCCCGCACAATAAGCGACTGCGATGTGCTCAACAGGCACGAAGGCTCCACGGTCGGCTACGACTACGAGATCAACAATCTTCCTCGCCTGAAATCCCTGAAAATCACAGACCCTCCGCTTGTCTCGACCTCGACCGTCAATTTCTATAGCCAGTGGGTTTGGGCTGTCCCGGCGGAGGACTACGACGTGAAGACCAAGTACAGGGTTGTGATAGATCTTTACAACCTTGTCTACGGCGCTTCCTATTTCTACTCGGGAAGTGTTGACTACCACGATCTTGAGTTCGTTCAGAAGAAGTATTCCGTCACCAAGGACCTTCCTGTGCCCAACAGGGGGCCGACCGGGAAATTCGACCTCACGAACAGCGAGGAGGGCACTTTCATGACCAATGTCAGGCTGTACAACAAGAGCCACCCCGAGACCGGAAGCTACCATGACGGAAGCGTCTATGGCCAAGGCAACACCTGCTCCCTGTTCCTGGTGGCCGGTGACTACGAGCTGCAATGCGACATCAAGGACGCGAAAGGCAATACCAGGAAACGCAACTACACCGGACTTGTCAGAGTGAGGCCAGGAGGATCTGTGAGACTATCAACCGGCTACGGCTTCAAGTAAAACTATGAATATATTCATGAACCTTCTGAATGAAATCCAATGACCATGAAACGAATAATTGATTTTCTGAATATACTTGCGCTTTGCGCGGCTTTTGGCCTGCTGGCCTCCTGCGGAGAGAAATCAGGCCTTGACCCCGATCCGGAACCGGAGCCGGAGCCCGTCGAGGAGAACCGCACCTCGGACCTGCCCTACTGTGTACTGTCTGAACTGGATGGCGACATCCTTGAGTTGATATATTCAAGATTCACCGGGAAGAGGGTCTCCTGCGAGGAGGCGAAGGTGGTTTTTGTGAGCGAGAAGGATGTCAAGGACGATGAGATCTTGAGCGCCTACCAGCGTGGGGCGGCGGTGGTCGTGGTCTCTCCGACTTCGGATTTGCTGACGTTCCTTTCGCGGCACAACATCGGTTTTCTGTCCGCCGAGACGTTGGACGACTGCCTTTTCGTGGCGTTCCACAGGAGCGGCAAGGTCTTCTCAATGGATGATTTCCCGCCGACCAACCTGAACGGCCTTGTGTCATGGGTCGGTGACGCGCATTCCGCGAACACATCGGGAGACGACCTCCTCCAGTCCATCCATCTGTTCTCGTCCCATGACTACAAGATTGACAAGGGCTTGATCTTCAAGGACGGCAAGAAGGAGTTCAGGGTGACAGGCGAAGGCCGCTTCGAGCAGTACTACTCGGTCATCCCGCTCTATGCGTTCAAAACGTCCAAGAGCAACTACATCGGGGACTTCTACATCGTTGACGCCACGTTCTCGGTGGCTTCGTCCGGGATGTACGCCGGTAAGTTCAACAAGGTGCTGCCGAATGGCTGGACCGGCGATTTCATGGGCTATTTCCTGACCGGCTACAATGTGGACATCTCCCTGGTCGATGACAAAGGCAATCAGGTTCCGGTCCGCTTCAATCAGGTTCCGTCCCCTTCAACCACGATAAACTCCCAGACCTACACTTCCGGTGTGACATGGTCGTTCGAGGCCGGTTTGTCCGGTGGCGCCGCCGGCGCCGGGCTTTCCTTGAGTTCAGGCTGCAACTTCAGCAGTTCAAGGACGCGTGAGATCAGGGACCTGTCCATCATCGACAACTCGTCTGACGGAAGCATCCACTACAAACTGGAGGTGAAGAACCTGCCGGAGTTGGTCAACACTCAGCCTCCGGCCATATCCAGAGCCACTTTTGATTTCCATTCCGGTTGGGTCTGGAGTGTGGAGAACACTGTGGAGTCCGACGCCGCCACCCGTTACCGTATGAAGGTGACATTGAGCGAGATGAACTACCGTGACCTTTGCACCAATAATCCTGGCGGTCTGCCGGGCGTCCAGAACCGGTCCATCGAGAAGAAGGAGTTTTTCATCGACCTCCCGGTTCCGAACAGAATTCCTTGCGGCAATGTGAAGTTCGTCAACAGCGAGAAAGGCAAGTACATGACGGACATCGTCTTTATTGACTCAAAGAGCATAAGTGATCCTAAAAGCTATCATTTCGATCCGTCAGGCAGTGTCTACTCCTATCAGGAGTGCTACGAGACCAGCCTCCCTGAGGGCACCTACATTGTCCAGTACAAACTTGGAGGCACCTCCTGCACCGGAAAGAACATCGCCGTCAAGAGAGGTGAGACACTTGAGATCCAGTCCGGCTACTATGTGAAGTGATCATGCTTTTGCGTGTGATTGGCAAGCAGAAGACTTTGATCATGAGACTGATATGAAAATATCATAACTTGTAATCCTGTCCGTGGCGTTGACGATGGCTTCCTGCGGGAAAGAGAGTGGCGGCACAAGGACTCCGGAGGGGCGGATGCTGTGGAAGAACGCCAGAATTCCGGTTAGCAGACAACTCACTGTCTGTGAATGGATTAAAACCTTGTCTTAGGTTGAGTTTTCTCAAGGGACAAGAGGCTGTTCGCCAACTACCTGCGGTCAAGGAACGGCATGTTCTTTGAATAACGGGGAGGACAGGCTAACAATTAATTGGATGAAAAAGTTATTAGTGGTGCTGGCGCTGGTTTCGCTGACAGGAAGTGCGGCTTTCGCACAAAGGGTTCATTCTGACAATCAAGACTTTAAGTTTACCGCCGGAGTGAGGATTCCGCTTAAGAACACCAGTGCTAATTCGGGAGAGGTGATGAGCCTCACCTACGGGAAGTACAACGACAAAGGCTTCGGAGTGCGGGGAGGCGTGCAGTGGATGTTCGAGAACATGGACATCAACGACTACCTCGGGATTCCTCTGTCCGTGTCGTGGAGCAACGGAAAACGCACATCGTTCAAGGAATCAATAAGGCAGGGCGCCAACAACGCCGCCTACGGAGCATACCACAACAAGAGCTATTTCGGAACGAATCCGGATGCCGGCACCATTCTGGGAAGTTTCTTCGCCGGATTCTTCAACAGGATCGAATTCTTCGCCGGACTGACTCCGGGCTACATTTTCGGACACCGGGAAGAGCCGCACGGCTTCTCCTACATCGGACAACAGGAGATTGAGCATTACGTCTACATCAAGAACCGTTTCAGCCTTACGGCCGACGCTGGTCTGGATTTGTCACTCAACCTATGGCGGTTCAGACTGAGCGTAATCCCTTCCTTCCACTACTTCATCACAGACAACTACCGGGAGGTGAGCATCTCCCGCATCACCCACGACGGCAGCACCGACACCCACACCTCCGACAAAGCACACCCCTGGCAGTTCGCCATCCAAGGTGGCCTAAGTTTCTCCTTCTAAGGAGCGCGACGGTATTGCACTCCCCAACACAAAAACTGATCTTCAAGGGATCACTTCCACTTGAAGCCCATCGGCTTGTAACATTGCGACATGCGAACATTTATCCTCCTGCCGAGGAAAGGGACGAGTATTCCTGAACATCTTCGCAAAGCGATGTGTTGCCTGACCAAGACGTGGCCTTGCCTTCTTGCTGAATCATCCTTTTTGCAAAACACTTTCAGCGCGATCACCAATCCAGAGGGCTGTGCATAGGTTGAGGCTGAATTGCTTCACAATGAGGAAGATGCCGCCGTTGTCGGCGAGGGCCTGGTCCAGCTTGAAGGTAAAGGTTTCACCCTGGCACACGATGGTGGCGGTGGAAGGGTTCTCAACTCCCATCTTCCGGTTCATCATCGATTTCAAGTACTTTCTCATAATCTAATTGGGCTTCTTCCCGCCTGCCAAGTTCCATTAAGAGGTCTCCACGGCTTACATATAAATATGAATACGTTTTGTCCAGATCAATGCCCTGGTTGAAGTATTCCAAGGCTTTATCATTATCTCCCTGCAACTCGTAGCACCAACCAATGGCGTAGTATTCATAAAGGGTCATCCTCCATAGAAATGGTATAGTCCGCAATTGCCTTGTCGTACATTCCAGCACTTCGATAGATGTCTCCACGGTGTCCATAGAGGGCCTTGCTCCCATCAAGATCTATGGCACGAGTCGCTTCCTTTATGGCCATATTAAACTGACCGAGTTCGGAATAGCAATTCGATTTATAGTAGGCAATCATCTTGTATTCACCGTACTCTTTTTCGACCTTATCGTAGAGTTCAAGTGCTTTTACGTAGTCAGAATGATCCTCGTAAAGCCGAGTCAACAACACAATCCATCGATCAGAGGCATCATCTTTATTCATTTCAGCTTTAACCTTTGCGACGCCATAGGTGTAGTGTTTTCCCGCATATTCCGCGACCAGCCATGCTGGAGCGTCATCATTCAGATCGAAGTACTTCAATGCAGCATCAACCGATTCATCCGTTTTCCCAAGTTTGTCCAGGATTTGCATCTTGAATCGATAGATTTCCGCATAACTGGCATTGTAGGATTCAGCCTTTCTTAGCCACTCCAATCCTTCTTCATATTTATTCTGGTCTAATATGTTACGAGCCAGGCCAACCATTGCACCTCCATCCCCGGGATCATCTTTCAACATATCAAAATAGACTTTCTCGGCTCCGTCAAGGTCCTTGGCGTTATATAGCGACTGCGCTAAATCAAATTTGTAACTCTGTATCCGGTCTGGATTGTCTTTCTTCGCAAATTTGATATCCTGCCTGTATGAGTCAACTGCATCGGCAAATCTTTCCATATCATCGTAAATCGCTCCCTGGAGCCCAAACGGCGTGGACTTGTATACGCTTGGCTTTCCTTTGTAATGCTTGATCACATACGATAAATCACGCAGAACAGCATCGTACTTATCTGCACGCCAATAAATCTTCGCACGAAGAAACCTTGAGTCCAAATGATCTGGTGTCTCGTCAAGTTGTTTATCAACAAGCTTGAGAGCCTTGTCATCATCTTTGTCTTCAAAAAAAAGCATCCACAGCTTTCTGGTAGTTGTAGTCAGAGACGACCTTTCTCTGGGCGCACGCCTGAGGCGCAAGTATGGCCAAAAAGACCATAAGGAAAAATAATCTGGATTTCTTTTTTTTGTGATAGGTTTGGTTATTAGCAGGGCATAGCGAGTTTAAGGTTATTGATAAACCTTCGATAGGCATTCCACGGGATCGATTTCTTATCTCTCTCATCACGAACCAGTTCGAGAAAAGAGGCATCATCTTTCTCCCTGTCAAACAGCAGGGATGCGATAGGGTTGTCGGTCTCTTCCTCAAATTCCTGGCGAGCTTCGGCATTGCCAATCAACATCGACCTAAGGGCGGTGTGATACTTATCATACGCTGGGTTTTCGGCCAGTAGCTGGCGCATTAGGCCTGCGCCTGGATCGGAATAGACCCGCTCGTTCAGGATGGCCAGTCTGTACTTGAACTTACGATATGAAATGGAATCCAGTCCCATCTCTCTGGACTGGTTAAATAGAGCCATCATCTTCTTATATGTTTCATCCACTTTATCCCACTTCTCCTTCTCCTCATAACATCGGGAGAGGATGTAGAGCCCGTCGAAATTCGAATCCAGAATAGGAAGCATTTCTGCAATGATTCTTTCGGATTCATCCTCTCTACCGGCATAGAACAAGCCGATGGCATCCATAAGACGATACTCGACGTTATCACTTCCTATCGTCTTCCACTCCTTACCTTTTAGACATTCATCATCAACAACATAAGACATGGCCCTGGCCAGAAGTTCAGACGCATAATCGTAATTCCCCTGATTGACTTCTTCAACAGCCATTTCATATAACGTAGTGGCGGCACCATCGCAATCCATGTTTTTGATAAAGCCGTTTATGGCAGCACCGATATTGATCTCCCGCATAATCTTCTCGGTATTGTTTATGTCCGAAGAAAAGTCAAGTACATCCTTAGAAACAAGCACAGACGATAGGGTCATAGGACGGAGCAGCTCCAGTCCTTCCAGCGAGCGTGAGCGGCTTAAGGCAACATAAGCCTGACCATTTGTGAATGCGCTTTTACCGAAGTCTATTGCAACCCTGTCGAAGGTCAAGGACTGACTTTTATGGATGGTAATTGCCCATGCGAGTCTCAAAGGATATTGGGTTACCGAACCAATCGTTTTCTTGATGCTTGATTTCGTGGCCTCATCAAATTTGTATTCGATGCTTTCCCACTTGACCCGTTGAACCTCTTGAGTAGACCCATCGTCAAAACGGACCTTTATACAGTCGTCTGTAAGACTATCGATGGTTGCAAGTGTTCCATTGGCCCATCTCTGGAATGAATCATTTCTTGTGAACATTACCTGAGCGCCGACACGTAGATACAATTTGTCCTCAGCAGCGTCTTGACACCTTCTGGAGTCTCCTGCATGTTCGGCTTCATAGACCATCAGGTCTCCATCCAATTCCGCGAGCCTTTCTTCATTAATGAGCTGGGCTGCTTTCTTGGTGCATGTCAACGTTACTTTGAGTTTTTGACTTCCTTCCCCAGGGACAACTACCCGGCTGTTAATACGCAGCATATCCCGGTAAGAGACGGTGCCCGTCCTTACATGTTCCAGCAGTTCGATGAATACTGGATCTGATTGCTGGTAGATCTTCATGAACTCAATCTTTGGCAAACCATAGCGTTGGATGACGGCAGATTTATAGAAATAGAATGAGCTTGAGTGGTACAGGTCCATCAGGATTTCGCGATCCTCCTGGGTTACCACCGGTTCCAATTGAAACATGTCTCCGACAAACACCATCTGCAGTCCGCCGAAGGGCGCTGAATTCTTCCGGTAAAAACGAAGCGTCCTGTCTATCGCATCCATTATGTCGCACCTGACCATAGACACTTCATCAATGATGATTGTGTCAATGTGTCTCACGAGGGAGATTTTATTCGCATTCATGGTGCCGATGTCGCCAGGCCCAAGCACTCCGAAATCAAGTCCAAAGAAGGAGTGAATGGTTTGACCACCAGCGTTAATGGCGGCAATCCCCGTGGGAGCCAGAACAATGAACTTCTTGTCAATCTTTTCCTTGGCCATTTTTAGGAACGTGGTCTTACCTGTTCCTGCACGGCCGGTGAGAAAGAAAGAATTGTTAGTCTTGGCGATCATGTCAAAGGCATGATTCTGCTCAATGTTGTTGGCGTCGAAAGAGGTTTGCATGACAATTGGTTTTTCTTTTCACGACAAAGGTAAAACCACGACGCGCAGTGTTTTTTCGCATCGTGGTCGTAAAAAGAATAGCGCGAGATTAGAGCCCCGCGCTTATGTCATACTTATTAACTAATATCCAAACCGGCAATAAGACGAGAGGGGGTTTGTTCAATACTCTCGATGACTTTCGGATAGGAAATGCTCAATTGCTGTGCGGCCCTTGTACAGGCAACGTACAATTCTTTCTTCTTGGTATTCAGGTATTTTTCGTGTTTATCCGTTGTCTTGTTGCTGTATTTCTTAAGGCCAGGGAAATTGAGATCGTACATTCCGATCAGAAAAACGTATTTCCATTCCAGGCCTTTCGCAGAGTGGATTGTTGATAGCGTAAGACAAGGACCATCTGTTGCTGCCACACTTTCAACAAAGTCCTTTTCATAGAAGCAGATAAAGCGCTCCTTGTCTATCGTAAATGCGTCCAGATACTCTTTGATGGTCTTGTAACCCGAGATGAGCGACCTTAGCTTTTTGAAGTCTTCTGCAACCTGAGGTTCCGTGTACATCCCCGCAGGCAAGAGTTTGTCAACGATCGCATCGACCAAACTGGGAAGACTCCATTCCAGACGGTCATATTCTTTGTGGATTTCACGAAGACTTCTCCCATAAGTGTGTCGGAAGAATAACTCCTTGGGAGAGAAATGTCGAGGGGCACCTATTGGCTGAGTCTTGACATCGATAGCAAGGACCCTACATACCGACAGAATGCTTTTTTCGTTGTTGTTGTAAAGAATACGCAGCAGGTTGTTTACGAACTTTATATGGCTTTTGATTTTACGACGTCCACCCAGTACAACATATGGAATGTTATTTGCGTTCAGCTTTTCAATAATGTCGGCTAAACCTTTTATGTTCGGAGATATAATCGAGCAAGAATCAAAATCCCCAATAGCCGAAATGGAATCTACGACGCTCGTGCTCTCGTCTTGCACTGTAGGGTATGCTTTCGCTTGTATCGTGCCAGCAATATCAGAGCGTAAAGGAACATTCTCGCAGTCCATGAATGTGACGCCGTTGACGAAACCGAGTACAGCCTCCGGACATCTATATGAGACGGAAAGGTCTCGACGAGTCACGTCATTCTGATACTGAACCAGAAACTTATCTAAATACTCATAAGAACCGCCGTTGAATTCGAATATGTTCTGCCGTGGATCTCCGACCATAAACAACTTGAGTGATGGTTTGAGTCCCAACATTCGGCTAAAGATCGTGAAATTGCTCTCGTTGAGATCCTGTGCTTCATCAATTACAAGCATGTCCGACGAGGCTAATATCCAGTCCGCAAATTCTTGGTCCTTCGATAACAGGTCGTCAAATAAGTACAGGATACCATTGAGGGAGATAAACTTATACCTTGCTTTAATGTCAGCAATTGCCGCAGATAAATCCTCCGGCCACAGCTTGCTACTATTGCTTAGGAAGTCATTAATTTCCTCCAAGGTATATTTGTCATTCAAAAGCCGGCAAATGTCGGGAGCGAAATCAAATAACTCGTCATCACCAATAATCATGTACTCAAACGAGCGTCCCTTTAACTGATAATACTTCCGCATTTTCCGCAGGCAGAAAGAGTGGATGGTCCCGTTGAAGAGTTCGTATTGATTCTCTTTGAGATACATGAACGCCTGCTGTTGGAACTTCTCTTCCAGTTGCCTGGCGGCGGTATTGGTGAAAGATAGGGCTACAATGTGATTGCTTTGTGGATTCTTGATAATGTGGTGGACCATCTTCTGGACGAGGAGGGTGGTCTTTCCAGTTCCAGGGCCGGCGTTAACGAATACAATACGGGAATCAGTAAGAACTGCATCTTTTTGCTGCTCGTTCAATCCTTTGAGACAATCTGACTGATTAACGCCAAGAAGCTCAAATGTGGCGCTATCCGGAATAACATTCGTTGCATTGTAAATAATGAGAACAAGGTCCTCATATATGCTTCTGATGTCGCCCTTTGTGACCGAAACGCGCTTTATTTCCTCAGGCCTTATCTCAATAAAATGATGGATGATATAATTCAACTTCTTCCTTGTCCTATGGGCACGCATCCTCATTGCCTCTTCATCAGGGTTGGAATCATAATGCTCGTCAATCCTATCCTGCATGGTGAATTGCCCATCCAACTCTGGAGTCAGGAGTTTGAAGAAATCTTCAAGAAAGCCTCTAAAATCAAGAGCCTTGATAGCCCAGTTGCTATCAGGCCTGACAAAGGCTTGCTTCATCCCTTCATAATAGAAATTTACCTGCTTCGCTTCCATACGAAAAAACGTTTCGTGGTTAAACTTACAAAGTTACAAAAATTTGACGACGATACTGAAATTAACTAACTCAAGTTTCGCAAGTGAAAAATAATTGAAATAAAAAAGGCTAAAGGTTTTGAT